>Ga0210003_1000118_pt1 | contig 66352 bp, 55 predicted proteins | sample LantaG_FD_182804 | JGI IMG/M metagenome (GOLD analysis project Ga0210003, IMG submission 182804) | Deep subsurface microbial communities from Baltic Sea to uncover new lineages of life (NeLLi) - Landsort_02402 metaG (SPAdes) (version 2) | ecosystem: Environmental > Aquatic > Marine > Oceanic >... | reverse complement strand
CGAAATCCCCCATAAAACACCGCCATCTCTCGGACAGCCTCCGCATAATAATCAATTACCAATAATCAGTAATCAATCAAGTCCCCCTTTTATGCAAAACAAACCCAATTTGCCAAACGCCAAAATTAACCTAACCTCTTACAAACAAAGTAATTACCAGCAGAAAGCACCCCTTCCGATGCCGCCAAAACAAACCCAATCAAACCCAATTTCGAACCCGGTTCTTCTACAGGGAAAACCCGTTGCCAGCCCCAAAGTCTACTTACAAGCTCGACCTGGCTCCCTTCAGCCACAGGGCCAAACAGCTAAAGCTGAACATTCTTCAAGCCAACCTTGTATTGGAGTGTCAACGCACAAAAGGAACTGATAAGCCGCGAAATTGCAGATGAGAAACAAATATCTACGAATAAACTGCATATTCTACTTTCTCGGCAACCTGCTGGGAATATTAGGCCTGATTCTCCTGTTTCCGGTCATTGCGGTTCTCATTTATTGGGGGCAAAAGGGCGATGGCTGGCTTACCGTAACGGCTTTTGTTGTTCCGTCGCTGGCGTCATTTCTGCTTGCGGTGCTTTTGCGGAAAAAGTTCAAGCCTCAGGGCTTATATGTGCTGTCGGACGGCTTTGGAGCGTGCGAATATCCGGAGGTCCTGTTAACCTGCAGGGACACATCTGCCTTCGGCCCAGGCGTGCAGCCTTTGCACGCTTTCGGCCATGGTCACTGAAAGCGGCGGAGAAAGCCGCAAGGCCGAAAGAATCTGCGAAGTGTCGAGTTCTTTTTTGTTTGCAAAGGCCTCATTCAAAGACGAGATAATGCCCTGCTCAATCTCCGAACCGGTATAACCTTCGGAGGCATCAGCCAGGGCCTCAAGGTCAAACTTATCAGGCTCGCGTTTGCATTTTTTCAGGTGAATAGAGAATATTTCTTTTCGCGTTGCTGCGTCGGGCAGATCAACGAAGAATATCTCATCGAAGCGTCCTTTTCTGAGCAGTTCCGGCGGCAGTGCCTCTATGTCGTTTGCGGTAGCCACTACGAATACGGGAGCTTCATGCTCCTGCAGCCAGGTCAGCAGGGTGCCGAACATTCTCTGGGAAAGCCCCCCATCGGCGCTTCTGCTGGCGGCGGAGGCAAAAGCCTTTTCTATTTCGTCAATCCAAAGGATTACCGGTGACATCATTTCGACCTGCCGCAGTGCTTCACGAAGATTACGCTCCGTTTCGCCGATATAACTGGCATAGAGTACGCCGGGATCCATCCTCAGCAAAGGCTGATGCCATGCGGTAGCTATGGCCTTTGCGCACAGGCTTTTTCCGGCACCCTGGACTCCAAGCATCAGCACCCCCCTCGGCGCCGTAATTCCGAAATTCTTGGCTTCGCTGCTGAACGTATCCTGACGGCTTTTGAGCCATTTCTTGAGCGTTTTCATACCGCCTATCTGTTCGAGTGTCAGCGGGGTTTCAATATACTCGAGCAGTCCACCCCTTTGAATGACGCGGCGTTTACTTGAAATGATGGTATTTATGTCGTGGTCGGTGAATCTCTGGTCCTGCGAGATAGTGTCAATTATGATTCTCTCGGCCTGCCTGCGAGTGAGACCCCGAAGATTGCGAACTATAGCCTGAAGACCGTTCCGTGTGATGCCAATTTCGACGGGGGTTTTCTGATGCACACGCTTGAGCGCATTTCGGATTATATCTTTCAACTCGTTCTCATCAGGATAGGAAATCTGAAAGGGGCGGGCGCAGGCTGCTATGGCATCGGGAATCTTGTCACTGCTGTCAATCATAACGAGCACCCGCGCCGACTTCTCAAAACGGGTCAGCATATCACGGACAATCCGTTGGGCCCGCCCAGGCTTGATAATGTACTCAGCCAAATCAAGAGTGACACAAATGCTGCCGTGTTTCGAAGCTGCAAGATTCGCAAGGCCCGCTTCCGGATTTTGCGTACGGGCAACGGGAGGCCCGTCATCGAGCAGTGTCAGTCCGTTTCTCACGCCATCGGAAGCCGACCATATCCAAACGTCGCGCTGCAGTTTCCTTGCAACAGCACGAATTATGTCAAGGGCGTAATGCTCCTCATGTGTCACCATCGACACGCAGGGATAGCCGCCATTAATGAGCTGTTCGAATCGCTCTGAATCATTCATAGCACCATCCTGCCTACAAAGTTCGCAGTTGAGCCTGTACGCATTCTGTGAGATTGTCGACTATGGTCTTCTGGAAATTGTCAACAGCCTCATGCGTCAAAGTCCCATCTTCATCTCGAAATCGCAGTGACAGCGTAAGGCTTTTGCTGCCGGCGGCAATGCCTCTGCCGCGGTAAATGTCGACAAAACGAACGTCCTCCAGTTCATTGCACGTGTGTTTTTTAACCGCCTCAAGAATGTCGGCCCAGCGAACCTGCTCATCAACGACTATCGACAAATCCCGTTCTATCTCGGGAAACCTCGGAATCGGTTTGACCTTTACAGGCCCGCCCTGCAGAGCTAAAAGCATCTCGAAATCCAGTTCAGCCGCAACCGGCTTAACATCTTCAAAATCGAATTTTGCCCTGACCGCCTGTGAAACGATACCGGCTGAACCAATGATTTTCCCGTTGACCAGCACGTTCGCACCAGCCTGGGCCCAAACCAGCTCGGCCGGTTCGAAGACAATGTCGGCGCTTTTGTTGATATTTTTAACAAGCCCCTCGACAACACCGTGAATGTCCCTCAAATCACTATCGCACACAACAGTCAGCCTGGCTCTCTCTACAGGTAACGTACCACTCGGACCATCGGCACCGACAAATGTTTCGGCAATTTCGAAGATACGACAAGGAGTATTCTTGGCATTAAGGTTTGTCTTTAGAACGCCGAGCAAAGAACCCATAAGCGTTTGGCGAAGAAGATTGGCGCTCTTGCCAGATACGTCATGGACCCTTAAATGGCTCGCAACATCGCCTCCGGCAAACAATTCGGCGGTAGCTTCATCGACGAAACTCACGGTAACAGTTTCGTAAAACCCGCAGGCGTTCAGAAATCTGCCCACAGACTGAGCAAGTTTCTGACGACTATCGACCGGTGCAACTACTATTCGAATCCTGTCTTCGGTTGGTATCCTGCCATAGCCATATACGCGGGCGACTTCCTCTATCAAATCGACTTCTCGGGAGACGTCGCTTCGCCATGTAGGCAAAGTGCAAACGACAGTGTCCGCATCTGCTTTGGGAGCAAAGCCCAACGCCGCAAGAATTCTTATCGCTTCTTCGCGTGCCACTTCGATACCAAGCAGTCTGTTCAATCGCGAGAACCGCATTGTCACCTCTGCCTGCTCTTTTCTGACAGGGTAAGCATCCACCAGTCCGTTGGCAATTCTGCCGCCCGCCACCTGCACAATCAACTGTGCGGTACGCCGTGACGCCCAATCTATGGCCTCGGTATCCACAATTCGCTCGAACCTAAAGGCCGCTTCGGAAGGCAAACAAAGCCTGCGGGACGTCGTGCGGACGCTGACCGGGTCGAAATACGCATCTTCGAGAAGAATCGTTTTGGTGGTGTCACCAACCTCGGTATGCAGGCCGCCCATAACGCCGGCTATGGCCACCGGTCCCGACGCATCGGCGATGACAAGCATGTCGGCAGTAAGGTCGCACTGCGAGCCGTCGATACTGACGATGCGTTCGCCGGGGATGGCTTTTCTGACTATTATTTTACCCTGCTCTATTTTAGCGTAATCGAAAGCATGTGGAGGCTGCCCCGTCTCGAGCATGGCGTAATTAGTTGCATCGACCACGTTGCTGACGCTTCGCAATCCAACGGCCTGGAGTCTTTTTGCCATCCAATCCGGCGATGGACCAACCGTGACGCCTTCGATAACCCGGGCAGTATATCGGGAGCACAAATCGGGTTCGGCTATTTCGACCTCCACAAAATCGCCTGCATCGGTATCGGATTGCTCGATATCGACAACCGGCATCTTTAACGGGTTGCCCGTCGCCACCGACAGTTCGCGGGCAATGCCGATATAGCTAAGGCAGTCGCCGCGATTGTTGGTCACCTCAACATCAATCACAGTATCCGAATCAATCTGTTCGATGCCCTCACAGGGAAAACCCAAATCGCTCAAAATCTCCGCAATTTCCTTCGCAGAACGCTCGATTTCGATATAATCACTCAACCAATCCAGCGAGATTTTCATAGCCCAAACGCCAAAAAAACAAAGTTACAGATTCGCCGATAACATAACTAACACCGGCTCAACTGTCAACGTCTTGCTTTTTCAATCCGAAACGCCGGAGTTCTGTTCGACAACAGTGACCGGGGCGATTTTCTCAAGTCCTTCCCTGAGCTTGTCGGCCTGGCCAACCACAACCACCACGAGTTTGTCAGGCTCAATGGTCTCGGCGGTCAGCCGTTCACAATCGGCGGCATTTGTCTTTGCCACGCCGGCAAGAAGCCTTTCGAGATAATCATCTCCCAGGCCCTGCGATTCAATCAGCCACATGTCACCGGCGACCTGCTGAGACGTTTCGCGCTGCCTGACAAAGCTGCCGAGCATGTACGAACTGCCGCTTCGAATCTCCTGTTCGGTAGGTTTTTGGGTTTTCAAACGTTGTATCTCATCAAGGACCGCACGGACCGCCTGGGCGGTGGATTCGGTTTTGCTGAATGTACTTACTTCGAACTTACCGGCAAATCTGTCGGCGAAATATCCTCCCCATACCGCATAGGTCAAACCCTTCTCGACGCGAACCTTCTCATTCAATCTGCTGTTAAAGCCCCAGCCGAAATAATTACTGACAATTCGGCTGACAAAATAACCCTTGTCATGGCGTGTGATGCCCCGTTGACCGATACGAATCTGGCTTTGGCTGCTACCGGGGCGATCAACCAGGTATATATGGGTACTATTTGCAGCGGTTTCCGGCTGCTTCGGCTGCGGTAGTTCTCCCACAGGCTTCCACGAACCGAACGCTTTTTGCGCCAACTCAAGTGCCCTGTCGGTTTCAATGTCACCGGCAAAAATCAATACTGCGTCATCCGACCCGGCGAAGCGGTTCCACCATCGCTTCAGGTCTTCGACTGCCAGGGCATTAACATCGGCGAGTTCTCCGGTTGCGGTTCGCGCGTAAAAATGCTTTCCATACAAGCGCCGCCGAAACTGGCGATTGGCAATATAAGAAGGTTCAACCGACTCCACGGCCAGCGAAGTAAGCACCTGTCTGCGGAGTTTCTGGAACTCGGTGGCGGGAAAGGTCGGCCTCATCGCAACTTCCGCCATCAGCTTAACAGCCCGGTCAACATGTTCGGTCAGACAGCCCATATTGATTGAACCGGTATCCATATCGGCACTGCCGGAAAGGCTGATGGCGTAAGTATCCAACTCGTCTGCCAGTTCGCCTTCCGTGTGTTTGGTCGTGCCTTTGACCAGCATTTTCGTTGCCATCGACGCGGTACCGGGTTTGTCTTCGGTCCAGGCACCTGCCAGAAGCCCCAATCGTGCGGTGACAAACGGCACCTCGTGATTCGGTACAACTATTACTTTGAGCCCGTTGGCTAAACGTCCGGACTCGTAACGCGGTGTCATTTTGCGCGGGGTGACTTTGGCAAACGGCGCCCGGCGAGGAAAATCTTTCGGGCGAACGAGATTACCTCGTCCCGGTTTAGGCGCAACCTTCTCCGGTTCGGCTGTCACCGGCGTCTGGTCTTCGGCCCTGGCTCTGCTCAAACCTGAAACGGCGTCGGCAAGAGCACCCGCAAGATTGCGCTCTACTTTAATGTCAAGCGCACGATTCGGTGTCAAATAGCTCTTTGCAACCCTGAGGATATCACCGGCCGTGACTCTGCGAACATCCTGTAACTGCCGGTTAACCTGCGAAACGTCCCCCATCACAACCGCCGCTTGGCCCAAAGCTATCGCTTTACTTTTTATGCGGAGATTCTCCGTCACCAGTTCGCGAAGTTTCTGATTGCGAGCCTTGGTTAATTCGTGTGCAGTGACCGGTTCAGTTCGCATTTTTTCGATCTGCTTCTTAATAATTTCAAGCACACTGTTAGCATCTGCACCCACAGGTGCCATCCCAGCACCAACACCGAATAAACCATCCTGCTCCATTGCCCATGACTCTGCCACAACCATCACAGCAAATTGCTTCTCGGCCACCAGTTCGCGATAAAGCCGGCTACTGTTACCACCGCCCAAAATCTCGGCCATTAGCTCCAGCACAGTCGCATCCTTATCTGCAATGGGCACCGTCCTGTACACGACGCCGACTCCAGGCGCGGGCGCATTATCCTGTTTAATCGTAACGGACCTTTCCTTGTCCGGCATTGGTTCTCTAATCGTCACTGCCGGCGGCTTATCGTAACGAGGTATCCAGCCGAAATACCGTTTCGCCTGTTTTTGAGCCTCCTGGTGTGTGACGGCCCCCACGATGATAAGTGCCGCATTGCTCGGCACGTAATACTTTTTCCAGAAATTTCTCAACTCCTGCACACTGGTCGCCCGAAGATGAGCTATCTTGCCGATGGGCATCCATCTGTACGGATGAACCTTGAATATCTCCGCGAAAAGATTTTCGAACAGCGTCCCATAGGGTTTGTTTAAGCCCATCCTGCGTTCCTCTTCAACGACCTTGCGCTCGGTGTCGAAGGACTTCTGGTCAATCTTGAGGAAAGTCATTCGTTCGGCTTCGAGCCATAGCGCCAACTCGAGCTCATCGGCAGGCAGCGTTTCAACATATACGGTCCGGTCGAAACCCGTGAAGCCGTTGGCCGTGCCGCCCACCCGACGGATATCAGCGAAATGATCCGTAGGGCCAAGCCTGTCGGTGCCGCGAAACATCATATGTTCGAACATGTGCGCAAAGCCCTGCCTGTCGGGCTGCTCATTTTTGGAGCCGACGTGGTACCACAACTGAACCGCAACAATCGGGCACGAAAAATCCTCCAACGTCACCACATCCAGGCCGTTCTTCAGCTTAATCTGCCGGTAATCAAACCTCGTTGCCTCGGTACCGGCTGGGGCAAGTATCTGACAGCCCGTGCAGAAAACCAGCAGCAATACCAGCACACGAACCGAGACAATATACGTTTTCTTATGACCGGAAACACCTATCATTTTGTGAACTCCCAATATCCTTTCTATCAGTTGACATCCAACAGCGAATTGGCCCGGCCGCAGCAGTAATACTGCGATGCCGCCAAACTCCGTGAAAATTATAGCATCAACGGATTTTAGTGCAACCTGTTTTGGCCGGTCGGAATTCTCCTGATAAGACGGCGGTTTTTGATATTGACTGCGACAGGTACCGCACGTAATGTAAGCGTTTCCATGTAAACGATAAAGACAGTAATGCACAGGACACTGATGCGAATTTTGGCACTTGAGCCATATTACGGAGGCAGCATCATCGAAGCCATAGCGTCCGGTGCATACCCCCTGCTGCCGAAACGGCTGGCATATCCGGAGGTTCTGCAGGCCCAGCATTATGAAGAGGCCGAAGCATTCTTTTATGACGGAACTGCAAAATCATCTATCCTGCCCGCGCTGTCGGCGTCAGTAAGGATTCGACGGCATCATATCCCAGGCCTTGAGTACAGGAATCTTCACCGAGCCGCCTTTCGAGAAGAGCACAACATTGACACTGTCTTTGCGACTCGGATAGATGCGTCGCATCACAGCCTGGCGATCATTTGCAAAGACTTCCACGACCGATTTATCCACAAAGACTCTCAGCTTCAGCGGTTCACCGGGCTTTAGCTCGAACGGCCCTGCCTCGACGGATTTGGGGCCCTCTCCAAGGCTTGACTTGTCGGTATCTATCTTGAGCTTCCTGTCGTTGGCATCGTAAAAGATAAGCGTCTGTTCCTGGCCGTCTGGCGAAGCACAAACCTTGACGCCGAACTGCTGCGCACCATCGGGCACCATCTCCATGGATAGCTCAAAGCTGTTGCCGCTAATATATTTTAGAGGCAATTCCGAATCAGCCTTGACCGTAAGGAACTGGAACTTCTTCTGATTGTATCGAAGTGTCTTGAGTTCTTCCGGCGGTGCCATCCGCAGCATACCGTCATCGGCCAGCCAGAGCACTCGCGGCAGACTCATGGTTCCGGACCAGCCGCTGGCTTTGCGTGTTTTCTTTTTCCTGCCATCGAATATCCAGGCCCACATGATGCGTCGTCCCTTGTTATCCAGCAGACTCTCCGGGGCGAAATAGTCTCTATCGACCCAACTCATTTTCTCGTGGAATTCCGGATAGAACTGCTCGTTCTTCCACTGGCCAAGGTAATAACGACAGCCGAGCCTGTGACTGATACACAGAAGCATGTATTTGTCGCCGAACTTGAACAAATCGGCGCAGGATACATCTTCCTTGATGTCTACATCCCCAACGCTGTGCGCCATCAAGTCACCGACATATTTCCATTGGCCCTCCAAACTCTTGCACTTGGCGATTGCGGCCTTTTTGCCACCGAATATCGCGTAGTAGGTATCGCCCTCAAGCCACCCATACGGATCCCATGAACTGTATTTGCCGTGAAAAGGATCACCCTGTTCTGTCTTTGGGGTAATCAGTGCCAGCTTTCGCCATTGGTTCAACTGGTCGTCGAGCGCTACGGCCATGGTGTTGCCCTTGCGAGACTGGTCGTGATAGCACATGGTCGGAACGCCGTCTTTATTGATAAAACAGTTACCGCTGAACATGCCCGTGACCAGACCTGTCGGGTGGTGACGCCAGTGCACAAGGTCTATACTCGACACGTGGCCGAAGTTGTGCCCCCTGCTATCCTGGAAGATATAAAACAGATGATACCTGCCCTTCCAGAAAATGGCACCGTTCGGGTCAAACGGCGAACAGAACCCCTCGGGCGTGACAAAATGATAGCCCGGCCTATACGGGTCGAGAAGCAGTTTTTCCCTGAGAGCACGCACCTGCTCAAAGAAAGTCTGCTCAGCCGCAGCCACCGGCCCGGCTAAAAAACCAACCAGAAGCATTAGCGCCAGCAGCGACCTTTCACTTCGGCATCTCATGGCCGCCCCAGCATCCCAAATCGTTCGATAAATACCGCCCATAGCCCGGCTCCTTTCATAATAACAATTGACATACCAGCACCAAACATTTCCTGTGTGAGATTATAGACACAACCGGACACCTTGCCAAGCCTAATGTTTGTATCGTAAAAACTTACCAGGCACCGGATATAGCTCGAACAACGCAGTTTCATCCTCAAGACATCCCGGCAATCAAGATAGAAACTGGCATTGCTGCGAAACATCTGGTATCTTAATGGCCAATAGGATAAGTCAGGCAACATTTTTTTTAGGATACCTGTTATGAAACGACATGATATGATGGTTATGGTCGTTCTCATGATGCTGTTTGCGGTCGCCCTGGCAGGCTGCGTCGAACGCACACTGACAATCAACACACGGCCCCAGGGGGCGTTGGTACTGCTTAACGATGAGGACATAGGCACATCACCGGCTACTGTTTCGTTTCAATGGTACGGCGACTATAATGTCACAGTACGCAAAGACGGCTTCGAAACGCTGAAGACCCATCGCGAACTCAAGGCGCCGTGGTACGATGCGTTTCCTTTTGATTTCTTCGCGCAATTGATGACACCTAAAAGAATCGTCGATTCCTACGAGTGGACATTCGAACTCGAACCGAAGAAGTTGTACTCGCCTGAACAACTCATCGAAAAGGCGGAAAAACTGAAAGCACAGATGCAGTAGAAAAGGCCGAGACGTCGGATACCCGCGCTATTTTCAGCGCTTCGAACCGGTCGTTTTTTGCAGTCTCTGCGCTTCATCGGCAAATATGCGTTTCAAATCTTCCCTGGATATCTTCAAAAACTCCGCAAGGCTCTTTAGCTGCGTTTCCTCCTCCGGCGTTACCTTTCCGTCGGCCAGGACTTTTTTGCAGGCCTTTCGAAACTGCATTTCCACCCTGGTGCTGACTGAGGGTTTTTGCCCTGTTTTGAAAATCCGAACCTCGTCGGCCAATATCTGCTTCATCACTTCGCTGGATATTCTCAGTAATCCAGCGACTCTTTTGAGTTCGCTTTCTTCACCGGGTGTCACCCTGCCGTCGGCCAGAACCTTTTTGCACGCTTTCCGGAACTGCATTTCCACGGCCCTGGTGGGGCGCACCTTTTGGCCGACCTGAAAATTTCTCTTTTCGTCGGCGAATATCTGCTTAACCTTAGCCGACGAAAGCTTCAATGACTCAGCAAGTTTCTTCAATTCCTTCTTTTCCTCAACGGTAACCTGGCCGTCGGCAATAGCGTTCTTGCACGCGATGCGAAACTTCAACTCGACATTAACAGCGGGCCGCAATTTACCATCCTGATCAAACTTCTCCTTTTCCAGTTCGAACAGTTGTTTCGCAGTCTGGAATGGAATATCCAGTGATTCAGCCAGTGTCTTAAGGGCGTCGTTTTCGTCGATTTCAGGCAGTGTCGCTATCAGGACTTCTCTACACTCTCTGCGAAAGCGAACCTCAGCATCCTTGATTTTTTGCTGGTGCTGCTGCTGTTCAGTCTGGATTTCTGCAGTTAGTCTTTCCAGTTGCTCGGCGGCTTTTTCGTAACCGTGCTCGGCAGCGATGCGATACCATTTGATGGCCTCATTCTTATCCTGCTCTACGCCGCTGCCCCATTCATAGTGAACGCCAAGATTGTATTCCGACGCGCTGTCATCCTGCTCGGCTGCCCTGCGATACCACGCAACAGCCTCAGTCTCATCCGATGCAACACCGCTGCCCGTATCGTAACACCATGCCAGATTGGCCTGTGCAACAGCGTAGTCCTGCTCGGCGGCCTTTCGGTACCACTGGAGTGCCTCAGCTTCATCCTGCGGGACACCATTGCCGTTCTGATAACACATACCGACGTGATTCTGCGCCGCGGGATAACCCTGCTCTGCGGCTTTGAGGTGCCAGTTGAGGGCATAAATTTCACTGTGTTCAACGCCGAAGCCTTCGTCATAACATCGTGCCAACAGCCATTGTGCCTCGCGCATTCCTGACTCGGCAGCCTGCTTCCACTGAGGCAGCCGTTGGTCAAATCTTTCGCGGATACACGACCGACTGCCCTGTCCGCTGCTGATGGCCTGTTCACATTCGGCAGCATCGGTCAGGCACACCTGTCGCAACTGCTCGGCATCGGTCTGGCTGCACCCGCACTCAGGACAAAACTTAACCGTTCCACTAATTTCCGCACCACATCCGCAACATTTCATACGATCGCCCCATTCTGCGTAAAAATGGTTCTTCCGGCCTAAACCCGACAGAATCTCCTGCTGTATTGCGGTCTTGAATACCAAATCTCTGCGATAATTGCAACTGGTATTGCCGGCGTGCTCCCGACGAGTCGGGATAAACTCCGATCTTCAATGGGTTTGATTGGGTTTGTTTTGGCGGCATCGGAAGGGGTGGTTTCTGCTGGTAATTACTTTGTTCGTAAGAGGTTAGGTTTAATCCGGCGTTTTGGGAATTGGGTTTGTTTTGCATAAAAGTAGTGGCCTGGGCGGTTCGGGGGCGGTGGGGTTGAAATTGGGTTCGTTTGGGTTCGTTTTCCCCTTGTGACCAAGTGCCCATTTTGGCGTAAGTCTTTGCTATGCTGATGGTTACATGGACTTGACTTTTTTTGAAATTGGGTTTGTTTTGCATAAAAGGGTGCAGTTTGTGGGTAAGTTGGGCGGTATAGAGGGTTTGGGAAAGCCTTGGGCGAAGGCGTGGACCCTGCGAATGAATCGCATGGGAAAAGAAACCCCGCGAATGAATCGCGAGGCTAAAATTGTTTGTTGCGATTGTCATCATAATATCGATACCCAAATCTCGATACTCTTCTTTGCGGCGTTCGAAAAACGCGCACCCCATAATGGGCGAATCTGCGTATTTGATTGATTTTTCTTTCGGGAGGAGTGCTCTTGGGCGAAAACACTGATGTTGAGCAGGCGAGGGAAGAAGTTAACAGATAAGGCGGATTTTATTTATTGGCACATCAGAAAAGGTTCCTGACCCCATTAAAATCCATTAAAATCCCCAGGATAATTAGCATGAGAAAAAACTTGACACGTTGCGCTTTTGTACTCACACTAACAACGAAGAAAGGGTAGATTCATGATTTTATAGTTTTTACTTCAGGCAGAAGGGAAGAAACGGGGCCAGCGTAGGTTCTGAATCCATAATGCTACTTTAAGGAGATTCACAATGAGAAAATTAGCTTTAGTATTGTGCATGGTAGGGCTTATGACTGTTTTGTTTGGTTGTTCGCCTCAGACGTTCGTCAAAACAAGTTTAGCCAATTGGAAAACCATAGAGTTCAGACCCGGCTTGGATCGAGATGACGCCTATCATTTGATAGCAGACACTCTGGCGAAAAGCTATGACATAGAAGTAGTTGATAAGGATAGTGGGTACATTCGGAGCGGTTGGATGTACACGCTTACGGGGAGAATAAATCAAAACTATCGGACGCGTGTTATAGCAAGGATACCTCCTAGTAGCGACAAAGTGGAGATCAAAACAGATGCCAATTGGCTGGATATGAGTGGCAACTGGCTTCCAGGCTACGATACCATGTTGCTTCAGCAAGTCTATACCGACCTTCAAGGTGTGATTGGTCGCACAGTTAGGTAGAGGTTCTCTCCTCGTCACCGTGGTCGCCTGAGAGGCGTTTCAGGCGGATGCTCCGGGAAACGGCAGAGTCGGTTACATGAGGTTCTCGCGATACCATTCGATGGCCATTTTTAGGCCTGCGCGGAATGACACCGTCGGCTCGAAGCCGATGAGATTGCGGGCGAGAGTGATGTCGGCAAGGGAATGCTTTACGTCACCCGGACGTGGGGCGGTGTAAACGGGTTTGACATTCTTACCAACCGAGGCATTTATCATGGCAATAATCTCGTTGACAGTTACCACCTCGCCACATGCGATATTCACAACGTCACCGGCAGTGTGCTCTGCGGCGGCGGCAAGAAGATTGGCTTCGACAACATTGTCCACGTATGTAAAATCACGGCTTTGCTCGCCATCGCCATAGATGGTCGGCGGCTTATCACTCAATATCGAGGTGACAAAAGCCGGTATGGCAGCGGCGTACTGGCTCTTGGGGTCCTGGTAAGGGCCGAAAACATTGAAGTAGCGAAGTGAAATCGTCTCCAGGCCGAAGACTTTATAGAAAACCGAACAGTAGTATTCGCCGACAAGCTTGGCAACAGCATAAGGTGAAAGCGGCTGAGTCGCCATCGTCTCAACCTTGGGCAAGGTTGGCGTGTCACCGTAGGCTGAGGAACTGGCTGCGTAAACAAAGCGTTTTACGCCCGCGTCACGGGCAGCCATTAAAAGGTTGAAGGTGGCATCGACGCAGTGCCTGTGAGTTGCGGCGGGGTCATCGACACTTTTCGGCACCGACGGCAAAGCGCCCTCGTGCAAAACAACATCCACATCCCTGACAGCCGAACGCGCAACTTCGGCGTCGCCCATATCGGCTTCGATGAATTCGACTTTGTCTATGATACCGGCAAGATTGCTTTTTTTGCCTGTCAGAAGGTTGTCGAGCACTCTTACGAAACAGCCCCGGCGAACAAGCTTTCTGCAGATGTTAGAACCAATAAAACCGGCTCCGCCGGTGACGAGGAATTTATCCATCAACTATCCTTCTCAACAAACACAGCTTACAACAATCCATAACCGCCGGGCCAAATCACACAGGCTGCAACTGCTGGTATCTTTGATATGACTTGAATTGCTCGCGGAAATATCCGCCCTTCATAGCCCGCACAGCCATAAGGACACAACCAACTATCGGAGCGTTCACATCTTTCAATTCCCTAATACTCCTCTGTGCAGCGCCTCTTCTGGTTGCGCCTGCATTGAGTACCACAAGCGTGCCATCGACAAGTCTCGTCAGAATCTTACTGTCACTGACCAGCAGCACCGGCGACGTATCAATTATAACATAATCATGGCTCTTGCGACAATTGTCAATAAGCTGTTGCATTTGGTAACTGCCCAGCAACTCGACGGGATTCGACGGCAGAGGTCCTGACTCGATTACATCAAGCCCTTCGACAACATCACCCCTGACGGCGTCGCCGTAACTGCACAGGCCCATAAGCAGTGAACTAAGGCCAAATTCGGAATGTTCAATCTCCGCAACGCCAAGTCTGGCCTTCGGAAATATCCTTTGCAGAGCGGGGCGTCTGAAATTGCCGTCTATCAACAGCACTTTCCTGTTCTCAGCAACCAGTGTCGCCGCAAGATTCGCGGCCACAGTACTTTTGCCGTCACCAGCCATGCCGCTTGTAACAAGCAATACCTTCAGAGATTTGGCACTGTCCGAGAGTCTCAGGTTGGTGCGAAGCTGCCTGTAAGATTCACTCGTAACAGAATAAGGCGCCTGCCGAACGACATGATAAAGGTCGACATCCCTAACCTGTACATCCTCCGAAGCATCCGGAATAACACCGAGAAGCGGAACATGCAAATACCTTCCCACATCTCTCGGCGACCGAAGCAGGTCATTGGCCAACTCAATCAAAAAGGCAATTCCCACACCGAGCATAAGGCCCAATATCGTTCCACCGGGGAAATAAAACTCCCATCGCGGCGAGCTGACTTCGAGCGGCTTTATAGCCTGGCCCATAGAGCGAATCTTCGGCATCTCAGGGTCTGCCCGCATAATATTGAGCTTCTCAATCTGCTCCTTAATCTGGTCAAGCATCAGTTGCCTTTCATCCCTGATTTTCTCCCGCTGAGCGTACTCCGTCCTCGCCAAATCAAGCTGTTGCTTTTTTAGCTGGGCCTCCTGTCTCATACCCTGAAGTTTTTCAAGTCTTTGCTCCAGAACAATCAATTGGTCCTGTGCATTAAGAAGCTGTGATTTTCGTATCTGCTCGGCAATCTCAGTCCTTCGGCTTTCCTTTTCCTTTTTGAGTTGTTCCAACAAATCGCGTGCCTGTCGCACAGTTCGGTGACTCGGTCCGAACTTGGAAAGCCTGCCCGCAAGTGCCGATTCCTGGAGTGAGATCTGCTGATTCAACGAAGTCAGGACAGGATCAGCCTCTGTTAACCGTCCAATCTGAAAAGATACAGGTCCGGTGGCCAGTTCACTATATTCACCTATAATCGAGCGAACCTGTTCAACATTCAGAAGCAACTGGTCATAATCGGTTTCCAGGGCATCCAGTTTGACTTCGATTGTATTGCGAAACTGACGTGTTGTACCTTGTGCAAGTCCGTACAGCTTATACGAATCCTCGACCTGCTTTAGTGCGGCTTCGGCATCTCGAAGATCACTGTCAACAATGTCTTTTTGTTTTTTAAGACTGGTCAGTTTATTTCCGACTTCGGCGGTCATTGTCGTTGTACGGGAAGCAACAAACAATCTAACCATCTCGTTTACTATCTTTGCAGCCTCTTCCCCGTTGCCACATGTCATCGACAGAACAATATAATCACCATCCCTTTGCGGAGAAGCCCTGAAACGTTTCTTCAATTTTTTATAAGCCTTGACGATTGCCCTGCTTCTCTCCCGAGTAACATCACCGAATTGCCGGAACCATTTCAGGTCCTGAACCTTCTTACTGTCAATCAACTTTTCCAGACTACTCTGTTGATTGATAAGCTCAGCGATTGACGCGCGATAGGCGTACTTCAATTCCTTCTGCACAATAGGGCCGGTGATAACCATGGGGTCTTTTTCCGCAGGCGACAATACTTCGAGAAGTGTTTTGGCCGTATACTTCGGTAAATATCTTAACAACAGATACCACGAGGCACCGCCGATTATAAATCCCAGGATAGTCATAATAATCATCAGCAATATGTGCCGACGCAATATCCCGAGAACTTCCTTCGGCGTAAGAGCCGAAGAGCCCGGCACTGCGGCTCGCGGAGAACCAGCCATCCTGTTAAGAAGAGCTATCTGTCTTTGATCTGCCATATTGAATCAATCACACGTGAGCAAAGCCCGAAATCTGCCGCTCTACGTCACGGTCCTCCAAGCCATAATATTATTTCTTCGTTTCATCCCGTCCCGTCAACCGGTCTGTTGCTGCCTTTATCCTCTTCGCGGCCGCATCCGTAAGCCCTTGTGATTTCAACGCCTCTCTGTAAGCAGAAAGAGCCTCTGAATTTATGCCAAGTGATTCCTTTATCATACCCAAATGCTCATATACCTCGGCAGGCACCGATATCGCATCCTGTTCATACTGCTGAATAGAGGCCTGTATATACTGGTCAGCCTCGGAATCGCTGCCGTTCTTATGCAGCGTAAAGGCATAAGTATCCAGAAAACCGGGGTTGTTGGGCTTGGCTTCATAAGCTCGCCTCGCATACTTCACTGCGTCATCCAGTTTCTCATTGTTGCTTGCCAGCATATACGCCAGATTATTCAGAATCATAATATTATTCGGCATTTCTGAGAGAAGACTTTCGTACTCTTTGATAGCCTTCTTTAGATAATCATTATCGGAAGTTTTCGTATAAGCCAATCCCAGCACGTCCGCCTTCTTCGTCACATAACCCACTCTGCGAGGGCTATCCGCACCAGCTATCTGCAGGCATTTGTCAATATAAGTCAAGGCGCGGTTGTAATCTTCGCTCATGACTTTCAAATTAAACATGGCAAGATTCGCATACTCCGGGTACTTCGTAAGAAACTCACTGCAGGACTTAGCCACTTCTTCTGCACCAAGCATCGAGTACACCCTCCGCACCATCGTCGTTGCTATGGCTACCTGTGACCCTTGAAATGCCTTGCCAAGAGCACTGCGACAGTATTCTACCGCCGTTGCACGGTCCCCCAGTTTCATTTTCGCCTCCGCCATGCGGTAATATGCCACCGGAGCCAGAAAAGCATCATCAATATACTTCCTGCCGACCTGCAACACCTTGTCGAGCTTTGCAGGATGCCAATTGTTCGCAACCTGTGGTGTCCCTGCTCCCAGTACAAGCGAATTCAGATACCCGTCGAATGATGTCAACAATGCACCGCTGTCTGTCTTTTCACCCTTTGCTCTCTTTTGCGAGAATATCCCAATAGCCTTGCTGTACAACGCTTCCGCCTGGTCATATTCACCCTCAGACAAAGCAAAGGCCCCTGCTCGATTGTGCCAGAACTCGCTTTCGGCAAAGGCAGCCAATGTAGCATCATAGAATCGCTTCAAGGCATCCTTTCGGCCCAACTGCAAATATGTCTGTTCAAGAAGTTGCCGCATCCGGCGTTCTATGGCGGTACCCGCCCCGGCAGCATCCGGCTGATTCAGTGCACTTGTCAGTTCGATTATGGCATCGTCGATACGGCCGGCACCCAGGTATGCCTTCGCCAGATAATACCTGGTAACCAACTCATCAGAACGTGACACGCTTTCTTTGAGGGCACTGATTGCCACAGTGTAGTCACCACGAAGGAGACTTATTCTGCCCTTCAAACGCCACGCACTCGCGTTGCCCTGGTCGCTCGCAAGATTCTGGTTTATCAACTTCAATGCATCTCCCAAGCGACCCTGGCGCATTGCCAGCCAGGCATCAAGCAATAAAACCCTGGAATCTTTCGGGAATTTCTTTTTCAAGGTCTGGAGTTTGCCCTCGGCTTCCTTCACCAGGCCACTCTTAAGAAAAGTCTGGAGCTGCAGCAAACGATTGTCAATACCATCATTAAGTTTTATGAGCTTTTCCGAATATGCCTTTACTGCACTACTGTTTGAGGTTTTCTCGGCGACAAGCATCAGGCCCCTAACGACACTTTCATCAGTCGGATCTGCCTTATACATCTGAGTCAAAATCTCGTTCGCATCGGCAAATTTGCCAAGCCTGAAATAGTGCATCCACAGCAACTGCTTATTCCTGGATTTCGTCAGCAATTCGACTGCCTTGTCCTCCTGTCCGGTTTGACGATAGTATTCCGCCTGGGCATTCAAAGCCGCCGTGCTCTGTGGATCAATACGCAGCGCCTCGGCAAAAGCGGAGCCGGCAATGGCAGTTATTGACTCCTTATACTGCGAATCTGCGTTACCCTTGCCAAGCCTCATCGCCATTCTGCCCAACAACAACGCGTTTTCAACGCTCGGATTGGACTTCTGTAGTTGCTGGCGAATTGCAAGTGCTCGTTCAGGCTCTTCGCCGCTTATATATTCAGCATAAAAACTCTGCAACTGAATGTCACGCTGGTTCAGTCTTACGGCATTAAGCAAAGCACGCTTGGCCTCGATTAACTGATCCGATGTCACATTATCACCAAGTTTTTTGTCTCGCTGATACAACACAATCGCATAGCCTTTGCTGATGGCACCGTCAACCGGATCAAGCTGAGCCGCTCGTTGAGCATCGGCAACAGCCAAATTATCATCACCAAGAGCACTGTGGATATTGCTTCTAAGAAGAAAACCGTGTGAAAAAATCGGTCTCTCTTTCAAACACTCGTCCAGTTGGGTCAGAGCATCGCTGTATCGTTTCTGCGCCGCTGCAAGACGACCGGCATAGAACAACCCACCACAATCGTCAAAGTTTTCATCGCGGGCGACACGTGCGAGTTCCTCGGCAGTTTTCCAATCCTTATCGGTCAGTGCTATCTCAAATAGATAACTGCCGGCAAGCCGACGCAAATCCGCTTTTCTGTCAGCCGGCCCAACAAGCGCCTGCTGGAAAAGCTTCCTGAATTCCACCGCGGCTTTTTCCATCTCTGCGCTTCGATGGTAAAACTTCCCAAGATTAACAGCCTGCTTAACAGGCTCGGAAATTTCCGAATATACCTCCTCTTCAATCTGCGCCCGCTTTTCAGGCGTAATATTGGATGAATCAGATTCAGCAAGTATCCGCTTATAGAACATTGCCACCGTGCTGTCCGGAAACTGCCCCATATAGCGGTCGATGAAATCACCGGCGAGATTCCTTCTGCCCTTCGACATGTAATAGTTACACACGGACACCAAAAATGCTTCGCTAACCGAATTGGGTTCCTGCTCCATCAGTTTGTTCACCAAAGGCGTAAACTCGTCCCTGTACTTATCCAACTCCGCTGTCATTACCTCTGTAGAACCTTCCGCCTCAACAGCCTTATTCCCCACGTTATTAACATCCTGTAAGGCCGCGGGGGAATTTTCTTCTATACGCCTTTTCATCAACGCTCTTTCAACCCGGCCAATTCGCGACCGCAAAAGCGCAAGCTTGAGCTTAATTGTGTCCGTACTGTTAGGGTCTCTCCTGGCCAGTTCATCTTCAACTTCGGTAAATTGTCCACCTCCAATATAGGCCTCAATACGTATGCGTCTGCTGCGTTCATTCGCCCAGTATTTCCGCTCAAAATAATCCGCAACATTCCGGGCATTGCCGTAAGCCCTCAGTTTTAACAACACCTCTGCATAATCCAGAAGAGCCTCCGGCTTGTGCTCATCAATCCGGTTCGGTGGGCGCAGAGCACTTTCAAGAAACTCACGAACGGCACCGATTTCACTCGTATTCTCAAAAATCTTCGCCAACCGGTAGGAAACAAGAGAATCCTTATTATCACTCGATTTAAGCTGCGTGTAGCAGGCATACAGTTGTTTTACTGCGGCGTTTGTGTTGCCCCGAGCAAGTTCCAACAAACCACGCCACTTGAGAACCTGAGGAGCCTCACCGGTAGCCATAAGCTCCTCTATTCCGCGCACTACTTCTTCGGCATTTGCAAGCAACTGCTGTTTTCGGCTATCTTCGACAACACCCGAAGGAGCAATCACCTGTTCGATGTAACACTCGGCAAGAAAACCGAGCAGCAACATCCTGTTCCTTTGATATGCCCATGCGCGCGGGCCTGGTCTGTCCTGGGCGCCAGGCAGTGTAAGCGCATGCCTGGCGAGTTCTACGCCCTTATCCAGGTCCAACAGACTGCCCCGAAGACAGAACCTCTGGTATCGTATACCAGCGGCATTTCGCAAGTAGTCCACGTTATTTGCATCCAGTTCCACCGCCTTTTCAGCAACCTCTACGGACTTATCGAGCGTATCGACCCTGAACCGGTAAAAACCTGCCATCGCCGAATATGCCTCACCACTCGAAGGAAACCTGTTGACAAGGGCCTCATATTCAGGTCTCAGAGCAAGAATTTTATCTTCCACCTGGTTCGGCTCGCTTCGTTGAGCAATCAGCATCTTCAATGAAAGAAGATTGACATATGCTTTAGGTTTGTCGGCCAACGTTTTAACGGCCTGCTCCAAAAGATCTTTGGCATCTTTCATAGACCGGTCTCTTGCTTCGAGGTCGCCTTTCGAAGAGCTAAACTCACCCTTAGTAATTTTCGCCATAGCAAGATACCAATAAGCATCGACATTGTCCGGCTCAAGCTCCTTGACTTTCTGCAAATCCGCTGTTGCACGTCCAAGCGACTCTGACTGGTCGGCAAACACTAAAGCTCTGGTCATGCCAAGAACTGCCCTGCCCCTGGCTAAATGCAGAAAAGCGTCTAAACGATGACGGCCACCTTCAGGCTGCTCATCCTTAAATGGATCCCACCGAGCGGTATACTCCGCCAGAACACCCGCTTCTTCCGCCTTTTTCAGAAGCTCCGATGCCTGAGATTCAACTTCATTCCAAACACTCACGGCACCTGTATCAGCCATCAGGTAAACATACTTCACACGAGAGAATCGAGCACGAATATTGTCGGGGTCTATTCGTAATATGCCGTTCCAAAATCGCATCGCGTCACGCCATTGGTCGCTTTCGCACTTGAGATCGGCAAGCTTAAAAACAATAGCCACTTTCTTCGAATCACTCTTGGTCAGACTGAGAGCCTGACGATAATCCGTATCAGCCTCATCGTAAAGTTCTTTCTTCCTGTCTTTGTCTGTGGCCGCACGAGCCGCTTTAAGCACCGCATCACCCCTTGTGATGAACTTATTCGGATCTCGGTTCAAATACAGAATAAGTGCAATAGCCGCGACCATCACAAACACAAAAATAACCGACCCGATAAGGGCAACCTTTTTATTAAGCCTTTTCTTTGCCATAAAAGCCTTCTCTCTTGTATAACGACAGGTACTTCTCGTCGCACATATAAGTTTGCTCCATAACAACCACTCTAATCAACAATCGGCCAGCCGGGCCAATGATCCGATTCAAGGACCGGCAGCAAAACCGACAAAAGTTTCCGGCTTGCTTCAAGAGATTGCGTCTCATTCGGATAAATCGTTTGACCGTATCGTGTATTAAAAAATTTCCATTCAACTTTCGAAAAGTATCCATGCCTCGATAAAATATGCTTGTTAAGTTCCAGGCGAGCCTTCTCCCGACTGTCTACATAAGCGCCGTCTACATTGAAAACGTATGAGACCAAAAACTTCGTGTCACCCCACCAGTTTCGAGAATCCGTACCGGCAAAAACAAGGTATCTGCCTTTAATCTTCTTAACATCGACCCCGCCGGGCCCCATCGCAACGTCGAATGTCACGCCCTTAGACGCCAATACCTGGTAGCCGCTGCCTGTATAGCATTCTTCCGGAACGTGCGGAACCTGGTCGGCAAGCGGGTAGTACGTAATCAACACCGAACACTTACGAACCGCGCTGTCGGGCGAAGCTTCCGAATCCTCCAGAACCCATTGAATATAATCGTGAGTACCAAGCACATTGACAACATCTTTCTCAATCTTCCCTTTGGAGATTACCTTGTAACTGCCAAGCTTACTCTCATCCAGAAGGTCGAGCGATTTCTTCAACGGAACACTAACCTTCTTCACGTTCAGCCTGTCAACCGCCGCCGCACCAATGCCAAGAACCGCCACGCATAGCAAGAAGGCCGGCTGCAAATATGTACTTAATGTCTGCTTAATACTTGCCATAATACTTCAGGACCTGCCTTTGCGAACAACAACGTCTTCACGGACAGTCTCTGTCTCCTCAACGAACAAACTCGACATAAACCACGCCAGAAAGCCGTACAATCCGAACGCCAGCGGCAGCATCGCCATGCCCAGCATATCGTGATAAATCCCCTGTGCGTATTTCGGATGAATCAGTATATAAATAAACCCGGTCACTGTAACCCTCACGATATTACAACATATCGCAATCGGTATCGTACTCGCCAACAAAACAAGCCGCTGCCATATCGGTCGGTAGTGCAGATAAGCCATCGCCACACCCAATGCCAAAAAGGCCATTAACAGTCGCATGCCGCTGCACGCCTCCGCAACATCAAGTGGAGGCTCAACCGCGTGCCCATTATAAATCACGCTAATCACTACACCATGGGCAGTAGCCTGCAGACCACCGACCATATTCAGCAGTATTGTCGCTGCCGAAGCCGCCCACTTACGCATCGGCATCGTAATAAGAACGTAGTATCTGCTGGGAAGTGGAACGGCAAAAACCAAAAAGCAAATCGAAAGCCACGTAAATTTCAAAAGACGCCAGCCGCCCAGAAACAAAACCACCGCCCCAAGAACAGCTATCATGCTGATAGGGTCAAGATAGCCGTATCGCGACGGGCTGGCCTTATTCAAACGAAAAAAAACAATGCCGCAGATGATAAGAAGAAGCCCAAGATAATTTGGCTTCAATCTCGCCTTTAATATATCACGCCGGCGCTGGTTGATGAAGTACAGGCTGAAAACAGGAATCAAAAAGCCATGCGACCAACTCGGGTCTCTGACCCACTGCCTGACAATACTCGTAATCTCGCTGTTAAAAAGAAGAAAGAACACTCCGCCAATTATCGCAATTTTAATCCAATTGTGCACCCCAACATCGAGCCACCCAGGCTCGCTCTCAACCGACACACGACCGTTAATCTGAGATTCGCCACCGCTGCCTCCAGCAGCCTTGCCCTGCCCTGCCTCGTCACTGATGTCATAATCAGACATAACTCACTGCCCCGAAGTCTTCAACGGCAAAACCGAAAGAAACCACCTCTAACAGGCCTTCTCGATTATTAACTCTGATGCTACACGAACGCAAACGCCGGCATCGAGGTTTCTGGCAGCAAGGTCAATCAACAATCAAGCATCACCGACAAACAATTACTCACACAAAATAGCCGACCCGCCGCAGAACACCACCGGCCTTGATACCGGCAACCACTGCAAGCGGAATTCTAAAACCAGTCAGGAAACGGCCTGTGAGTCCAATAATCTCTATCTGCGAAATTACGGTCGTAAATAAAACCGAAACCATAACTGGCTCGGAACGCATTTCGCAAAACTGCACGCCACCTCGCAGTCGGGTGTGTGCCAACGTTAATCAAATCATTTACTTTTATGAAGAAATCCGGCTGCTCACCACTGTATATCTTGTCGAGGTCAACCATCACGATTTCTTCTTTATCTTTGCCAATTCTCCTTATGACTTCACAACGCTTAGGCCAAGCCAAAGCACCCAGCCCACCTGCCGCCGCGACAGCCATCTTCAATGTCATCGGTCTTCCCGTTAGACCGATAGGACCCTGACGATTCACATTGCCGGTAATGTAAAATTCTCCCACGATATCGACAGGCACGTAAACAGTGTCACCAGGTCTTATCACAACATTATACCGCGGATCACCCGATTGAAACCTGTCCACCGGAATCTTGATAACTCGCGACTGAACTCCTGCGCCGCCTATCTCATTCCAGCCAAAGCCTGAAGGGACTTTTTCCTCAAGAGGCTCAAGCATCTTTTCAGCCTCAGCAACCTTCGGCTCCGGCGTCACACCTGGACGACCAACCTGAACCGGAACCCACCTGCCGTCACGGAAAACCCACTCAACACGCCCGCCATTTTCCTCACCATCCTGCTGCAACTGGGTCTTCAGCCGGCCAATAGCCTCACTCAACGCACCACCGTTATCCCGAACACTCCCCTTGCCGAGCCCTTCGTATTTCGAGCTTCCACCCACAACATCCTTTTCCGTTGACATCTCAACCGATGTCACCACTACCCCGTTCTCAGGCCCCGTCGCCTGTGGTTTTATTATATCCAGCAACTCTTTCTTCGGCACAAGCAGCTCTTGACGATTATCCCCGGAATCCACCGGTTCAGGCGGAGCCGCCTTTAGCTCCCGCCCGGTCACACCACGAACAACATATATGGACTCTACATTAAACTCGCTTATCCCCTGAGCCGTTGCAATCGCGTCGGCCAATCTGAATTGATACCGAGGAACAAAATATCGACCGGGTGCTCCGATGCCCTGACCCAATATCGAAAACGCCCGCCGCTGCGAAGTACGCAAGGTAACAGTAACAGAAGGATCTTTAAGTATACCCGGTGAAAGAATATTGCGTATCTCTTCTTGAAGCTGAGTTTCCGTCAAACCTTCCGCATCAACAGTACCCACTTCGGGTATGGATATCTTGCCCGTCTCGGTAACAACGTAATCGTTCACAAACATATCAGATTCTCGAAGAAGCTCGAAAATCGACACGCGAACAACATCACCCGGGTTGAGCACATAATCCGTATCCAACACCATAACATCCACCGGACGAGGCTCTTCGGCACCTGCCCACGCCGATGCACCCTCCTCTTCCACGCCAAGCGAATCCAGTATCACATTAAAGGCCGGCCTCGGACTGAATCTGCCAACCTGCGTCGGGTCCCAGAACTTGTTGCCGCAGCCAATCGAGCCAATGCTCAAACTCAGCAGGCACACCGCCAACAACAGGAACGGTCCGTTCACTCTGGATATCTTCAACTCAATGCCTCTTCCCTTTTCACATGCGCTGCGTATCCATATCATCTCGATAAATCTTCCATTTCTGTCACAAAATACACCAGCAGCAACATTCTGCGTACTCCCAAAAGTTATCGGTTCAACCTCTGCACCGCTTAACTTTTTTTAGCCGCTCTAACACCAAGTCCACATAGCACGTTATGACAGAAACAACCCCTGCGTCCAAAGCAGCACACCTCCATATCATTCTGAAAGAAACTCAAACCAACACACAACACTTCAACTCGGCTTTGGCACACCCCAACCCCATATACACACAGGAGTTACGACTAATCAGTCAGAGACCAACCAATGAAGGCCTACCAAATAACAGTGAATATACGCGCACCAAAGCAACTTTGTTCACAGCCATACAAAACCTTTCGCCCGATAATTGCGTCTGGACCAGCACAGTTGCCGTGCCAACCAACAATCCCCGTACCCGCAGATTAAGCTAAGGATATACCCGCCTAAATGCCCCAAAATTCCGCTTCAAAATTCTCCGCTGCCGGCAATCCTCCTGCCGCCGATTCCAACGTAGCACTATACAACCGCTCCTGCAACTCTGCCGCATCATGTATTCTCGGACCGACTAATAACTCAGACTTAACCAAAGTCACACATTTATGAGGTCCAACGGGGCTTTAGATTGGCAAAAAGGGCGATTTTGGCAAAAAGTTTTCACCGCATCACCGCATCTGCGATATTACGTCCATTCGACACAGCCGCTGCGGCAAAGTCAGGCCTAATCTGGTGGACAATACTTCCTGAACTTCATCGACCGCCATTGTGCAGCGAGGCCGAACCGTTTTATTAACATTCTTACGATTGCCCAGCGAACCGCAAACGTAGCCCACGATTTCTCACACGTCGTATTCGGCCTCTCCACAAAACTCCAGTCTGAAAACCTTACTGTAACACCTGCCCTATACTACCAAATCTCAATGGAGAACACCGTAAACGACGAAGACGAAATATGGTGCGCAATTACGTTCGCATACAAATTCTAAACATCGCTTGCATCTGGACGCGTCGGGGTTGCCGCACTGTATGAACTAAGGATTCATCGGCCCATTCCAGGCTGCCAAAGGTACAGAAACTGTGTCCCCGCACCATTTAACCAATCCGGCAGTTCCACGTTGATGAGCATCCCGACCTCATGCCCGCCTTTAACCTCTGTGCTGTACAAGTTCGGCATGTACTCATAAGGCCGATGGTACATCACAACCTTGGCCTTCTCAACACCTGCCATTTGCTTGGCCCACGCAATACCATCCTCAGGATATCCGATGCTATCGATCAGCCCCTTCTTCAGGGTATCCTGGGCCGTAAACACCCGGCATGCACGCAATCACCGGCTTTCTGCTCTTTCGCTTAAATTCACGCAGCTTGTGATACATCGTATCCGTCGCCCCCACGCTGCCGCCGAGAGAATTCAGCCGCAAAACCACCGCCTTGACCGCATTGTCTTTCTCGGCCTTTTCCAGCTTCTCCACGAAAAGGCTCACAGGGTTATCGCTGCTGCTCAACCAACTCTTCTTGCCTGCGTTCACCAGCACCCCGTCCACGTCTATCACGGCAATCTTGTCACTGACAAACCAATTGTCACCACGGATCACAGTCTCTGTGAGTTTCTTCTCTCGCGACACAGGCTGTATCAGCAGCGCCGAAGGCCCGCACCCAGCCCCCAAAGAAACCATTAACAACAACCCCATACCAACCCACCGCAATTTACCGGACATGATGTGTACCTTTCAATCTTCTTTGCAACCGAGCCCGTTTACACGCCTTCAGATTTTCAAAATACTTGTCGGTTCTCTATTTGGACCACTTTTCATCGAATATCTCCCAGTTGCGATACCTGCCTTTGTCCGCCGAGGGCAGCTTATACCCGCGCATCCACACATCGGGGCCCTTTTCGTGTACACACGTAACGACAAGGTTCTTATCCGCCGCATCATAAAACGAGTTAGTACCTTTGCCTTTTATCAGAAAGACCGGTGCTGTAATGGCTTCAACCTGGCGTACTATTTTGTTACCGTCGAACTCACCGAACGGTACCAGGTAATATTCTATCTTATGTTTCCCATAGAGCCGCAGATCGTATTGTGTCCTGTTGCTCCACCCGAGATGTATCCTGTTGCTGAAGCGGTTGCCGCCCCAGGCAATAACATCGCCTATCACGCCGTTGCTTACCCAGTGCTTGTTCGTCCCCCGGTTCACATAAACCAGCCCGCCGCAATACACCCAGTTCGTCGGAAACAGCGGCCTGTTCTCTCTGGCCTGCACATAACCGAAAGGAATATCCTGATAAACCTCGCTGCCGCCTGTCGGATAATAAACGTCTATCTTCGTATCATCCTGCCAGAACACCCCGACCTCATCCCCGTGGAAATCAAAATCAATTTCCGCCTTTATCACCGGCTCATTCCTGAAGAAAAAGTACTTCTCCCGCAGGGGTATCCGCCCAAGAGATGACGTACGTTCGACAACATACGCAACATTCCCCGAATAGAATTTGCAGCTTGCCGAACGGTTATCAACCCACTCGTTGTTTATCAGCGCCTTTATCTCACCGCCAAGCAGCGCGTCTGTCTTCAAAAGATTCTTATTACCTGCGCTTATCTGTTTCATCAGTCCATCCTTGGAAAACTCCACAGAGTAGCTCCCTGCCTTTATCTTTTCCGGCAGCGGTTGCTCTGACGAAGCCTCAGCCGTTGAAATCTTGAAACTCGAAAATCCCCCTGCGGGCACATCCACAAACCCAAACGACTGCCCCCCGAGCTTCTGAAAACCCGTCCCCGCAGCCGTGTCACCATCAGTCTCGACAAGGCATTTTCTCTTCCGCGCCAGGCCGTTGAATACCGAGATATAATCCTCGTCCTCCTGCACTAACTTTTTTGCCGCCTCGCTCATAATCTCGCGGCTCTTGGTTATACCCTCTTTTAGATAATTTATCGCCTTGCGCCGAAGATCGGTGACCTCAAACCAGTGAACATCGTGATGCTGATATTTCAGAATGGTGTGCCATATGTCCTTGATGGCATCGTTCTGCTTTACCTGCGAGCCTGCAAGTTTAGCCATCATGCAAATCTCCTCTGCCAGAACCGCAGCTTCCTCAACCTGTTTGTTCGCCCGCAGCAGTTCTTCCGCCCACACTCCGTCCGTATAAGACCAGTAAGTGTATACTTTGGCCTTCGCATGCGGCGGAACCTCCTTGATTCTTTGCCGAAGAGCATCTTCCAGAAGCACAAAGTCAAACGCCGGATAGTATTTGTCGATGGTCGCCTGGCTAACCTCTGCAAGGTCGGGAAAATCAAGCCATATCGCCGATGAAGCAAATATCCCTTTGCCCAGTTCTCTCGCAGGCTCCACTGCCTTGACATGACTATACAGATAAAGCGGCATCACTGACCCGTCCGGAGATACCGCATTGACAAATTCGTCTCCTTCTCTGGCAACGAACATTCTCATATCCGTCCCCACGATTTCAAACGGACCTTCAGTTATCTCCATCGTCCACCAGAAGCACGGCGGAACCATCGCTTCATAGCCAAACAGCTTCAGAATCTGAGGCACTTGCTCATGAAGCCCGGTCTCCTGGCACGCATATACCTTCACCTTCTTGCCGAAAAGCTTCTCGAAAACCTCCAGCCCATACTCGAACTGCCGCCAGTTGCTTTCCGAGCCGAAATTCTGCAGATGAGCCTGCGAAAAACCGCCATCCACAAAATCCAGACGCCCCTTCTCATACAACCGCTTTATATGCTCAATCACCGCCGGAAATTCCTTTGCCATCGCCTCCATCTCAACCGCCGAAAACTCGTAGTTGAGCCTGAGCTGTTCGAACTTATCCAGCGAATCGAGGTTCCGCTTGACCCTTTCAACATAGTCAGCCGCCGTCGCCGCTCCCCACGGCGGTACGCGCTCGCCCACCACAGGCTCACCCCTGTCCTCATCGATAAGCAGATACATCGGGTGCTGGCAAAACGCAAGCTTCATACCCGTCCGTTTCTTGAAATCGCGGCTTTTTGTCATAATTTCAAACGCCGACGGCTCTGCCGCACGCAGACAGACACAAAAAGCAGCCGACAACACCGCTGCCACGGCGATAGCTTTTTTCCAGTTACGCATGTCGATTTTCCTTTCGCGATATGTACCATTACTATTGGTTGAAGTAAATCCGCTCCTTTTTAGCCCATCATTTCAAGCGAATTTCTCATGTCCTCCGGTTTCGATTCGCTATGCTCACTTCCAGCCGGCCACATGCATGGTTAACATCAATTTACAGAAAGCATGTTCACACCAACTTCTTACCAACCATAATCTTCTCCGGTAAGCTGTAATAATGCTAATAGAAATCGACACAGACTGTCAAGCTTCTTCATTTCCGAGGCAGTTTACTGTTGCTCAACTGCGCCATTTGAAGCATCTAATGATCTTGCCGCTTTCGGGTATTTGTTCATTGGCTGTTCGCGGCTTTTTCAAATCTTTCGATAACTTAGCACATCTTTTCGCACATCTTCTTTGTTTTTCGCCCGTTTTTCACGGCTAATGTCAGAACTCGGTCCACCTCTTGCGCAGCAAGGAGCGCACAAAACCGATATCGTCTCTTCAGAAACTGGCAATCGCCAGGAAATTCCTTAACCCTTCTCCCGCAATCACTTAGGCCGTTCACCCCGGCAAAAACTCCTTCAATTTCGACAAAAACACGCCGATTGGGCCTAAGGTGAAAGGGTACACCGGTACCCGTGCGCCTTTACATATATGAGACTTGCCATTATGACTACCAGTAAAACCAACACGAACTATCTGCTTCCCCTGGTGTTTGCGCCTCGGCTCTGCCGCAGGCCAAGGCGTAATCATGTAGAACTTAATTATGCAAAACAAAGCCAATTTCCAAAATGCCAAAATGAACGTAAGTGCCTATGCACACAAGGGTTATATAAACATATGCCTTCAAGGACCCCGGAAAAACAAACCCAATTTCAACCCCACCGCCCCCGAACCACCCAGCCGACTATAAAAATGCAAAACAAACCCAATCTTGGCCCGAACTGGAACTCCGCCTTTGGCAGAACCATGGCCGAAACTCTCCATATCGCCGCCAAAGAGGCACAAAAACACTTACGCCGACAAACACACGGCTATCATCCGTGCCTAATCCTGCTCCATCTTGGCAAGCCGCTCCATGAAGACAAACTTATTGGCAGCATCGCTCCTGGCCAGTTTCATCAAGTGCTCGGCCACTTCCGGCTTCGACTGCTTCAGTACACGATAGCGATTCTCGCCGTAGGCATACTCGGCAAAATCAAACGTCGGGGCCTTCGAATCAAGCTGCAGCGGGTTCTTATTTTGCTCTTTCAGTGTCGGATTGAACCGGTACAAAGGCCAATGTCCGCACTCCACTGCCTGCTTCTGATGCTCCGTGCCCTTGACAAGGTCATAACCGTGAGCGATGCACGGTGAATAGGCAACTATCAGCGATGGCCCGGGATAAGCCTCAGCTTCAACAAACGCCTTGACCGCCTGATTCGGATTCGCACCTATCGCAACCTTCGCAACGTAAATGTTTCCATAGGTCACCGCCAGCAATGCAAGGTCTTTCTTAGGCAGCGGCTTGCCCGCGGCTGCGAACTTCGCTACCGCACCACGCGGAGTCGACTTCGACATCTGACCACCGGTATTCGAATAAACCTCCGTATCCAGAACAAGAACATTAACATTCGCGCCGCCGGCAAGAACATGGTCCAGCCCGCCATAACCAATATCATAAGCCCAGCCATCACCGCCGACAGCCCAAACGCTCTTGCGAACAAGATAATCGGCAACGTTCAAAAGCTGCCTGCACTCGCCGCAGTCGCTCTTGCCGCACTGGAGTTTGAGTTGCTCCACGCGCTGACGCTGCTGCTCAATCGAGTTCTGGGATGTATCATCAGCAAGCGTGGCCGCGCTAATTTCATCTGCAAGCTTTTTATCGACACAGCCTGCCTCAGCCGCCTTACTTAGAAGCCCAAGCGCAGTTTCCTTAAACTTGTCAACCGTCAAACGCATCCCCATCGCAAATTCCGCGTTATCCTCGAACAGACTGTTACTCCATGTCGGCCCCCTGCCGTCGCTGCGCTTCGTATAAGGAGTTGTCGGAAGATTGCCCCCGTAAATCGACGAACAACCCGTCGCATTGCCGATATAAGCCCTGTCACCAAACAGTTGCGTCAGAAGCTTGACATACGGAGTCTCGCCGCAGCCCGCACAGGCCCCGGAAAACTCGAACAGCGGCTGAATCAATTGACTGCCCTTAACCGTACCGGCATCGAACAAGGACGCATCCGTATTCGGTATCGACAGAAAATAATCGAAGTTCTCACGCTCGCTATCGCGAACCGGCTCCTGCAAAACCATGTTGATTGCCTTGCGGCCGGTCGCCTGCTTGTTCTCGTCCTTCTCCTGTGCCGGACAATACTGAACGCACAAACCGCACCCCGTGCAGTCCTCCGGAGCCACCTGCACCGTAAACTTCATGCCGGCAAGATCCTTACCCTTGGCATCGACACTCTTGAATGTCGCAGGAGCTCCTTCCGTGTATTTCCCATCGTAAGCCTTTATGCGTATCGACGCGTGCGGACAAATCAAGGAGCACCTGCCGCACTGAATACAAACAGCCGGCTCCCATGAAGGTATATTCACCGCAATATTGCGTTTCTCGTACATGGTAGTACCGCTCGGGAACTTACCGTCCACCGGCATCTTGCTCACCGGCAGCTTGTCACCACGGAATGCTATCAGTTCACCGGTAACTTCCTTAACAAAAGCCGGCGCATCTGCCGGAACCGGAAGACGCATTTTTGTCTTACTTGTCACCTTATCCGGAACTTCAACTTCGTAAATCTTCGCTAACGCGCCATCAACAGCGGCAACGTTCATCTGAACAATTTTTTCGCCCTTCTTGCCGTAGGTTTTCTTAATCGCATCCTTGATAGCACCGACCGCCGTGTCAATATCGAGGATATTACTTATCTTAAAGAACGCCGTCTGCATTATCACATTGATTCGAGGCCCAAGCCCAATCTCCTGGGCAATCGAAATGGCATCTATCGTATAAAACTTCACCTTCTTATCGATCATTTGCTGCTGAACTTCCTGCGGCAGCGTATCCCAAACCTCGTCCTTGCCGTGCATGCTCGTCAGCAGAAAAGTCCCCCCTTCGCGAAGCGAACCGAGCATATCAACCTTCTCAAGAAAGCTCGGATTGTGACATGCCACAAAATCCGCCTGGCCTATAAGGTAAGGCCTGCGAATAAGATTCTTACCGAAGCGAAGGTGAGATATCGTCAGAGCACCCGCCTTTCGCGAATCATAAACAAAGTACGCCTGGGCATAATTATCCGTATTTTCCCCGATAATCTTAATCGAATTCCTGTTTGCACCAACGGTACCGTCGGAACCAAGACCGTAAAACATCGCAGCGTAAAGGCCCTCATTCGAAATATCAAAACTCTCATCCACTTCCAGGCTCGTATTCGTCACGTCATCGATAATCCCAACCGTAAAACCATTTTTCGGCCTCTCCGAATCAAGATTATCGAAAACCGCCTTGGCCATTGCAGGCGTAAACTCCTTCGAGCCAAGACCGTATCTGCCGCCAACAATAACAGGATACTCCTTAAACGGCGTCTCTCCCAACTCCATCGCCTCGCCGATAGCCGTCCTGATATCAAGATATAGCGGCTCACCGAGCGAACCAGGCTCCTTGGTCCTGTCAAGAACAGCAATTTTCTTCACCGTATTGGGCAGACAATCAATAAACGCCTCCCTGCTGAAAGGCCTGTACAACCTCACGACAACAACACCAACCTTTTCTCCCTTCGACGTCATAAAATCAACCGTCTCATGTGCCGTATCAGCACCGGAAGTCATAATGACAACGACCCTGTCGGCATCTTCGGCGCCAAAGTAATCAAACAGATGATAGCTGCGCCCAACCACCTCGGCGAATTTATCCATCGTCTCCTGAACTATCTGCGGAACCGCCTGGTAGAATTTATTCACCGTCTCTCTGCCCTGGAAATAAACATCCGGATTCTGAGCCGTCCCGCCAATCATGGGTCGATCCGGAGACAAGGCCCTGTTCTTATGAGCCGCCACAAGCTCATCGTCAATCACCGCACGCATATCATCGAACGTAAGCTCCTCGACCTTCTGAACCTCATGGCTGCTTCTGAAACCATCGAAAACATGAAGAAACGGCACGCGGCTGGCCAGCGTCGACTGCTGCGCAATGAGCGCAAAATCCATAATCTCCTGAATGTTGCGAGAGCACAGCATCGCAAAGCCAGTCTGCCGACACGCCATAACATCGGAATGGTCGCCGAAAATCGAAAGTGCCTGGCACGCAAGCGAGCGGGCAGATATATGAAAAACCGTAGGAAGAAGCTCGCCTGCTATCTTGTACATATTCGGTATCATCAGCAAAAGCCCCTGCGATGCCGTAAAAGTCGTCGTCAACGCCCCCGCTGCAAGCGCACCGTGAACAGCACCGGAAGCTCCGCCTTCCGACTGCATCTCCGTAACCGAAGGAAGCGTCCCCCATATATTGCGTTCACCCCTGGCAGTCCGCAAATCCGCTATCTCGCCCATCGGGGAACTCGGAGTAATTGGATATATAGCGATAACTTCATTAGTAGCGTGTGCCACGTATGCCGCCGCCGTATTGCCTTCGATTGTTACCATTTTCCGACCCATCGTTTGCTCCATTTCCTGCAAATCAAATACCAGAAATTTGTTCAGCACCACATATTGTTTTCAGGACTAACCTGAAAACCCATTTCGCTTGAGATACCGCCGTGCTGCCCCAAAAAACAAACGGAAAATCCCGAAATGCTTCCCGATGTAACACCCGGCAAAGCCCAAAAGCCATTTTATACAACTTTCCCCCGCCCCAGGCAAAGCAATTTTTCTCAGGTATGGAAAAGGAACCAAAAAAACAACACACCCGCCCTGCTAACGCATCCGGTTGCGAAGCACTTTTCCTTTTCACCAAACGTATCAGCCGATACCGGCAGAGCCAAAAAAGCATCGGTTTAAGAAAGCCGGAGACCTATTCGGCCTCGTTCATTGTCTGGCGCAAATTATTGAGCATTTCATTGAGCTTATCGCGTTCAACCTTGAGTTCGGCCTTGGCCTTAGGCAGGATACTATTGGGGTCTTCATCTATCACATACGGCGTAATGAATACCAGCATTTCCGTATTGCCGAGGCTCTTCTCATAGTGGCGGAAGAGCCCTCCGATTAACGGTATGTCGCCGAAAAAAGGCACCTTTCGTTCAGTGATACTCTCTTCCTGGTCAAGCATCCCGCCGAGCATAATGGTCTCACCATCCTTAACAATCATCTTCGTTTGAGTGTTCATCTGCCTGCGGACGGGGTTATCGTTCACCATCTCGCCCGTGAGTTGCGAAACCATCAGGTTGATAGTCATATCCACCTTCTTTTCAGGTGTAATGTTCGGCCGCACGCGCAGCACCATTCCGACATTTTTATAATCGATGCCAGAGGTCGCTCTGCCTCCGGTGTCCGACACCGATAAACTCGAATAAAATCCCACTATCCGGCCCTTGAAGAAATCCGCTTCCTCGTTGTCTTTGGTCCAGAGTGTCTGCTGGTTGAGCACCTTTGCGTGCACCTTCTTAACCAGAAAATCAATCAGGGCTGTTGCCTGACTCGCCAGTGTAAACGTCGCAGAACCTCGCTCCTGCAGTACTTCCAACTCGCTCAGTGCCGTAATCGCGTTTTCATTCAATTGCCCCAGCGCAAGGCTGTTCGACGCCAACTTAACTCCAAGAGAAGTAAGGTTACTGTGATCTATTTCCATAATCACCGCCTTGATTCGGACCTGTTTACCCGGGACATCCAAATCCTGAATCATCGATACGATACTATCCATGAACTCCGGCGGACAAAGAACCATAATACTCTTGCTGTGTGGGTCCGGCACAAATCTTATCCTGCCTATCACGTTGCTGATAGGCATCTCATCAACACGACGACGGGCACCGCCCCACCATGTCTTGTACTCGGTTTTCGTAGCACCGGAGTTCTCGCTGCTGCCGCTGCTACTGCCGCTGCTGCCGGTGTCGCTACTGCCAGCCGCTTCATCCATCGAATACGCACTCAAGCCCGTCTCACTAAGCCACAGCGGGGCAGCCGTCCCCGGTTCGTTGAATATCGCATTAAGTCGAATACTAAGGTCTTCGGCATCGGCGTACTTCAAAGTCACCACTTTCGGTACTTCCGCCATTTCGAACGTGTCAAGCTCGCGTACAAGCTCCTTAATCACCTTGTAAGCCTCCGGTATCTTGCTTATTACAATCAGCTTCTTCGTCCCGGGAACCTCTTCAAATGTCAACTGACCATAAAGAGGGCCGACCACATTTGTCTTTGACGAACCAAAATAATAATCGTACCAGTTGTTTCTGTCTTCATCTGAGAAAAGCTTGCTCAGCAGGTCGGCCATCTGCACGGGGTCCGTGTTCTTCAGTGAAATAATTAAAGGCTTTACCTTGCTCGTATCGATAGGGACATCCCACTCTTCGATTTGCTTTTCAATCTTGCGCATATTCTCCGGGGACGAGATTACCGTCACCTGCTGCATCGTCGGAAACGCGATTACCTTGACCATGTCCGCTGGATTTTTCTGGCCGTACTTGCTTCGATAAAACTGGTATCGACCATACCAGTCAGTAGGTGCCTGCTCAGTGTAAAGATCGTCTATGTTCTTCTTGATTTCTTCAGGATCCGAGTACTTCAACTTAAATGTTTTCTCTTCATACGCTCCCGCCGGTACGTCTATTTCTTCCACAAGTTTCTTCACAATCTTGCGAACATCTTCCCTGCCGTAAACCACAATCTGCCTGGCCTGCTCCAGCGGCTGAATCAGAACGCTCGTCTTCAATTCCGAACCCGGCATCTCCTGAAGCATCTCGTTAAGTTTGTCGGCAACTTCCTGGACATTCGCGTACGTTATACCAATCGTCTCATACTCCGGTGCAATCGTTTCCCTCGTGTCCAGTTGCTCAATCCACTTGCGAATCTGCTCCATATCCTCCGGTGATGCCTTTGCAATAATCCACTTACGCCGCGGTTCTGGAATCAGGATTACAGGCCCCCCGCTCGGACCAACCGCAACAGACGTCGCTGAACCGCCGCTCTTACCCTGGTTACGGTTTCTATCCGAACTGCTGCTCCTGTTGCGGTTACGGTCGCTGCTGGAACCGCGATTGCGGTCACGTGAACTACCGGACGAGGTCCTTGACCCGACGCCGCCTTCGCCCATAAGAAGTCGCAAAACCTGTACAATCTCCGCCGGGTCACCATCGTGAATCTTGAAAGTCTCAGTAACCGCCTGCTCGGCCTCGGGCACGTCGAATTGATCGATAACACTCTGAACACGCATCAGGTTCTCAACCGTATCTATCACAAGAACCTTACCCGTCGTGTCGTCGGCGCTAACATAACCATACTCGCCGACCAAAGGCACGATAATCTCCGCCATCTTGCCGGCATTGTAGCTCCTAAGCTGGAAAAATTTCTGCACAACCTGATTCTTGTTCTGCAGGCTCGCAAGAGGAACCTCCGGCGGAATCGTCGGAACAGACAATGTCTTTGCCTTATCCAGCGGTTTCAGGTAAATCGTATCGTCGGTGCGCTCTGCAACAATACCCTGAGTTCTAAGTGCACTGAAAATCAACGTCAGGGCGCGACTACGCGGAACCTTCCCATGTGAGTATATAGTTATCTTCTTGCTCATCGAGTCGCCGGTCGGAATGATGACCTTGCCCGTCCACTCGGCGAGCTTGGCAATCACATTCTTCATCTCGAAGTCGTTCAGGCTGATATTCTCCATAGGATCGTTCGGCTCAGCGGGTTTATTAGGCTCCGCGGGCGCATTCGGCTCCGCGGGCTTGTTAGGCTCAGCGGGCGCATTAGGGTCCCCAGGCTTGTTAGGATCGCCGGGTTCGTTCGGTTCAGCATCGTCGGCGCCGTCATTAGCGTCAGCAGGCTTATTAGCATCACTATCCAGTTGCTTATCGCCCGGAGACACCGGAACATGAGAACTAACCTGCCACACAATCACCCCAACCGCCGCTGCGATTATTACCACCAAAATTATCAAACCTGAACGTTTCAATTTAATCACCTCACTTTGCAAATTTATTCACTGCCACTATTATCTCTATTACGTCGACCACGCCTGCCGCCCCCTCGGCGAGAACCCCCGCCGTCATCACCCCCGCCTCTGCTGCGGCGCTCTTCACGCCGCTGACGAAACTCTGCCCGCCTCGCTTCCCTTTCTTCAGGTGACATGTCCCGAAATCTCGCTCTGTCGCCTCTGTTGCCGGAACGCTCCCCACCTACTCTAAGTTCCGCACTGCCCTCTTTCGACCGCTTCGATCGTTTCTTTGCCCTGTCGCCACCGGACTCCGAAGACCCTGCCCCGAACAGCGGTGTGAAAACACGCTCTCTGCCATCCCATTTTATCTTCACACACGTCGGCTCTATAGCGATAATTTCCGCGTCACCCACCTTGTCACCGACCTTACACCACTTGCCGTTTACCATCGCTTCGTCGCCGAGGATACCCGTAACCTGGCCGACAGGATTGCTCTTCTTCGGCCGCGGTGTAAAAAGGTTCTTTGTTTTCAGTTCATCCGCAACCTCTTTCGACTTTTCAAAATGCTTCTGGGTATCGTTGGCGTCCGCCCTGCTCAGCACAAGCGACTCGCCAAGCAGTCGCTCGGCCCGCGCTGAACTCGTAAAGAATCCAAGAATCTTCACAAGTATCAAAATGCCCACTATCGCCGAAACACCAAGCAGCATCACCGAAATCAATTCCTTCTTCGCTTTTAAATCAATCTTCATAACTTCTCCTACAAATGCTCATCCCACTGCTTAACCGCCTCTTGCTTCTGCTCATCACTCATCTTGCTCCACTGCTCCTTCGCCTGTTCCTTTTGCTCATCCGTCATTGTATTCCATTTCTCCAGAAACTTCGCCCTCACGGACGCGGACAGCTTCACGCCAAGCCATGCAAGCGGGTCATCCTCGGCTACCGGCTCGTTTGCTTCGGCCACCACCGGTTCAGGCTTTTCCTGCTTTTTCTGCTCGACCTCGACCTTCTTCGGACGCGGCTTTTCCTTTTTCGGCTCCGGTGCCCTAACATCGAAAGGCGAAAAAACCTTCTCTTTACCTTTCCATTCCACCTTCACATAGGTCGCTGCGATAGTCACAACATTTGCGTCACCGACCTTGTCACCTGCCTTGTACCACTTGCCGTTTATAAAGGCACTGTTGCCAAATATGGCCGTCACCTTCTTCACGGGAAAACGTTCCTTCTTCGGCGGTGAAAACAGGTTCTTCTTCTTAATCTCCTCAGCCGTGGCCTTCGATTCGGCAAGATACTTCGCCGCGTCGTTCGAGTCCGGACTGCTCAGAACAACACAACCGTCAATCAGCCTTTCGGCGCTGGCCGACGCAACAAAAAAACCCGCCACCTTCAGCGCTATCACAACGCACAGAACACCCGAAAACGCAAGAGCGCCCATCGATATAAGGTCTTTCCTGTTTTTCAGCCTATCGGATTTCATAACTTCACAAACGTCGAAACTGTCATACTCAACTCAAATTCATTCCGCTTGTTCGGCTTGCATCCCATCTTGAATTCTTCTATACCTGCAAGGTAAGGGTTCTCCTTCAGGTGCGAAAGAAAAGCCAGAATCTGACCAAAATTGCACTTAGCCTTGCTGAACTTCAAACGAACAATCTTGTAGCCGGGAGTCGAACGTGATTTCACGGGGCGTAAAAACTGCAGACCACCCTCATTTATGCCTGCCTGCTTCAACTGCTCCTTGAACTTCGTCCTGAAAAGAAATTTCTGCTCATCTTCCTTCTGGGGCATCTCAAAAACCGGAACAAGCGACTCAAGGCCCGCACGATTATGCTCTTTCAAATCGACCAGTTTCATCTTTGCTCGCTTTTCAGACAGAGACTTCCTGACTATCACCCAGCGATCCAACAAGCCGGGTACCCAAACGTACAACAATATCACTGCAACGCCGACAGCCCCAATCACCAAAGCTCGTTTATCTCTTTTACCAAGTTTTACCATCGAATCTTCTCTCGTCTTAAAACTTATCTCACACCCTTGTGCGTAAAGCCCTTGTAGTTAAACACCATCGTAAAAGTATACTTATCCCCTTTCGGTTCCTTCTTCATACTCATCGGGCGGTCCGATTTACTTATCCCCTTCACACCCAAAAGCTTCTCCTGGAACTTATAAACCTGCTCATCACCCGACGACTGACCGTGGATAATTACCGACTGACCCAGCACAAATTCGACCCCGTGAAGCATTACACCATTGCCCTCAACCGAGTTTATGTTCTTCAAAAGCTCCAAAAGGTCGGGCCGCTCACGCGCTACCGCCTTGACCAACCACTCCCTGACTATCAACTCCTGGAACTGGGCAGTACCCTGCATCTTCGCCAAACGTTTTTCGCTGACAACATCGACCGCAATATACGTCCCTGCCAACAAAACCAGCATCAACGCGGCAATCACACCGGTCACCACCGGCGAACGGAACCAATGCAGCCTGGCTTTCTTACCTGAAGGCCAATACAACCCGTCGAAAACATCAAGAGTCTCCGTTTCGCCGTCGAGAGCTATCGACGCCAGACCTATCGGCACGCGATATTCATAAAGCTCTCCAACACCGAACCCACTATCCGAAGTCACCTTATCCGTATCAGGCTCAGCCACTGCCGCATTGATCCCAGCGGACACCAGCGAAGTCACTATGTCGTCTATCGTGTGCCCCCCATCCGACAACACAAATAACGGAACATCCCGCGAATCCGAATAACCGAAAAGCTCCAGAACGCTTCGTAAATCCTGGGCAAATCTCTCCCGAACCTTCATCTGTTCCAAAGGCTCATCCACAGCACACAAGTCATCCATCCCAATATCCAGGCTCACCGCGTTAATCAACTGCCCATCATCGCTCAGGCAAATATCCGTACTCCTGCCGGCAATATTCACTATCACCGCCGTCTCATCACCGCCCGAAAAGTACGTCCGCCACGCCTTGACCACTGCCTCGCAGTTAAGCACTATCTTCAAAGGTTCGAAAGCACGCACATCATCGACAAAACCCTCAAGCCCCTCGCGTCTGCCCGCCGCAATAGTCACGCTAACCTGGCCGTCACGAACTCTGCCCGTCTTCCACGCAAGCCTCATCTGGTCGGCCGGAAGCGGCAAACGGCTCTCCGCCTGAAGCCTCACCATCGCACCAAACTCCTGCGACTTCACCGCCGGCATCTCAAGACGGTAGAACATCACACGAGATGAGTCAAATCCCACCACAGACATCCTGCGCGACTTCTTCCTTGTCCCCGCACCCACAGCCCCCGACAAACCACACTGAACCGCGAATCTGCCAATATCCCCCTGACCGCCGTCACTGCGTCTGGCCCACAAAACCGACATGCACCGACCTTCCCTGGCAACACGAACCGCCTTGAGTTCATGCCCCTGCTGAACTATCGCCACAATATCCGTTTTGCCGTGCCCGATTTTTGTTTTTCTGTTACTCAATCAACACCTCATTGCCCGCTCCGGGCATAACTCGCAAAATAAGGGTCCGCACCCTGGTACCAGTAAAGGATACTCACGGGTTCCGCACTTCTGTCCACCACAGCCTCAGTCCGCAACGTGGTTTTCACAATTTGCTCGCTCTCTGCAACCGCAAGACAGCGAACCGTAAAAACGTCGGACCCCACCGTTATCAAATTCGCAATCTTCTTAAACTTATCAACCTTCATGGACCGAACGTCCAGAACATCGGCAATACTGCTCATCCCCATTCCCAAACCGCCCCTGTAAGCGATTATATCATCCGCAAGAGACTCCGCCGATTTGTCACCGCCCAATAACGCCTTCAGAACCTCGCGTGACGCGGTATTAATATTTACCAGCCCCGGAATCTGCTTCTCGTCCCTGGTAGTTATCTGGTCCGCTATCCGCCGAAACGTCTCCATATCCAGCGGCTCGGCCTGAACTCTGTCATTGCGCGAATTACGCCCGGAATTATTATTACTGTTGCTATTGCTGCTGCTATTACTGCTGTCGTTACCGCCGCTCTCTTTCGGGCTGTTATCACTAATCAAATCCGCGATACTCTTGTAACCATCCTTCTTGCGGTTATCGACAATCCATTTGGCCTGTCCCCTGCTTATATTCAGGGAACGACGAAGCTGCCCCTCCTGCGCCTTGTTTATATTCACTTTCTGATTGCCGTACGCATCAACGTTCCTGCCGCTCGAATAACAGCTAAGATAGGCAATCCACCCCTTATCCAGCTTGTCGTCACCGTTATCCGCAGGCCAACTGTCCTCTCCGTCACGCTCGTTGAAGTCCAGCTTGCCGTTAAAGTTCGTATCCTCTCCATAAAGCAACTCCTGCGTAACACCTTTCACGCGCAAAAGCTCACGAATCGTCCCGAACGGACCGTTGCGAATCGAATACCCAAAGGGCAGATTCTGATAGTAGCCCTCCTCGGCGCCGCCGGCGCCGGCATTATCGTCCTTGTCACGCCAGTCAATTATCGCATCCGCTATCTCTTCAGTCATATACTCCAGGGACATCAATTGTTCCTTAGTCACAGTGTTAACATTCAGCTTGCTCGCCTCGTCGATAACACGCACCGTAAACCGGCAGTCCCCGAGCGCAACATCGTTAAAGTCCGCAGCGTTGTCACTCCACTCATCCACCAGGCTGTCATCGGTACCAAAGTCCTCATCCTCATTGAGAACACCGATAGCTTTCTCAATACCGGCCCTGCTCGCCCACTTGCACCGAACCTGCTGGGTCCGAGCAACACAAACCTTGCTATCAAGGCGGCTCTTGCGCCCGGTGGCAACGGCAATCACCATCAAAACCGCAACCACCCAAAGAACGCCTATAAGCACCAGACCTTTTCTATACTCAAGAACTCGCATTACAGAATCTCACCTGCCACTACTCGTTTCTTCACTGTTCTGATTGGCACCCTCTATAGCCGCGCCGGGGCCGCGGCCCCAGCCCGGACGGGCAAAATTCACCATAAGACTCTCCCGTAGCCCTTTTCTACCGTTCCACGGGGCATACGCAATATCAACCTCAACAAGCTTCGGAATATCTCCAATGTCCTCAGGCCACTCGATCTGCCAATCCTCGCCGTCGAAATATCGCACCTGAAAAACATCTATATCCTCGGCAATTACCGTCATTACTCCACCGGGTTTCGCCTCCTTATCAGGATTAGGCCACAAGCGACGACATAGAACAGACTTGTCGTCTTTACGCACAAGAGAATACTCGACCTCGTAAACGTCACCCTCCGGCTGACCCCGCCTGGCCTGGCTACGCCCAACCGTATAAAAAGTCACATTACTGGACTGCCCACCTTCACCGGAACTGACTGTAAAGCCGACAAGTTTCATATTATTAACATCCTTGGCCCTGTATAGATTCTCAAGGTCACGCAACAGCATTTGCGACGCGAAGCGAACCTCTGCAGAGGCGTTCATACTTCTGTCGACCAACTCGGCGCTCGTCGATACCGCCTTGAGCGCACCAACCGCAACCAGCGCTATAAACGCGCCGATCGTCGATGCGACCAGAACTTCTACCAAAGTAAAACCCTTGCTTCCAGCGGTCATGATATTCATTCTGTCTTTCAATATTACCTTTGTTCGCCCTCGCCGCTCGTCTCTGCCGTAGTATCCGGCTCCGCGGTCTCTGCCAATATGCCCTTACCGTTAAACATCGTATCAACCGAAACACTGTAAATATGATTACGCTCCGACCAACGCACCGTCACTCGAACAAGATAAAGGTTGTCAATATCCTGAGACTCGGTCTGGGCCTCCCACAGATATTTGACATCGTCTTCATCGAAAATCCCCGACATGTCGTCCGCTTCCACAAATTCGTCGATCCCCATAAAATCAATCATGGTAAGCTGCCTGTCCAGAAGCATCGACGCAACCTCGTAGTGACGGTTCAGCCGAGCCTCGCTCAAACAACGAGTACTTATCGAACCCAGCGACAAAACCGCCGCGCACATAATCATGCTCGCCAGAATCGTCTCAACCAACGTAAAACCGTCTTTGTTCTTTACACTATGCATCATTCTTCTTTGTTAACCGCAACCATGGGCTTATGCCGTTTCAAACGCCTTCATTATCCAAATCAACCGTCCCTGTCTTAACATCAGCCGCCGTACCGAAAATCATCTTTACCCTGCCGGTCGATGCCGAAATACTCGCAGTATAGTGAGTCTTGCCGTTACCGATCTGTACTATCGCATCCTGAGCAGTGCCGTTAGGAGCAAAAACTATCACATTCTGACCATCATTATCACTCGAGGCACCCGGGTCGTTTGATTTTATCGAAATACGCTCGAACTCAACGTCACCGCCCAACTCAACCGCCTTGGAAAACATCCGCTCACGAACCGGTATTAACTCTGTTGCACCGCTCTGCTCATTCAGTGCGTAAACAAGCAGGGCAAACTTCTTATTCTCCTTGTCCAACTGCAGTCTGCATGGCATCTGCTGCTCAATGGCTGTTATCCTCGCAAATTTCGCCGCTAATGAAAAACCGCGTGCCGCCTTGTCAACCTGCATCTTGTTATAAGTGCCGACCCATAGACCACCACCCAAACCCGCGATCAAGGCAATAACAGCTACTACCAGCAAAAGTTCGACAATGGTAAAACCATGCCGCTCCGCACAGCAACTGCCGCTCTTCAATTTTAGCTCTCGATTTTTCATACACCACGCAACCATCGCGCAACCGGCAAACTAATCATTGTATATGTCCTCGTTGTCGCCTTCACCACCCTCAGTGCCGTCGGCGCCGTAACTTATCAAATCATAACTGCCCGGATTGATTGACCCTTCTTCTCGATAAACATACGGATTGTCCCACGGATCCAGCAGTTCACTTCGCTTGAGGTAAGGCCCGTTCCATTTCTCTTCCAGCCCTTCAGGCTGAACCCTCAATTCCTCCAGCCCCACCGACTCATCCGGATAACGCCCGCACGCAAGATAAAAACGACCGATAGCGTTATCGAGTATTGCCATCTTCGACCTGGCTATATCACGCTTGGTCTTGGCAAGCCCCTTGAACATCCGCGGAACCACAAACACCGCAAGCATCGAGATAATCATAATCACTACAAGTAATTCAACAATCGTAAAGCCATTCTTACCTCGTCCAATCACATTCATCTGCGTATCCTTCCAAAACGCCTTTTTTGTTTTCAATCCATCAATTCCAAACATCAAAACTTCTCCGAAATCAAAACGCGCCGCCGCCGCCGAGTTCCATCGCAACTATCGGAAGCAGTGTCGCCGCTATTATGAATCCTATCACCAACGCAAGTATAAGTATCAGCACCGCCGGAAAAATCGCTATGAACCTGTTTATCGCTGAATCAGCCGCCTCATCGAAAGTATCCGCCGCGTTCAAAAGCAGCTCGTCCAGCTTGCCCGTCTGCTCGCCCACCGAAACAATCTGAACCAGCAAGGGGGGAAAATTGCCCGATGAACCTAACGGTGTTGCCAGCGACGAACCCGTCTTAACATCTTCTGCCATATTATCAATCTCTCTGCCAAGGACCTCGTTGCCAAGCGTATCACGAACTACGCCCAATGCCTCCAGAATCGTAACGCCTCCCTTGGTCAGAGACCCCAGCGTCCGTGCGAACCGCCCTACCGCTATCGTACGCAAAACAGAACCCAGAACAGGAATCCGCAGCTTAAAACTGTCCCAAACAATCCTGCCCGTCCCGCGGCACCACCTCACCATGTAATACCCACCAACGATAGCACCCACCCCGACAAACCATCCGTAGTACTTTATGAATGTACCCATCGCCATCAGAATTCGTGTAGGCAGCGGCATTAACGCGCTTTCGCCGCCTATCGTCTCCAACACACGCGGCAAAATCCACGTTATCACGATAACCGCTGAAATAAAACCAAGACTCAACACAAATATCGGATACGCCGACGCGTTCTTCATGCTTGTCTTGACCTTCTCATCCCGGTTTATCAGCGACGACAACTGCCCCATTGTCTGCTCCAGAATACCTCCTGTTTCACCAACACGAACCATCGAAATATACAACGGACTAAATACATCCGAATGTTCACTCATCGCCTCCGACAAGGACTGCCCCGCACTAACGGCAACTACAAGTTCTTCCAACAACTGCCTCATTACAGGCTTGTGCTGCTGGTCGCGAATTATCTCAAGTCCGTTCAGCAAAGGAAGGCCGGCACGCAATGCCGTACTCAACTGGCTCGTCATCGCCAGGATGTCCTTGCCGCCTATCCTTGCCGAACCGAACTTAAGAAACTTGAAAAAATCAGAAACCCCACCACCAACAACACCCAAAGCATCAGACTGGCCCTCCTCAGACACCTCTATCACGAACTGGCCCTTATCGGTCAGACCCGCAACCGCGCTGCGACGATCGGGAGCTTCTATCACTCCGGATATGTGCAATCCACCGCGGTTTACAGCCTTATAGCTAAATCGACCCATTAAAACAGTCTCCCGTCACCAATCTCAATATAAAGGCGTCAGTCCTCACCGATACCCTGAGTAACCCGGAAAACCTCTTCCGCGGTCGTGATTCCATTGAGAAGCTTCAAAACCCCGTCATGTCGCATCCCTGTATGATCCGCAGGGGCAGCCTTGTTGATTTGTTCGCTCGTCGAACGAGAGGCTATCAATTCACGCAGCGAGTCCGTAATACGCAGTATCTCGAATATTCCCATCCGCCCGCGCATACCAGTCTGCATACACTCCTCACAACCGCGACCCCGATACAGTTCTTGTTCCGGGTCAATTTCCATCGTCCCGTTCAAACTCATCAGTAGATTCCTGTCGGGCTTGTATGAAGTCCGGCAGCGGGGACAAATCTTGCGAACCAAACGCTGCGCCAAAATACCTTCCAGTGAACTGGCCAGAAGAAACGGCTCAATGCCCATATCGATAAGTCGCGTAATGGCCCCGCAGGCGTCGTTCGTATGAAGAGTTGAAAATACCAAATGACCCGTCAACGCAGCCCGAATCGCAATGTCTGCCGTCTCACGGTCACGTATCTCACCAACCATAACAATATCAGGGTCCTGACGAAGTATATGACGAAGACCAGTCGCGAAGGTCAGACCACGCTTCGGATTAACAGGCATCTGGATAATCCCATCGAGCTGATACTCTACCGGCTCTTCTATCGTGATTATCTTCAGTGTAGGAGAATATATCTTATTCAACGCCGCATAAAGTGTCGTTGTCTTTCCGCTGCCGGTGGGACCCGTCACAAGAATAATACCATGAGCCTTGCCCAGCAACTTGTTGAAACCATCCAGACAGCCGGCACTCATCCCCAAATCAGTCAGTTTCATAAGAGACGCCGACCTGTCCAGAATACGAAGCGTAAGGGACTCGCCGAATATCGTCGGAACAGTCGATACGCGGATGTCAACCTTGCCCTTTTTGCCCATAAACTCTATGTGACCATCCTGCGGAACAAAACGCTCGGCAATGTTCATATTACCCATTATCTTGATTCGAGAAATTATCGCCGCCTGAAGGCGCTTCGAAGAGGGAGTCTTCTCTACCAGCATCCCGTCGATGCGGTACTTAATCTTAACCTGGTCCTCGAACGGCTCAATATGAACGTCACTGGCACGAGCCTCGATACCTTCAAGAATAATCAAATTCACAAGATTCACCAGCGATGGTTCTCGCGCCAACTCGTGAAGCTTCGCCGCAGAGTAATCGCCGTTACTTATGCCGTCTTTTGCCTCCGCCGGCGCAAGGTTATCCAACATCCGAGCGACATTACTGCCGTAAAACTTCAGAATCGCCTTTTCCATCTGCCTCGGCTCACCGTAGTAACGCCGAACCGAATGACCCGTCACAAAACGCAAATCCTCGAAAGCCTGCGGCTGAAAAGGGTCCGACATCGCAACTGCCAATCGACCGTCCTCCAGCCACAATGGCATGATACTGTGCTTGCTGACAAGCTCGGCAGGAACCAGAGCGATTATCTCCGAGCTTATTGAAATATCCTTCAAATCAACCCGCTCTATCCCAACCTGAAGCGCAAGTGCCTCGTTCAACTGGCTTTGCGTCACATATCCAAGGTCCAGCAAAATCCGACCAAGACGCCGATGCTCAATATTCTGCTCAGCCAGAGCCAACTCAAGTTGCGAGCGGTCTATATATGACTTTTCACAAAGAAGTTCACCTAACTTCCTCTTTCCGGCAAAATCCATAGCCACCTTTCATCCTGCAAAACTCAGACCCCATTATTAAACCTAATTATAAACCCTTATAGGACTTATGTCAACGCGACCGTCTTGTCCACCGGGTCAGCCATACATCAATGATGCCAAAAATGCTGCTCACTACAAAGTAAAATAGTTGTAAAATCCACACTGCCCCTTTTAGGAAGCGTTTACACATACACAGCCTGTCTACTAAGTTAGACGCCCAGCAGCACCATTTTGTTACAAGAAAATCCGCGTTTTATCGGAAAAACTCCAAGATTTCGCCAGATTTCTGCGGTTTTCAACAAATTGAGCACGTTTCGAATCGTCTTTTTCATGCTTTTTGACCCTAAAAGCACCGTCAGTACGCTTCAAAACCCGGCCTCCATCAAATATAGGCCAAAACTTATCCTTGAAGTAACAGCCATTTGCAAAGATAATCGCTGCAATAACGTACTTAGGGGCTTACAGTTATGAAAATCGCTTATTTTGACTGTTTTGCCGGCGCCGCAGGAGATATGATAGTCGCCGCAATGCTCGATGCGGGACTTGACCAGGCCTTTCTGAAGGCACAAATCGACACGCTCGGCATAGAAAACCTCGATATTACCATAAAAAGAACGATTCGCGGCGGTATTAGTGCCGTAACCTTTCAGCCTGTCTTGTCAAAACAACGCCGGCACCGCAATATCAAGGATATAACAGCTATCATCAACAAGAGCGGCATTAGCGATACTGCAAAGGCTACCGCCGCGCGGATATTTCAGAACCTCGCCCGGGCAGAGGCCGCGGTGCATGGTAAAGAACCGGACAAGGTGCATTTCCATGAGGTCGGCGCCCTGGATTCCATAGTCGATATCGTTGCTGCCGCAGTTGGAATCGAGGCTCTTGGCATTGAAAAGACGTATTGTTCGGCTCTATGCGTTGGCGGCGGCATGGTTGAGTGCGAACATGGAACCCTGCCCGTGCCGGCACCGGCGACGCTTGAATTGCTTAAAGGGGTTCCTGTTTGCGGTGGGCCTATAGATTCCGAACTCCTCACGCCTACCGCCGCAGCGGTTTTGATAACGATAGTCGATGAATTCGGCCCCCTGCCATCCATGCAGCCACTTTCAGCCGGCTATGGGGCCGGCACGCTGAACCCGAGTGGGTTTCCCAACGTGTTGCGGCTTATAGTGGGCCAGCAGGTACCGGAAAACTCCGCAGAGGCTGACAGCGTATGCCTGCTCCAAACGAACACAGACGACGTTACCGGCGAATTGATGGGCTTTGTAACAGAGCGGTTGTTGGCCGACGGAGCATTGGATGTCTTTACTACGCCTATAGTTATGAAGCAGGGCCGCCCCGGCGTTGCACTTAGCGTAATATGCGAAGTTGCCGATGCCGACAGGCTTCAGCGGGTGATCTTCGAGCAGGGAATTACTTTGGGGATTCGAAAGCAAGTCCTTGTTAGGAGTAAGCTTAGGCGCGATTTTGTGGCAGTTAAGACCGATTTTGGGCAGATAACAGTAAAGTGGGGTTGGCTTGGTGATGAGGTTGTGAGCGCCAAGCCGGAGTTTTCGGAGTGTGCTGCCGCTGCGAAGAAGTACGGGGTTGCGGTTAACTCTGTATCGGATGCCGCGATGGCAGCGTTTCGACAGCAGGAAAATAAATAGGGGCAATGTCAAATCCCAGGTAATGCGGGAGTTTCTGAAGGCTCGTTTTTGGCCTGGTAATGAGGGTGGGAAGTTTTTCTTCTGTTTTGTGAGTGGTTTCCTGGCGGTAGAGAAAGGGGTATTGGTCTCATGCGAAGAAGCTGTGACGCTTGTCCGGAGAAGTGGTAGGTTCGGAATTGGGTTTGATTGGGTTTGTTTTGGCGGGGTGCAAAGGGGTGGTTCATGTTCATAATCCTTTTGTTCGTAGTGGGTTAGGTCCATTTTGTCGTTTTGGAAATTGGGTTTGTTTTGCATTTTTATAGTCGGCTGGGCGGATCGGGGGCGGTGGGGTTGAAATTGGGTTTGTTTTTCAGGCGTCTGGATGGTTTGATATTTTGATAAGCCCTTGTTAGTGCAATAGTTACGTTCATTTGGGTGTGCAGCAAATTGGGTTTGTTTTGCATAATTGTTGGGTGGAAGCACGAAATCCGAATATCTAAATCCGAAACAAATTCGAAGCACGAAAATGAGAAGGCTCGAAACAACAGGACAGGCCCGACGAGTCGGGATAAACTCCGATCTTCGATGTTTGCGATTGTTGTCATAGTCTCGATCCTCGTTTCTGGGGGCTTAGAAAAAGGGCGCCCCTCTATAATAGGGGAGATCTATCGCATATTGTCGAAAATTCGGGGGGTTTTGCCGGGGTAAATGGCCTAAGCGTTTGTGGGAGAATGGGTAAGGGATTTTTGGTGGTTATGGGGGTTTTCGAAGAAGTGCGCTCGGTTTTGATTGATTAGGGTCCGGCGGTGCGGGGGCAGCAGTGAAAGGCAAAAGGCGAAAGGGAAAAGGCGAAAGGCAAAAGGCAAAATGACAAAGTAAAGAGGAAAAAGAACTGTGGAACCGCGAATGGACGCTAATGGACGCGAAGTGCTTTCAAGCACGTAAATCGAGTAAAGAGGAAGGAAGGTGGTCAGCTTTGGTGTGCTCGGTAAGGATTGCTCGCAAAGTTAGCTCTGTCGCAGGTGCTTGCTGTCGTCCACAGGCCTGCCAGCCTATATGGGAAGCTGACTTATCATCAAATATATAGACTGGAAAGTTGTGGATTTTGGGCTTTACTGGGAGGTTGGAGGAAAATTAAAAATCAAAAGGCAAAAGGTAAAATGTTGAAAATGTATTAAGGTGGGATATAATTGTTGGGCGTAAGGTAGATGAGTGAAACGGCTGATATGGCGATAAGGAGTTTTTAGAGAAAGGGTTTTGAGGTTTTTTGAGGTTGAGAGAGAATAGGTGAGTTTATGCGGTATGTTACTGGGATATTGGGCGGGATGTTTGTCTTTGTTGGAGTATGGCTCATCGCAGGGCTGATTCTGTGTGTAGTTCTGCCACAGTCATTGGTGGCGGCTGAAGTGGGAATAGGCTGGTTGAGGGGGAACGTCCCTAGCGTGATTGGCATGGTGCTCGGAGGTCTCGCTGCAACGCATACGTTCAAAGCCAGTCTGAACGCGAAGACAGGCAAGCTATATGGGAAGGAAAAGGACAGATGACGGAAACAGATTTTGGGGTTTACTGGGAGGTTGTGAGTGGTGATAATGTGGGTATGAAAAAGGCGTTAGGATATTTGGCGAATACGGGCAAAAACTGCATGAGGTGACGGAAAGGATTTGTAAGGAGAAGATAGAATCGTTTGTTTGATAAACCCCAAAAACAGGTGAATGGGTAGTATTCGAACGTGGCCTTATCCAGTTAGTAAATCAGATCACAACTTAAATTTGTGCTTGCTAGGTAATAAAAAATAATAAAATAAGGATATCGACCAGAACTAGAGAATTACTTTTTATGCTGAGAAATTAGCAAATGACTATTCCTTTTCCAGTTCCCCGAATTACCGAAGGCTTTATAGATAAGATTGTCGAATCGATGGGTGGCCGCCGCCTTACCGACCAGGAAAAGAATTACGAAAATGACAAAAATGCCGATTATCTACTGCAAGATACTGTTGCTGAACTAAAGCTTCTGGAAGAAGAGGGGCTTGAAAAGACTGAACGTCAAAAGACAATAGCAGAGGAATTGTCAGAGAAATATATTCTACCTAAAACTTTTGATATCGATATTAAACGCATGAGCGACAATGCAAAGGCTGATTACAGACAGCTTATCGGCATACCGATTAAAAAGGCGGTGAGGAAGGCTGCGAAACAGATCAAGGCTACAAAAGCGCATTTGGGTAAGCATCTTGACTCAGGCCTCTTGATAGCCGTTAATAATGGATTCAACTCTTTGGCTCATGACGAATTTGATAATCTCGTCCTTTCCTATTGCAAACAATCAACTTCACAGATCGATTTCCTACTTTGTACGACAATTGAATATCATCAGGGAGATTATGATTCATATGTCTTCTGTTGCTCGAACGGATATGAGATTAGAAATGGCACCCATAATCCATTCAAAGAAGATTATATTAAGATAGTAGGTAAAGAGTTCGACGAGAGAATGACGTATATGATCAAGAATCAGGTAGAACTAATGGCTGCGAATACGGATTTGCTAAACCCTGTACAAGACATTATATTTGAAAAGAAAGGTGTCCGGTTTATTCGCAAGTTTCCGAATATACCCGATTCAAGATTCACTGATTCAAGCACATGACCAATTATTCCAAGAGACCGTGTGGAACGTGCCCGCTCAGGTTACTGTCAAATAAATGTTGACTTAGTCCCGCACATTTATATAATTGCAGCAGAAATGATTAGGCGAGTCCGGCATCCCGCCAAACAAACGGCGGGTAAAAGGCGGATAAATATTGAAGAAGGAACGGGAAGTTTTTTGTACACGCGGAATTTGGAGTTGAGGCCGATTAAGAAAAAGGCAAAACGATGGTCGAGGGAAAAAACAGCAAGTCAGAATCACAAGAAGAACCGCCGAAAAACGAACGGCAGTTCAATCAAGAGCAATATGATATGCTTATGCGTTGCTCCGAAAAAGAGGATATGACCGAATGGAATGAGTGGCGTAAAAAAAATCCCAAAGAGAAAATTTTTCTAGAAGGTGCTAATATTGCAAAGGCTCGGCAAGTAAGCGGTACCCAAGAAGTTTTTCATATGGCCTATCTCAAAGGTGCAATCCTCAACAAAGCTCACTTGGGGGGTGCCGACCTTCGTGGTTCTCGTCTGCAAGGTGCATTTCTCAATTATGCCCATTTGGAAAAGGCAAAGCTGGAGAATGCTCATCTGGAAGGTGCTACGCTTCATGCGGCTCATCTGGAAGGTGCAAATCTCTTAGCTGCGAATTTGAATGGTGTAGATTTTATGTTTGCCAATTTGAATGGTGCGATCTTGAATAGCGCCGATTTGAAAGGTGCACAGCTCTTCAATGCCCAATTGAAAGGAACATATCTCATTGAAGTGTCTATAGAAGAGGCAAGTTTTGAGAAGGCTATTGTTGATAGTTCGACTTTTCTTTGGGAATGCAAAGTCGATCGCCGTTCTGCTCACAAAAAAGGAACGAATTTTATTGGTGTTGGGCTTGATAGACTCCGTATAGACTCCGCCACAAAACAGCTTTTAGAATACAATGTCAGGCGAAGAAATTGGGGCGAATGGTATAAAGAACATCGGGCTTTGCAATGGCCGGTAAAGGTGTTTTGGTCAATAAGTGATTACGGGATCAGGACGTTGCGAATAATAATCTGGTTCTTTGGTTTGGCGCTATTTTTTGCAGGTTTGTATTATGTCTTAAGCGTTGTCAGCCCGCCGGGAGTTGTAAGCAGTTTAGTTGAGGGCAAGGAAGGGCCAGTGCCAGGCTGGCTTATACCTTTTCGCTCTATTTATTTTTCCATAGTTACAATGACCACACTTGGATTTGGAGATATGCACGCAAACTGTCGTAGTTTCCTGGGACATTTATTACTCACAATTCAAGTCATTTTGGGTTATGTTTTATTAGGTGCGCTGGTAACAAGGCTTGCGGTTTTATTTACTTCCGATGGCCCTGCGGGCAGTTATACACCGATGGACACAGAGACAAAAGAATTATTGGCGAAACTGAAAGAAGATAAGAAAAAGGCAAGGTGAGATTGTAGTGGTTCAGCGTGAATTGGACAAATCCACTTCGCTGTTAAGAGGCTGCCTTGCCTTCGGCAAGGAGGTTTTTTTAGGCATAAGAAAGCTCTGAATTGCCTTTGGAACTCGTAAAATGGGATGGCAGCTGTATAACTCATTAGTATCAAGATTCTTTTCATTACGATGCTTTCCTCTTTACCAACGAGAAAGCCTTTTTCGAAGGTGGGGGAAAAATCATTTTTTTTTCGGGAAACCCTTGACATATACGGTTCACCTATGAATAATATATATATGAACAGTTGATATATTAACAGTGGAGATTGCCGATGTCGCTTGAAAGTGAACTAAAACTTAAAGAACCAATAGCATTGCTGCCGCACAAGGCCCTGCTCAGTATCTACTATACGGCCTCCTGCCTGAAGAAGCGGGCCGATGATTTCTTTCGGTCTTTCGGTCTCACAGACGTGCAGTTCAATGTTATGATGCTGCTCTGCCATCAAAGCGGGGAGTTGCAAGGACTAAGCCAGGCTGAGCTGAGCGATATGATGCTTGTCAACCGCGCCAATATTACTTCGCTGGTAGACCGCATGGAAAAGGCAGGCCTGGTTTTGCGAACCACCGCGCCAAAAGACCGAAGATACAACATCGTCAAAATGACACCTAAAGGCCGGAAACTTTTTGTTAGGGTAGAGCCATTGTACGTTGAACAGGTCAAACAACTGATGGCCGTCTTCAAACAAGGCGACCAGAAAAAACTGATAACAATGCTGGAAAAAGTCCGACGTGAACTTTTCGAATAGCGACGTCGCTCCGGTTGTATACGTGAACGTGTTCATAACAGCAATTGCAGTGATATGTAGTGGGCTAAAGCATGAAAACCGCCCGAAAAATATCGTTCGTTTTGCTTGTGATATCCTGCTTGTTGATAATTGCTGTATTCATTCCTTGCGTGGGCTGGAACCCGGGCGGGGGATTATCGCCGGCGGGAGTAGTGCTGTCTCTTACGGCAGGTACTGCGGTGGCCCTGGCGTTTATACATACATGGCGACGGCCATACAAATTTCTGATTCTAATGGGTGGTTCAATATTTGGCTTTGGTTTGTTTGCTGTTCTGCACAATCTCCTCTACGCCTGTGCAGTGATGACCTCGCATATTGTCCTGCTGCGGCATTTGTTCGAGTTCCTGCATGTTGTGAGCTTTCTTGTTGCGATTTCTGTTTGTCCAGCGGTTTTCCTGGCTTCTGCCGCCGGCAGTACTGTAACATGTCTAATGGCTGGATTGACAAGCACGAAAATAGGTCAAAAGCTGACATACGTTTTGATTGCGGTTTGTTGTGCGGCACTGATAGTCGCGTTTTTCGTTTTCATAGTAGCCAAAGTACTGAATTGATGTTTTTGCAGATGCCACCATTCTTACTGGATGGTTCAGTATTGAAAATTTGCAAGAATTTCCGTAAAGGAGCCTTCAAGTGCAAATACGATCGATAAAACTTTTTGTAATAGTAACCGGCTTTCTTGCAATTCTGCCCATCGCTTCCTGCCGAAAGCCGCAGTCCGGCGGTTTGAAGTTCGTCGGCCAAAATGGATCAACCCGTAAACTTCAAAAGAAAGACTGCCTGGTCGTCGCCACACACGGCTGGATTGAAAAGGCGGCCGGTGACTGGCCACAGGAAATGGCCGAAGCAATACAAGAACGAGTCGATGACAGCACCTGGCTTTGCGGATATTTCGACTGGTCTGGCGGCGCCAAAACCATCAACCCCACCGATGCAGCGAAATACGCGCGTGACATTGCCGGGCCGAAACTGGCAGAGCAAATACTCGAAACCCAAACCGACTGGCGCCACATCCACCTGATTGGTCACTCCTGCGGATGCTGGGTAATCAGCGAAGCGGCAAAAATCCTTGCCAAAAAAACCTTCGCTGATATACATCTGACATTCCTCGATGCATACGTACCAGCCTTCTGGCATGAAAACGCCTTAGGCGACGTCAATACCGCAGCCGATGTCAACTTCCGGGCCGAGCAGTATTTCACACGCGACCTTACTCTCCAATGGACCCAGAACAAACTGACCCACGCGCATAACGTCGACATAACCGACATCGACAGCATTTTCAAAGACCACAATTTCCCCTGGCAGTGGTACCTCGCAACCGCAGCCGGTAAATACAGCAAACATAACCTCCTGCATAAGGGCACTGCCAGCACAACAGCAAATGGTATCGAGTACGGTTTCGCACTCAGCCGAGAGGCCGCAGGAAAACAGGCATGGCTGCAAAACCTGAAGCTACCCGTTGACAACGAACCTGTAAAAATCAGAAAACACAAAAAAGGACACATCAAGAACCGAATATGAGACAAGGACCAAAAACATCAGGCAGTTCTTTGGGCCAACGGTTTGTCATTTGTGCCCGGCGCAACTGGAAGCGCCGCTGTGTTCCCGATTCCAGCGGCCGTCGCTTAAGCTACGGCCAAACACTCACAGCCGGTCTGGCCCTGACCGCCGTCATCAAAAAGCTTACTGCAAAGCAGGAAAAAAACGGCATCTTGCTGCCACCATCAACAGCCGGCATCTGCGCCAAATCGCGCTTGACGCCACACGTAGGAAGTCATTATACTCCAAAGAGTTATAATTGAAGCGCCCGTAGCTCAGTAGGATAGAGCGTCGGTTTCCTAAACCGAAGGCCGCAGGTTCGAGTCCTGCCGGGCGTAATGTGATTTTCTCGGTTGCATTGCCGGAGTAAGCATTCTTTTTCTTGTCCAATACCGAATGACCAAAAGTAAATTGCGGTAACACATAGATTTTTTGCATTTTTTTTCGACGATGACAAAGGTGATTTTATTGGACTTTCATTGCGAACGAAGACATCGTCCCTGCGTCGCTCCCACATGTTGTGGTTTTGACAAGAAACTTCTTGTATATGGTAATCTATAGTTATAGGGCCTTGGCTGCATCGCTGCCACCAACGCTAAAGAATAAATGCCGGGACTGTCGATATTGCCCTAAGCCATAGAAATCTCAGAGCGTTCCGAGGTTCTGTCGTTAGTGTTTTGTTATCGAGGACACACTGCTATGAGCAAAAGGGAATTGATAGACTGCATTTGTGAAATCAACCGGACTGCAAAACCCGAATTTCTCGCCACGTTTTCAGAAAAGGAACTCACCGCATATCTTGAGCAGTTGATGGAACTTGACCTCAAGGAATTGACTGTCACCTGCTGAAGCATCGTGCTGGAACCTTTGGATACTGTTACCGCTTCGCTTTCTTCTTGGGGGTCGCGTTTTTTGGCTTGGCGTCAGCGTCCTTTTTCTTATCCGACCTGCCCTTAAGGCCCACCGCGGCGGGCGCCTCTTCGGTTGGTATCGGCCGAGGAAGTTGTATAATAATATTCCGCTTGAATTCCAGCAGTACCGGTATGCTGTCACTCGGAACATAAAACCCGAAGTCTACCCACAGCACATTCGTCTTTTCGGCAAAATCCCTGTTTGTGATTTCCACAATCTTGTTCAGTCGCCCAATCTCAAGCCGGTTCTCAGCCGTGACATAACCGATCGCGTAGGCATTCCGGGCCTTGCCCACCAGCACGTCGGCGGTATCAGTTTTTGCCTTGCATATCAACCTCAATTGAGACAGTGTAAATCTGCCCGCGTAGCTTACGCTTCTTTCTTTAAATCCCACCCGGACTATAGTCAGCGTATGGCCGCTTTTAGAATTGATAGTTTTACCATCGGCATCTTTCATCGTTTCAGGTGCCGCCCACACCGCGGCAATCCTGCCGTCCTCGTTCTTCTTCGGAAGTTCGATAGCATCACCTGCTGCTGACAGCGAAACGTGGTCGGCAGCGCCCAGACTATCCAGATACATTTGGTCAAGAAAATCCGGATGCAGTGCGTCAAGGCTCTTTTTACCGCTGAAGCTGCCGGAACTCAGAAGATTGGCCCAGCCGGTTGCGAAACCGTCAACATTCAGCATTACCTTAGCCGGTGCCTCGAGATTCACATTATTATCGTCAAATCGTGGATAGCGGTACTTCGTCGGCAAAGGCGCCATAACAAGCGCAGTTATCAGCACTCCGGAACACACAAGGCCCAGCACCAAACCACAGACCACACGGCCCAGTCGCTCGGCAATAACCCCAAGATCGACCGGCTTGCGCAGCACCTGCCCAATAGCCGTCTGCAAAAGCGCAAAAAGCACTATGAAAATCATGGCAAACGACAAGGTCCATGCCCACGGAGCCAGACTACCAATACGACTCTTGTCGCCGCTTCCAATCAAAAGCCCGGCAACAACCTCAAAGTAACCAAAAGCCGCGGCGGTCGCGCAGATTGCCATCACCACCGTGGCGAACGATCGAACCAAATCCCCCTTCTGGTACTGATAACCCGCACAGCCCAGGACAATCAACATCGCCAACAGATTTGCCACTAACATAAAAACATCTCCGGTCTGACTACAGAGCTATTCACCCTTTTTCTGCTCAACATTTTCCTGGTTAACCTTCTTCTGCTTCCGGCTCGGCCGTTTGCCAAGCACCCTCACCATCTCGTTAACCGATGTGACTCCGGCCATCACCTTTCTCAGGGCCTGCTCCTGCATATAAAGCATTTTAGCGCCTCTGAACCGAGAGGCAATCTCACTTATCGATTGTGCCTTCAAGAGTGTCTGACGCATAGAATCGTCAATTGTCACAAGCTCGAATACACCCGTTCTGCCCACGAAACCGGTACCCTGACAGTCTTCGCAGGTCAATGGTTTTCCGTGTTTGTCGTACTGGACCTTGCCGGGGCGATAAAGAACTTTAGCCTTGTCGGTGCCAACGTTGAACTTCTTCAGTAACGCCACGTTCGGCGCATACGCCTGTTTACAGCCCTGGCAAAGTATCCGTACAATTCGCTGGTTGCTTATACCTATGAGGTTCTGAACAGCCTTATTCTTGTCACCAACCAAACGCACCCACTTGTCCATGGCCTTGATAACACTGTCTGCTTCCAGCGTGACATAAAGCATCACGCCTTTTTTTGCGGCGTCGCAGATAGTCTGTGCCGTCTCAGAATCCTGGCAGCCGCCAACACCCACAATATCCGGACCCATCCTGACCATCGCCTGAAGCTTCTTGCCGAAAGTCATTGTACCGGTATCGCTGAAACTGTAAATTTCCTGGGTCATATTCAGAAGATCGCCTGTAATCTCACGTTCGAGAGTATGAATACTGTTGATAAACGCGTCATGCGTGCGCAAAAGAGCATAGAACGTCGTCGATACTCCGCTCTTCTTAGGCCCCGAAACAATAAAAATGCCCTTGCCCAACTCCTGAATATTCCTCAGACTTTTCCTCTGCGCAGAGGTCAACCCCAGGTCTGACGTCTTCATTATACTACGCTGCCTCTTTTGGCTGAGAATAATCTGTTCACCTGCGGTCGAACCTGCCGTAGTAACCTCCCACTCGATGTTCTCATCACCTTGATGAACCGAAAACCTGCCTTTCTGGGGTTTTCGCTTCTCTTTAATATCCAAATCCGCAACGCTCTTAATAAAATGGCTGAAAAAATCCATCTGCTCTTTGCCCATCGGCGGTCTTTTCGTCGCCGTGCCGTCAACCTGATAAACTATCTTGTACTCCTGTTGTGTCGGGACAAAGATAACGTCGCTCGCCCGGCGCCAAATTGCGTCCGAGAAAAGATCATGAGCCTGGCGATATCCAAAAAAATCAGGTGTCTTACCCTGTGGCAGCGGAACGTCATTACCGTTGGCAGTCACGAATACAAGCTCCTTCAATGCGTCAAGCTTCTTTTGCTTGTTGGCGAACAGGCCCTTCATAAAGTCCACCGTAAGTACACGGTCGTGGTCCATAACTCGCCCATTGCGGTGCGATACGTAACTCAACGAAGATATGCCGACAGCTATCAGGAAAAGAAGCAGCCCGACCCAAAAAACAGGAATCAAAAGCCACAGTATAGTTGCGAAAGCACCGGAACCTAATGCAACACCCGTCCATAAACTCCTATTGGTATCAACCAACTCTGCGTCCCGATGAACCCAACCAACAGTCCAAAGCCAGCCAAAAAACAAAGCAAGAAAAATGACTAGCTTGATTATTGATATGTATCCGCCGTAAACGACAGAACTCAACACTAACTCCGGCATATAATACTCCGTTATATAACTCGATCAAACCTCACAGGATACCGCTCGCCGTTGTTCTGATTCCCTTCAACGCCATCTTCAATTCTTCCAGGTTCGGAGCATAGCGATAAGCATCCTTGGGGTCGACACTTCCGTCCTTGATAAGTTCGCAAAGGCTGTGAGTAAAGTCACGCATCCCCTCGTTCTCACAACTGCGGATAACGCTTGGCAGGTCGCTTTCTCGCCCCTCGGATATCAGCTTGCGAACAACGGGGTTCGCTATCAGAATTTCAACCGCCGGTATCCTGTCAACCCCTTCTTTCAGGCTTGGAAGAAGAACCTGGCTGATAACCGCCTTGAGCGCCAGGCTGAGAGTCTGACGTACAAGGTCTCGTTCGCTTTGAGGGAACAAATCCAGCAGGCGCTGAATCGATTGGGACGCGTTCGCCGAGTGCATCGTTCCAAAAACAAGGTGACCGGTCTCCGCTGCTCGCATCCCGGCTGTTACCGTAGCGGAGTCGCGCATCTCACCTACAACGACAACATCAGGATCTTCACGCATCAAATACCGAAGAGCATCTTCGAAATTCGCAACGTCAACTCCGACTTCCCTCTGAGACACGATTGCTTTCCTATCGGCAAAAACGTACTCGATGGGGTCCTCGATTGTCACGATATGACACGAGCGAATAGCGTTTACGTGGTCGATCATCGAAGCAATTGTAGTAGTTTTGCCGGAGCCTGTCGGCCCCACCACGAGAACCAGGCCCTGGCCCGAACTCGATATGCTCTCCAATATCGGCGGAAGGTGAAGAGTCTTGAACGGGGGAATTGTAGAGTTCACACGACGTGCCGCAAGACTGACCATCCCACGCTGACGGAATATGTTTATGCGGAACCGGTCCATACGTGTCACTTCATGGGCAAAATCCAAAGAGCCGTGTTTTAGAAAATACTCTTTTTGCTCGGCACTGAGTATCCCGAAGACAAGCTCTTCAACACGCTTTTCGGTCATAATCTCACCGGTCGTGTTCTTCAGATCGCCATAAACCCGAAGTTTTGGCGGCTGACCAACCTTCAGATGAAGGTCGCTTGCTTGGACTTTGATTGCAAGCTTAAAAAACTTGTTTAGCTCGGGTTCGCCGTTCGAGTGTCCATGAGAATCAACAGGTTGCCCCGTGACCATAATTCCTGCTCCAATACAAAACCCCTTTTCATCTGCCCTGCGAAAAAACGGCCTATTCGCACGCTAAGGTTCTTAAAAACAAAACCTTATAACTATATTATAAGATTTCGGCCCTGATTGTCAACCTCGTGAATCCCCAGGAACCCGATTTTTATAGGGCCTCACCTGCTTTTACCCGACCAACCAACCTTTTTCCCCTCAAATACCACTATCTGCCCCTCACGCGGCACTTTCACCAAACAACGCAGATTGCGCCGTTTCTTGATTTTCGTATGCCCAATCGATATAATACTCTCCGGTAGTAAACTTTTTTGGCGAAACACCAGCGATATTATGGTACATAAACCGAAAACTTTCCGCTATTCCGGACCGGGCACTTGCAAGCGATGCCAAAACACGCCCCTGTGTTTCCAAAAAGCCTTCACTTTAATCGAGCTGCTGGTGGTTATTGCAATTATTGCCTTACTCATGGCGATTATGGTACCCGCCCTCGACAAGGCAAAACGGCAGGCAAAAGCCACAATCTGCTTTAGCAATATACGACAAATCGGCCTGGCTGCAAATCTCTATGCCGATGACAACGGACAGTTCATTCCAAGAGGAACGGGCAGTAATGTCGGCCCGTGGTTCCAGCTTTTCATGTCGTACCTCTCACAAAGACCAATCGGCAATAATTACCGTAACGTCAGAATATACCGCTGCCCATCATATCCGAACCACCACCAAACCGTCTGCTACGTCGTCAATGCCTGGGAGTTCTCAAGCGATGCAGATACCGTCGGGCATGAGAGGGGCGATCCGACAAAACTATCCACATGCCACAACCGTGGCGCCACTATCTATCTTGCTGATAACGAAGACGGCCCCTGGCGAAACATTATAACCGGCGCCACAGACGAAGGAATCAGACGATGCGACGTGTGGAATTCCTCACATTTACCCACCTCACGGCTTGAAGACGAAAGCTTTGGAAGACGTATTGCCCACAATCGACACAAACAAGGCTCCAACTGCCTCTATCTCGACTGGCACGTCGGGCACGTCAAAGCGGACGATATGACCGGCGATATGTGGAGATTCCACACCGGCTCCCGCTTCTAACCAGGCGAGAATTTCCTATTCGATTTGCACACGGTCGGCTTCGGCCAGTTCTGTCACTTTGCAGTCAATGTTATATGTTCGCTCAGGAAGCACAATCAGCACGTTTGCAACCTCGGTGTCATAGGCAAATGGAGCGTGATGCCAAACACCCGGATTCAGTGCAACAAAGGTACCCTTAGGCACGCGGAATACTTCAATCTTATCCACCGGCACATCTCCGCCTGCCGTTGCCGGGCCTACGTGGATTAGGACATCTGCATCAAGCGGCAGCACCCCTTCGGCTGTCCCGTCATGGTATTCAGTAACATCTACCACCAGCGGGCGTTTACATACACGACACGCCGAAAATGATGCGATAGTTCTGCAGCCAAGTTTCAGCCCGACCATATCACGAAAAAACTCTATCGGTTCTGCCCCGATCTTCTCACCGCCTGGGTTTATCATGTTGGCATAACTGCCGTACTTGCCAAAACCTTCGAGACTCAATTCTTTGACTAATGCCTTTCTCATAATAATCTCCAAATCCATTGCTGACTTTTCTGTCTGTCATTTATTCACCGCAGAACTTACCACAAAACCCTCTGAATCGCCACCCTAAATTACCGCCCAATCTGAACTTCAGCATCCACGCTCGATTCCACCGCCGGCTTCGCCATCCAATGGCTAAAGACGTGCAAATAAGATTCCCTATTTAGACTTACTCTCCTGCGGCGAACTCTTCATTCGGGCTTACCTGTTCTTCCACTTCGCGACATCCGGCCTCGCCGGCTGTGAGTCGAAGAATCGGGCGTTCTGTCCAATCTGATTATAGTCTCCGATGTCACGCCTTACTGTTTCCGCCAGGCCAAGAAGACGTTCAACTATTTTGCGGTGCTGTGCAGCCACATCAGTAGTTTCGCCGATATCGTGTTCCAGGTCGTAAAGTTGCGGTTCGGCAATCTTCTCAACATCGCGGCCGCGCCAGTTTTTGGCCAGCCCTTCATCGCTAAGCCACGGTGGGCACTTCGGGCGTGGCAGAATCAGTTTCCACTTCCCACTTCGCACCGCCTGCAAATGGGTATCATAATAATAGTATCGTGCCAAGGCGCCGGACGCACCTCTTTGCCCTCTCATCAAGCCAAGCATATCCTTGCCATCGATGGCTCTGTCTGCGGGGACATCAACCCCTGCCAGCCGCGCAAACGTTGGCAGCATATCCACGTCACCAATAATCTCGTCGCAGACTTTCCCCGCAGGCACAAGTCCGGGGCTGCGTACTATAAACGGTACCCTCACGCCGCCTTCCCACGTCTCACATTTTTGCCCGCGCAGCGGACCGGCTGAACCAGAGTCCTTCTCGCCAGTCCAGTAAGGCCAAGGCCCGTTATCGCTTGCAAAAATGACCACTGTGCGATCATCAATCTCCAGTTCTTTAAGCATATCCAGAATGCGCCCTACATTGAAGTCCATCTCCTCGACCACATCACCGTAAAGACCGCGTTTGCTCTTACCCTTGAAATCCGCCGATGCTGCAAGCGGGACATGAGGCATCGTATGCGCCAGGTATAAGAAGAACGGTTGTGAACGGTTTTCCTCGATGAACTTGAGCGCCTCGTCGGTATAACGTTTCGTCAATTCCGCGTTCGGCACCTTGCCTATCCGCTGCTCATTCCTGAAGATATCACCCTCAGAGGGACGTCCATAGAAATAATCGAAGCCCTGCTTGTTCGGTGTCACCCCGTTGGGAAAACCATCCGAAGCATGACCGTTCATATCCCACTTGCCGATGCAGGCTGAGACGTATCCGCCTTGCTTGAGAACCTCCGGAATGAAAACCTCATCGACGTGCACAAAGGGGTGGTGACGTTTGATATTGCCGTATTCCGCCACCCGCAAAGGATAGCATCCCGTCATTATCGCCGTTCTGGTAGGCCCGCATATCGGCTGAGTATAGAAACTCGTAAACTGCATTCCTTCCTCGGCCATGCGGTCGATACGAGGTGTCTTAATCTTCGTCGCGCCGTAGCATCCCAGGTCGCCATACCCCAAATCATCGGCAAGAATGAAAATGATATTTGGCCTCTCTGCGCCCTTGCTCTCCTGCCTTTGCCTCACGTCCACACATCCGGAAAGGCAGAAACCGCTTGTTGCACTTACTACTGCTCTCAAAAAATCACGTCGTCTCATATCAGTCCTTAAAAGAACCCAATTCTCATATACCCACTTCTGCAACAGTATGTTCAATATCGCCCTTGAAGCATGGAAACCCGATCAATCTGTATACGGCACCGTTCCAGTTTCATCAACCGTGTATGACCATTTGGCTACATAGCGCTTGGCAGGCAGAAACCGGTCGCTTGTCTTTCTGAGTCTTTCGAAAAGTAACGTATCAAGTCTATTCTGAACCGCGGCCGATTCCGCCTTGTTGCAGAGGTTATTTAACTGGTAAGGGTCCTTTTTATTATCATAGAGCAGCCACGGGCCTCTGAGGTCGCGTACATAGGTGTATCTTTTCGTGCGTATGCCGCGATATTCTCTTCCGCCGTGTTTTTTTCTCTGCCACTGGCCGAAAGGCGCAGGGCACATGATCAGGGCCGCTTCATTCTCAACATCTCCAATTCCTGTCAAGGCCGGGGAAAAATCAGTACCCTCGACCGTTTCCGGTATTTTGATCGAGCTTAATCCCAGCATAGTCGGCATGATGTCAGGGCTGTTGAAGGGCGTGTCTATTGTACTTGCCTTTTTTCCCAGAACTTCAGGATAGCGAAGAAGAAATGGAACCCTGACCGATTCGTCCCAGGGTTGCTGTTTTTTTCTGTGGCCGTGCGAGTAGAGCATGTCACCGTGATCGGAAGTAAAAACAAGAATTGTATTTTCTTCGAGACCGCATTGTTTGATCGTCGCAGAGAGTTGTCCGAGGCAATCGTCGAGGGCCGCGATATGCGCATAGTAGCCGGCAAGTTGCTTTTGGGCACTTTGTTGGTTTCGAGCGGGAACATTGGGGACAAGGGCGATTCTTCCCGGGTCAAACATGTCTCGATATTTCTCAGGCGCGCTATTATATGGAGCATGAGGCGGACCCCACGATAGAAAGAGCAAAAAGGGCTTCCTGCCGGTATGCTCTCGGATATATGTTTGTGCATCTGCTGTTTGGGCGATTGCGTCGTAGCCGTCCCACTTTAGTTTGACATTTTCATCGCCATAGTAAAAGGAGTTGTTGTAATTGTGAGTGCACTCCAGGGCTTTGAAGTAGTCGAAACCAAGCCGACGTTCTCTTGGAATAAAATTGCTTCGACCATGTCCGTCGAGGTGCCATTTGCCGATGTATGCGGTATCATACCCTGCTTCTTTGTAAGCCTGCGCAATCGTAACAGCATTGGTTTCCAACTGTACGTCGTTAAGAAAAACTCCATGAGTCAGAGGATACTGTCCGGTCATAAGAGTTGCTCGATACGGACAGCACACGGGACAGCACGAAACTGCGTTTGTAAAATTAACACTCTGTTCGGCCAATTTGTCGAGGTTCGGCGTGATGGCATTGGGGTCCTCTGAGTAAGCCGTTGCCTGCGCACGCCACTGGTCTGCCAAAACAAAAACCACATTCGGCCTTGGTTGGCTTCGCTCGCTCGATCGCTTATTGCCCCAACCGCATCCAATTGGGATTGAGCTTGTGCTTAGGTAAGCAGCACCTAAAGCGGCCTTCTTAATAAAGTCTCTTCTTTGTTTGTGGAATCGCATATCCTCACCTTCTTACATGGCATTTCCCACCTAAGCGGCCGGCAAACATTAACTCTTCTAAAAGCGTCCCTGATCTTACAAAAATCACTTCGAACTAACAAGGAATCTTTTTCCCAGGGTCACTTTGTTGAAAGCTTGCACAGACCGCGACCGCCGGCCTATATCTCGCGTTCATACATCCGCAAACGCAGAAACCGCTTGTTGCACTTACTACTGCTCTCAAAAAATCACGTCGTCTCATATCAGCCTTCAAAAGAACCGTACATGGAAGCATAACACTTTAGGTCAGCAATTTACTCCACCGGAAATAAAATATCAACATTCTTATATGGTTCACTTCGCAGCAAAGGGCAGTTTGGAGAAGGAGGGGCTGGCAGGTGCCGTATGGGCACGTGAAATTAGTGGGCGGAGCCCACCCAACACATCCAGAAATACATTTGTTGAGGGTGACCACAAACCCCAACGAAAGCAGGGGCCAAACGGGAAGGAAGCACGAAGCCCGGGGGTAACTTAGAGCCTATCCGAATAACCCGGAACAACGAAACGTAATCACGGCACAGACAAGATGAAGCAAAGCCAAATAATTTTCAGGCTTCTTTTCCCAACGCGTCAAGATACGGCGAAACCGGTTCATCCAGCTATGCGTCCTCTCCACAACCCAGCGGCGGGCCTTGAATCCAGCCTCATGTTTAATAGCTTGCGTTTCTTCGCCACGCGAACGAATATGAGCAGTATAGCCAAACTCTTTCACCAAGTCTCGTATCTCACCAGAATCATAACCTTTATCAAGGCACATACCCTGTGTTTTCCTTTTAGTCGGCTTAGGCCGTTCTACCGGAATACTCTTTATCGTCGCCTTGGCCATTTTGCAATCATGCCGATTAGCTCCGTCAATCGCCAAGCCAACTGGCACACCAGAACCTTCAGTAAGCAAACTGCGTTTAACGCCTTTTTTAGCCCTGTCAGTAGGGTTCGGCCCTGTTTTTCCCCCCGCCAAGCGGGGCTTTGGTCATGGCGCCATCCATCGATTGCCATGACCAGTCAATACCTTTCAACTCATCATAATCTTCCAGAGCCATCTTCCAGAGTTTCAGAAAAATCCCGCCTTTTGTCCATTCCTGAAAACGCGAATGAGCCGTACTGCTGGAACAAATACCAGTTTCATTCAAGGCGTTCCATTGACAGCCGGTTCGTAACACGAAAAGAACCCCGTCCATTGCCTTGCGATCCGGCACTCTCGGTCTGCCGCCACCAAAACGATGGGTATTCGGATGCCTGGGTATCAATGGCTCGATCTTTTCCCATAATTCGTCTGAAATCCTGTATCTGTTTTTTTGTTTCGACGTTGTCCCGATCGTAGTTGGAGGTTTGTCGGCTACTCCACTGGTTCATAGTTTATGCCACCTGTGATTTTGTGTCAATCGTTACAGTTTCTGCACGGTCCCGAAGCTTTGCCTCCAGCATCCA
>Ga0210003_1000116_pt1 | contig 67082 bp, 61 predicted proteins | sample LantaG_FD_182804 | JGI IMG/M metagenome (GOLD analysis project Ga0210003, IMG submission 182804) | Deep subsurface microbial communities from Baltic Sea to uncover new lineages of life (NeLLi) - Landsort_02402 metaG (SPAdes) (version 2) | ecosystem: Environmental > Aquatic > Marine > Oceanic >... | reverse complement strand
CTATTTCTAATAAAGAATACCAAAGAAGAGTATGGATTAACGCAGAAGGTCCCGAATGCGATGATTTTGATGATACCGTGTGCAATTTTCTTCATGAAGGTGATGCGATAATAGAAAAATATAAAGAATTTGGATTAACTGATACTCAATTTAACTTGCTACAAAAATTTCGAGATGAATTTAGATCTTTCTCCAATAAACATGACCTCCCAGAAGAATTCATAGATACCCCAGAATGGGAAAGAATCATGAAAATGGCCTCCACGGTTTTAAAAGCATTCAATTACCAGAGAAAAACCTAGTTAAACTCTCAGACAAGAACGTCGGCATGAAGTATGTGAACCCTAAAAATGAGGGCAACTACGTTTGCATTGTGCCTGGAACACCTCACAGCCCAAACCCAGTCCAGCAGAGGCCCTATGTCAACCACAGAGTAAATGGAGCATCCCTTGATAAACATGGAAATTTTAGCCTAAGAAACCGAAACCTCCACTACTGCCGCGCTCGCCTATACAATCATTTTTTTCTTAACTCATCTATCAAGAATCCTAATAAAAAAATTGGGTATTAAAAAATTCTAATTCACTTGAAAATAAACTAAAGACAGGATAGACTCACTGAATCAATTAATGGCAATCAGTGCTTGCTAAATATGGACTAAGATTTTTTATTATAAGATTCTATGAGCTGTTGTAAAGAAAGTTACCTTAGCGATTTAATGCCTTATGATCCAAGTCAAAAAAACAAAGCAAGTTTAAAGATTTCGTTAATCGAATATCGAATGCTTCTTCGCACCCTACTTGAGTCAATTCGTTTTTTTGAAACTCGTGATCTTCACAAATTTGATGCTTTAGTGGGCGAAAATGCCTGCCAAATACGCGCGCTCTGGATAGCTTTAATCGCCTCTAAAAATTTGATAAATACTTCTAGATTAATTGAAGAAGTCACACGAATTAAGAATGAAATTGATTCCCTGTTAAATGATAAGATAATTTCTAAATTGATGAACAGTAAAATATCTTTATTAGACCTGCTCTGTTCTAAAAACCTTTTAATCGCTATAAATTTAGAAGAATCAATTATTCTTAAATGCTTTCTTTTGACCGAAACAAAAATTTTAATCTCTGAGATAAATCTTAGCTATCCCTATTCTACAAAAGAAAAATATGACCCAAAAAAATTAAAGAAATTCGGCGACATTTCTTCAAGTTTTGCAGGCAAGCTCGTAAGCAGAATGAGGAAATTGCTTGCAATAGCCTCAGTTCAGTTTGTAAGAGAAAATATATCTAAGATTCAAAACGAGCACTTAATAAAAATGCTTTCCGATGAATATGCGGTCAAACATAATGATTATCTTTTATGTACCCCAATGTTTTGGACTTATAAATCCGTTCTTATCACAGCTAAAAGGGAACAAATACCAATAATTATTCATACAAAATTTTTGGATGCTAACTTAGCCAACAAAATCATTGACGAAGATTGGATTTTTTTCGAACCTGTTGCAGAAACAAATACTTCTATTAATCAACAATTTGTAGCGAAATCAGTCTTAGGAAATGACTATAAAAAAGAAGCCGTCGTTATTGAAGGTATTTCTCTGGTAGAAAAAAACAAATCTTTCTCCAAATCTCAGTGGAGAAAAAACTTTCTTAACTATTCGATCGATTCAATAATTTTATCTGGAGCTGCAGAACACCGACAATATCCAAATCAAGAAAAAGACTTAGAAATCCAAAGTTTGCAAGATCATGAGTACGAAACCTATAAATCATTTGCCGAATCGGAAGGGTTTTCATTAAATAATCCTACTAATTTCTTCATCTTACATGTATATCCATCAAAACTAGATAATTTTATTTCTTGTTTAAAAGATACACACCTTAATCTTGCAGTTGCTACTTAGTATTTTTTTTTATTCTTTGCTTCAATTTTTTTATTGACCAAAAAGGCTCCTCGATAAAGAAGACAATAAGAAAGAACAATATGGTCGCACTTAATCCAGACAATAATGCTAATTCAGAGTTGTGAACTATCGCATAATATATTGTAGTGGCGCTTCCAAAAATCCAGGCACAAGTACTTGTTAGTTTTTCAAGTTTTTTTGGCCTATGCCTAACAATAATACGAACCAAAAAAATCAGCATCAAAGCTACTCCAAGATTTGCTGTAATATCATCTGAAACTCTTAAAAAAAGTTGTATTGTTCCGTATATGTTAGGGAAAAATGCTACAAAGGCATAAAAGATGGTCCCTATAAGACCTATTATAAAATACTTAGGATATTTTTCCATTTTAGGAAACATGAGTTTCCAGCTCGGATACGCAAAATAAATATTAACTAGATTAGCGCAAAACAAAAATATAATAGAAATGGAAATATTCGCTATACCTACCATTAAAGATTGCATTAATGAAGGACTTATAGGCAACTTAAACATGACACCGTATAAGAAATCAGGGCTAATCCACATGCTAGAAATTTCGAAAAATATATATATAAGAGTAATGAGGGTTAGAGCAATATAACAATCATATTTCGAGCGTGCATGTCTAAAAAAAGTTGGCAAATTAACCATTCCAGAAAATCCAGCTGAAATAAAAACAGTAATGCAAAGCCACGATATAACAAAGTCCTCTGGAAACTCAGATATTAATCCTGAACTAATTAGTCCGTATAAATAATAAATAACAACCAAAGGAAAAACAAATGTATTCAATCTCCGGATCAATCTAATTGTCTTACCTAAAGCAAGAAATGCGATTATTACCCCCAAAATAATGCCATAAATATTAGCTAAAAATATATGAGGGCTATGATCTCCGTTAAGTGCAGTACTAAAAGAAACAGTGGAAACATGAATTTGGACAACATACCAAGCCGGAAAAACGAACAGAGATATTATCGCAACTAACTTGGCCCCAAACTCTCCAATATATGCTTCAGCATTTTCAATAGCATTACGTTTTTCTTTGAAAGCCATCGAGACTATAGTAAAGCCAGTGAGCCAAAGAATAAGATTAGCTATAAGGCTCGATAATATTACAGTCCCTGCCCCAAAAGTGTTTTTGAGAAAGACGCTGGCCATTAAGCCAGGCAATCCCCAAGAAGCAGTTTGAATACATGTCAAATGCCAAAAATTTTGACTATAATCCTGATGTTGTCCAGCCATTCTACAAAGTTTGACTCCAGGAAAACATCAGGGAGTTATGAATTTCCCGATGATGGAGTAAATTGCAACATAGCATGTTTTGGAAATTTTTTATCAAGTTTAGGAGAGACCTGCTCCTGACCGTGCCCCTTTATTTAGTCCACTTGCAATTAAAGGTACTCGTTTTTACAAAAGAAGCTACACTTCCATTTATTTTTATCCTAAGTAGAGACATCTGCAAGCTGTGACGCCTCTCCTTGAGGAGGAGCTGAAAGCGGCGAGGCCGAGGTCAGCGGCCACGAGCTCTATTTTTGGTGTTTTCGTTTGTAATATTGAGGGAACAATTTTGTGAAATGTATCGCTAAAATAATTAGCGTGATTGGCAAAATGTCATTCATCACAAGGGAGTTTTTTGCAAAATAGTCGCTGTAGAAACTAAAAATTGTCATAGCGGTTAAGGTTCCAGCCCAGATAAACGATAAGATGTAGTTCATGCGAATAAATTGGGGGTTTTTTGCTGTAGCTACATCTACTTTTTCCTTTGCATACTGAAGGGTAAATGGATTCTGGAGTAGTATGGAGCACCATATAATCAAACTCAGTGCACCGTTAGATGTGAGGGTGGGATGGGTTTCTATCCAGCTGTAGAATGGAAGGAACTTGCCAAAGCTCAAGAGCACGAAAAATAGTAGTGTTCCCCAATCAAGGATGAAGTATTTTTTTATGCCCTCAAAACAAAATATGAGAACTGCCAGAAGTGAGATTATGGCCGCTTTTTCTACATCGAATAGGTTAAAGCCTACTACGAATTGAAAGATGATCCAGGGAGAAAAATCTCGAATAAAGTCTTTGATTTTCAAACTGCTTTCCTTTTGTTTCTGTTTTTAGAGGTTTCGAAAAAGCGTTGTAAAGCTATCCGATTTGAAGAGTTCTGTAAATTCTGGGTTTTTGCGTGTTGTTTCATCTTGAAATCCACTTTTCTCGTAAGTTTTTCGTGCGATTACATTCTCAGAGAAAAATCCAATCTGAGCTTTCTTCAGCCCCCGATTTTTGCCTTTTCTAAGTAGGATGTATATCAGTATCTGGACAAGACCTCTCCGTCTGTGCTGGGGATGCGTTGCAACAAATTCTACTATCCAAACATCTTTTTCCGCTTTCGGTCGGACATGGTTGAATACTGAACCTACTTGTCTGAAGGCGGCAAAATCGTCTTTTTTCCATCCGCATTCAATGAGGGCAGCAATCATGGATTCTATCCCATGCTCAGGTTCTAAATAGGCGCAAGCTACTGCTCCGACTTGATTTTCTATCTCTGCAACGTAGAAGACTGAGTGATGGAGCCAGGAGGGTGTTTTGGCTACGAAAAGCTTGTTAAGAAGATCGAGGACTTGCTCTTTGTTCAGCACAAAAAGAATATCAAAAAGGTTACCCCCTGAGGGTATTTGTCCAGAAAGATATATAAGGGGAACAACTTCGTCACTATCAGACGGACAAGCAGGGCGAAAAACGGGATCCACAGCAACCTTAAGATTAAAACAACCAGCTCTTCGTCTTTATAGAATGACCGTCGAAAGACTTCAAATAAAAAACTCAAATATTAGTTTTTGAATGAGCTTTTCATCTCTTGACCTTGTCGATTTAAAAAAGAAGCTACACTTCCATTTGCTTCTATCTAATTAGTGACATCAGCGAGCTGAGGCTGTTTCTCCTTGAGGAGGAGTGGGACGGCGCTGAAGGCGGCGAGGCCCAAGACGGTAAGGGTGAAGTAGAGGGGCTTACTCCCAGGGTCGAGCTGGGAGGGTGGGAAGAAGCTGATGGTGATAGCGAAGAGGGCGTTGAGGATGCCGATGGAGCTGATGATCCAAACGCCGAGGTTAGACTTGGTGATTTTGTACTTGCGAGGGACATCGGGTCTTTTGTAGCGGAGGTGGATGGCGGCTATGAATAGGAGGATATAGGCGATGAGGTAAAGCTGAGAGGAGGTGGCGGTGAGGAGCCAGAATGCGATGTTGAGGTTGGGCATGATGAGGAAAATAAGGGAAAGGATCGATACCACCACGCCTTGGAAGAGGAGGATGCCTATGGGCATGTCTTGGGCATTTTGAGTGGTGACCCAGTTAGGCAATGCGCAGTCTTTTGCGGCTGCGTGGAGGATTTTACTGGGGCCGGCAAGCCAGGTGCTGACGCCACCGAGGGCTCCTATGCCGAGCATGAGGGCCATGATGGGTTTGAGGTAGGCGAGGTTATGGTGGACAAGGAAGATGTTAATGACGTCGAGGGGCGCGCTGAGGAGGCTGATGGACTCGCGAGGGATAACGAGACCTACTGCGAATGTGCCAAGGATGAGGAGGACGAGGATGATGGCTGTTGAGATGAAGATGGCTCGGGGGAAGTTTTTTTGGGGGTTGTCTACTTCGTTTGCATGGGCAGCTGGCATTTCCATGCCGGCATAGCCTAGAAGGATCCCAGCGAAGAAGACGTAATCGCCGATGTTGCTGAGTTTGGGAAGGAGGTGGGATCTAGAGATGACCATTTGGGTCTCTTGGCCAGTAAGGGCCCAATGTATACCGAAGCCAATGATGAGGATCCCAGGTATGATGGTTCCGACGAGCAAGCAGACTGAGCTGATCCAGCCTGAGATTTTGGTTCCTTTAAGGTTGAGGTAGATCATTCCCCAGAAGCTGGCAATGATAAGGCTACAGAGGAAGGCTTTGTTCTGAGCGAGCTCTGGCGAGACTATGTAGGCTATACAGGTTCCGATGAAGGAGAGGATGGTGGGATACCACACTACGTTGGAGATCCAGACGAACCAGGCTGTAGCTATACCGGCCCTGGTTCCGAAGGCTTCTTGGATCCAGGTGTATATCCCCCCTTTACTTGGCCATCCAGTTCCAAGCTCTGCTGAGATGAGTCCAACTGGTATGAGGAAGAGAACGGCTCCCATGAGAATGAAGAAGAGTGACGAGAGTCCAAGTTCTGCACTTATGGGCCAATTGCGGACGCTGAGGATCGAGGATACGAATATGCCGATTAGGAGGATGATATTGAGGGATTTTTTTTCCATGGTAGGGGCAAATTGTATAGGAGATGGGGGTTTTTGCCAAGCGCTATGCGGTGGGGCTGGGAGACTTGGGGAGTCTGGTTGTCAGGTAGGTGGTGGCAACCGCTGCTGAAAATGCTACAGATAAATCAACTTAGGCTCTTATCAAGAACAGCTTGTAAATTTTTCATTGAAAGAGTATATTACTGGCCAAAAAAATGGAGGGCGCTATGTCTTTAGTAACGGATGACCTTACACAAAAAATTATCCTTAATTCTGCGCTTGGAGGGGCTTCAGCTTATCTTCTGACCTCTGTGCCAGTAGTCGGCGGTGTGATTTTTGGAGCTTCTATCGTTATGGCGGTGAAAGCACTGAACCCTGTTTTTGCAGCTGGCGGCTCTTCCATGCAAAAGACTATTATTTTCGCACTTCATATTTTTCTTTCGCTGGCAGCTGCTTGGGCTGTAACAAGCTTACTTATTGGGACGATACCAATAAAAACTGCTGCTGTTCTCAGTGGAGGCCTTATCGCTGGCCATATTCTTCATGGAATTATCTCTAGTCTTGCAGAAAAGATTTTTGGCAGCTCTTTTGCTTAAGGTCTTTTTGACAGATCTCTATAGTGAGTGACAGGGAACAAGTTGAGTTTTTAGTCTAGATCAGGTAGAGTTCTTAGGTTATGCGTTGGTTACTGGGATTTACTCTTTACTGGAGCGCTTGCCAGGCACACATATCAGATATTCGAGGATGGGATCAGACGTTTATCAATGAAACGCTGCTAAGTCACGGCTTGATTTTTGAAATCATGAGTGATCATCTCGACGCTATTAAGTGCGTTGAGGGCAACAGGATTTATTTGAAGGCGGATCACTTGCAACCTAGCGAAGAGGGCATGTTGCTTATCTGTGACGGCTCTTCTGCAATTTTACTCCCTAGGCTGTACTCAGACCAGTACGGCTGCTACATCAAATCTTCGATGCTCTGCACGAGCTGCGGCATCGATCTTCCTAATGAAATCGGACCCTGTGAGAGGTAACTATGAGTGCAACTGTTTACGAAATCAAACACGCAGTAAGTGACGCGGAGATTTTGGGATGTTTTGATCTGCTTTTGATCTTACGCTCCCACTTGGAAAAGGACTCTTTTGTAGAGAAGGTCCGCATGCAACTTGAAGAGGGGTACACCCTGATTTTTATCGCAGATAGCGAAGGAGTTAAATCTGTTGCTGGTTATCGGGTTTCCAGTTTTCTTGCCTGGGGCAAGGTCCTTTATGTCGATGATCTGATTACTCTTCCTGAAGCTCGTGGAATCGGTTTTGGCACGCATCTTCTCAAGCACTTAAAGGGTATTGCAAAGGAAAAGGGTTGCAATGGCATCCACCTTGATACCGGTGTTGAGCGGGATGATGCTCACCGGCTTTATTTGAATTTGGGGATGCACATCAACTGCCTTCACCTGTCGATGGACCTTGAGTAAGTTTTTTATTTTTTTTATTCGCATTTATCAGTGGACGCTCAGCCCCCTGCTGGGTAAGAACTGCCGCTTCTATCCATCCTGTTCTGAATACTGCGCTTTAGCACTTAAAAAGCATGGTGTATGGAAAGGGGGATGGATGGGCCTTAGCCGCATTTTTCGGTGCGGCCCATGGTGCAAGGGCGGGGTGGATGAGCCCTAGGAAGGACTGATTAAAGCCGGATTTTCAAATTCAGAAGGACTTTGGAGAAAAAATTTTCATTGGAATAACGAAGTGACTATTGATAGTCAGCGAGTTATGAAATGACAATTTTAGCCCAAAGGACGATGAAGTTGACAGCTCGGAATTGATCAGTCCTTCCCTTAGAAGATCCTGATTAAGGGATGACGAGGTTTTGGCCGATGTTGAGTCGGTCGGAGTGGATACCGTTAGCCTCGCGAAGGGCTTTGACGGTGGTGTTATGATCGCGGGCGATCTTCCAGAGGCTGTCACCAGATTTAACTTTATATGTATTGGAAACTCTTTGGGGTTTTGGTTTGGAGAGGGCTACCTTGGGAGCTTTGAGTTCGATGAATCTTCGTTTTGTGTCTTCGAGATTGAGATCTTGCGGGATGTCTTCTGCGGCCTGATCGTAGAGTATTGCTGCTGCGGTTTGCCAAATGGCGTCGCTGCGAGGACTCTGGAGAAGGGCTCGCAAAAAGGATGTGGGGGCCTTTTCTGAAAGGAGCGTGCAGAGGAGATGAACCTGCTCATTATCTAAATTTTTCAGGCAATAGTCTTGATCTACTTCGATGAGGATTTTGGCTGCTAGCTTGGAGTTTTCTGTAAGTAGGCGCATGAGAAAGTGACGTCTTTCTTCTGGCGTAAATTCGTTGCTTTGGCGCAGATGTTCTGAGGTCTCAGACAGTACGGGCCAACTGCTTTGGCAGAGCAGTGCTGCTAGGTATTCTTTTTTTAGCTGAATGCCTGTTTTGGAAAAAAGCATGCCTATGAAATGGAACTCAGGAGAAAGGGAAAAGGCTTCGAGTAGAGAGGAATCATAGGGGGGCTTTAAGGATTGAATCTTGAGGAAAAGGCCTTCTGAGGTAAGGGGCCACTTTTCAGTTTTAGCGTATTGCAAAATGGCTTGGTACTGGTAGTCGGCCAGTCCTGGGAAAAGGGTGAGGTGGATGGGCTCTCCTGAAGGGGCGTGAAATGAGGCCTCTCTTTTTTGAAGAGAGATCCCTCCAAGCGCTCTTTCTAAGTTGAAGTGGTGAAATGCCACGAGACAAGAGAGGGCTAGGTCCCTGCGCGTGCAGCCCGATTCGACGTGGTCGTTATTCCCTAAGCGGATAAGCAGATCTTGAAAGGATAGTGAGGCGTATTTTGTAAGGCTACTTTGCAAATCTAGGCTCTCTTTAATGGGCTCTAAATTTTTGTTATTTGCCGAAAGTGGGCCATTGTTTTTAGTCATGGCAAAGTAGAGGAACGTGGTGAGGAGTCCGACGTTCAAAGTGCAACTAATAATGAGGGCTTGGGTCAACCATTTGGCTTTTTTGACCCATGGATCGCGGTAGGCAGTCATTTGCTTTACATGGAGGGTTTATTCTGCTATAACTGTATAACTTAAATAGGATTTTTTGAATATGAAAGTCTCACTAAATTGGCTCAAGGAATATTTAGATCTTGAGCAGTCCCCTGAAAAAATCGCTGATGCCATGACTTTGGCAGGTCTTGAATCCGAAGGCTTAGAAATGGTCGGCGATGACGTAATCTTTGACATTGGCCTCACTCCAAATCTCGGTCACTGCATGAGTATTGTCGGGATCGCTCGCGAGCTCTCTGCAATTCTGGAGATCCCACTAAAACGAAAAGAGATCGTGGTAGAAGAGAGCGATTTGGCTATTTCAATTGGGGTCACAATTGAAGACAAGGAGCAGTGCAGACAATATGCTTGCCGCGAGGTTCGTGGGATTGAAGTGGGCCCCTCCCCCGAGTGGCTTGTGAAAAAACTTGAATCGGTTGGTATGCGTAGTGTCAACAATGTAGTTGATGTGGGCAATCTTGTGATGATGGAATGCGGCCAGCCGCTCCACATGTTTGACCGGGACCTTCTAGAGGGCGATTTAGTTATTCGAGCAGCTAGTGAAGATGGTAAAATGAATACCCTTGATGAAATCGAGCGGTATATCCCAGATGGGGTGCTTCTTATTTGCGATGACCAGCGACCTGTCGCTTTTGCGGGTGTAATGGGAGAGCTTTCCTCTTCTGTGACGGAATCTACCAAGAATATAGTGATTGAATCTGCGGAATTCACCTCTCAAGCTGTAAGAAAAACGAGTAAGCTCCTCAATTTGCGCACCGATAGCGCGCAACGTTTTGAGCGCGGCATTGACCCACTTAGTGTAGAAGGGGCTTTGGATATGGCAGCTTCTCTTCTTGAAGGAAGTGTTTGCAAAGGCATCAAGAGTGAAATAGCAATAGAATACACTCCTTGTATCTTGGAATTTTGCCCCGTGCGGGCCAATCGCCTCCTGGGTGTAGAGCTCAGTATCCGAGAGATGTGTATGCTGCTTGGCAGGCTCGAAATTGAGATTCTGTCAGACACGCCTGAAGTAATTCAGGTTGCTGTCCCTTCCTACCGAAATGACTTAAACAGCGCGATCGATCTAATTGAAGAGGTTGGACGCATGTATGGGTTCAACAACATTCCCAGAGATTTTCCCCGTCATGTCTCCTCCCCTCTGACTCATGCCCCCATTTTCCTTTTTGAGGAAGATATCCGAACCAAGCTTGTTGCCCAAGGGCTTCAGGAATGCTTGACTTGCGATCTGATCAGCCCAAAGCTCTCTGAAATTACGATGGAAAAAACACTCACTCCGATCAAAGTGCTCCATCCCGCTTCTGTCGAACAGTCTATTTTGCGCACCACTCTGCTTCCAGGACTTTTGGAAGTGATCAAGTTCAACTTGGATCGGCAAAATACGAGTATTGCGGCTTTTGAGGTAGGGCATATCCATTTCAAGGAAGAGGATCAATTTTTCGGTGAGCCGGCATGCGGGATCATCCTGACGGGGAAAGAAACTCCCTACCATTTTGATAAAAAACCTGATGACTCTGATTTTTTTGATGTGAAGGGTCATGTGGAAAATCTCATGTCGTCGGTGGGATTAGAAGATGTCGTTTTTGAGCCCTCACATTTGCAAAATTTTCATCCTGGAAGACAGGCAAGAGTTAAATACAAGGATGTGACTGTCGGCGCTCTTGGCGAGATCCATCCAAGACACCTAAGAGAAATGGGAATCGGCAAGCGGGTCTATTACGCAGAAATCAATTTGCATGATTTGATGGATCTAAAAAGAGATGTCCACCAAGCGAAAGAGTTTTCCCCCTTCCCAGGATCAGAACGCGATTGGACCATTACTCTAGATGAGAAAACTCCGATAGGGGCAATTTTAGAAGAAATTACAAATGCAAACGCTCCTATTTTGGAAAAAGTATTTCTTTTAGATCTTTACAAAAGTGACAAGATCGGGAAAGATAGGAAAAACGCTACTTTTCGGCTCGTTTATCGCGACCCAAAAAAGACGGTTGCATTTGAAGAAGTGGAAAAACAACACACGAAAATTACGGAAGATATAGCGAAAAAGTTCGCAAGTGTTGTAGGCTAGATTATTAAGTGATGAATTGAGGTCTTTAAGATGAAAAAGTTTTTACTCTCCCTCCCTCTTGCAGTGGGATTAATTTTAGCTGGATGCGGCGGCGATGGCTCTAGCAACCAGGTAATTTCTAAGCGCTATATCCATAAGTATGGGTATGCTGTTTCCCAATCAGAATGGGAATCACACAACTACCCAGGTCAGGTCATCACTTCTATGCGCAATGGCGTTACTGTTACGTCAACTTATGAAAATGGCGTGCTCAATGGACCAAGCACACACACACATCCCCACAGCCAAACTGTGCAATATTACTACCTCTACAACTTCGGAGGCCTCAAAAAGGAACTCGAGTATGACGCGCTAGGCATGCCTATCCAAGAAACTGCTCAGCTCTCTCCTCATCGTTACTGCGTAACAAAGTGGTACGGCGACGGCTCCCCTATGAGCGTAGAAGACTTTGCAGATGACGAACTCCTCGACGGAAAGTACTACACCCTAAGCAACGAGATTGAATCTAAAGTAGAGCGAGGCATCGGTCTTCGCACTTGTAGAGATCAAAATGGCATCCTCGCCACTAAAGACCATTTCGACAGCGGTTATATGACCAAACGGGAATCATTCTTCGCAAGCGGCAGCCCTAAGAGCGTTGACCACTATACGATGAATAAGAGAAATGGACAGCGCAGTGTCTTCACAGATAAGGGAGAGCCCCTTGCAATTGAAGAGTGGAGTGACGGCCAACTCTATGGGAAAGCGACCTACTTTAACAATGGAAAGAAACAAGTTGATGTGAATTTCATTGCTGGTGCTCGAAATGGAATTGAGACCCACTTTATTGATGGCGAAATCATCGAGCAAGAAATCCACTGGATTTTCGATAAACGTCATGGCCCTACCAAATTCTTCGTAGGAGATAACCTTGCAAAAACAGAGTGGTACTACGACGGAAAACTCGTTACAAAAAACCACTTCGATGAACTCGATAAACTCGATCAAATGATCACCAATTCAGCTAATGAGTTCCACGAAAGCTCTGTCAGATAAAACTTCTTGGGGGCAGAACAATAACTGCCCCCTTCATGTATTTCTACATTTCAACGATACAAAACTAGAAAAAATCACCCTTGAAAAGGCAGATAGCTTTGATCTGATTTTTATGGGATCTCCAGAGAAACCCGATGTGATCGAGTGGTTTACCCATTTCCTAAATGGCACTCATCGCCCCTTTCCCCTGCCTCTACTTTTGAATGTAGGTTCATTCCAAAAGAGAGTGCTAAGCCAGCTACAAAAAATACCATCTGGAGAAACGAGGTCTTACGCAGATATTGCAGCTTGGCTTGGCCAGCCCAAAGCGGCCAGAGCCGTCGGCACTGCCTGCCGTATCAACCCTTACCCCCTTGTCATTCCCTGTCATCGTGTTGTGAAAACAGACGGCGGGCTGGGAGGCTTTGCCTATGGCCTTTCGATGAAACGCCAGCTTTTAGACTTTGAAAGAGCTCAAATAGGTTCTTTGAAAAGCTGTTCTTGAGGGGAAGGCACAGGAGCTCCCTCATGGTGAGCTGATTCAAAGGTCTCTTCTCCGAGCGCCATTTCATCGAGATTCATCTGCTCTTCTTCACTGGTTTGGCAACTAGCGGCGAGAAGAGCGAGGGGTAAAAAAATAATTATATACTTCATAGAATTCATTCTAAATGATTTGCAATTTTTTGCCATCTTCTCATTAGAAAATTGTCTCGTTTTTTCATATATAGGGGAAAAGGAGAGAATTTATGAATGAACCTAGCGCGGACGAACTGAAGCGACGCATCTCAGAACTAGAATCGATTAATGACCAGCTCATCGCAGAGCTCAGGTATCTAGACGGCCTTCTTAAAGAGGTCGGATTCGAAGAAGGGCTCATCACCCTCAAGTCGGCAGCCCTCGAGCTCCTCGACCAAGATCGAGGCGAAGACTCTTAGCATCTAGCAAATCTTTGGCAGCCATCTTCTAATGGGGTGCTTGAGTCTTTTCAGTTCCTTATTAAGCTTACCGTTTAGCGAAGACGCCTCAGTCATTGCATCGTTAAGTAAATTAATTTCTTCATCTTTACGCAGAGAAGACTTTGTTAAACTGACATTATCGTTGGATAGACGTTCTTCACGGCAAAGATAGTGCTCTGGGGCAAAATGGGTGAAAATTTCCCTTGGGAAGAGGACGCCTGCCACCACAAAGGTGGCTCCCATCGAGACAAAAACAATGCTTTTGGCCACGCCTATTAGATCATAACTGATTCCTGTTGCGATCCCGATGAGGTCGAACTGGACGATCTTCAAGGGAATTATAAAAGGAATCTGTAAAAGATAAGACAGAGCATTGAAAAAAGACATCGCGACTGCCGCGATTGCACAACCGACAGAAAGGAAATGGGAAAGGAAGAAATTGCTCCGGTTAGCAAATTCTCCAGCTTTGAGCATCGAGAAGCGGACCCATTTGGACTCTTCAGGGATTAAATACTTTTGAAATACGTTGGCCCCAGAATCAGTCGGCACAAGAGCAGCACTTGTCATAATCTATCCTTGCTTTTGATTTGGAGTAGTTGTACCACTTACGGAAGGGTTTTGGCCTCTCTTGTTTTACGAAGGGGCGACGGCGCTCAGATTTTAAGCACTCTTGCGAGCAACAACCCATAAGCTTCTCAGCGCAGTCTGGGCAGCTGAGGTAAAGCTCATTGCAGTCCATGTTGGCGCAGTTGTAGTAGGCATCGCTCTTTTTTTCGCAGAAACTACATGTACTGATGAGCTCATGCTCGTCTTCACTAATAGGTGCAGACAGTCGATCGTCAAATACAAAAAGTTTCCCCTTCCAGCGCTTATTGCCCATTTGGTGGCCATAGTGGATCACTCCCCCTTCCAACTGGTACACTTGCTCGAATCCCTTTTCTTTGAGTAGAGCTGAGTAGGTCTCGCAGCGGATGCCCCCAGTACAATACATCATGACTTTGGTCTTTTTGGGGTCTTTGGTTTTTGCGAGCTGCTCGGCATATTCGGGGAACTGACGGAAGGTCTTAAGTGGAGGGCATTCAGCCCCTTCAAAGTGCCCTATTTTTGACTCATATTCGTTGCGGACATCGACTAAGAGGGTATTTTCGTCCCTTTCCTGGAGCATTTTCTCCCATTTTTCAGGAGAGATGTGCTCTCCCCCATTTTTAAGATCAGGCATCTGATCAAGGGCGACTAGCTGCTCACGATATTTGACTGTAATACGGGGAAAGGCATGTTCGTGGTAAGGATCAATTTTAAAGTGTACAGAAGCAAACTGGGGATCGCTCTTCAGCCATTCCATGTAGATGGGAGCATCTTCTTTACTCAGGCTCATCTGGGCATTGATCCCATTGTTTGCGACGTAAATGCGGGCTTTGGCATCGAGATCTTCTAAAAATCTTTTTTGCCTTTTCATTTCCCTTTTGGGATTTTCAATAAAAGCATAGCAATAGAAGGCTATAATACAATATTTTTTTTCCATATCAAATATCCACTTTGGAGGGCCATCATACTCAATAGTCAAATCAGAGGCAAGAGCTTTCTCCTTGTGAAAATTTAGCATTTTCTCTATCATTAGATGCTTTGGAACTAACCACCACAATTTACTCAAGGAGTTTTTGAATGGCTCGCTACACAGGCCCTAAAAACCGGATCGCACGACGCTTTGGAGTCAACATTTTTGGCACTGCTCGTAACCCCCTTCTTCATAAACCCAATCCTCCTGGGATGCATGGAGCTAAACGGAGAAAAAAATCAGATTATGGCCTTCAGCTCGATGAGCAACAAAAGCTCCGCGCCTCTTTCGGAATGATTAGCCGTAAGAAAACGGTCCGTTATTTCAAAGAAGCTGCCCTTTCCAAAGAGTCTACTCCATTGGCTTTCATCCGCTTTTTTGAATGCCGCCTTGATACGGTCGTCTTCCGCCTCAAGCTTGCTCCTACGGTTTTCGCAGCACAGCAGCTCGTCGCCCATGGACACGTTCTCGTTAATGGCAAGAAGGTCGACATTCGCTCTTTCCAGGTAAAACCCGGAATGGTCGTATCGATCAAGCCTAAATCACAAAACATGACCATCATTAAGCACTCTCTTGAAAGCGTTCGGGATCTTCCCGAATATCTCATGGGAGAGCCTGAGAAGTTTTCTGGACGAATGGAAATACTTCCTGAACTGGATCAAATTCCGTTCAATCTTCCTGTAAACGTCCCTCTGATCTGCGAATTCTTAGCCCACACTAGCTAATACGCGATATCTACAATGCTTAAAAAGACCTCATCCAAATGGATGGGGTCTTTTTTTATACCGAAACACACGGAAAAATCGGGAATATGACAAGGAAGTAGCTTTAGAATTTCTGTCTAGAACAAGCGCCCATTGCCCTTGGGAGACATTGATTAATTGCTTCGCCCGAGATCCGAGTCAAAAATCGGTTTTTCCGTGTTTTTCGGTACAGACCAAAAAAAAACCACGGCAACTGCCGTGGTTTTTGATATAACTGGTTTTTTTATAGAGGTCTCAGATCAAACGGAGAGCACTCCATCATGTCGCAAATCACCTTTTCAAGCTTGCCGACATGGGAAATTTGTCCATTGCGCCAAATTCCATATTTAGGATCAATAAGCGTGAAATTGTCGTGCTTCACAGCTCCATTGGGTTGAACGAAAGAAATAGAAAATCCTCTTCCCTCTGTATTGGGGCGAAGCAGATAGGTGTAAGCCGCTCTGCCAGATAGGATTTTTTCAGCTTGGCAAGTATCTGCGTTGGGACGCCAAGCATTATTAGTGAGAGTAGCGTCGAGATCAAACTTCTCGCCACGGCTTTCGGGCCCTTTATTTGTATCAAAATTCATAAAAGTAGCCATAGGAAACCTCTTTTTTGTTGATCCAAAGGGTTTGGATTTTTCATGGTATTGAGAATACGTTGAAGGCTAAATTATAGTCAAAGAAAATTTATCGAGGGGCTATTGACGCCCACTTAAAGTCGATGTTCCCAGAGTCAGAACAAAATGCTCCTTGTAATTCTGGCTTGTGGGAGTAACGGTAAGCTTCATGAAAAATAGGAAGCACGGGACATTCTTCAATGAGAATTTCCTCCGCTTTTTTGAAATATTCCGTTCGGTTCTCTGGGACTGTCTCTTTACTTGCTCGCTCTAGGCATCTTTGGTATTTAGGGTGCTCCCACTTAGAAAAGTTGACGCGACTCGTCCTATACTGGAAGGCTCCTAAAGTATAGAACGGATCATTGATCCACGACTTCCAGTTCATCATCCCTAAATGGAAATCCCCTTTAGACATCTTGGGGAAAAGAATGTGGAAGGGATATTCTTCGATACGACAGTTGATGCCAAAAAGTTCTTCCCATTCCTTTGCAAGCATTCTCGTGATTTTTTCTCTTCCTCCACCACGGGCAAAGTAAAGAGAGATTATGGGGAAGTTTTTTCGAGTTAATCCTACCTCTTTTAAGGCTTCTTCAAAAAGTCTAGCAGCCTTCTTCCTGTCGCCGTAGATGATATCCTTATCGAAGATGGACGTATGGATATGCGGCAGCGGCGTAACAGCTGGCATTGCGGTGGTAGGAAACTCTCTGGCTATTAATTCCCGATTAATCGCGTAGGAAAACGCTTGTCGCATTTTCAGATTATCAAATGGATACCGCTGCGTATTGAATACACACCACTGCGTTCCTAGGAATTTGGTATAGTGTTCCTTATCCCCGGTCGAAAAGTAGGTTTCCCATGGACGCATGGGATGGCCAATCCAGTCGATTTCATTATTCTTGTACATCTCAATAGCTGTTTCGGAATTATTTTTGGAAATCCAAATTTTATTAAGCTTCACACTTTGCTGGTCCCAATAATGGGGATTTTTCACAAATACATACCCACCATTGGGCTGGATGGCTTTGAGCTTCATCGGGCCATTACAAATATATGTTTCGGCTCCACTCTGCGCCCAATTCGGGTGCAATTTCTCCAGCTTGTCATTAATGGGAGAAAAAAGAGGGTGAGCAATCTGCTCAAGAAATTCAGGTGTCGGGTTTTCAAGCTCGATCTCTAATGTGTGATCTCCCGTTGCTTTGACTCCCACCTTATCGATATCGATGCTGCCCAATTTTGCTGCTTTTGCATTTTTAATGGGGTAGAAGAAATAGGCAAAAGGCGTATAGAACGAGGGAGACAGAATTTTCTTCCACGCGTACTCAAATTGATGAGCTCTCAACGGGGATCCATCCGACCACTTTGAGGGACGGAGGGTGAAGACATAACGTTTTTGGTCTGAAGAGATTTCTAAAGATTTTGCAAGAGCTAAAGCTGGCTTACTCCCATGCGAGATCCTAGTAAGCCCCTCATAGAGCATCCGAATCACATTACTCGAGTATTCATCCCCCCCGAGCCTTGGATCTAGAGACAGAGGCAGATCAATGAGACTAAGGCGGAGTTCTTGCTGATTGAGGATGTTGGATTTCCATTTCTCTACTGCAGTATCAACGGCTTTTTGAAACTGCTTTTGTTGAGTTGGAGTAGTACTTTCGTATAGAACTCCTTGCAAAAGCGTTCCTTGATGGGAGACCTGCGTTTTTACAAGAGCTTTCGAAAAATTTTCCAGCTGGCTCAATTCATTATTGAGGATTTTTTCTAGTGTTCGATCTTTGGCTCTAAGAACAGCAAAACAGATGTTTTTTCGTTTGGTTGTCTTTTTAAAACAGCTCTCTCTCTTAGGCAGCTCTTGGGCGCTAGCTTCTAAACAGAGTTGAAAAAGTGTTTTGAGTGAAGAAAGAGATGAGGTTGCTTGAGATTCAATCGGGGTGAGGCCAAAGAAGAAGTTTTCCAGTAGCTCTTGATCATATGCTCTACCGTTGGAAAAAGCCTCCTTAAATCGGGAGAAAAGCTCCCCCTGCTTGAGGATCATCCCTCCATTGTAGTCGCGTACTTCGCCGAGTGCCTCATTAAGAATCCCCATGATTTTTCCGCGAGCCAGATAAAAATTCACTGAGGAGTTGGCACGTAAAATCGTCCGATCTTTTGGGATGCATAGGTGAAAGACGTTTGCTTCTTTAGGGTTCTTTTTTCTTATGTATCCTACATTTTGCACACGATCAGGAAGAAACCGGAAATTTTGCTTTTTTGAAATGAAGAGTTTTTCTAAGGATAGGTCGAGCTTTTTTAAGACGCGAACAGCTATGACCGTAAAATACAGCTCTTCTCCTTCCTGTTTTTCAAAATTGATCATGACTTGAGGCAGATCCGAAAGATACTTTAACTCTTGAGAGAGGAGGAGAATATTGCGCATGACCTCTTCTTCATTGCGAATCATGAAGACAGAAGGGATCAATTGCTCAATCCGTTTTTTTAGCTCTTCTTTTAACTCCCTATTGAGGAGGCGAACTTCTTCTGCAAGAAAAGAAGACCCGTCTTTTTTCTCTAGCTCCAAGTAGATGTACTTAATGGGATCGTGGTTGGCCTTGTAAAAATAGTATGACCCTTTCACAACCTGGAAATCGGGAATAAATTTCTGAACAGCACCGAGTATATGCGTTTCTTCAAAAATTTCATGCCGGTGCGTAAGAGCTACCGCAACTGAGAGCCCTAAAACAGGTTTTGTTCCAAAAGGGAAATAGAGTTTAGAACGGACAAAACGAAATTCTAAATGCCTTTTCTCTGGAGAGACCGAGAGTTGATGGAGCATTTTTTTCCGCATCAAGTAGTGAGAAACAATTACTCTTGTGAGGTGTTTAGGCATCCGAAATTTTCGGAAATCAGGCATGGAAAGGGCGAAAAAAGTACTCATTTCTCGAAAAATCTCTGTATCAAATTGTCTAGGGGCTCTAACGGACAATTTGCGCAGATACATCTGAATTTGAGACGATTTTTGATCAAGAGAGAGCGCTTTGGTATCCAGAATATTTTCAAGATATTGCTGTGAGGACATACTCAAACCCAATTCACTAGAAAGAAAAGGCAAGTGATCCTGAATCTGGCTGAGTTCTTTGGCATCTTCAACCAAAATAGTGACCTCAGCAACAAAGAGAAGCTGCGGCGAAAACCCTCGCATGTAAAAATAGAGGTTCTTAAATCCTAAGATCCTTACTTCCTTTTCAGGAATAAGCCATTTACGGATCACATCGAGAAGAACCTTTTCTGCTTTAATTTCATGTGTAGGAGAACAAAGGAAGCGAAGCGTAAGACTACCTGGCGTAACCTCCAGATCGCTCCATTTAACCAGGGGAAGCCTTTCCAAAAGCCATTTTTCTGCTTTCCCCTTAGGAAAAGAATAAAATTCTTCGGGAAGAAGATCTTCCAAAATTTCTCTGCCATCCTCAAGATGCCCAGCAAATGATTTAGAATGGGCGAGCTGAGGAAAAATGGGTTGAAGCTCCAGAGGCTTCGGTTTCTTATAATGAGTACGTAATGACATAGAGATTTGAATTTAGTAGACAATGGAAATTTTTTCTAGAAAAAAATGCTTTTTTTTCCCATAATAGCACCTAAGAAATGAAAAACATGCGCTATCTTCTTATTTTCTGTTTTCTTTTAGCGAGCTGCCAAAAAGGCGGAGATTCTCGCAGACCAACAAATACACCCGCCTACTTACGCATCTGTTTTCATGGAGATGTCCGCTCACTCGATCCACGCATTGGAATCGATTATCCCTCGGCATTTGGGACAAAAATGCTCTTTGAGGGGCTCATGCGCATTGGCCAAAATGGTCAAGTAGAGCCTGCTATTGCTCAAAGCTGCGAAATTTCTGAAGATAAGATGACCTACACATTCCATCTTCGCCCCTGTGTATGGTCTAATGGAGATCCAATCCTGGCAGCAGATTTTGCCTACGCTTGGAAAAAAGTCATCACCCCTAATGGTGGATATGAACTAGGGGTCCCTAATTTCTACCCAATCAAAAACGTCCACAAAATCCTTAAAGGGAACCTTCCATTAGATTCGGTAGGGATCCGCGTAATTGATGATGCTACCCTGCAAGTAGAGCTAGCCCACCCCACCCCCTACTTTCTTGAGGTTACTGCAACATCCTCCTACTTCCCCGTAAATGAGCGGATAGATCAAGCAAATGCAAATTGGGCAAACAAAAGTGAAACTTTCGTCTCAAATGGTCCTTTCAACTTAGACCACTATTTTTTAGAAAACGAAATCCTCGTCAAAAAAAATCCAGATTATTGGGATGCAGACAGTGTTCACCTTCCAGGTATTCAAATTGCTATCATTAAGGACTCGAGCACGCAACTGTCACTTTTTGAAAAGAATCAGATAGAATGGCTCGGCAAACCTATTTCTAGAATCCCCCTTGATGCTATGGAGTCCTTACGGGCCCAAGGGAAAATAAATTTTGTAGACACTCTTGGCCTGTATTGGTTTTTCCTCAATACCGAGTCTTTTCCCTTTAACAACAAAAAAATGCGGCAAGCTTTTGCCTATGCCATTGACAGACAATCCCTTATTGACCATATCCTCAAGGGAGAGGAGACCCCAGCACTTGGCGTCCTCCCACGCAAGCTCTCCCCTCAAGAAGAACCCTATTTTCAAGACAATGACATGGAACATGCAAAGACTTTGTTTCAAGAAGCTCTAAATGAAATTGGAATCCAAAGAGAAGACCTACCCCCTATCGTCTTCAACTACAATGACTCCACAGCCCACATGCGCATTGCTGAAGTGCTCCAACAGCAGTGGAGAGAAGCGTTTGGCGTTGAAATTAAACTCGAGCAACAAGAATGGAAGTTCCACTACGACAAACTCCAGAAAGGGAATTTTCAGATCGGTGGCATGCAGTGGCAATCGTGGCTTAGAGACCCCATCTATATTATGCAGACCTTCCGCTACAAAAACGGCGGAGTCAATATGTCCCGTTGGGATAACGCGGAGTATAGAAGCTTAATTAGCGCAGCAGAAAAAGAGCCTGACCTAACGCGCAGGAATGATTTCTTCAACAAGGCAGAAGCTCTCCTCATGGAAGAAATGCCCGTCATCCCAATCTATTTCACGACCATCGCATATTCTAAAAGCGATAAATTAAAAGACGTCTATATTTCTGAGCTCTATGAAGTAGATTTCCGCTGGGCAAAAATCGAAGAATAGACCTCCCTTTCACAGAGCAAAAAGAAAATCCCAAAAAACAAAGCTGTTTGAGAGAAAAGATGCAGCGCTTGTGTGCTCCAAATTCGAGGGAAAACTAAGCCCTCTCTAATCAGAAGCAAGACCGATTGATCCCCTAAAGCAAAATAGCCAAAACCAAGGACAATAACCCCTGAGCAAAGAGCAGACAGAGCCACACGCGGCGAAGAGTCTCGAGCATTAGGAATACGTAATTTTCTAGCTAAATACCAAACGTTAAGAGCAGATGCTATTGAAGTGGCTAAAGCGATGCTCACAGCCCCCATCTTGAAATAGAAGACAAAAAGGGCATTGAGCAAGATATTGACCACCGTCGAAAGAACAAAACCCATAGACGGGGTTTTGTAATCCTTTTTAGCATAAAATGCCGGGGCATAAATCCCGCTAAGAGCCATAGGAACAAGTCCCAAACCATAAAACCACAGACAGAGCGTTGTTTGATGGGTGGCTATCGCTCCAAAATCCCCTCTACCAAAAAGCAAATTGACACTAGCAAGGCCAAGTACCAAAATCCCCACAACGCATGGAAATACAAGGGCAAAAATCTTCTTTCTAGCAAAGGAGATGAGAGAGAAATACTGCTCTTTTTCCCCTCTCTCAAAAGCTCTCGAAAGCGAAGGGAGAAGGGCAGAAGATAGAGCTACTGCAAAAAGAGATAAAGGCAATTGCTGCAACCTGATTGCATACCAGAGATATGCTGGGCCCTCATCAGAAGCAAAACGAGCAAATACCCCATCAAGGGCGCTATTGATCTGCACAGACGCCACTCCGATCATCCCCAAGAGAAGAGGTCTAAGAAGAGCTCGAATTTCTGAAGAGAAAAGACGGACCTGAAAAATCTCCTTTAAGGAGAGCTGCTTCTTCAAAAAATCAAAGACTTTGGGGACCGTTGCTAGCCACTGAACAAAAAAAGCGAATGACAAGACCACTGCAAGCCCTACAGCCGCCTTAGAGACAGGCAAATGCTTAAAAGCAAGTATTCCCATGATCCAAACGGTGTTACTTAAGACTGGAGCCACTGAAGGGGTAAAAAAGCTCTTTTGAGATTGCAAGAGTCCGCTGCAAAACCCAAACAAGCAGATAAAAAAGACTCCGGGGAGCATGAGACTGGCAAGATGGACCGTTTCTCCCCCAAAGAATGAGAGCGCTCCTTCTGCGATACCCACAAAAGCAGCTAGAAAGAAGACCATGCTCCAAAACAGATCACGAAAAAATAGAGCCCCAAGCCTGAGGTCTTGCATATTTTTTTGTTCAAAGTGGGGTATGAACCCTTGATGCAGCAGACTTTCTCCAAATAGGCGGCGAGAGAGATAAACAAAGCGGAAGGTAAGTAAAAAGGCAGCGATAGAGGGCGATGTTCCGAAATAAAAAGCCATGGCCACATCTCTGAGCATGCCAGAGATTTTACTAAGCACCGTGCCCGAGAAAAATCGAAGAGCCGACTTAGAAACAAACTGCGGGGTGTCTAGCTTATCCATTATAAATCTTTGAGTGGAAGCGCGTGATGACGTCTATGTATCACATACCAAAATCCAAAGCAAATAAGGGCCAAAATCCACACTACACCATTAGGGAAGGTTAGCCACGGATAGGAAGGCTGATTTGGCGGACCAAATCGCGAGCCAAAAGGCCAAAAGATAAACGATGGCCCCCCTCGGAGATTACCCTGAGGGACAAACCCAAATTCTCGACTGTCTCCACTTGCTGCAAAGTTATCACCAAGTGCCAGGTAAGACTTAGGAGGGATGAGAAGACCAAACTGCCGCATTTTATCTACATCGAGCTCTCCCTGTGCATCCAATGGAGGGCCAAAATCAACAAAAGCTTTATACGGGTTTTGTGAATTGGACTGCTCTTCTCTAAGCTTTTCCGTTCCAACAAATTTTTCCAGCTGAGGGTCACCCTTCTTGAAAATAGGAGCTCCAACTAAATAGAGATCTCCATCACGGAAGTAGGCAAAGCGATCGGTTCTAAAATTAGGACCCGCTGTGAAATTCGTATCAAAGCCAATCCCATAGTTGAAGAGCTTAAAGGCAAGTTCCGGGACGTAGCGCATCAAAGGATGACTCTCCCTCAGCTCTTTTGTAATGCCTCCGAATTTCACCTCATATCCTTTGCCGTAATAAAACTCGTACGTGCCATCTGGCACACCTTCTAAGCGAACAAGATTGTGTGAAGCTGTGTTTACATGCCCGCCCAACTGATAGCGCATCGCATATCCATTTTTCACAACGAAGCGGACCGTATAAATATTGTTAAAGAGCTCTTGCAAATGCGTGTCATCTAAGGGAAGAATCGAAGTATTTAAGATAAACTGCGGACGGATCCTTCCATAAAAATCGCGACTCAGCTCCAAATGCTTAAGATCTGGGTGATGCTTGAGCTCGAGGTAGTATTTCCCCTCGTCAAGATCCAAACCATTGCGCTCTGCCATTTTTTTGATTTCTTCTTTGGGCACAATGCGGGCCGTTGCATAATTACCCATTCCCCAAAGCTCGCTATAATTTTTAACCGGAGGAGCACCTCGATTATGAATCTGAGGGGTGTAGAGCATCTCCCCTTCAAAACGATTGTTTCCAATTTCTGTGAGTCTTGCTACCGGCTCATTCATCTGATAGAGAACAGCCATCCGGTAAGCATTGCCAGAAGGTGTTCGAAACGGTTCACCAACAGCTACATTTCCATCGAATTGCATAAACGGAATATGATCGACCTTCTCGAGTTCTTTGAGCTGATAATCTTTAGATACATCCATCCCATTGCTGTCGATGGCAAAGACCATTCCTCCATAGAAATAAAGTGTATCCCCAGGCCGGCCCATCATCCGCTTCACAAACTGTTTTTTACCGGGGAAAATCCAGAAATAAAGCGTATCCGGGTCATGGACATCCATGTTCTCCACCGTAAACACAACAATTCCTGAGCGCTTAACCAAAGAGGGATCAAAATATAAATGCTTAGTCGTAAAGGGAACATTGATCCCAAAATCGGTCTTCGAAACGATGAGCCGATCTTTTTCTTTCAATGTAGGGCGCATAGAGCCGGTTGGGATCTCATACAATTCAAACCAAACTTGACGGATCAAAAAGGCAAAAATTAGGGCAAAAGCTAAAGCAAGGACAAAATCGCGGATCTGGACAAAAGTGCTTTTGCGGAGGATTCCCCCTGCATAATCAGCGCATTTGCGTGCCATATAATTGGCACCATCGCGATTTTTCTTGAGAACCTCCTCTTGCAGCGTACGCAGATCATTCTGGATCTCTGTCACCTGTGCGGGAAGAAGCGTTTTCTTTTTGCGTCTCCAAAGTTGGTAGACAGCAATCAATATTTTTTTAGATTTTCTTAAGCGATAAGCCTTCACATGTAACCCATATTGCAATGATCTCGTCCATTCTCTATGATTTGTTCTTTTATGGCAAAAACCTCTGCAGAAAAACTCCTAATTGGTGCGCACACCTCCGCAGCTGGAGGGGTTCATAACGCCCTTTACCAAGGTGCCGAGATAGGTGCGACCACCGTCCAACTCTTCACTAGCAACCAAAAGCAGTGGAAAGGAAGAGAAATCACCCCCGAGATGATCGAGCTCTGGAACGTAGCAAGGGAAGAGACCGGCATCAAAAAAGTGATGTGCCACGGCAGCTACCTCATCAACCTCGGATCGCCAAAAGAAGAACTTTTAGAAAAAAGCATTAACGCCTTTTCCACTGAAATTGAGCGATGCCATAAACTCGAAATCGATTTCCTCAACTTTCATCCTGGTGCCGCTACTGGGAGTACTGTTGAAGAATGCTTAGAGCAAATCGTCAAGAGTCTCAAAAAGATAGAAGAACTTTCAGCACAAGGCCCCACTCGCCTTCTCCTCGAGACAACCGCAGGGCAAGGAAGCAGCGTCGGCCACGAATTTGGCCACCTCGCCTACATCATCGAAAATCTAGAGCGACTCATCCCCATCGGCGTGTGTATCGACACCTGCCACATCTTCGCAGCAGGCTATGACCTCAGAACCAAAGAAGCCTTTGAATCAACACTCAAACAATTTAGTGACATCATAGGCCTTAAACATCTTTACGCCTTCCACGTCAACGACTCGATGAAGCCATTTGCCTCTCGAAGAGATCGCCACGCACCTCTTGGAGAGGGCGAAATTGGCATGGAGGCCTTTCGCTTTATGATGGAGCATCCTAAACTGAGAGAAATCCCCAAATACCTAGAAACCCCTAAAGGACCCGCCGCATGGATACACGAGATAGCCTTGCTACGAAAACTTGCAAAATAAAAAACATTACCAAAGATCAGATTGGTCAAACAATTTCCGTATCTGGCTGGATCCGCTCGATCCGCGATCAAAAGAGTTTTGCCTTCATCGAGATCAATGACGGCTCGCGCCTTGGCAGCCTCCAGGTGATCGCAGAAGAGCCCCTCCGTTCCCAATTTGAAAAGTTGACCACCGGAGCATCCGCTCTAATCACAGGAACACTCGTCGAAAGTCCCGGACAAAAACAGAGCTTTGAGCTCAAAGCCGAAACCATCACCGTCTTTGGTCTTTGCCCTGCCGAAGACTACCCGCTACAAAAAAAACGCCACTCCTTTGAATTCTTGCGCACTATCGCCCACCTCCGCCCGCGAACCAACACCCAAGGAGCTGTCACCCGCATCCGGAGTGCTCTTTCTTTTGCTACCCACAAATTCTTCCACGAAAGAGACTTCCTCTACATCCACACACCGATCGTCACAGCCGCTGATACCGAAGGCGCTGGCGAGCAATTCCTCGTCTCCACCCTTGACTACAACCAGCCGCCCCGCCACTCCGATGGTAAAATCGACTACAGCAAAGACTTCTTCGATCGCCCCGCCTACCTCACAGTCTCCGGCCAGCTCAACGCAGAAGCCATGGCTTGCGCACTCTCTGATGTTTATACTTTCGGCCCCACCTTCCGCGCAGAGAACTCCAACACCTCCCGCCACCTAGCTGAATTTTGGATGATGGAGCCTGAAATGGCCTTCTGCGACCTAAAAGGCGACATGGATGTAGCGGAAAGCTACATCAAATATGTCATCCAACACCTTTTCGACCATTGCAGCGAGGACATGGAGTTCTTCGACAAGCTCATAGAAAAGGGGCTCATAGATCGCCTTAAAAACGCGCTAGAAAACGATTTTGCAAGACTTACCTATACTGAAGCCATCACCATCCTAGAAAAGTCAGGTAAAGCCTTTGAGTACCCAGTAAAATGGGGTATCGACCTCCAGTCCGAACATGAGCGCTACCTCGCCGAAGAATACTGCAAAAAACCCGTCTTCCTCACCGACTACCCCGCAGAGATCAAAGCTTTCTACATGCGCTCAAACGACGATGGCAAGACCGTCGCCGCGATGGATTTACTTGTCCCGAAAATTGGAGAACTCGTTGGCGGCAGCCAAAGAGAAGAACGGTTAGAGCTCCTCGAAAAGAAAATTCTCGCCTTTGGCCTCAAACCCGATGACTACTGGTGGTACCTACAACTGCGCAAGTACGGCACCGTCCCCCACGCTGGCTTTGGTGTGGGCTTCGAGCGCCTCATCCAGTTCGTCACCGGCATCGAAAACATCCGCGACGTCATCGCTTTCCCCAGATACCCTGGCCACGCTGATTTTTAAGCACAAAAAAAAGCCACTGGGAACTCCCGGTGGCCTTTTTTAAGTTCAAAAAACTCTATTTTGGAGACCTAATTCCTCAAGTATCTGCCTAATCCTTTTATATATAGGTGCACTTGGCATTCCTCCAATCCTCAAGTATCTGCCTAATCCTTTTATTTATAGGTGTACTTGGCATTCCTCCAATCCTCAAGTATCTGCCTAATCCTTTTATTTATAGGTGTACTTGGCATTCCTCCAATTGAATTTTGCTGATTTTCTTGTGCGTCTTCTGAAGGTCCAAAAGTAAAATTTTCTCCATCTAAAGACGCATTTCGTTCCGGCCTTCTATCTGGATCTACATAAGTATTATTAACGCTCATTAATTTACCTCTTTTATTACAGCATTATTTTAACAAATAATTAATAATTTGTCAAGTTAAATAAAAAGGTATTTACAGCAAACTACTTTTACTTCTTTCTAGAAGGACGACTCAAGAAAAGCGCACCTAGCCCCAGAATGGTAAAGACAGAGGGGAGTAGAGACCAAAAAATGAGGCATTGACCTCCAGTCAGAGCATGAGCGCTACCTCGCCGAAGAATACTGCAAAAAACCCGTCTTCCTCACCGACTACCCCGCAGAGATCAAAGCTTTCTACATGCGCTCAAACGACGATGGCAAGACCGTCGCCGCGATGGATCTACTTGTCCCGAAAATTGGAGAACTCGTTGGCGGCAGCCAAAGAGAAGAACGGTTAGAGCTCCTCGAAAAGAAAATTCTCGCCTTTGGCCTCAAACCCGATGACTACTGGTGGTACCTACAACTGCGCAAGTTCGGCACCGTCCCCCACGCTGGCTTTGGTGTGGGCTTCGAGCGCCTTATCCAGTTCGTCACCGGCATCGAAAACATCCCCTGAAACACGACCACTTATCCCCATATTACTTCTCCTTTTTAAATTATTAAATTTTAACTATGAAAACAAAATCTTGTGATAAAGTGCTTATTCTATCAAAAACCGCTTGCGTTCTCGGCTTAATAAAATTCCCCATCGATTCTCCCGTAGGAGCACAAAAAGTAATCTTCTTATTTGCAGGGTCCACCATGAAGAAATCTAATGTTTCATGACCTTCTCCATCATTGGATAGCTCAGTGGGCACATAAAAAGGGGTCCTTTCTCGCATATGCCGAGAAAACACACTCTCTAAAGTCTCTTTATCTACAGTACTTGGAAATACAAATTCCTTTGCCACATTATTAAAAGAACCAAATCTATCAATAACATCCCCTTTAAAGCCCTTGGGAGGATTGGCCACTTCATCATGATTTACATCACGACTAAGCAGACTCATTTCATATGCTCGGTAAATTATTTCTCCAGTTTTAGTCATTACAATTTATTTCCTTCAAATTATTAAGTTAGTATTAATTACCCTCGATCAACTGCTGGTGGAGGAGTGGGAGTATCCCGACTATCATTTCCAAATATGTTTCTCCATGTATCACCAGTACCAACGGCTGCTGTTCTAGCCCTACCTGCAAGTACAACATCAAACTGGTCACTGTCACTGCCTGAACCTTGAAAACTACCTGTTGTTGCATATCCTTTTTCTGGGGATTTTGGTGGTGTCGGCCCTAAAGTTAACGACATAATTATTATCTCCTGTTTTATTAACGATTTATATAATAATAGTAACAAATAATTTACTATTAGTCAAGAAATAATTTAATGACAAAAGCTGCTGCTTTTTAGTTACTTAGACTTCTTTCTAGCAGGACGACTCAAGAAAAGCGCGCCCAGCCCCAAAAGAGTGAAGGCAGATGAGAGGAGAGACCCAAAAATGGGGATCTGGATAAGGAGGAAAAAGATGATCAGCCCAATGGCAAGCCCCAAGAGACTATTAACCTTAAGGTTAAGTTTGGAGAGGAAGGCATTAGACACCCAGAAAATGGGGAAAATTTTGGCCGTGTAAAAACCCAACAAACTGATGGCGAGCAGCGCTAATGCGATGGGGAAGCCTAAGATCGTTATAAAGAGAAGAAGGCAAGCAACAGGCAGAAGGACCAGGATGAGAACGCCCACCCAGAAGGATTTCCCTGGCTTTGATTTAAGCGTTTCTAGTGTCCGCTTCAGCTTTTTAGGAAAGAGCCTTAGGAATAAAGCACCGATAAAAAAGCTAAAGGCAAAGTTCATCAAAATGCCAGTGAGGCGAGACCCAAAGATGAGTCCTTGCCGCCATTTCCCCTTGAAGACTTCTGTGATCACCGAAGGCTCATAGGTGACTTTTCCGCCGATGCGAGCGCTCGAATCGATCCGCGCGGGGGCGCTACTGCTATAGTCAAGATTGCCCCCGATATCTACTTTAGACCCGACTCGCAATTCTCCTGCGTAGGCGTGGACATTTCTTCCGACATCTCCCAGGAGGCGGGCATTGGAAGCAGAGAGCGTCAGGTCCCCTTTGATTTGACCCGAGACATCCACGATGCCACCTGTTAAAACAGCATTGCCACCTACTAAGGTTTTGGAGACGAATTGGATGTTACCTCCGATCGCTGTAACGTTGCGCCCTACAGTTCCATTGATCTCAATTTGTCCGCCAGCTATGCGCACATTCCCATCTACGGTCCCCGCGATTTCTACGCTACCACCTGTAGCAATCACGCTCCCCAATACATGCCCATCCACGATGATCTGAGAGCCCACAACATAGACATCGCCCTTCACAGTACCAGAGACTTCAATGGTACCACCGGCTGCAAAGTAGTCCCCTTCATGGACTTGCTCTTCTTGCAAAACAATATATTCGTCGTCTGCGGCAGCTAGATGAGAGAAGCAAAATAAAAGCAAAAAAAGAACTTTACGCATTCTTACAGCTTATATCGTCTAGGAGCCTTTTGATCAAATCGTAAGGATAGCCACGGCGCAATAGCGATCTGATCACTTTATCCTTTTTCTCGGGGAGATCTTTTAGATATTTGCGCTCGATGAGCGCCTTAGCGGCATCAGTGGATTCTTCGATGGGCAGATCCAATGGGCCCGCTTTCTCGCGAAGCTTAAAAGCGATCACCCTAGCCCCGTACCCTTTGGCCTTTTGCTGCTCGATGTAGCGAGAACCAAGCTCGGCATCGTTGACCCACCCTCTTTCAACTAATTCCTTGATAAGAGTGGTGATTTCTTGATCTGGATACCCTTTTTCTTTCAGCTTTTTGGTCAATTGCCTCGTGAAATAGGCCTTTTTAGCCAGCAGGGCATAGGCCTTGACCCGAATGGGGGGGAGCTTTTTCTTTAAATCGCTGTCATCTTGCATATTTTGCCTTTTTCCACTATGATAAGCACGAGGGAGGATGCTCATATGCCAACACCAACACCACCGCCAGAATCTCAAGGGCCGAAACAACCGCAAAAGCCGGCTGAATCGGATAAAACCGCTAAACCTCTTGACCCTTCAGACAGCAAGTACGCTTTCTTGCTGAAATCGCCTTTTGCAAAAATGTTCGAGCACACAGGGGCTAAACCTTCCGTTAAAGAGATGAAAGGCATTATTGATGGCATTTTGAAGACTGTAATCAATGAAATCAAGCGTCAAGATGCAGGCTGGAAAAAAGCGATGAAAAAACTCAAAAGAGCTATTCTCGGAGAAAATGGATAAAACCCTTGGTAGGATTCTAGTTCCTCAAGAACACTTGGGCAAGCGACTCGATAAATTTTTGACTGGACATTTCCCTAAGCATTCCCGTACCTATTTCCAATATCTCATCGATGAAAACCATGTTTTGGTCAACGGCCTTCCCGTGAAAAAGCAACGCAAAATGGAAAAGGGAGACCTAGTTGAGGTGGATTTCCAACTGACACCGGTCCTCGATGTAAAACCTGAAGCTATCGATCTGGACATCCTCTTTGAGGATGATCATATCATTGCGGTCAACAAACCAGCAGGGATGGTAGTCCATCCAGCCCCTGGCTCTTATACAGGCACCTTTGCCAACGCTCTCTTGCACCATTGCAAAGAGCTAGACCCTGAGCAATTTCAGCAGCTTCGTCCTGGCATTGTCCATAGACTCGACAAAGACACTACAGGCGTATTAATTGCAGCGAAAACAAACGAGGCGCATCAAAAGCTTGTGGAGCAATTTGCATCAAGGGAACTAGATAAACAATATCTTGTCATCTGCTGCGGAGTGCCTAAAGAAGGCAATTACTCGGCTCCCATTAAACGGCATCCAATGAGACGAAAAGAAATGACCGTGGATAGCGAGGGAAAAGAAGCTATTACCCATTTTTCTGTCTTAGCAAAGCGAAATGACCTCACTCTTGTTAGCGCGAAGCTGATCACAGGACGCACCCACCAGATTCGTGTGCACCTAAAATCGATGAACTGCCCCGTGCTCGGCGATCCTGTCTATGGCTCTTCTTCTTTAAACCAAAAGTACAAGGCAACCAGACAGATGCTCCATGCGCATCGCTTAAAATTGCAGCATCCTCTTTCAGACGTACTTCTCGAGTGGATTGCTCCTGTTCCCTTGGAAATGAAAAATTTTATTGAACTCTTTGACCAAGCTTGAGTAAAATGGACCTCAAACCTGCATCTTCAATGCATTGACATAAGGAACTAGAGATGAAAGAATTCGTCGAATATATCGTCAAAAATCTGGTAGACAATCCTGACAAAGTACAAATCAATGAAATTGGTGGCACGCAAACACTGATCATCGAGCTGAAAGTAGAAAAGTCTGACATCGGCAAGATCATCGGGAAAAAAGGAAAGACCATCAATGCCATCCGCACACTATTGATGTCTGTAGCAAGCCGTAATGGCATCCGCGTAAATCTCGAAATACTCGAAGAAGACGACGAAAACAAAGCTGTAGAATCAGAAGAATCTAAAGAGTCTGAAGAATCTAAAGAGTCTGAAGAATCTGAAGATTAAGCAACCGAGTGTTTTTTATGAGCCTATCCAACTAAATTCTCGAAGAAGTTTTCAGAGAATTTAGTTGGATAGGCTCATTGTTTGACACTGGTGATTAGGATCAATGGATTTTTGAGCCACAGAGGATTGTTAGATCCTCCAGCCATTGATTGATTTGAAACAAAACATCCTTAAATGAAAATGGAAGTGTAGCATTTGAATTTAGCTCTTTATAGTAATAATTCCAAAGAGATTGAAGTTTCTCCATGGAAGTCCCTCTGTGATTGAATACATTGATCACTACTTTTTCTGCATACCTAACATTCAAACATCCTGGAAGAGACACAAGGGAGTAAAGATCATGGTAGTCCTTCATTCGAGAGTTAGCTCCTCCTCGATAAATTACTGTCTCAAGCTTCTCAGCGAAGATGAATTCTTTCGGATAGCACCTCAGCTGAATTTTGTTTTCAAATAATGGGCCTTTCCTCGTCGAAGTTAAAGCTATGGGATGATTAATAGGTTCAACAATATCTCCGAATCCGAGGTCGATATGTAGATGTGTCTTTGTTTTTCCTAACCGAGCTAGTAATGCCACCTGAGCCCCAGTATAATGCATATGTGGATGGGTTAATGGGCTAATTTTCAAGCGTTCGAGAGTAAAGGCATCGTCGAGATCGATACGGCATATGTGATCAACAGCATCGCTTACTGATTTCATTGCATTAGCCATCCGTATAATAAGAAAATCCAAGTCCCGCGTTTCCCGCCCAAGATCAATGTAACGCGCTAGAAGCGATCCTCCTTTTAAAATAAATTGCTCTTTGTATTTGGACTGATAAAGACGAGCTAAAAATCTTTCTAAAATTAAATTATGCCAAAGCTCTGCAAATGTGAGATCTCGCTCTTTTGACAGTGTTCGAACGCGTTCTTTAATGGATTGCTCTTGAGATTCAGTCATGTTGTAAGCGAAACAATATAAGGTTGAATATCGACTCGAAGCTTTTTAGCATAGGTCAGTAATTTATGTAAATCTGGTTTATAACCTTCATCTGCACGGAGATAGGCCTGTAGCGCCTTAATGGCAAACTCTTTGCCAAGATATCTAAAGGCATCAACCACAGCCCGCTCCTTATCAAATATTTTTAGAGAGTAGTCGCCTACTTTAATCTTTTTTTGTCCTAATTCAATGTTTCGCATTCGGATAATTCGCGTCTTGGGTCTCTGAGGACTTTTAGTCGAGTGGGGCACAGCAATCCAAAACTCCCGCATGATCTGATCTATTAATTCGTAGTAACATAATGCCGAAACCAAGCAAATGACCCCTTTTGGTACACTCATAGCAATAAGGGCTAGATCTTCCCATTGAAATTCAATGTCCATATCAGCTTGGGTACCCATATAAATCCCACGACAAATCCGTTCAATTACCCCCTTCTTACAGAAATGGGAGAGCATCCGAGAAGGAATTCCAGCCTCTTTCGCTTCAGCAGCTGTAAAAACTGGCTTTTTCGCAAAATGCTCAATTTTAGGCGCATACTTTGATTTTATCATATGCTTAAATGTAACACAGGCACCCAATTTAAGCAAGTGGGTGCCTGTGTTACATGAATGATATATACATCGCTACCTAAAGTGAGGGCGATCGGCGGGCTAAGAGCGTGTCTGCAAATTGCTTTGTAGCGGAGATTTTAGAATTTTTTGCTCCGTTTTTTTTGCGGAGAATGAAGCAGAATGAATACATTCAGCGTAGTTTGAGAAGAAAAACGGAGTGAAAAAGACGAAATCTTCCGGCCAAATGAATTTGCAGGCACGCTCTAAGCAACCGGCTCAGGTAGATAAGGCGAGATCATCGCCTTACGAGAATTGATAATTCCAGCTGGAAAGCGGACGATCGCAAGAGAGTCCCCTTTCCCTTTTTTCTCTACTATTTGGTGAGGATTTAGGGGGAAACTTTCTGCAAAAATCTTGGCAAGCTCGCTAGCACCAGAACCTCTAAATTCTACTTCTATCTCACTCTCTCGCTCGGTAATCTGCCCGCTAACGCGAAACTCATTTAGAAACGTCTTTAAATGCTCGATCGATTGCTCTGTCATCGGAATCCATACCCAGAGCTCATCGGTGTGATTATATTGCGCATCAGAACCAGTGTAGAGGTCTTCAGCACCCGCAACGGTGCTAATCATCTGCATGTAGAGGTCATATTCTCTGCGACCTGCAAAGAAGGATTTCGACTCCTGGATCCACATTTTGCGCAAGGCATCAGCATGCGTTTCAAAAGCTGCAAAGTTATTAGCAAACATTTTGGTTTGTCCCACACGAGCACAACCATTTTGGAGCTTAGTGTCGACAAAGATGCTCGACTCTTTTCCTTTTGCACAAAGTGACAGATTTTCTTCTACAAGCTGCTCTTTGGCGATATAAATTTTGCGATAGAGTGAGTACATGTCCCGATGTTTTAAGATACGCGTAGCGGCTCTATGGACAAACGTCTCATCTTGTTTGAGATCATCAAACGAGATGATCTCCACCTCTTCTCCATCCATCAGCGATTTTAGGCGATTTAAAATGGAAGCTACTACCACAACATCTCGGCGAGTAACTTTTGTCAGAAGATCTGTATCATCGAGAATCGCATATAGAAAGTGGAGGTACTCAATAAATTCACGCAGAGGGTCGACAGAGTAAGGGTTTTGCGAAGCTTGCAAACGAGAGAGTAATCTCCGCATGATCCGATTGTTTTCAGGCTTAGAAAGATCTTTTTGGACTTTTTTAATCCCAGCTTCGATCTCTTTTTTCTCCATGCCGCCCGTGCTATAACGATCGTTAATCGCAAAGGCAAGTTCTGCCACCATCGTATTCGAGGATTGTGCATCGCTAATATGCACTACAGGGGCGCCTTGAGTCACAAGAGAGCACTTGTGATGGTCGATGACACTGATCACCTCAAAATAGGAAGGGATCTTCGTCTCATCGCGGTTACAAAAATCACGTAACGTCACTGTACCCAAAATCGGTTGATGCAGATCTCTTGAGCGGACTACACCAAGAGGAATCATCCTCCCCTCTTCGTCTGCTGAAGTGACGGTCAAGTAATGGTAGTTGCCCATCTTACTTCTTAGCTCATCGATGTCAGCCCGGAAACTCACCACTTGGGGCAGATATCCAAAAACGTTTGTCTTAATATCGAGCGCCACCTTAAACCTTTCCGTATACAAACGAACACTTTGGATAGCGCGATCTAGTTGTGCGATGATCTCTTCTAAGTGATGGAAAATTTTCGGCCTGTCTTCAATGAGATTGCCTTGTTTTCCAAAAAGGTTTGACTTCTCCAGCCCTTTGATATGATCTAAGCTACTTGCAAAATCCGTAAGACCAAGATTTTTCATCGCTTCAGCAAATTCAGCGAACGTAGCTTCCATGCCCTTTTCTACATTCAGAACCTTGCGCAGGTAGCCTTCCATGTAGCGTTGCTGTTTTTCGGTAAATTCGCTGGCAGGTTGGCAACTCTTGATCTTGGCTCCAAACACTCCGGTTACAAAAGCAGGGAGATCTTTGCGCTTTAAGTGCTCTTGGGCAAACAGAGAAATCAGCTCAATATGCAGATGATTCTCAAACCAGCGCAGGCAATTGTTTAAAAGCATAATGACCTGACGTACGCCTTCCACATCAAAGTTGCGCCAGTCTCCTAAGAAGTACCCTTCTTCATCGATAAGAATGATCGCCTTCTGTGTCCGTTCATGATCGATACCAACAGAAGACTTATCTGTTTGCTGCTTGATCACTCCCTTCTGGGTCATTAGCTCCATACTGGACAAAGCGAGCGAGTCCCGCGTCTTTGCTAAATGCCCGAAAACATTCTGCCCAAAAATATGATGGAACAATAGGGCTACTTCAATACTTGACTGAGGAGCGCCTCCAGGAACATTCCAAACGTGAGTCCCTTCAGAGACCTTAGCGCCAAAAGCATCCACCCATCCCCAAAATGAGGCGATCGTCGTATCGAGATCAGGTGACGCATGAGCTGTAACAAAGTGACTACCAGGATGAGTCTTGCCCATCCCCACAGGAAAGAGCAATTGGTAGGCATCACGTGGAACCCATTTGCCTACAATTTTGGCACGTATCTTATAATTGTCTTCTTGGCTTAGTCCGGAAAACTGATTCAGCCAAATCTCAAAACTCGACAAGTTGTAGTTGATGAGAATCTTTTGTCTTGCCACCTCATCCAAAAAACCGACCACAGCCATAAGCAAAAAGGTCTTTTCAGGAGCTTCTTGGATCAATTCAAGAAGAGTCCGGTTGACCTGCTCACTTTTGAGCTTGTGATTGAGCTTTTTGTACTCAGCGTTTTTGAGATTTTTGAGCGTCCCTTTAAGCCCCTCAAACTGAAAAGCTGAGAGGACAAAATCGCCTAGTTGCTTGGCCTTAGAGATCGGCCTTTTGATATCGGGTTTCTTACTCATAAAAAATCGGACCGAGCAGGACTCGAACCTGCGACCCTCCGCTTAGAAGGCGGATGCTCTATCCAGCTGAGCTATCGGTCCACAATCCTCAATGATATAAGAAAACAGGAGCAACTTTCAAGGAGAAAAGCGCTGCTCATTCCACTCGAAATTTTTTAATTGCCTTAATGATTAATTTTGCGCCCTCTTCAGCTTGAATAAATCTTTTAAAGGGATTTTTGTCAGGCAAAGAATCTGTATGATCGAGAATGCGTGTAATTAAAGCACTTGCAAAGCGATGCCGATAACAGTGTCTGCTGGGGTTTGCATTTGCAAGCCAAAAAAAATCAATCATCATCCTTTGAAAAGAAAGCTTTTTACGCCATGCGACTTTCCCTCTTCTCCAAGCAAGAATCTGTCCTACCCCTTTGAAAAGAGCAAAACTTAAAATACATGTCAAGGCAACTATCGATACCTTTTCAACAACTTTTTCGTGTTCTGCACATTCGAAGCTATCTGAAAACAAGGGAGAGGGATTGTTGCAAATAATTGACCATATTTGGCCCGAATCCATACTTATCCCCTAATTCTTCTCCAAACAGCTTGAGCTGACCGCACACCGTTGAATAATTTAGCCATATTCTTAAACGGATTGCGATCCGAAAGCTCGTGGGTATGCTCAGGAATGCGAGTCTTTAAGGCCTCAAAAAATCTCTCCGATAAAGTAGGCGGAGATTTTTGTTCAAATAGAAAATCATGTTGCTGGTGATATCTTTCCCGCATTTGTCGCCGATGCTGACAACATAGAGCCACTACTCCTACCATTCCTACCCCAAGAACGGGATAGAAAATCGCATTAAATGTTGCAGACTTGTGAAAGTACTCGCAGCTTTCTAGATCTAAAAAATCATGAGAATATTTCTCACAATATTCCCTAGCATTCATCAAAATCCAGTCAGGTGTGCGCAAAGTAGAATTTGTAACATTCATTGCATCTCCTCCCCTTTAAAATTTAATTGGCACAAACGCTCGGAAAGCTTCACCTGAGTACTGCAACAGTTCACCAAGAGTATATTCCCTCGCAAAAAAGGCTCGCAGTGGAAGAGGCAGCTCGACATCTTTATCATTTAAAACATCGTAGAGTTCTGTCTTGCGCTTTCCTAAAAAATCTAGAACAAACTGTCTCATGGGGAGCCATGCTCCAAGCACTTCTGCTCTTTCCACGTGTTTCCCTTGTTGTTTAAATCTACTTTGCAGGGCCATCCGTTCTAAGTATTGCCTAATGCTAAGTTTTAAAATCGCAAGCTCTTCGCTATCTTCGACAGCGGCTGCACTTGCCGACTCCGTTGGTGTTTCTAATTCTTCGATGAGCCTAGGGATCTCTGTAATTTTAAGGGGTGAAAGTTTTTGTAATAATCGAAGATCTGCACAAGCTACCTTTAACATCTCCTGCTCCATTCGCCCTAGTTTGTCAGGTGAAAACTCAAAATAAATCTCTTTGCTTTCTAAAAATACCAAAAGCTCGCCGAGCCCATGGGCAACTGCAAAATCAACAAGAAGAAGATCTCCGACTTTCATTCTCTGCAAAGCCTCTGCACTAAGGGAAGAGAGGAGATTCTCTACCCCAATCCCATTTTTTAGAGCCAGGCTAATTGCAGTTTCACCATCATCATTCACTATTTCAAGATTGGCTCCCTTCTCCTGTAAGGCTTTTAGCGCACCTTCTGCCTTTACTTCAGCAGCAACATGGGCGGCAGTGTTTTTCTTTGCATCTTGAGCATCAAGATCGCATTTGCCTGATTCAATGAGATCGAGGGCAAAAGTAAAATCTTTCTCATACCCCTTTGCGGCCACCAAAAGAGGCGGGGTTCCCTCTTTAGAAGGAATGTTTGGATCTGCCGCCTTTAAGAGCTCTTTTGCAGCCATTTGAAACCCGCCTTCCACGGCTCGAAAAAAGGGAGTTCTTCCCTGTTTATCTGTAGTGTTTACATCGCCTGTTCGGGGAACAAGAAGCTCGATATTTTTCTCTAAACCTGCTGCGGCAGCTAAGTGTAAAGGAAGTTCTCCCTCTTGATTAATTTTATTTGCATCTGCACCCACAAGCTTTCTAACGAAGTGATCCGTAGGTTGTTTTGCGCCATGGTGCAAAACAGTATTACCGCCGGTATCAGCCAAATCCAGCTGGGTTCCATGAGCGCCGAGAACGGCTTCAAATGACGAAGGATCATCCCCAATCACTGCTTCCATTAGAGGGGTTTGCCCTTTTGCGTTTTGCACATTCTGATCTCCCTTTTTGAGTAGAAGATCAGCAAGCCATGCTTTTTTCTCGCGGATGGCTACATGAAAAGCGGTGTCTCCAGTACTTGCATTCCCGATATTCGGATTTGCCGTCTTTAAAAGTTCAGACGCAACGGCAGCGTGCCCAGCTCGAGTAGCTGCGATCAAAGCTGTGTCTCCAGAATCGGTATCAATTGTATCCACATCACTAGATAGCGCAAACTTTTTCACCCCAGGGAGATTTCCCGACCTTGCACATTCATGCAAAGTCGATCCTGCAGAATAGAGGCGATTGCGACAGGCTCTTGCTCCACAAATAGCTATCGCCCCAAGTGCAAGGGCTGTGACTACTTGCGCTGAGGTCTCTTGACACAGCTCTTCTGCCCGATCTGAAAGCATCGGGGTAAAAAACTCACAAACTTGTTTTCCTGCTTGTTCTATCATTTTTATCTCCTATTAAGTTACATTTCTCCAACTACTTATCCGTTTACTAATGCCTGTTGAACAGGGACGAAGCGGACCAATTCTTCTAGAGTCCTTGGCCGGTTTAGTATTTCATGGAACTTATCTGGGATCATCCCCATTAATCCCTCACGGCCGCCTCCTAGCGTCGCCCGCATTTGCAAGAATCCTGGATTCATTTTCTGGGCCTCTATACCGATAGGGAACATGATCATCGCATTGTTTCCAAAGAATTCGCCTCCATACTGGTGTGTCCCGGCCTTTTTGTGCCTGACTAATATTTCCCACTGCTTCAAGGCAGATCTTGCAGATTCAACGACGAGTTCAACACTTTCTGGGAGGTCTTCAGCCCCAAGATCTGGTTTATCTAGAAAAGCTTTCATTTCTTGCAAAGCCTGCTGATGCTCACGGATGATAATGGGATTCAACTCAAGCACAGGAACCACGTAGTCATAGATATTTTGGATCATTGCAAGGATGAGCCTATCCCGATTGGCATCCGAGATCTCAAGCCATATCCCTTTGCTCTCTAGAGCATTTAAAAGCCCAGGATCATTTTGTACCGTTGCCCATTCGATCAAGGGGAGTTCTTTTACCAGAATGCTCTCGAGCTCCCGTTTGGAATAGCCCCCTACTGTCGCCTTTTCAAGAGGGGCTCCCCCCTCAAAAGAAGCACCTTCGGGCAATAAAATAGCGTTTTTTTCTGTTTGTGCACCCATTTTTTCTTCGAGCAGACGAATGACCTTCGCCTTCTCAGGTACTTCGCATTTCCTCACAATATCTAAGGCTGTTTCGTGGGGGCTGCCCGTTGTTTTAAGATGCAGATCAAATCGATCTGATTTGATCATGATCTTCGCAAGTTTTAAATTTCCATGCATGCCTGAGCAAGCAATGTGGAGTGCAGAAAAACCTTCTATATTGAGACGATCTGGATCAACACTCGGATCCGCGAGCAAAACTTTGGCACTTTTCGGTCTGCCATGAGCATCATCTGCCGTGCAATGCAATGGAGTATTGCCCTCCTCGTCCGGTGCATTGACATCTTTTGTTATCTTCAAAAGATGTCCAATAGCCCCTTCGCATTCCGTTTCAACTGCTTTGTGCAGGGGAAGCTTTTGCTCTTTGTCTGGCACATCACAAAGCCTGAAAGTCTCTCCAGAGCTGCGTTGAGTAGCTGTCTTTTTTCCCAGCAATTTGACCGCCTCGGGATACTCTTTTGCCGCCAGGTGCATAGTATTTTGCTTATCGAAGTTTCTGTGAAATGCCTTAATCCCTCGAATCGAAATCAGACGAGACACGATACGATTAGCTCCTTTTTTGGCTGCAATCATTAAAGGCGTTTCCCTTCTAGCATTCACCGCATTGGGATCTAAGCCTTTTTTTAGTAATGCATCCGCTATTTCATAAAATCGCCCTTCACATGCAGCATGAAGAGCACTTTCTTTCGCATTATTGAGAATTGTCGTAGTTGCTCCCGCTTCTAGAAGCGCGCAGACAACACCATAGTGTCCATTTCGCGCAGCAGCGATCAATGGAGTATCGCCAGTGGTTGGATCTGTATGATCTAACCCGCTCTCTCCAGCAATGCGTCTTTTTACTTCGCGTAAATTTCCACATCTCGCTTGCTCGAGAATGCTACTTCCCATTAAGTCCACAACAGGATGGTTTTGCCAATCTTTGTAAAGTTGGTTTACGCCAAAAACAAGACCAACAGCGGCTATAAGAGCGATTCTTTGATACGAAGGATCGGCGCAATTTTCGACAGAAAGAAAATTCGTGCGATTGCAGATTGCTTGGCCAGCGGCCAGAATTCCACCCATAAAAACTCCAAGTATTACGTTTTACTAAATAGTTATGGGCAGAGAGGATAAAACAATCTTAAAGATTTGGTCAAGTTTTTCCGAGGCCTTGATTGCTTCCGAATTTTTGGTTTTGAATTACTGGCTTCGGTGAGGTTTTTCAGTTTTTTCCTTGCAAATATCTGAAAATGCTTGCGAGGAATAAGATGAAAAAAAAGTGCCTGTAGCTGCTGAAACAACATCAGGGGGTAGAACAAAAAAAAAGCCCACCCAAAAAATGGGAGGGCTTTAAATTAAACAAGCTTTTCAACTAATCATCCTAATCAGAATCGGAATCATCATAATGGCAAGGACTATTCCGACTGAAAACCCCTCCAATCTCAGAAAAGACCGAGTCCCTGTACCCATCAGGGCGGATTGATCCTTGAGCAATTTTAAGTTGGGTTTGAGCCGCAGAATAGCCTGGCCGCAGTCGAAGAGCCTCGCGAGCAGCTAGCTCGGCTTCGGCTTTTCCATTTGTCGTTTTCCCTTTTTTGAGGTGACGGTTCCAACATTCAGCGATAAGCGTATGCATATCTGCCCTCAAATTGCGCATAGCAAACTTCCCCTTCAAAGCCGTGGTCCCTTTCGTAAGAGCAGTCTCCGCAAGCATCCATTCCCCTTTTTTCATATGGGCGATGCCCCAGTTATAATAGAGGGCCCCTTTAGTACCATCATCAGAGCCAGATGCAAGAGCATCTCCTGCTTTTCCAGTCGCAATGGCATTATCATATTCACCTTTGGCGTTATGGGCGAATAGTTTGAGGTTATTGAGGGTGGCTTTTGTTTGAACTGAAGCTCCAGTAAGCGCTACCCCCGCTGCCCCTGCGGTGATCACATCATCATACTCTTGTTTTCCATAATGGGCGTCTGCTTTGAGCAAATACAGCTCTGCTTTGACTTGGTCGGAAGCTCCATTAAAAGCCACACCTTGGGTGGCTGTAGAAATGACATCATCATCCTCAACATTTGCATTATGCGCTTTTGCTTTGAGCAAACAGAGCTCTGCTTTTAGCTGATCAGAGCCAACAGTCATTTGGAGACCCTTTGCAGCCAATGGGATGACATCATCCCATTCTTTCCTAGCAATGGAAGCTTTCGCATGCTGAAGAATAAGCATGAACTGCGTTCCCTGTTTTGCAAAGTCAATGGTAAGGCCCAGTTTAGCAGCAGCTAATGCGTCATCGGTTTCCCCGTTCTCATTATGTGCCTGCGCTTTTACACGCCAGAGTTCAGCTGCAACCTCATCAGAGATCTCAAATAGACTTAAACCTGCATTCGATGCTTGGATGATATCATCCCAATCCCCTTTTCCTAAATGCGCGCGCGCTTCTTGGAAATAAAGCTCTGCTCTTACTTGGTTGGAGATTTCTCTTAGGCCGAGTCCCTTTTGCGCTGCAGCAATAGCCTCGTCTCGTATTCCCTTTCCGTTGTAAGCACGAGCCAATTCATTTGCTAAATCTGCCTTAGTCAGATCATCTACCTTAACCGTGTTACCTGCTTTGGCAGCAGCAATTGCTTCATCTCTTTCTCCTTTTTCATTGTGCAGGTGGGCCTTTAAAGCGTAGGCTTTGTCACGAGGAATTGTGGTATGCAGCGCTATCGCTTGATCGCAAATGGCAAGGGCATTATCTGTTTTTCCATCGTGACAAAGAGCAAAAGCTCTTTGTATGAATATGTCAAAGACTATTGTTTCAGGAAGCTGCCCCTCAGAAACAGAGTTGATAGCTTTTATTGCGTCTCCCCAGTTCCTTTGCTGGTTATGCGCATGTGCACATAGAAGGGCAAGTTCACTGTTAGCCTGACGCACGATATTTTGTATGCTGGAGTCTGGATAGGCCGGATGCTCAATAGCCAAGCCTGCTTGTGCTTCTTTTGCTGCAGCAGCCCAATTCCCATTCTGGATTTGCCATTTGGCTTTGTTTAGCTGTAGTTGAAGCCTTACCGGATCTTTATGTTTAAATTTAAGGGCTCTGACACTAGAGCCAAGATCCCTTTCTAGCGGTGTAATATCCCTGCTCAAGGTCACTCTTGTCATTCCAATGGCAGGAACTCTAATAGGAACTTCTCTTGGGACTCTATGAGCCATATGCGCTGTGCGAGCAGTTCCATCGGCTGCAAGAACAGCTGGGGATAGCGAAGCGCCAGAAGAAGCGCTTGCAGAGGAAGTCGATGAAGAGCTACTGCTGGAAGAAGAACTCGCACTTGAGTCCGGGGAGCCTGCGATGGGCATTGCAATAACTGGACCTGTTGCTGGAGATACTGACATAAAAACCACCTTTATTTTAAAAATTCTATCTTTTTGCTTTTGCTAAATAACAATGTTCCCTTTCAAGCTGATCAAGATAATGCTGGGCATCTTTCACCAGGAGAGCTAATTCCATGCTAGGTTCATGAGCGGCTGCAGATGCAGAAGTATCGGTAGTATCCAATTCTCGCAGAAGAGCATCTTTATCGTATTTTCTGGTTGTAATCCTAGCGAGAAAATGAGGTTTCTCCAACAAACTTCTTACTAACTTCTCAGAATTATCTCTCCAGGCATTTGTAGCCCCTTGAAAAAACAACTTCCTACTAGCTAAATTTTTGAGGCCACTCTCTACCCCATAGATCGCTGCAAATGTTGGAAGGTCAAGACCCTCTGGTTTGATCTTTTGCAGAATAGTCAAGTCAATAGTGCCAAAGAGATCTCGTGGGCTCATCCCCTTTTTTAATGCTAATCCTACGATATCGCTGTTAGCCACAGTCACTACTTTTCTCTGATCAAAAAGAGAAATGGCGCCATAGATGCTCCCTGTTTCTAAAGCGCGAACAAATGGTATTTTTCCATCGCGATCTTCTGCGTAGGGATCTGTTGTCTCAGCTGCAATGGCAGAAATATTCATGCTACCGATGTTGTTAGAAGCACAAGCAACATGTAGAGGAAGCCTCCCTCTCTTGTTTCGGATATTTGCATCTGATTTGTCTAGAATAACTCGCTTAAAATTTTTCCCAGTGGAGTAATGCAAAGCCGTATTGCCCTCAACATCCTGAGCACGCCAGTCGATCCCTCCTTCTTTTGCCAGCGCATCAATCGCAAAATCATTTCCCATAGCAACAGCTAGTATGATTGGCGTTTGTCCATTGGCGTTTCGCTTATTGATATCCGCTTTTCCAAGGAGAAGCGGTATGACCCGATTTTCACCTGCCCTGATCGCAGCATGAAGCGCTGTGTCTCCAGTGCGGCCAGCTGCCTGAATATTGGGATCTGCAAACTTGATCAAGTGCCTCACAATAGCTTCTTGCCCCAACCTAGAAGCGAGAATAAGAACTGTTTCCCCCCTCAAGGATGTAGAATCAATATCAGCCTTTTGAAGCCGTTTTTTGACTCCATTGAGACTTCCCGCTAATATGCACTGACTAAGATCTTTATTCCTACAGGAAAAAGCCCGCGCTGCATTGAGCATAGTTTTAGCGATCACCACAGAGACCAAGGCCGCGACTGCAGCTGCTGCTATTGTATGATTGTTTTCGTCTGCGCAGATCTCTTCAGCTCGATCTGATACGAGTGGGGTGAGGTATTCACAAACTCTCTTTCCAAAGTCTTGGAATGCCTCAAAATGCGGAGCTGTCCAAACATTTGGAAGCAGTCCCTGCACCTTCTCGCCCACTCTAGCCAGAGACTCAGGAAGAAAGGATGGGGCAGGAGTTTCTTCTACTGAGATCCCGGGGATCCACTGACTCACTCCCGGCAGCGATTCAGCGGAAGGGATAGGTGGTGGTGGTGCAATTTCTTCTGCGGAGGCCCAGGGATTCCACGCTTGAGCAGCATCTTTGAGTGATTGTAAACTATTCATCTTATTCTCTGTGTTATATTAATCGATTATTGCTCGGTTTCAGCCCAGCTTATGTTTTGAGGACTGCCCTGTTGCCGTCGTAAAACATCTAATACACTTCTCTGGGGATCTTTCACAGCGTCTACAAGATCTTTGATGCGCCTACCGAAGAGATCCAATCCAGCCTTTGCTCCATCCTCACGAATAGTGCGCAATAGTTCACCTGCGGGAGATTCCCGTTCAGATCGGGGTGCAGAGCTCGCAGCAGAAGCAGAAGCATTCACTACAGGGACTGCGACAGGCACAGCCACTGCAGGCACAGCCACTGCTAATAAATTTCTAGCTTGTTGCATAGCGAGTTTTGTGTTTATCAATCGAACGATGCGATCTTTTTTCTGAAGGCCGCTTTCTTGAGCTAGCTGTAAAGATGTTTTGGGTGAAGACTCGCTGGTTGGGAATGCCAAATCAAAGCGATCCGACTTGATAAAGGCGATCACCTTGTCGGAGTTTCGGGAATTTTTTATCGCAACATGAAGCGGACTCAAACCTTCGGCATTTCTTTCATTGGGATTTTTGGTTTCCCTGAGATAGCGAAGGGCTACTTCTTTATTTGCTTTTTGAGCTACATAATGCAAGGGAAGGTTTTTCTTATTATCAGTTTCACCTAAAAGACTTTCGCTCCCCCTAAAATACTCTATTCCCTGGATAGCGAGCAGGTGCTGGATATTTTGGCTTAGCGTATTTTCATTGGTTTTTGGTCTAGGAACTACTAACGAATTCAAGCAGAGAATTGAACCAGCCTGTGCTGCAAGGTGCGCGGGAGCATCCCCTTTTTTATCCGGAGATCGCTTGGCATCTTCAGAACTCTTAGAAAAAAGTAGGGCAACAACAGAAGCTTGCCCACCAGCAGCAGCATGATGAAGCGCTGTTCTTTGGTCAGTGTCATTTATATTTGCATCGGCCCCTGCATCGAGTAGGGCTTGAACCACGCCCTTGTGGCCATTTGCTGCAGCAGCCATTAGGGGTGTTTTCGAGCTTCCTAATCCTTCCTTAGAATTCACATTAGTTTTCCCTGCAAGATATCTTTTCACTAATGCAAGATTCCCATGCTCTGCTGCTTCATAAAGTTTGGCACCAGTTAAATCTTTAATGGGTCGATTTTGGAGGCGATGGATTGCGAAGCTCGCAGAGAGGTAGGTAAAGGTGATGACTCCAGCGGCCACCAGAAGAGCTATGCGCTGGGAGGAGGGGGCTGCGCAGGTCTGCGCTGTCAACGTAGGGGTTTGGTTACAAATGCGGCTTCCAAGAGCCAATATTCCACTCATTTCTTTCTCCAGAATTATTATTAGAGGTAAATAATAAGAAAAATCATCTTATTAAACAACGAAATCATATTGAGGGGGCTGTGCCCCTCAATATTAGCTAGTTAGCAGTTACCGATGTAATGATACTGATTGACTTGAACATTAGACATACTTCCCTTTTGGGTATTATACATCCCTATTGAAAAGAGGCGTCCCATTAGTCCAGTTACCCAGCCATAATCTTTTTGCCAAGCTGGTGTTTCTGCTGCTCTAACGCTTGCATTGATCGCCTTCTGCTCTTCGCTTCTTGCGCGTCCTAGATGGCTAGATCTTTGGTATACATTGTATAACATTGTAGGAACCGCAATCGACATGACAAGGCCAATGCTTTGGAATGTTTTCAGCATTACAGGCTCTAAAACAGTTGCAATTGTAGCTGCTCCAAAGTGGGTAGTCAGTAGAGTGCCCACGAGTGCACAAGCCAAAATAAGCCCAACAGCCATGATGGTTTTTTCGGCAATGCTATGAATTCGAGCAGCTAGATCTCTGCTGAACATACGCTCTTCACTTGCAACTTTCATGTGATCAGCTGCTGCGCTGCACCATCCGTAGTGGGTGGTTGGTAATGCGGTGGTCATAATTTAACTCCTTTGAAGTTGTTGTGGGAAAATCTATGCAGGAGAATATAACGCTATATACATATATTAGTGCAACCAAAAGGAATTTTTGTTAAGTCTCACTTGGCTCTAGAATTTCTTGGGGGAGCTTGCAAACGTCTTGTTGGCTTTGGGTGATCCGATCGTAGTCTTCAAACGAGTTGATGATGTGGGGCCGGACAAAGATCAGGACGTTGCGCTTTTCTGTGAGGCGCTTGTTTTTAGAAAAGGCTGCACCTACGACGGGAAGGCCGCCGAGACACGGTATGCCAGCTCGTTGATACGAGCGAGCGTTGCGGCCCATGCCGCTGAGCACGAGGAAGTGGTCATCGGGAACATGGGCGAGGGTTGACATATTGGTTTTGGTCGTGCGGATCCCTTCTACCTCCGTTGTGGAGTTCATAGTATCATCGATGGCTTCGGTGATCTCTTGATCGATATCGAGGGTAATTACACCGTCTTCACCAAGCATGGGGGTGATGCTCAGAGCTACACCGACATCACGATATTCAATATTGGCTGTTGTTTGCTGGCTATTACCAATTGTTGAGACGACAGAGCCAGTGAATGGAATGTTGTCTCCAACAAATACTTTTGAGTTCTTATTGTCCTGAGTGATGATTTTCTGATTCAGGACGATGTTGGTATTTCCATCAGCCTCGAGTGCGGAGACGAGCGAGCCGAGTGTGAGGAACGTTTTTCCTTTGTGGAGGATGATGTCGCCAATAATGCCGAGATCAAAGCCACGCCCAAGAGGGATTTGATCGAGTCCTGAGATTCCGCCTCCAGAATTTGCAGACTGCGCGCTTTGAGCGAGAGCGCTGCTTTTTCCAGGGAAATTGCCGGCGCCAAAAGCGATCTTGTCTTTGAACTTGCCGCCACCAACCCACTGAAGACCAAATTCGGTGTTTTTCTTTGCGTCCGTTTCTAACACAACTACCTCGATGAAAACCTGACGCCTTGGAATATCGAGTGTTTTGATGAGTTTATCTAGTGAGACAACTGTTTCTTTGTCTCCAGTAAAAAAGAGGGAGTTCGTTACTTTAACCCACTGAATGGTTTGGATGGCTTCGAGTAGTTTTCTTGGGGCTCCAGGGCGCGTGCCCATATCGGAGGCAATTTTTTTCAAAGCTCCTTCGATATCATCGCCTTGGTGATAGCTGAGTTTGTAGGTGGCAAATTCAAGATTGGAATCGGGCCCAACTGGGATTTCACCTGCGACGAGTTTATCCAAGTCAATATTGGTAGGAGCCTGCAAATGGGCCCCATTTTTAATCTCTTCTTCGCTATAGCGGTGGACAACAAAGTAGTTCCCCTCTTCAGAGACAGCAAACCCATGCATACGGAGCATTTGAATAAGGGCTCTGACTACTTGATCCGATGTCATCGGCTTGCCCGAAGATAGCGTAACGTTGAAACCTAGCTCGCGGTGATCGAAAATAAAATTCGCCTCAGAGATTTTACTCACAAAACGAATGAACTCACATGCTGGGACATCACTAAAGTTGATGTCATGGCACTGCTCTTCACTGTAAGTAATGGAAGAGAGGGCTAATAAGACTGCTAGTATGATTTGTTTCATTTTCTCTCGCATTTCATGCTGGGACACGAACATATTAATTCATGAATCAATTTTTGCAAAGAGAAAAATGAGGACTTCAAACTATTAGGACTTTTTAGTCCTTGAAGGATTTTTCTTGTAGGAAGGACTGATTAATTCGAGATTTTCAGATCCAGATGGATTTCGGAAAAAAAATCGAACTTTAGAATAACGAGGTGACTATTGATAGTCAGAGAGCTTGCGAAAAGACGATTTTTATCCTGAAAGGCGCTGGAGATTAAGCAACCGAATTATACACATCCCAACTCAAGACTTGGGGGTCTCACAAGGAGGCTCTCAAATTTTTTAACCATGACAAGTTGCAGTGTTCATAGACACGCAACGAGGATGGGATGAAAAATTTGAGAACAAGCCATTGCTGTGAAAAACCAATTCTTGAGTTGGGATGTGTATAATCAGTCTTTCCTTTTAGGAGGGGAGATTTTAACAAGCTCATAACGATAAGGCGGCTTTACTTCCACTACCTTTCCATTTCGATCAAATACTAGAGCTGTTCCAGTTCTGACAGCTATTTCAAATGCCCTTTGATAGCTTCTCTTATGCGCTTCAAGAACCAATTCCATTAAATCATCTTTCATATGCAACCTTATTCATTTTTTCCCAGATCTCTTGATTTAAAACTTCAATTTCATCACCAGTGCTTTTTCTAGCGATAAGGTTATTTGTGCTTTCTTTGGAATCTTCTGTTGAGTTGTTTATTATTATGGCATTGTCCGAGAGAGGCAAATAAGACTCAAAAAGATTTTTTAGACCAGAGCGGTATCGCCGTGCAATGACATCTTCTTCGACATGATGCCCCCCTTGACTTACTCTCTGAGCAACTCTTTTTATCGCCTGCTCAGGGCTCGACAACCACAAAAAGAACAAGAGAACATCATAGCCATTGGATTTTGCCTCTTTGAGATGTTTCTCATAATTTTTTCCTGAGAGAGTGGTTTCAAAGGCAAAGTTCTTGCTGTTTTCTAAAAGCTCTTTAAGTCGCGTAATCATCAATTTGCTTGCAGTGAGAGCCATGCTCTCAGGATGTTTCGGAGCAAGTCCTCTAGCAATTTCATCAGCATTAATAAACTCATACAAAACTGGGCTATTTGATATTAACTCAAGTGCTGTAGTTGTTTTCCCTGCGCCATTGGGCCCAGCAATTATGAGTATTTTTTTTGACACCAAAGCAAGACTTCTCCTCTGTAGCCGATATTACCATTGGCAATCTAAAAACTCAACTTGCCCAAGACTCCGCCAGAGAGAACGGTATTATACCCAAACCAATTCAAAACTTGGGTGTGAGCAAGGAGGCTCTTTAAATTTTTCGTCAATGAAGAGTAGCCGTGTTCATAGACACGCCGCGATGAACTGATGGAAAATTTAAGAAAAAGCCGACGCAGCTCAATTCCGAGTTTTGAATTGGTTTGGGTATAAATGTTTGCTAAAAAAGATTTTTTAGGGAATAATGCTTGTGTGAGGGTTAATCAATATGTCAAATGCAGTAACAATCGACAATTATGATGTAAAGATCCATGAGCGGTATGCAGCCGACCAAGCTGGATACGACATTGGCATTTTAAATGATACAGGCGCTGTCTCTTCCCACTTTTCCTTAGCAGCAGAAGAAGCTCGTCTCATCACTAAATGGGAAGAGCTTTTTGAAACGCACTTACATAGACATCCCTTTGCCTTTTTCTCTCCCCCTCCTTTTACAATGGGTATGCGCAGAGCTTTTTTTACCCACGTGATTTCTTCAGAATTTAATTGGGAGGGTGATGACGCCGAAGACGAAGAGAAAAAGCAAGCCGAAAACTTTAGAAAAAAAATCAAAGCGAAACAGACAAGAAAGATGCCCATTGCGATTTTCGAAAAGGATCGGACGGCTCTTTTGAATCTGATCGACTCAATTCAAACCCTCAACGGTTTTTTAACTGAGGTCAATGCACGTAAACTGCAATACCAAAAAGGTTAAGCTTTCTCTCGTTGGGTCCACTGGCAAAATGGGGCAAATGGTCTCCAAGTTAGCTGGCGAGGACGTTGATGTAGAGATCTGCGAAGCCGGCGATGTCGTGATCGACTTCTCAAGCTTAGAAGGAACTAAGAAAGCAATCGCAATGGGGAAACCCCTCGTCTGCGGAACGACAAACCTTTCAGAAGACATTTTGGAAGAGCTGAAAGAGCTCTCCACTAAAGTACCTGTCCTTTATTCCCCTAACTTCAGCCTCGGCATTGCTCTTTGTTTTGAGATGCTGGAGTTTTTAAAGAAAAATCTTGGAAACGATGCAGATGTTCTCATTGAGGAAACGCATCATACGCAAAAGATCGACTCGCCATCTGGCACGGCAAAAAAAATGGCTGAAATTTTAAATACTACGAATATAAAAGCAAATCGAGTTGATGGTGTCATCGGAACGCATCAAGTTGAATTTTTGCTTGGCAAAGAAAAGATTATTTTGCGCCACGAAGCGTTTTCAAGAGAAGTTTTTGCACAAGGGGCCATTGCAGCTGCCAAATTCATTTATGGCAAACCTCCGAAACTTTATTCTATTCGAGATATTTTTGTTTGATATTTAGTGCTTTTTTGGCATAATGACTCGCAGAATGCATGAGTTTGACGTAGGCAACTTTACTATAGGAAAGAATCGCCCTCTCGCTCTTATCTGCGGTCCCTGTGTGATCGAGAGCGAGGACAGAACTCTTTTCTCTGCAGAATTTTTGAAAAATCTCTGCGATAAACTCTCTATTCCTCTCATTTTCAAATCCAGTTATGACAAGGCCAACCGGTCTTCTGTCCAATCTTTTAGAGGCCCTGGCATAGATCAGGGCCTTTTTATTTTAGAGCGCGTTAAGAAAGAATTTGACATCCCCATTCTCACCGATGTCCACACTCCTATGGAGGCTCTTAGCGCTTCTCAAGTCTGTGATGTCCTTCAGATCCCCGCCTTTCTCTGCAGACAAACCGATCTGATTGTCGCAGCTGGGCAAACGGGCAAGGTGGTCAAGGTCAAGAAGGGTCAGTTCATGGCTCCCTGGGACATGGAACATGTAGTAGAAAAAATTGCATCCACAGGCAATAAAAAAATTCTCTTAACAGATCGAGGGACAAGCTTTGGCTATAATAATTTAGTGAGCGATATGCGCGCTATCCCGATCATGCAGGGGCTTGGCTATCCGGTCTGCTACGATGCGACACACTCTGTACAGCTACCTGGTGGAAGAGGATCTTCTTCTGGCGGGCAAAGAGAATTTGTGGAAACACTGGCCAAAGCCAGTATCGCTGCAGGAGCGGATTGTCTCTTTTTAGAGGCACATCCAAACCCTAAGGAAGCGATGAGCGATAGAGAGTCGCAAGTCCCCTTTGATGAGCTAGAAGCTCTCTTAGTCAAGCTTTTGAGGATCTCTGAAGCTGTGCGAGCGGAGGATCCGGCTCATGTTTAAAAAGAAGATTCTAGTCACCTGCGCGCTACTCGCTCCGATTTTAGCTTTATGGATCTACCAAGTTGCGATCCCAAAAGCATCTGACCATGCGCAATATCAAAAGATGATCGAGAATAAACAAGTTGCCTCTTCCCTATCGAAGGCTCCCACTAATCAAGAGAGGAGACAGGTACGCAAGGACATCTGGTTTTCTCAAGATGATACATCCAGACTCCACTATCAGATCACCAGCGAAGATTCTTTACTTACCCTTACCCCCGTTGGAAATAGGTTTGAGGTTGTCGAAACGCTAAAAGGAATCAACTGCTGGATGCAGGACAAGTTGATCCGGGATGAGAAGAAGGACTCTCTTTTTCAACAGACGCGCTACTTTGAAGCAGATAGCGGGATATACCGCCACACTACTCAAGAGTTTACAGCAGAGGGCATCTCCCTGTCTCTTTTTAGGCTCGCTGGACACAATCTTCCCAATAAAACTGTCAAAGAAAGTGATGCGATCTTGCGCGGGGTCGCAGAAGGCATTTCCTTTTATTTCGGTGGAAAAACGCCGCAGTTTCAAGCTAGACAATTCCAGGCAACGATGGTGAAAGAATGAGATATGCTATCTTGTCTCTCCTCTTCCCAATGCTTCTTAGCGCAGAGATCACCACTTCCTCTATTTCTTCGAAAAAAGCCTCCTACGACGGCAACGCTCTTGTTCTTAGCGGCGAGGTAGAACTTGAGCATGCTTTAGGGCATCTGCAATCTGGCTCAGCGAGGTTAACTAGAGAGGCCGAAGGAAGCCCCTTCACTTCTATTCTCTTGCGCGACGATGTCCGAATCACCTTGAAAAATCAGGGAGAGATCCATTGCGCTCAGGCTGACTTCGACTTCAACGATCTCAAAGGCAAGCTCCTTCCCGCGCGTGGAGAAATGATCGAATTTTTCAATCTGCAAGCAGAGCCCATATCTCTTTTGAGTAAAGAAGCAGAAATTGAGTTTACTGAAACTAACAGCACTTTAAAAGTCGCTAAAATCAAAGCGTGCAAATCAGTTCAAGTGCAATATGGGGATGACTTTCTCCTCACCGCCGAGTCCGCTACCTTTTCAAACACAAAAACCCCTTATGTCTGGGCCAGTCCCAACTGTGTACTTACGCATTTCGATGACCAGATCGAGGCTGAGCGAATTGAGATATTACCCTGCAGCTCTAAAATGATTCTCTCTTCTCCCTCGGGCTCTCTTTCTCCCTCAGCTTTTAGTGAAAATGAATCGATGCAATTTTCTTGCAACCAACTTGTTTGGGAAAGGGCGCCGCAGACGCTTACTTTAAAGGGAAACGTCCAAGTGAAAGATTCAGGGATTGGGGACCTTTTCTGCGAAGATGAAGTGGAGATCGGGCAAAAAGAGGTCGGAGAAAAATGGACCCTGAGCCATATCTCTGCAAAGGGAAAAACGAGCCTGCAATACAAACTCGACGCTGATTTTGAGCACTTACTCGTCTGCTACGGGCAGATGCAACTGGATCAAGATAGACTTATCCTCACCTTAGAAAGCCCAATGGGCCAACCATTGGAATATTTTCATGACACCATGAAGCTCACCGCTGATCACGCCCAGCTAAAATATGCCCAAGAGGGAGGCTTTATCCATCCAGAAAAACTCCTCCTCCAAGGCAACATTCAGCTCGCAGCTACTGGTGATACTTCCAGATGCGCTGTAGCTGATCAGTTTGCCTACTTTCCAAAAGAAAAGAAAATTGTCCTTTCAACCAAGCAAGATAGCCCCGTCCTTTTCTGGGACGCTGAGCAAAAGCTTTCGATTAGCGCTAAGGAAATCCATATCACTCGGAGTGAAAAAGGGGAAAATGTAAAAGGAGTGGGTAATGTCCGCTTTGCCTTTTCCAGCATGGAAAACACTCTCTTAAAAAAGCTCTTTCCCTTCTATCAACTTGGAGGGAGGTCTCTATGAGCGAATTGGCCAATCCAATCGTCTTAAAAGTACAAAACTTAACCAAAAATTACAGCGGCAGGCTTGTCGTTTCAGGGTTATCTTTTCAGGTTCGCCAGGGAGAGGTTGTGGGTCTTCTAGGTCCTAATGGAGCGGGAAAAACTACTTCCTTTTATATGACTATCGGCTTAGTCCACCCTGACTCTGGCAATGTCTACTTCAAGAATCAAGATGTGACAGACAAGCCCATACATAAAAGAGCGCATCTGGGCATGGGCTACCTCGCACAAGAACCCTCGGTTTTTCGAAATCTGACCGTTGAAGAAAACATCCTTTGCATACTCGAAACACTCCCTTTGACCAAGCAGCAGAGAAAAGACAGATTAGAAGAGCTCCTTTCAGAACTCCATTTAGAGAAATTAGCTAAGAAAAAAGCCTTCAGCCTATCCGGTGGAGAGAGAAGGCGCCTGGAAATTACAAGAGCCCTAGTCACAGAGCCCTCCCTCCTTCTTCTTGACGAGCCCTTTGCCAACATCGACCCCCTAGCTGTTAATGATGTGAAAAAAATGATTAGTCACCTCAAAAGTAAGGGCATCAGCATCTTGATTACAGACCATAATGCACGAGAGATTTTCTCCATTGTCGATCGGAGTTACCTGATCCAAGAGGGGAAAGTTCTGATGTCGGGATCTGTTAATGAACTTTTAGAAAATAAACAAGCAAGATCCACATATTTTGGAGAGGATTTTAGGTTATAATATGCAGGAAAATAACTTTAGCTTTTGGCGCCAAATTATCTGGCCCATACACAGAACGGAAGTCAAGAAAGTAGTCTCTATGCTCTTGCTCATGGCTCTTTTATGTGTTTGCTACAGCATCCTTCGCAATCTCAAAGACACCGTTATTTTAACCGCAGCCCATTCCGGAGCAGAGGTCATCCCCTTTATTAAAGTATGGGGAATGCTACCAGGAGCGATTCTCGGGACCTGGTTCTATACCAAGTTGCGCAGTAGATTCAGCCGCGAAAATGTGTTCTACCTTCTAGTCGGCGGCTTCGTAACCTACTTCCTCATCTTTGCCTTTTTCATCTATCCCAATAGTGAAACGCTCAACTTTAACGGTCTCGCTGATCGCCTCCGCGCTAGCCTGCCAGATGGGTTTTCGGGTCTCATTGCCATGGTCTGTAACTGGACCTTTACAATGTTCTACATCATTTCAGAGCTCTGGTCGATCCTCGTTCTCACTGTCCTTTTCTGGGGCTTTGCCAACGATGTCACTCCCCTATCACAAGCCAAGCGGTGCTACGGCCTGTTCAATATCGGATCTAATATGGCCCCTATCCTAGGGGGATTTTTGGCTATCCTCTTCGTGCAAAACACCCTTAACACTCCAGAAGTCATGACTGCTGAGCTCTGGCAAAAATCTCTGATCAAGCTCTCCCTCTTAATCAGCTTCTTCGCCACAGCTGCCATGGGTGTATTTTACTGGATCAATCGAAAGGTCATTCCTTACGAGAAAAATGCAACAGACAGCCACACTGAATCGGTTAAAAAATCAGGAAAAAAACGGCTCTCACTTCGTGATTGTATCCGCCATCTCTCAAAATCAAAATACCTCCTCTGCTTAGCACTCATCGTTTTGGGCTTCAACATTGCGATCAACTTCACCGACGTCCTCTGGAAAGCGCAGCTAAAGAAACACTTTGTTAATCCCCAAGACATCATGCATCACATGAACCAGGTAACTATCGGGATCGGCTGTATTGCCACCATTGGAGGGATCCTATTCTCGGTTATGATAAGGCGCCTGGGCTGGACATTTGTTGCCATCTTAACGCCTGCGATCATGGTCCTCATGGCGATTGGGTTCTTTAGCTTCCTCTTCTTTGAGAGCGCCTTAACAGGCTTTGCCCTCACGCTTTTTGGAACAACGCCACTTATCATGACCGTCTACTTCGGATCCGTGCAGAACTGCCTGTCTAAAGCAGGTAAATACTCTGTCTTTGATGCCTCGAAAGAACTCGCCTTCCTCGCGCTCGACTCTGAGTCGCGCCTTCGAGGGAAAGCCGCCATCGATGGCCTTGGATCTGGAGTAGGAAAATCGGGAGCATCACTGACCTACCAGGCGCTCATCTTAAGCCTTGGAAGCATCAGCCTCTCTACCCCCTATATTGCAGGAATTCTAGTTGCCGTATTTGCTGCTTGGATCTATTCGGTTCGGTTCATCTCTAAAGAATTCAAAACTCGTAGTGATGCAGCAGAAGGGATTGTTTCTTCAGAAATGCAAGCAAATACACCGACTACCTCTTGAGCAGAGAGCGTCCATAAGCAGTCGCTCATCTTACTGCCCCCGCATCCATCGAGCCTGCAAGGGCGACAGCTTAAGTTTTGCGTCACTACAGCAGCCTTGCTGTTCTTCCAAGGCCCCCAATTCAATTCAGACGTAGGACCAAAAAGAGCCACAACAGGAACTTTAAGCGCAGAAGCCATATGAAGAGCAACCGAGTCTACCGTAATCAGCCCCTTGGAACCTAGGATCAACGCGCCCATTTCTTTTAGGTCCGTTTTTCCAGCGAGGTTGAGGACATCGCCTCGAACTAGTTTGGCTACCTCTTCAACAAAATCCCGCTCACTGGGCCCGCCGGTCAACACAATGCGCGCTCCTAGCCGGTTACAGATCTCTGCCATCAGTTGAGGCGGTAAACACTTAAACTTCCATCTAGCCGGCGCATGCACAACCACGTAGGGCTCATCTCCAACAAGCTCAACAGCCTTTTCTTTAGCTTCTTTGGGAATATAGAGAAAAAGATCCCGATCGGCGGGCTTTGGAAAAATCTTCAATTTGCGAACAGCATCGAGATCCCGCTCTACGGTGTGTCTGGGAGTGGAGCAGGGTTTGACAAGGTCAGTAAATATTTTTCTTACCCACTTCTTACCAGGATCTACGCCGACTCTTCGATCAGCGCCAGAAAAAATGGCAGCAATTGCTCCTCGATCGCCTTCTGTGAGGTTTACAACTAAATCATACTTTTCTCTGCGGATTTTGCGCAAAAGCCCCCACTCTTTCATCAATCGAGGGAAAAAGGAGAGCTTTTTCCACCTGCGATCATGCAGATGATAGCCTGCAATAGCAGGATGGCCAGCAAGCATGTCTAAAGCTTCTTTCCAGATATACGCATCAATCAATGCGCTTGGATAGGCCTTTTGCAAGGCCGAAAAGACCGGAGAAGATAAAAGGACATCGCCCAAGTGGCGGAGTTTGACGACAAGAATTCTTTTCGGTTGCTTTTCCATCATAGGGAATTATATAATGGCAGCTCAAGACTATTCAAGGAGTATTTAAAAATGGCAACTGAACAAACCCTATCGATTATTAAACCCGATGCTGTGGGCAGTAACAACATTGGAGACATCCTCTCCCGCTTCGAAAAAATTGGCCTGAAAATCGTCGCTGCTAAAATGCTCTTTCTATCTAACGAACAAGCTAAAGCATTCTACAATGTGCATGCACACCGTCCCTTCTTTGGAGAGCTCGTTTCTTTTATGACAACAGGTCCTGTTCTAGTTTCTGTTCTCGAAGGAGAAAACGCGATTGCTAAAAATCGTGAGCTAATGGGAGCAACCAATCCCAATGAAGCAGCACCTGGAACCATCCGCGCTGACTTTGCAAAAACCATCGATAAAAACGCTATCCACGGCTCAGACAGCCCAGAAACAGCAAAAGAAGAAATTACTTTCTTCTTCAAGCCTCAGGACATTCACTCTAGATAGTTTTCCGGGAGAGCTAAATACCACGCGCCTTCTACTTGTTGCGTGGTATATCCCCATTTTCTGATCTTCTCAAGCCGAGACTCGAATTCCTTCTTTATATAGCGATCGCCATTTTCAACAGCAAGACCGCCTAGCATGTTGACAAGCAGCACAGGTTTGCATCTTTGAATCGTTTTTTTAGCCCTATCTAGCAAGACATCCTCTCTTCCTCTAGCATCGATTCGAATCATCGACACATCTTCGAGATCCATTGCATCGAGATCTTCACCCGAATGATAGATTTTAGTATTTTGCACATGCGCGCGCACTAAGTTCCAGAATAGACCGCGCAATTTTTCAGACTCCGATGCAAAGACAAGAACCTTTCCGTCTACTCCCACAAGACGAGAAAGAAGCAGCGCATCTCCTCCATAACCAAAGAGATAATCGACAACTTGACTTCTCTTCTTGGCATAACGCTTGAAAAGAGAAGAAAATCTTTCGCTGACTACTTCTGCTTCTATGTAGGGGTCTTCTTCGATGAGATACTGTTTCCACTCCCTCGACCCAATAAGACTCTCTCCTAAAAAGGATTCAAAGATCGTTTCAAAAGCTGGAAACTCTTGATATTCTTGAAATTCTTGATGTTCTGGATGAAAAAGGGTAGTTAAAAAAAATAGAGCTTTTATCATACCATCAACCGGTTTTTTTGAGCGTCGAGCTCTTCACGTATTCCTTTGGGCAGCTTACTTCCAAAGATAAAAAAGTAACTCTCAAGCTCTTCGGTTTCGCGCAAGTAAGATTCCCTTTCAACTGAAAGCAGCTCCTGCAACGCCTCGTCTGAGACTTCAATCCCAGAAAGATCCAGAGCTTCTTTTTTCGGGACAAAACCAATAGGAGTCTCTTCCGCCTCGGCTTTTCCATCAATCCGCTCGCACATCCACTTCAGAACGCGGATATTTTCTCCGAACCCAGGCCAAAGAAACTTTCCTTCCTTAGACTTGCGGAACCAATTCACATGGAAAATACGGGGCAGCAAATGAGGCTCTGTTTTGTGTCCCATTTCGAGCCAGTGCCCAAAATAATCGCCCATATTATACCCACAAAAGGGAAGCATTGCAAATGGATCGTGACGCAACTTGCCCACAGTCCCCTTAGCAGCAGCTGTCATCTCTGATGATACACCCGATCCCATAAATGTGCCATGTTGCCAATTAAACGCCTCAAAAACTAAGGGGACTGTCGTCGATCTACGTCCGCCAAAAATCATTCCTGAAATCGGCACACCCGCTGGATCTTCCCAAGCAGGATCAATCACAGGACATTGCCTCGCAGGAGTTGTAAAACGAGCGTTAGGATGGGATGCGGGCGTCTTAGATCCAGGAGACCATGGCTCTCCATGCCAATCCGTTAAGCTTGGCGGAGGCTGACTAGTCATCCCCTCCCACCAAACATCTCCATCTGGTGTTAAAGCCGTATTGGTGAAAATCGAATTCTTAGCTATCGTCTTCATTGCGCTGGGATTGGAATCAAAAGAGGTTCCCGGTGCCACGCCAAAAAAGCCAGCCTCAGGATTGATCGCATAAAGACGCCCATCCTCTTTTATCTTCATCCATGCAATGTCATCGCCCACACACTCCACCTTCCAGCCAGGCAAACTTGAATTGATCATCGCTAAATTCGTCTTGCCACAAGCACTTGGGAAAGCAGCCGTAAAGTACTTACGCTCGCCTTCAGGGCTCGTAACAGCCATGATGAGCATATGTTCAGCCATCCACATCTCATCGCGTGCCATCACCGATGCAATCCGAAGAGCAAAACACTTCTTCCCTAAAAGAGCATTACCCCCGTAACCACTGCCGTAAGACCAAATTTGGCGCTCTTCTGGGAAATGAACAATGTAGCGATTCTTTGGATTACACGGCCAAAAACTATCTTCTTGTCCCTCCACCAAAGGCACGCCCACCGAATGCATGCATGGCACAAAAAAGCCATCTCCCAATTGATCCAAAACTAACTTACCCATACGCGTCATGATCCGCATATTGACTACAACATAGGGCGAGTCGGTAATCTGCACACCAATTTGGGAAATATCAGAACCAAGCGGCCCCATGCTAAACGGGATGACATACATCGTCCGCCCCTGCATGCACCCATCAAATAACCCCTCCATAATGCCGTGCATCTCTGCAGGATCTTTCCAGTTATTAGTAGGCCCCGCATCTTCTTCCTTCTTGCTACAAATGAATGTAGACTCTTCAACTCGCGCCACATCGTCGGGATCTGAGTGGCACCAATAACTGTTGGGCCTTTTCTCGGCATTCAAGGGGACAAAAGCTTTCCTAGCAACAAGCTCTTGGCAAAGCCTCTTCCACTCCTCTTCAGAGCCATCGCAGATATGCACAGCCTTTGGCTTGCACAGCGCCTGCATCTCATTAATCCATTTCTCAAGCATACAAACCCTATTATAGCTACTTCACATGTTCAAGGTTATAGCGCTAGGTATTGCTTTTCATCTAGAGAAAAAAAATACAATCCCTGATTGCTGCCTAAATCAATCCAACTTTTCCAGTCTCAAGGGAATAGTAGCCCCCCAGGGCGGTAGCGTCGATCTCTTCTGTGAGTTGATCTACAATATGCTTGATATTAGTTTTAACAGCATCTTCTAGAATGGTAGATGTGCCGATTTCGATGAGATCGGCGATAGGAGCGATTAAATGACTTTTTTTATTGAGTACGGCGTCAATGGCGCCGCAGTTTTCGTGACCAAGAACAAACACGAGTTTGACTCCCAGTTGCTCGGTTGCAAAACGGATACTCGCAAGTTCTATGGGCCCTAACACATTTCCGGCGACGCGGACGACGAACAGATCTCCGATCCCCGCATCGAAGAGTACTTCTGCAGGAACACGCGAGTCTGCGCAACCAAGGATCACTGCGAAAGGATTTTGTCCCTTAGCAGTAGCAAAGCGCCTTTCTCGATCACGATTGGGATGCTCAGATTCTTCGTGTACGTAACGTTTGTTGCCATCGAGAAGTCGCTTTAAAGCTTCTTTAGGTGTCATGGCTAGACTGCTAAGCGTCGTTTTTTAAATTTATCGATGTACTCAAGCGCTTTACCTGTTCCCATGCATACGGCAAGCAGAGGGCTCGTTGCAATGGTAACGGGAAGCCCGGTCTCTTTGATAAGAGATTTGTCGAGTCCTTTGATGAGCGCGCCACCGCCAGCTAAGACCATGCCTCGGTCTACGAGATCGGCAGCAAGCTCGGGAGGGCACTTTTCTAGAGTGAGTTTGACACTTTCAATGATCTGTTGGATCGGTTCAGCTAGGCACTCACGGATCTCTACAGAGTTGATTCTCTTAGACACAGGAAGACCTGCTACTTGGTCACGACCGCGCACTTCCATCTCCAGCTCATTTTCCCCCAGGGGATAAGCTGAGCCGATGGTCATCTTGATCTCTTCGGCTGTGCGTGGACCAATCATGAGGTTGTATGTGCGGCGCATGTAATTCATGATACAATCATCGATTTCATCACCAGCTACACGTATAGAGCGGGACTCGACGATTCCACCAAGGGATATGATCGCAATTTCTGTTGTACCACCACCTACATCAACAATCATGCTCGCACAAGGCTCGTGGACAGGAAGATCGACGCCGATGGCAGCGGCCATGGGCTCTTCGATGAGGATCACTTCTTGCGCGCCAGCGCGCAATGCAGAATCTTCCACAGCGCGTTTTTCAACGCCAGTAATACCCGAAGGAACAGCAATGAGAATTTTAGGACGGAAAAGACTACGAGCAGGCGTAGCTTTTTTGATGAGGGCTTTGAGCATCCCCTCTGCAATTTCAAAATCGGCGATGACACCATCTTTCATCGGTCGGACAGCGTGGATCCTTTGCGGTGTTTTCCCAAGCATTGATTTGGCCTTGTGACCAACGGCGAGTACATCTCCGTTTTGGGAGTCAACAGCTACTACGGACGGCTCAGCTAAGATAATCCCTTTTCCGCGAACAAAAACAAGCGTATTAGCGGTTCCTAGATCTATCCCAATATCATTGGAAAAAAAACCTGAGAACGCTCCTCCTTTATTCGCTAGCCTAGAGCGAAGCTTGGAGAGAAGGCGTAGGGGTTTTGTTTTTTCTAAAATCTTGTTCATGTGAGCTCTCTTACGTCTTTAAAAGTTCTAGGACATCTTCCCAAGTGAGTTTTGAAATGGCTTCATCATCGCAGCTCACTACTTTCTTGACGAGTCCTTTTTTCCTTTTTTGCATCTCATTGATCTTCTCTTCAATCGAATTAAGCGTAATCAATTTATAGGCTGAAACAGATTTTTTCTGTCCCATCCGATGCACTCGGTCTGTCGCTTGGTTTTCAACGGCTGGGTTCCACCACATGTCGTAGTGAATCACCGTATCGGCGCCGACGAGATTGAGCCCTGTTCCCCCTGCCTTTAGAGACACTAGGAAAACGGAGATGGAAGGGTCTTCGTTAAACTCTTTTACTATCTGCAGACGGTTTTTACTCGATCCATCCAGATAGCAAAAACGGACACCCATTTGCTCTAGATCATTACGCATGATTTTTAGCATCTGTGTGTATTGAGAGAAGATGACAGACTTATGTCCCCCTTCGATGAGGGTTTGCAAGAGCTCAAGAAGCATATCGTACTTTGCCGAATCACCAGGTTCGGCTTTTTCTTTGGCAAAGATCGCTGGGTGACAACAAATTTGCTTCAAGCGAGTAAGTGTTGCCAAAACATGGATTTGAACCCTATCAAAGCCATCGCGCTCGACGAGCTTCACAAGTTCGTTACGAGCTGATTCAGCATAGGAGCGATAGAGCTCCTTCTGCACCTGGCTGAGTTGACAGTGGTAGACAATTTCAGAGATAGGCGGCAGATCTTTGAGCACATCTTCTTTCATACGGCGCAAGATAAATGGGGAAATTTTCGTGCGCAAATAATCGATATTTTTCGTTTGCTGCTCTCCCGATACACGGACATACTTTTCAACAAAACGATCATAAGAGCTCAAGAAACCAGGCATAAGGAAGTCAAAAAGACTCCAAAGCTCATCGAGAGAGTTCTCAATCGGTGTACCAGAGAGAATCAGCTTATGGTAAGATCTGACCATTTTCACAGACCGAGCATTGCGCGTCCCTCTATTTTTTATATGCTGGGCTTCATCAAGAATCACACAAGAAAACGTTGTCTCTTGGTACTGCTCAATATCTTTTTGCAAAAGAGTGTAGGAAGTGATCACAGCATCGTATTTACCCAGTCCAGAGATCATTTTTTTTCTGTTGGATGGAATCCCATCAATCACCATAGCTTTGAATTTAGGATTGAATTTATGAAATTCCTCTTTCCAGTTGTAGAGAAGAGAAGTAGGACAAACAATCAAAGCACAGCCCAAATTCTTTTTCATCAATTGCGAAAGAGCCACAATGGCTTGGAGTGTCTTTCCAAGTCCCATATCATCGGCCAATATGCCTCCTAAGAACATACAACGAAGCCTCTCTAACCAATGGACGCCTTCCTTTTGATAGGAGCGCAAATCTGCCTGAATCTCTTTAGGGATCAACGAAGTTTTCAACTTCTTCTCTCCAAGCATCTGCTTGCGTATTTCTACTAGCTTTGGCGAAATTGTAAACTTGACTGGAAGCCCCTCAAAATGATCCTGATCCACATTGGCTAAGCTCCAAAGTGGGCGCTCGAGATCTCCATCTTCAAAAACTGTGATGCCAAGCTCATCGAAAAGCTGCACAACACCCGTCAATCTCTCTAAATCGAGGACCAGGATTTTTGGGAGTTTGGATTTCTCAGTTTTCTTCTTTCCCTTAGCTTGAGGAGAGGCAAGTTCAATAAACGCTTTCTTCGCAGAGATACAGTCCCAGAGCTGATCGAGTTTAATCCCTTTAAGCGCTCCATTAACTTTGAGCTGAATTTGGTAGCTATCTACCTTCTTAGTAGGCTCAAAATGAAGCTCAAATTCTGTTTTATCGTAGATAAATTGATCGAGAAGATTTTGTGGACAATTGAAACGAACTCTATCTTTATTTCTTGGAATGATATCCGTCATGAAATCGACAATTTTTTTGTCTGATTTCGAAATATAAATTCCTTGTTCGGGCTGGAAAAGGAAGTCTTGGAAAAGATCCTCAATGATTCTTCTCTCTTCCACTAAATTTCTAGCTAAAATCCCCTCGTCTGTAACAAAGGATGAAATATTCTCAAATGACATCTGTGAGGGAGCTTCTGGCACCTGATTGCCGTTGTAATTGAAATGGATCGATGCATCCAGCTCTCCATTGAGATAGGATAGGTCACAAATTGCCTCGACCTCCTCCACAAAGGGAAGGGTAACGAAATCCTCAATCACCTCTCGATTGGCCACCTCAGCATACTGCGTAAGTTCCGGCAAAGCATTCTCTACGAAAGAGCCAAAAAGTGGCTGAGGCACTGTCATCTCACGAATTTCAAGCAAATTACGTAAATGCCGTCTTGTGATCAAATGCGGGAAGCGAAAAAAAACATTATCATGGAGCATTCCCGGTTTAGCACATTGGAAGAGGACAACATCCTCTAGCATCAACTCCTGATCATCCATGCAAATTTTTGGATTGAGCAAGATTTTTGATGTCGGCGGCGGGATATATTCGAGGTGAAAACGGAAATTAGCAGGAGCTGATGAAAAACGCAAAGGCGCTTCAAATCCCCCCACATAGACACCTGGCAAAATGGGAAGATCTTCCTCATGATGAGCAAAACCATTTTTCGACATTTCTTGTTCTGTAAGCTCAAAAATACGTGCTAAAACCATCCCAAAGAAGTTGGGGTCAATATGTCCAATGCGAAGAGCCTTTTCACTCGATACATTCTCAGGAAAACGCAAATGATCCATCACCATCCGGACAATTTCCTTTTGCCTAGAAGAAAAAGACTCCATTGAGAAACAAAATCTTTTACCACCCATGAAGATCGGTTCTTTAAACCGGACCGCATCCACAAAATTTCGTAAATTTGGCACATGAAGGGGTTTTGAACGAAAAGGAAGGCGCAAAGCTACCTGTAGCTCAATATAAGCACTCCCTTTCTTTGGCAAACTGTAGATCAGCGCAAGCTCGGCAGTATCGATTTCATTTTTTTCATCTGGTCTAAAAAATGGCGATGTTGCGAGCATTTTTGAAGAAGTGACATATTCCTGCAAAATTTGTCGCTGATAATTTTCTTCTTGTCTGAGCGACTCCTTGTCTTTTGCTACTTGGAATTTCTCTAAAAGTTCTTCCTTTTCTCCCTCTTCGAGATCTTCTTCTTCCTCCAAATCGTTTTCTTTCGAGTAAGCTACCAAAATTTGATCAAGGTTTTGCTCTAAGTAAAAAAGAAGAGCTGCAATATGCTGACAGTCGTAGTTGTATGGACAATCGCAGTTGGAATCGATCGTCTCACATTCCATCCGATCGATCTCAATTTCACTCTCGTAGTGGTTGTCGTACTGCCCAAGAACACGCGCACTAATACGCATCGTCTTGCTATCGAGATGCAAGAGCTTGGCCGAAACGACCTTGTTTCCATCAAAAAATTCCTTCCCCTCTTTGACAATGGAAGAAGCGAAATCCTGTTTTAACTTACGAAAATTAAGCATATCTGATTTTTCCTAAGGTTGAATATTGTTTTTACAAATTTTTCAAACACACTGCAAGCAAAATCTTCACTACCACCCTAAAAAAAAATCCCCCAAAGAGAAATGTGAAGTATTTTTATGGGCAGAAGGAAAGACTGATTTAATCAGTTTCAGATGCACACGCGCGCTTACTTGCTACTGAAGTAGGCCCTCCAGAAGGGCGAGAAAGTGGGTGGAATCCCGCTTTCTCGCATCTGGAGCCCGCGGCGGCTATGGCAAAGGGAATTTGATTCGTATGAAATAAGGATAGTGCTTCGCACAGACTTTTGAATGTAGGATCCGATTCTCCAAAGCCAGAGTCCGCTCAAGACAGCTTTGCTGCTGGACGCTGCAACTAAAATTGCTGCGCAAAAAACCCTATAGTGATCCCTAGAAAATGTAAACTATAACTATAACTTTCCCCTCCCCCCTTGTGGAAATTTGGAGGATGGTTTAGAATCTCTAAAGTTTGCGGGTGTAGCTCAGTGGTAGAGCATCACGTTGCCAACGTGAGGGTCGTGAGTTCGAACCTCATCACCCGCTTTTTCCTTTTTTAACAAAGATGCGAGACCCCATGACTTCTAAAGCAGAAGAAAACACTGAGAAAAAAGAAGAATTTAAAAACGATCAGGTCGAAATGACCGTCCATCGCAAGCCCAATTGCGTTGTGGAGTATGCCGTCCATGCTTTGCGCCCCATTTGCGTAGAAGCCCAAAAGCAAGCTGCTAGAAGCGTTGGCAAAGAAGTTGTCATCCCTGGATTCCGCAAAGGAAAAGCGCCAGCAGAACTCGTTGCTAAACGCTATCCGCAAGATCTTGATAAACGATGGCAAGAAGGGATCGCAAACCTATCTTTTCAGCAGTGCGCCCAACTCGCTAATATTCCGATGATCAGCCAAGACTCGCAGATCACCTTCAAAATGGAAAAGCACTCGCGCGACAGTGCAACCCTTGTTCTTTCTTTTGAGACTGTCCCCAACATCCCCGCCGTTGATCCAGCGAAATGCGTATTAACTGAAGTAAAGGGGCCTGAAGTCAATGAAGAGAAAGTAAAAGAGACCATCCGACAGACGCAAATGTTTTTTGCCAAATGGGAAACTATCGAAGGCCGCCCAGTTAAGGAAGGCGATTACCTGATCCTCGATATCGACGTGACGGAAGAAGAACCTCCTCAAACCCTTTTTTCTAATACCCGCTTTGAAGTAGCAGACAAATCCATGTCCCAATGGATGAAAAAGCTCCTCATCGGGAAAAAAGTTGGTGACGTCCTCGATGCAGTTAGCGAGCCCGATCCCGATTTAAGCGACAAAGAGAAAGCGGAATTTCCTCCTAAGAAAGTGCGCGTCACAATCAAATCCATGGAAGAGACCAAACTCCCCGAGCTTAACGATGAATTTACCAAACAAATTGGCGCAGATTCTGTCGACCAACTACACAAACGAGTGGGAGAGCTTTTAAATAAAAAAGCTACCGAATCCATCCGCGAAGAGCAAAGAGAACAGGTCACCACCTTCCTTCTCTCGCATTATTTTGAAATCCCCAATTCTGTCATCGAGAAAGAGACACAATTCCGTCTGCAACAGATGATCAAAGACCCACAGTTCAAAACGAAGTGGGACAACAGCAACAACACCGAAAAACAAGGCCTCTTTGACAATGTGAAGACCCAAGCTGAGAAAGCCGTCCGCATTTTCTATCTATGCCGCAAAATTGCTGCAGACCAAAGCATCACCGTAGAGCCTGGCGATCTCAATCAAGAGCCTGGAGATATGGTGGAAGCCCTTCTTTTCCCTAAAGGCGAACAGCATGACCCCAGACAGCCAGATGTAAAACAAGCAGAAGCCTACTCTCGCACTTTACTTGAAAAGACAGAAGACTGGGTAATTGCTCATGCGCGCACAGGTCCCGCTCCTAAAAAAGAGGCGCCTAAGA
>Ga0210003_1000115_pt1 | contig 67571 bp, 58 predicted proteins | sample LantaG_FD_182804 | JGI IMG/M metagenome (GOLD analysis project Ga0210003, IMG submission 182804) | Deep subsurface microbial communities from Baltic Sea to uncover new lineages of life (NeLLi) - Landsort_02402 metaG (SPAdes) (version 2) | ecosystem: Environmental > Aquatic > Marine > Oceanic >... | reverse complement strand
GTGAATCATTGAGCTTGAGTTCCAGTAGTGAATCATTGAGCTTGAGTTCCAGTAGTGAATCATTGAGCTTGAGTTCCAGTAGTGAATCATTGAGCTTGAGTTCCAGTAGTGAATCATTGAGCTTGAGTTCCAGTAGTGAATCATTGAGCTTGAGTTCCAGTAGTGAATCATTGAGCTTGAGTTCCAGTAGTGAATCATTGAGCTTGAGTTCCAGTAGTGAATCATTGAGCTTGAGCTCCAGTAGTGAATCATTGAGCTTGAGTTCCAGTAGTGAATCATTCAGCTCTTCTAGTTCATTTAGTTTGAGTTCATCTAGCGAATCATTCAGCTCTTCTAGTTCATTTAGTTTAAGTTCATCTAGCGAGTCATTAAGTAGCTCAAGCGAATCATTCAGTTCTTCTAGTTCATTCAGCTTAAGTTCATCTAGTGAGTCATTAAGTAGTTCAAGCGAATCATTCAGCTCTTCTAGTTCATTTAGTTTAAGTTCATCTAGCGAGTCATTAAGTAGCTCAAGCGAATCATTCAGTTCTTCTAGTTCATTCAGCTTAAGTTCATCTAGTGAGTCATTAAGTAGTTCAAGCGAATCATTCAGCTCTTCTAGTTCATTTAGTTTAAGTTCATCTAGCGAGTCATTAAGTAGCTCAAGTAGTTCATCGTCGTCAGATAACTTTGTTGTCCACAACGGAGTTCCTGTTACTAGACTTGGAGTACAGGTAATACATTCGTACGATTCACTCAGCTCTTCTAGTTCATTTAGTTTAAGTTCATCTAGCGAGTCATTAAGTAGCTCAAGCGATTCACTCAGCTCTTCTAGTTCATTTAGTTTAAGTTCATCTAGCGAGTCATTAAGTAGCTCAAGCGAATCATTCAGTTCTTCTAGTTCATTCAGCTTAAGTTCATCTAGTGAGTCAGCTAGTACTTCAGCTAGCTTTAGCAGCTCTTCATCCATGAGTTTCAGTAGTAGTAGCAGCGGTGTTTATTGAGCTATGCCGCCTACTTTCTATTGATAACAGGTTGTCCGTTAAAATCTGAAGTATAATGTTGTGTAGATACGGAATATTTTCTCATGGCATATGATTCTAGTTTCACCAGTAGATATAAGCTGCCCTACTTTGCGGCCGGCAATCGATATAGTTCAAGGGCCGATTTCGAGCGTTTTGTTACACTCGAACGCCACTTCGACTCTTATGTAGGTGTAGTTGGTGTCGGAGTTATTGATGGATGGGAGATAGTAAATGACTCTAATTTAACAGTGTCGATGAATTGGGGAGAAGGGTTTATCAATGGATATTACTCTGAGTCTGGTTGGATCGTAAAAAATCAAAATGATGTCACTCCAGATGATCAAGTAATTACCGAAGATTATTATGAAGACTCCAGCACTGGAGACGTCTACAGTAAAGTATTCTATCGCCAATCGTTGACGTTGCCAGACAACGCCAATGTATTTCTATATTCCTACCGTAATGCCAATTACTCACAAACAATCCCTTATCTAGTTCCCGACAATGACAATCCTACGCCAGAGACTTCAAACACTATTAACCCATCAAGAACGGCAGTGGCTTTCGGATATACTTCCACCCAGTCTCAGGCCTCTTCATCGGGAAGGGTGTTTATTGGTCTCGTGGTCACTAGAAATGGATCGGTTGCCGAAGTGGATGTTTCCAAAGTTGATACTTTGGCGGATATGGAAGCAGCCATAAAAGAGTTTGGCGATCTCGTCATCAACGCTCATCGTCATGGCGGCACTGGAGATTTTGATCCACCTGCAGTAAGGATGCAAACGGACAGGAGATCCATGGTTCTGTCGGGATCTTCCGATTCTCATAATGTGTTTACTGCCAAGAATAGCGACCTAACTAGCGAATCGCAAGATCATCGCCATACATACTATGTCGACTCTAGTGGTGATGGCATCACCGTTGATGTATTTGGTGACGGTAATTTTCATTTTCATGACGTATCAACTTGGACAGTCGGTGGGGTGAAGGGTGGTTCTATCGCGGCCCACACTCATGATCTGGAGCTTCCTGAAGATAGAAGCGATGGATGGAGTCAAACAGATCCTGTTCAGATTTATGTAAATAGTGAAGCTTATGACGGCAGCAACGCTGTCGTTTCAGCTAGCAATAAAACAGTCACATTCACTGGCGATGTTACGGTAAAATATCGCAAATATGGAATTGATCATAATGGATGGATATTTGAGTCTGAGGAAAAGAGTCTATATCGATTTATGCTTCGTGCGTCTATTCAGTATTACACCGACAATCCAGGGACGACCAACATCATCCTCCCGGACGCCGCCACTCCAGTATGGGTACTTAAGAATCAGGCGATAGCAGGTGAAGGCCGTCTCGTAAACAAGGGCGACACTTTCTTGTTCGTTGCAGATGCGGCAAGCGATGTTGCCGTTACGCTCGTTGAAGCTGGACATGTAGATGAAGTAGAGATTGAGATCCTGACCAATTCAGAAGTTCAGGGGCAACTTCCGCAAGATAATATCCTGTATATACCAGCGTCCAGAATTGTTGCTGGGACATTCCGTCCAGAGGCTATTCCTACGCTTAGTCATCTTGGTAGATTTCTTGAAATTGCCGAACCCAGACCAAAGAGAATGAAGTCTTCAGACGGTAGAATCTACAGCTTTATTAGGGATGATGTATTCAGCAATACCCAGATGGTATACTCTGTTGTTGATGACAATGCCGATAATTATGTCATTTCAACATCGGATGGAATGTATCGCCGGCCAGCTGCAGGAGCCTTTTTGTTCGTCGCCAATGGAGAACAGATTATTACCGATCCTGGTGACATTAGGACAAGATTGGCGTCCATGTCCTACAAGTATCAGCAAAGGACTGGAAAGTCACTTGTGATTGACTCTTTCTATGACAGTCAGATCACCGACGCCGACTATAAGATATCCGCCATTGGTGATCAATACAATTTTATTGGCCCTAGAAACGAGTCGGCTCCCCGTGGATATGACGACATCTGGCTATTTTTCGTTCAGCAATACCGTTTGACTGAATATGGATATACTGCCACTAGAACGGCTGGAGAGATTAAGTCGGGTGAAGAGATTATTCGTGAAGTTTCGCAGGAAGATGAAGAGGCTGACCCTCTTTACTTTGTTAAGAATGATTTTCATAGCAATACTGCAAAGGTACTTAAGATTAAGCAGGATCTTATTTCAGGATACGACGGAAGTACAGTTAATCGAATCTATTCTGTAGCGTCAGATCAGATATCGATGTCTTCCCAAGTAGACACCCAGTGGGGCTTGTTAGATGAGTCGGCAGAGGGCTATGTTTATGACCTTTCTGTTGGATATTCTGGATCTATGGGAATTGCATATAGTGGCGGATTGCGTCTATCAATATTGAATGGAGGTCGTGGATTCAGGCCTGTGATAGCTCCTTTATTTGGTGCTGAATGTCGTGCGGTTCAGGTTGGTTTTGAAGATCGTATTGTAGCGGCTTATGACGGCAATATAGCCGTTTCTGACGACTATGGCAGGAACTGGTCCACATCATCTCTGTCTTCATTCGACATATGTTCCATTATGTTTGACCCATCCCTTGATGTGACGACCATTGTTGCAAGCCATTCTCATGTGGTGTCTATCAACAATTCAGGTAATGGCGAATCATCTGAAGTATCTGGACATGTCCACTCCATCTCTAGCGGTACCGTGTCGTCGACTGATGGTCATTCGCATGGAATTGTCAGAACCTATTATGCCACATCGTCTGGAAGAAAGATTTATCGTAGTCAAGATAGCGGAACCACATGGTCAGAGTTTGCGTCTGTTCCAGATGAATACTCAGAATACGGCACTTCATTTGCTTTTGGCGGACTGGTATATGTTGCAACTGATGGAAAGGTCATTTCTACTGATGGAACGTCATGGACGGATGTTACTGCATTGGCATTCAGTGCATACTCGTCATCACTTAGCTTTGACTATGATTCGGTATTGATCGGCGCTGAAAATGTTGCGTATTCTTTTGATGGAACGACTGCCACTACCATTTATTCTGCCTCTGGAATTCCAGTTCCAGCTGTGTATCATGATATTGCACTTCGTAAGTTTGGGTATTATGTCAACAATCCATCTAACTCAGTCGACATGGGCGGAGATATGTATGTCGGATCCAATCTAGATATCATAGATTCATTCGACTATTTCTACCCAGAGCAGGAGGGATGGTCAGACGGTATCGAATACGATTTATACTTTGATGACAGATTACTGCTGTCAACCAGAAGAAATATCGACAGGTCTGGAGATCGCCCAGTGTCGGTAAGTAACGTTAGTGTTATTGATTTTTCGGTAAAGTCCGTGTTGGCCGCCGACATATGGCCAGGGGCGTCCTACATAGATGTCGTATCTGGAAGTGATTTCCCGCAATCTGGAACGGTTAGAATAGCGATTGACAAGTCTGGCAATCAAGCGATCAAGCCCACCTATTATTTTGAATATTATGCAGTATCTGGAAATCGTCTGCTATTAACGAACCTATCCATCTATACGGTCACCAAGGATGATGTCATCACGGTTGACTTTGTGCCTGACGTAGATGGCGATAATGTCGTTAGAATTACCGTCTATGAAGGAAAGCTGACTAATGTAGGAATTAATACTCATGAAGATGTTGAAGATGCATTGAGCACTAACAATATTGGACTTGGATGGGAGTTGTCGAATGTTTACTTATCCAATTTTATCCATTTGACGGCTGCATTAAACTATGCTCATCCTGATATAGATGCTGAATATGAGAATAGTTTACTTTCGTCTTTCAACTATAACGACATTCCAGGTGACCCCAACAATATTGATCGCCATATCGACGTCGACAGTAGCGACCTTGCCAGTTTGTCGCTTTATAGTGTAGATGGCCAGCGGCGCCGTTCGTCGTCACTTCCGCGCTTAGTTGCAGGGTTTGGTAACTTTGCTGGAAAATGCCTTTCCGCCAGCAGTATTGGATTGTTTATCATGGACTGCAGCAATTCCTTGGAAAGAAACTGGTTTAGGCTGGATGTAGACGGTAGTGTATCATGCTATGACGTCATGCAGCATCGCAGCGATGTAATTTATGTCCTCACTGAAAAAGGGACGTACGTCAATTCCGATGATACACTGACAGCCTGGACAAAGTTGAATGAGGATGTCATTGGCGGCATACCCAATAGGATAGTTCCAAGATGGTCAACTTTGGTCGATGAAGAGACGGGTATAGACTACTGGTGGGGCGATTGGAATGGACTTGTCCATAGCAATCCCGCCTTAGTCAATACAATCATTGTTTCAGGACCTGGTTTCATGTCCTACAGTGATGATAACGGAGTTACTTGGTTCGATGGTAAAATTTATGATGGGTCTGGAAGCTTGCTTGAAGGCATGGAGCCGATTGCACATACGTTACTGAGAAATGGAACGATGGTTCTATGTGCCAAGAGTTCATCTGGCAGTCTGTATGGAGTTTATGTGACGACTGGAACTGGTCGTACATGGAACCCAATCTATTCGGTTTCTTCAGTGACTGGAAGCATCAAATCAATGTCAGTTACCGATCAGCTAAATGTCAAAATAACTGTCGAATTTGAATCTGGACAGCCTTCTGACGGGTCATTGATTGGTCGGTATATGACTGTCGGTGCCGTAAGCTCAAGAGTCCTGTCCAATAGTGGTAGTACTATAATCGTATTTGGCGATGACATGACTGACACAACTTCAACTTCTTTTGAAGTTAGGCCATGGGCAGTCAATTCCATTCATGAAGATTCTGAAAAACGTATTTCATTAGGATCTTCCGTTGGTATGCTATGGGATGGTGGCGGATTATTCTCAGAAGAGAGGAAACGTGACGGCAGTGTTGTTTCAGTAGGAAATCGTGCAGTTATTAGTTCGGTCAATATTTCAGGGACGGTGGAGTCCGTCATACCATTAGCTACTACTTCGGTTATGTCGGCTTCGGTAGATCAGAAAATCAGATCGAATGAACTGAAGGACATGTCCATTATATTCATCTCCAGCATTCCGCAGCTTAAAGTGGTATCGAATTCGGCCACTAAGCCAGATGGTACCGTTGATTTGGTTGTTGATGGAAGTACCACTGACGTCAAGAATGGATATCGTTTTACTATACGTGGTGAAGGTATCAGGCTTTATGTGACATTTGATGGATTGATTGGTAAAGATGAATTGAAGGGAGGTTCACTTGTTCCAGAACCAATTTCTTCTGAAGCTGGTTTAGTTCGTGAAAATTTAGCCATCTTTACAGTCGCCGGCAACACTTCAGAATACATCGATCTATCAGCAGACTATGTCGCCCCATTGGGATATGACCCATTCTCCGTAATGATTCCTGGAACCGCAATTTTATCAAGTGATTCAGAAGGTGTCGTTCCAGTTACTGTCGATTTCGATACCCAGCGTGGAAGAAACGAACTTCGTGGAAATCAAATGATGGTCCGTGGGTCCGAGGTCCCTGATGATGGAGAAATCGACATTGTGGGCAACAATGAAATTGTCATTTTTGTCAAAGAGTCCTATACGGCTGGAGATGCGACATATTCAGTATTCAACACACTGGAAAATGGCATCGACTTTTATCTATCTGGACTTCCGTTTTTCCCACGCAATTCATTCTCGGACAAAAAGTCCAGTTTCCATAATGGTCACCGACATCAGATGAGTATGATTGCTGGCCCTATCACTGGTCAAGTAGATTCATTTGGAGTGGTCACTGCAAGTCGAGTAGAGTTAGTCTTGACTGAAGCTTCTAAATTGTCCGATTCATTTTTGGTTGCGAATCCCACATTGTTTGCCGGAGCTGACGTCTTAGTTTATGACCCGGACAATACTGAAGTCTACTATGAGCTTGAAGTGGCGTCGTGTTCCGCCAATTCTATTACCGTCGTCAGGAAAGATAGCTCGTTTGACTTCTCAGGGGCTGACAGTAAGAAGATTGGCTCGGGATATAACGTTAGTTTAGTCACTATAGGATATGGCAGAACAACGAACACTGAGCTTAACTCAAATTACGTTGTAACAAGGTCGAAGTTGACTGACGACGCACTTCGTAGCACATCCACATTTACTGTAGTGTCGACGTCTGGTATTCAGGTAGGTGGAAGAGTAAAGATCGTTGACGACAATGGTTTGTCATTTGAAAGCAGCGTGTCAGTTGTTAGCGGATTGCAAGTGACTATTACTGGAACCATGCCATACGACTTCTTAGTTACCAACAATGCAATGGCGGAAGTTCCATACTGGACTGTTGTAGTTGCCGATGAAGCCGTAGCCGCTGACGTTGATTCTGGAGACATTACGGTGCAAGTGTCTGACGCCTCTTTAGTTAATGAGAATGATATTGCGGTATTCTACGACAACCTAAATACCTATGAAGAGCATGTGGTTTTGGGAGTTATTGGTAATGTTGTAACAATGTCTGATGAGATCAATGCCAAGTATCAAGTGTCGCAAGGGGCGAGGATATCTTTCCGTCGCAAGAACTCTACTGACAATCATAGTCACTTAGTTCGAGATGGACAATTCGATGTCGTTCAAGATGTTGCACGACAAAATGTAGGGGACAGTCTAAATCATGGTCATTACCTAACTGGTTATATTGAAGAAGTTCTTGACATGAAGACTGTTGCTGACACTACATACATTGTCGGATCTGGTAGTGAGATATATTCAACTGGTGATAATGGAGAGACTTGGGCGGTTGATTTTGACCTAGACAAGTCGTATGAATTCCTTCCCTTACCGTCCAATATAACTGGTGTGTACATGATGTCAGCTGGTGAAATTGCGTATGCGGCATCATCAGGATATTATGCCTATCGCTCCATCAGGTAGGAAGTATATAGATTAACCGGGAAGAAATGAGAAGCTTCCTTGTATAATGAATGGATAGTGGTTTTCTGATATGGACAGTAGTTTCAACGGCAGCTTTAATATTTCCTCATGGAGTGCCACCAAGTTTATCGAGACTAGTAACGTCGCGATTGATGGTGCCACTGACGTATCCTATCTGTCTCAACAGCTATCCTTTGTTCAAAAGCGTATATCTATAGGTTGGATATCCATATACATGGGTGCCACCAAGTCTAATCCATCTCTTGACTTCGTGATTCATATGGATGTTAGGTCGTCGAACTCCGACAAGACACCAGGTGATACGATTTTGGGATCGGCAACATTGACCTCGTCTTTAATTACGGTCGACGGCTGGTACAAATTTGAATTCGATATCTCAGAAATGGACACTCCTGCCAATGGGCTGTCGATCGTCATGTGGCAGACTGGTGGCAACAATGACAATTATGCTTCATGGGCATATAATGTAGGGTCCTATGATGGATCTTTTGTTAGTACTGATGGTACGACATGGGATTCCCAATCAGGAATTCATAGGGTACTTCGTTCAGCGGCAAACTTTGACGCCTATTCTGCCATTATCAATAGTGACCCGTCCAAGATAACTCATGAACTAAAGACTCCACCAGCCATCCAGGCTACTGGAACGCAGGATACCGTAGACGAACTTTCTGACGGTACATTCGTTAATACCGTATTGGACACGAGCACTCCGTCCTATCCATATTACCCAGCTCAGCCCACACCTATCGTTAGGTTAGATTCGAAGAATTTGCATGTCTCCATCGTTTCCGATTCATCTGGAAGTTCTGGATGGAATGACCGCTTTGGCATGCGGAAGAGAATTTCTACTAAGTTGGTCGAAAGGCTTAAGGAATCATATCCTAAGGAGGTCACGTTCGATGTTATACATTATGGAGGTCGTCCGCTTGAAGTGCTGCCAGTATCTCTCAACCAAAGAGTGCGTGGCGTGTTTGTCTCGGTTGATTCATTCAACCTTATCTCTGGTTATGACGCAGATGGCAATTCCCTTTCACAAACCGACGTCCGAGGGCATCTTGGTACCGGTATTGTGTCGTACGGATTCAAGAACCTCAAGACCGAGACAACCTATGTAAGTTTTGGGTTTGATCTTGGTTGGTCTAACCAGCAACATCGGGCGGTCGCTGAACAATGGCATAGCATGTGGCCGACCGATAGCCCTTCATTGACTTCGTCGACGAATGGACCAAATGATCAGAGTGCACTGAATATTTTACTATCAGACTCCACTAAAAATTCCATTCGATATCAGTTTGGTGGCGGTAGCTCAGCCTATCGAGATAGCTTATCTAGCGATTTTCTTGTCGGTACCGACGTTGCTAATGTTGCAAACCCGGCATCAGTAGAAGTAAATCAGCTCCTTTCCGTTGTGGATAAATCAGGTATACGTCCAGGATGGTCAGTAGCCTCAACGGATACAGATGCAGACACCATTACATTCAAGAATAATGTTTATCGTACATACACTCCAGATGCCGGTGGATTTGTTGAAACATACTATCCAGAACAATTGGCCAGCGACTGGGATCAGACGGATGGGTTTGAATTCTTCTTCCTTGACGCGGCACAGAAGGGAGAGGTCACTTTCTATGTGCAAACTGCCAATGGAGCTCACATCGAATGGGACTTCACCCCATTGTCATCTTGGGAATTGATAAACCTCTATTATCTTGACGAAACTGCCACTTTTGATATCAATGCAGTTGACGCCAATGGCGACCCATTGCCAGATGGAACGACAGTTGAATTTTATGTCGATCGAGAGCCAACTGACGAACTTGAGCAAGAAGCTGAAGACGCTCAAAAAAGTTTCCCTCTTACGGCTGATGCAGACAGTGGGACCACTATACTATACATTTCTTCAGAAAATGCACAGAATATTACCCGAGGAGACACTTTAGACGTTATTGATGATGATCGCAATCCTGAGAAATTGGCTGACGGTGGCGAGAAGAACTATCATACTAGCACAGTGTCGTCTATAGACAAAGACAGCGGCAAGGTCGTAATCACTGACGCTCTTCCTGCAGCATACAATACGTCAACTAATGCAGGGATATTAACTCCATCGACTGATACCGAAGGTGGATTTGACGTCAACTTGGTTGAAAAGCTTCCAATTACTGCCAATTTGGTGGATATTACGCCAGTGTATAATGGATCCTCGTTGCCATCCGAATTATATAATGACCTTGACGCGCCTCCAGCCTCTCCATCTGCTGCAGAGGATGATTACAATACCGACCCTACAAGAGTAGTTAGGTCGGTTATCGAAGTAATGACCAAGGATGGTTATGGAGCTGTCAGACTGTGCCCCATAACCGAAGATAGGTTCCTGCCCAAGTCGGTTAGGGACGCCTTGGCGTCATCAATGTTTAATTTGAGCGAACGGGACCAAGTTGGGGCGCAGGCACTTCTTGATATGGAGAAGGGCGAAATGAAGGATGGCACTGACGATACCGTCCTGGTGTCTACCACTGGAGCTACAGAAACGTCCACAGATGAAGAAGAATCGTACTATGACGGCGTTCCTGACTTTGTCATGGACCACAAGGTGGTAACGTTCGGCGGTGCGGCTAGCAGCGATATGCGATCATTCTCCACCGAGCTGGAAGAGGTTACCGTTGGCGAGGCCGATCCTCGTGAATATTTGGCAAGGACGTATTCAATCTACCCAGTCATGACACTTTTCGATTCCGATGGCGATAAGATAGCTCTTGTCCTTATGCAGGATTTCCAAGTATATTTCGCCTCTCCCATATATATAGGTAATACTATTGACAGGACAGTTACTTATCGTCAGTGCCCAGTTGTTGGCGGAGAGCCTGGTGAAACGACTGAAACTGAAGTCCCTGGAGCATATGCCACAGATGAAGGTCTTGTCACTGTATCTTACGAAGTTACCGACAAGGACTTCCCAGTAGATGGCACATTGACAGTTAACATCTATGATGCACGTCGAACCATACAGACAAGAAATGCCACTGATGACGATCTCGGAGAATTGAATGGCTGTGGCGATACCGTTTCGATGTCTGGAGGAGAAAAGATCTTCTCGACATCGTCAGATGATACATACACAGCGTCATTAACCGACAAGTTGCTGGCCGACGACATTCTTGGTGAAGATTATCCAAGTTCGTTCACGATTGAAGTAGTTGGCGGCGTTGCATCATTTACGCTCCCCAAAATTGATCGAGTATCATTATTGGAGATACATGCAATATTCGAGTTTGACAATGGGGCCAAAAAGTTCGTTAACAAGCAGAATGTGTATTACAAGAACCCTGTTGTCATTTTGTTAACTGGACTTGGAAAGTTTGCCGCCGATGGCGAATCCAAATTCAATCTCGGCGCCAGTGTAAGCTGGAAGGAACTGTATCCGGTAAACGACGGTACGATCGTTAATTTTGAAGGTGGTGGATCTCCAATGGCTCCGTCGACCAGTCAGACTATTACTGGCCTTGCCGATGGCGTCCTTATTGGACCTCATGAACCAATTCCAGCACCTACTGGTTTGGCTGCTTTATCTGACAGTGACGGGTCTATTCCAGAAGGAATAACCGCGATTACTTCTTATCAAGGGTATACCTCCAGTAAGTCTGGAGACATATTCTGGACACCAGAATCTCCAGAAGGGGAAGACTTTTATTTTTATGCAACTGGATCGAATACCAACCCAGACTCTGAATACAATGGGACTAAGAAGATGTGGTCCGATGGATATGACTATGTCGTCATAAATGGAGATTTACCAGCTTCGTCGTTTCGTGCCTTCCCATTTATTGACTCGGTCTATGAAGAGTTAGTTCAGGATCGTATGGGTGTCGTATATTCTGCAGGTGGACTGACTGTTGAGACTAGGCTTCCAAGATGGTCTGAAACGCCTCCTTCCGAAGGCCCGTATGAAAATGATGGCGACGTTCCTTACGGATGGGTCACCAATCGACTGTATAGCAATCAATTCATTGGACGTCCACCATATCGTGAACCCAATCCAGATAATCCGGATCCATGCGAGTCACCCGATTGTGTGTCGGTTTCTTTATTCACCAAATCAAGACGCCAGAATATTGTTGGAATAGGCATTGATAGCGACACTGTATCATTCCTTTCTTCTACAATAGGTGGTGGAGCGGCAGATATTCCAAAGCCGCGTGCGTATCCAGTAGAGCCATTGGGTATTACCATGTCAATGGAACCAGTCGACCGTACTGAATATCAGTCCGTAGAATGGCGTAAGACACCTCTGGGTCAATCACCTAAGAGTGCAGGGTATGACAGCTATAACAATCCCATTATCAGGAATGGTGAAAACAAATATTTCACTTGTGCCGAAATTACCTGGAAAGACAAGTTTGTGATTGGTACATCTGGGAATCCATTGCCAAAGGTACAGTTTGAAGTTGGCACTGCCGAAATTGATTCGAAGACTGGAGACGTGACTTTTACCCCATTGGCTAATCCATCCGACTGCCCGATAGATTCCCCAGATGCCGACATTAAGCATGTCCGTACTACTTTCGACTATGATCATTACCATGAAGTATATGTTGACGACAATGGTCAGGGCTATACGACCAGTACCATTACTTATGTGAATGGGGGGGCGGTATCTGACCATGTCCATAAAATTAACATCTATGACGATTTAGTTGTAAAAAATTCTTTATCTATTGATGAAGATGGCAATCAGGTTAATCATTCACATTCTATGCGTTCCATAGCTGTTGTTGGAGTTGGACCAGTTATCAACAAGACGTTGAGCATCGCCATCAAGGGTGAAGTGACGTACGACAATGGGAAAGTTAAGTCAGATGGCACTAGGGTTGGTCGTACACTGGATAATTACACCTTCACATATCCTGAATCGGCATCTACAATTGGCACCATTGAATCTGGATACAAATTGGAAATCATTCCAGTCGGTAAGCAGTTCGTCGAAGGTAAAGTCGTTAATGCTTTCTCAACTAGGAATTCAGGAACAGAATCTGGATACACCATATTGTTCAAGGCAAGCATCATTATGCCAGATGGTGGCGAGACTCCTGTCGAAGACGGCACTAGGGTTTTTGCCAATTTCGATTTCTACGAGTTCGAGGAAGAAGATGCGGACAATAGTGATGATGATCTTTTGATTGTTGGTAAGAATGACGAACCAAAGAATGTCGCAGTACTGAAGATTGGTGCGTTCCTACCTCAATTTTCTAATGAAGTTCGAGCTGACCAAGAAGTCATGATCACAAGTAATATTCATTGGTTCCCATCAGTATCCGCCGACCCCAACATACGTAAGCCGGAAACCGACACTGCAGATATTGCCGCGGCTATCAACTCATATGCTGAAATTGGCTCCAGTCAGATGAATGATGCCATTGCTTTGGCCGCCAGGAGAATGATTACGTTTGAAGAGCATATCGGGAGTTCGAAGAAAATTATTGTAGTGCTGTCAGATTGTTCAGAGTCATATTCCGAGTTGTCATTTGATCAGGCCATTGATGAAGTCACGGCTGTAGATCGACAGGATACGGTTGAGATATTTGCCATAAAATTATCTGATACGATGCTTTATGACGATCTTGTCGCTCAGAAGTTTGCCATAGACACAGATGGTGAAGTATTGAAGGTAGCACAGGTTGCTGCGGATCCAGACGACACAGCTGATGAAGTGGTTGAGGGTATTGTTGAATCACCGAATTTCGATGTGGTTACTGGAACGTACACTAATACTGTCGACTTAGGTGACAATAAGCTATTTGACAGACTGAAATTCAATATCTTAATCCCAGACGATTCGTCATTGATATTCCGTGTAAGGTTTAGCGAAGATGGAATGACCTATGGTTCATGGATAACCCTTGGAGAGGGAGACGATTTTACTTTGTCATCTTCAGCTTCTACTGGAAGATACTTGCAGTATGAGATGACATTTAGGGGGAATCCTGAGACTTTTGAGTCTCCTGAATTCTATGGTGTTACATATGATTATTATGAACCGCGTGGATACACCCTTTTCTTTCAGCCTATTCCTGTTGAAGATGGCAAGGACGGCTATGTGGGAGAAATCATATTCACACACCATGGAACCATCCCATCGACTTCAGTAGTCGAGTATGGAATAACACATGACGAGTCGAACGACAAGGATGACTTCTATTCTGTTGACCAACCTCTCTTAGAAGCGGGCCATGGAGGCATTATACTTAGTCGCGTAAATGAATTGTTGATTAGGTCTGATTCGCAAAGTTTCAAGGCGGCGTATGGCGGTTGGAACCAATCGTATGATGTCGAACTGTATCGAGTGTCTGATGAGTTTCCATTAGGCACACTGGTTTCTTCTTCGTCGTATTCGGTCGAATACGCTTCAGGTTTGTTCTCGTTTGGACAGTCTCAACCGTCCAGTGACACATTCACGATGACTCTTGGGCTGAAGCCGTTCTTCAAGATAATGGTTAACATGGTGAACTATGGACCAGATGCATTGTCGCTAGATTACGTTGGGTCTATGTATCGAACCGTTGATCGGTCTGATATCTATGCTGACGGACATAAACCGATATATACTGTAGTAGATACCGATTTGGATCAATTGGGCGTCACCAGCTCAGGAATAGTGTCGGCATCCCAGTATGTGTACAACACCGAGATTGGTAATGACTCTGATAAGATTAAGGACATTATCTTGGTGGATGGCATCTATTATGTATTGGCTTGGAATGGCAGCAATGCCTATGTGTCGACACTATCGTCCAACCTTACGTTCATTGAACGTGTAGTAACCCCACTGTCAATTGAGCCTTTGTCGATCGGCATCATGGATGGCATATGGCATATTTCGTACACCTATGGTAGATTGAATAAGGTAGTGAGGATGGATTCAGATTGGAATATCATCAACACGCTGGAAATGTCATTCACCGATTCCAATTCTGGAGTAATTAGGTCAAGGCTTGATCGTTGGTATTCTCCATCTAGGTCTAGAATTGACATTTATAGTAGATCATTTGAATTGCGTAGCGATAATATTGAGCCAGATGCGGAAATCACTGGAGTACTTGACGTAATAGATAATAATTTGTACTCAATATCACGTCTACGGGATATTATTTTTGAATTTGCGTTTGATGGGACCATCACGAAGACTTATACTCTTTCCGAGAGAGCAACCAGCGTAATTAACGTTAGATACGTGAATAATGCAATCATGTTGGTCGAATCTAACAGGATTTATACTGTACCGTTATAACGCCGCTTCCTAAAATTTAAAAGGGGATCCGAATCTTGATCGTAGTCTACGACAGGGAAAACGGACAGGTAGTATCGTCGTTTGTGGCGAACTCCCGCATTTCCGATATGGCTGACGACATACTTCAGCGAATGCATCCTGACCAAAACCGAAACTTGTCATATTGCGAAGTGGATTACAATGGCCGCATTCCTTTCGGTTGCAAGGTTGAGCTTGTCGATGGTATGGCTTTCCGTTTACACTGTAATGACAAGGTCTATTTTGAAATGGACCCCGAAGAACTTCGCAAAATGGTTCTTGCAGAACGTCAAAAGGAACGTGACAAGATGTTAAATTCGTTGCCATTTAGGAACGATGACAACTTGAAGCGCCTGTTTGGTGAATACCTGCCAATGATGCGACAGACCAGTGAATTGACAAGGCATAGGATTGCCGACAATTCTTACTTCAAGGGAGATATTCTTCCTATTGGATGGTGGGGTTCATTCGTTGATGCAGGTGGGTATGCCAATATGAATCGTGAAATTACTCAACGCCTACCTAATTACGGCATTATCCCAAAAACAGATATATATCCTACTCCATCGCAGATTGACAAGGGGACTGAAAGTGTACTTAGAACAATGTCCGGTTTGCGAGTGAAGACCGATCGGTATCCGTTTGTGTATGCGTTCACGCCAATGGCCCATCAACGTCATTATGGCAAGCGTATATTCTATACCATGATGGAGACTTCAAGTTTGCATCCTGAATTTGTTTCTCATTGCAACGAGTATAGCGACGAGGTCTGGGTACCTTCAGTGGCTAACCGAGAATTGTTTACATCGAATGGCGTCAGGAAGAAAATTAGGGTAATGCCACTTGGTATAGACGAAAAGCTTTATTTCGACACTGAAGTTAGCACTGACTTCCCCCTTGAAGATTGTGTTGGATTGTATGGTATGGATCCTAGAAACGGCATTGCCAAGCGTCGATTCTTGACGGTCATTCAGTGGAATTTTAGAAAGGGCTTTGATGCACTTATAAAGGCTTTTTGTAGAGCATTTTCAAGTATGGATGATGTGTGTCTTGTGATTGCTACGCAGTATTCCAAGGAAGTCGTTAAGGCGGACCTTGATCAGTATGTTCCATCAATGTCGGGGCTTCCGCAGGTTTTGTTGTACAATAAGATAGTTCCGATCAGTCGTATGCCATCGTTGTATGATTCCTGCGACTGCTACATTCATCTTTCACGTGGAGAGGGATTCAGCCTGACGCAGATAGAAGCAGCAGCTAGAGGATTACCAGTTATCTCATGTATGCACTCGGGCATGACTGAGTATTTACGTGAAGATAATAGTTATCCAGTCAGTTGTCCAGAAAGGGAAATGTGCCACCCTAACTTGGCTAACATTTCATTTTACTATCAGGGGCAGACGTTGTGGAAGCTTGGTGATCGCCAAGTGGACCAGGCAGCCGAATATATGAGGCATGTGGTGTCACATCCTGAAGAAGCCGCTATGAAGGCTTCTGTGATGAAGGAAGACGTCATATCTAAGTATACGTGGGACAGGTCGGCTGAACGCATAGCAGAGGCCTTAAGGGCATGATTTCATTGGCATATATAGTTCGTAACGAGGAATATTATATCGAGAGGAGCATTCGTAGTGCGATCGATATAGCTGACGAATTAGTGGTTGTGGATGCTATTTCTGATGATCGCACGGTTGAGATATGCAAGGAATTTGGTGCCATTGTTGTTGAGTCTGAATGGGATGATGATTTTTCACACGCTAGAAATATTGCAGTAGCACATTGTTCTGAACCGTGGGTATTTATGCTGGATGCAGACGAGCATTTGGAAGGAGAAAGCTTGGATCTTCTAAAGAGGGCAATAGACATAGCTGACGAAGATGAAATAGTCGCCTATCAACTCATGCGGAAGAACCATTATCCTAGTCATGATTCGGATTCGGGTTTTTTCACGAAGCCGTTCTATCCCGATTTTCAAACAAGGCTGTTTAAGAACATACCTGAAATATATTTTTCTGGAAGGGTTCATGAGGGTGTTGTGCAAGCGATCGAGATGTCAGGAGTAGGGGGAATCGGTCGTGTGCCGGTAACCATACATCACCACATGTTCCGTGGGGACAAAGATAAATACGAGAGAATTAAGCTGGAATATTACCAGCAATTGCAAGAAATGGATGATAATACATCCTCGGAGGTTGACTGATGTCCGAAAGTATAGAATGCCGTAAATGTGGTCAGATAAAGGACGTTAACGAATTTAACATCGTTGACTTCGACGAAGAGTCGGAATCCTTTGTCAGGGCTGATAGTTGTACGGCCTGCACGAATAAAGGCAAGTCTAAACGCGTCCATTCAGATCAGGATAACGAACCTGAATCAGAAGAGCCGATGGACTATTATCAAACCGTTGAAGAATACGCTTACAAATTGGCTGGGATTTGCCAGTTGGACATGAAGATTATCTCTGCTTATGACGAGATTATGTTCTACAAAAGGGCAAAGTCTAAGCCAGAGATGGAGATTGACTTTAATGATGTGCAGGCTCGTGCAATTGAACTGACGGAGAGTCTCCGTGGATTGGAATACAAGCGTGAGTCAAAGCTGCAGGCGGGCAATTATATTGTTGCTGGTGATTCGCATGGCATGTATGAGCTTGAAGAAGTAGTCAAGGTGATTGGCCAAGTTGCTAGCCATTTTGATGCTCAGGTAATTCATGTTGGTCATATGACTGATAATCATGGCTGTTTGAGCAAGCATATTTTCTCGCTTCCTGATCTTCATGTTATCCCGATGGCAAATGAAATCTCAAGGGTGGCCGTCTATCAAAAATCGCACCCAACATTCTCTATCGTTCGCGAGAGAATAGAAATCGCAGGCAAGGTACTTATACGTAATCAGAATTATCGTAGCGATTACACTATTGGCAATTGCAAGAGCTTAAAACTTAACGAGTCTGGGTATGATGCGATCGTAGTAAACCGTCATATGCATGAGCTTTGCACCTACACCAAGAATGGCCATCGTTGTAGATTGGCAACTCCTGGAAGTATTTGCTCTCCACATCAATCCCGTCCGCCTCGAAAGAGAGTTCCCAATGATCGTGAAGAGTTGATCAACCTTTCGCTTGACAAGACATATTCAGGTCGTCGTCAGGATGAGGTGAATAACCTGTGGGAGAATGGTATTATTCTTCTGCATGTTATGCCAGATGGAAACTCTACTGTCGTCCCTATGAGGATTAAGAAGGTGGGTGGCAAATACGTCACAGCTTATGGCCGTAATGTATTTACCGCCTCTGGTATTGTTCAGCCTGATTCAGTAGGCCTGGTCGTTGGTGATGCTCATGTAAATCAGCATGACACCAAGGCACTGGCCGTAGTTGACAAGATTGCGAAATATGTCAAACCAGATTTCTTTGTCAATTTGGGTGATCATGTTAACTGTAGCTCGCTTAATCATCATGCCATGGATCGAGGTCAGCCAATTGTTGACGAAGATGTCGTAAATGAATGCGGAAAGGCTAATTTCGTTCTTGATAAGATGAGTGAATGGTCTGACAAGAATTACATCATCATAGGTAATCATGAGCGATTCATGAATGACTTCTACAAGAAGTATCCACAGTTGAAAACGCTTCTCAATTATCACATGATCATTGGTGCCGAAGAGCTGGGGTACAATGTCGTAGATCACCGTAGCGTATTGGAGATAGATGGAGGTAAATATATCCATGGTGATGTCCGTATGTATGGTGCGTCTGGCGAAAGGCATCAAAAGGCACGTGAGGTACTTGAAGCTGAGACTATGGTAGGTCATTGCCATCAGCCTTCCGTTTCAAGAGGTGTATACTTCATCGGACTTATGGGAGATCTTGATCAGGAGTATAATGAAGCCGAGCTTTCTAATTGGATGCATGGCTTTGGACTCGTTACTAAATATGGCGATGAGACGTTTATGACCACTATTGGATTCACTGAATACAAGACGGTGTTTGACAATAACGTATTTGAAGCTAATTCTGGGTCAAAATGGGAAGCTCCTGAATTTACCGCAAAGATTGTCTATATCACCAAAGACGAATAGGGTTTGCGGCGATAGCTTCCGTATAAGATTGACATGGCCATAAAGACTGACACTATGTTCGGGGAGTTCGCTCCCCGGGAAATATCAAGGTGCTCCAACATTTATGCCATCATGTTTGATGGTGACCTTAATGTGGTGATGTTGGATGCCAACCTATCCTTGGCCGTTGTGGTGCGTCAGTTCCTCGATAATGTGGTCAAAAGAGAAATGGCTGCATTACCTTCTGGAACATCCAATCCTAATGTTATCAAATCCATCAAGAATAGGATCTTGGGTGAAAAGAAAATCATTAAGGATCAGCGTGGATATTGGCGCCAGATAGAAACTGGCGGTGGCGTTTCAGGAGCGTTGCAGGTTCTGTATGATGCAGACACTCATTACATTCATATGGTTGGCAATAGTTATTCTCCATATGTGAAGGCAAATAATAATGAAGGGCAAGTGCAGAACGAGATCATGTCAGGCATTGTTCGTTGGGTTGCTGACAAGTTCGATACGTCGCCTTCCCACCTTTCATTGGTGTCCGGGCCGATTCCATTTAAGGACTATGAAGTTCATACACTTGAAGAGTTTCCAGGCATACACGATATTGCTAGAAGAATGGACCTTAACATTGATTTTGAAAAGGCTCCACAAGTTTTACTGCTAGATTATTCCAATCATAATATTGTGAACATGGTTGAAGAACAGTTTGGTAGCGACAAGGATTCATTCTTTTCAGACTCTTATCCATTCCGATATGTTGATGACAATGGAAAGGAAATTGTTCGGGTTAATCCCCCATTCATCCTAGTCAATAGTTATGGTAAGAATGTCCCAACTATTTTGAGGAATGTTCTGGACATAATGATCGACATGAAATATAGGATCAACCTTCATCGCAACCCTGATGGCGAAGGTCGAGAAAAGTCGAAGCTTGAATTATTGCACGATAAGATAAGGGTGAAGATGGACATTGGAGATGAACTCGGAGATGTCATGTTCCAGTTTGTCAGGAACAATCTTGATTTGCCGTATGACCATATGCCCCAGACAGACTTGTTTACAGATCGCATTTCCTCCATGGGGCTAGAAGACTCTCCCCAGATGCGTAATTTCGCTTCGATCTTCATGATTTTCAGAACTATGTATAGTCCTCGCAAGAATAGCAATCTATTCAATAAGGTCTATTACTATACTGCGATTTCCAATCCAGGTGATGAGATACAGCATCGTCAACTTTTTGATCAGCTATTTTCGATATCAAAGAGTGCCATTGTTGACGATCAGAAACATGAAGTCTTAGCTTCGTATTATTCTTTTCCGCCTGAAGCGGTAGAGTTGTTTGGATTTGAAACAGTGCCAGATCAAAAGGTATTCGACACAAGCAATCGGCATCTGACAACTTCGCCATATTATTTCACCGATGGTGATGGAAGTACTGATCAATCTGATGCCATGGTAGCCGATGTTGTGTCCAAGTCTTACGGTGCGTATCATGATAATACTAACACACCAGGTATGGTAAGGACACTTTCCAGCTTTCCAGTGGTGTACTCTGAAATCATGAATATGTTTGAATCACGTGGCGTACAATACAAGGACATCAATGTCATTCTTATTTATGATCCAGATAATCCGAATATGGTGGGTGGATATTACAAGGATGTGACTGGAGCTGAAGAGGCGTTGTCTAAGTATGGCAATTATAAGCCTCCGATTATTGTGCTGAATATCTATAGCAAGTCACTGCAGTCTATGGATAAGGTTGCAGAAGTTCTAATTCATGAGGCGTCACACTATGCTGACGACTTAATGGTTATGCAGGGCTTGGCAGATCCTTCTATCATGTTCAATCCTAAGCCTTCAGATAACACTCTTGATGATATGTTGCGGTATATGAGACAATATTTATCGGAGTCTCCTACTGAATTCAATGCTCATGCAATGATGCCATATCTATCCTTGTCCATGGCGGATGCCGAATACCTAAAAAGGAATAGATTCCCATTGAAGGCCAAGCTCTTAAAGAGTTTATTTATTGATACTGACTCAATAGAAACTCCCACTATCGAAGATGCTGTAGCGGGATCGGTTGAGATTAAGATTGACCCTTCAATGATATCCAAGTTGTCTGATGCCATTAGTATCTCCACGTCTCTTGGCACTAGAGATAGATTCTTCCAAAGTGGAGTGAATGATTTCGAGAGCTTTGCGGTAACTTCTTCCGATCCATCTACTGGCGTAGTTCAAATTTCCGCTCCATTATCTAAAGATTATCCAGCTGGTTCTGGAGTGTCTAGCCCCGCCATCGAGTCTTTGGAGCTTCGTGGAGAAAGGGAAGTCCTTTATTCCAAAATTATCGATCACGGATTTGATATGGCGATCGAAACTGCCAAAAAGAATTCTTCTTCCATTTGATTTTTTGTCTACAAGCTGTAGCTTAATGTAGCCAAGAGAGAGAGAAAATGGATATTCAGAAATATAGAGACCGATTACTCGGTGACGTTGGTATACCGACATGGTTTGTTAACGAGTGCCCATATTGCACTATCAATATGCCGGTGCAGTCAGTACTGGGTTATTCATTGGAACTTACTGCCAAGGTGTTCGGCAATGTTTCAGTGAGTTATTGTTGCCCGCATTGCAGTTCGCTTGTTGAACTTAATTATGAACAGGTAGCCCCATACATGACGCTTGATGAATTTATAAAATTGGATGAGCAGCCCTCAATTCCCGTCAATAGATGTGACATTGAGTCCGACTGCACTAAAAACAATGTGTTGGAATGGAAAAGCAAGCAAGAATCATAGTCGGAACCAAATACTCTCGCATATCTACCGATCTTGATCCGGCGACATATTTGGCTCTTGATGATGCCCTGTCATACTACAAGCTAGGGCATGAACATGTCCCTTCATTTAAGGAACATGTGTGGGATGGAAAAGCTCATATGTTGGAAGATGGCAATCTATTCCTTACTGGCTTATTATCTATAGTCAGGCAAGTCCTTTCTAGTCGCGATTACGGGTATGAAATTATTGATCGTCGGCACGTTCCAGAAGAGAACTTTCCAGAGCTTAAATTTGCGGCACCAGCTGATTTTGATTATGAGGAAAGGCCGTATCAGCAATTTACGATCAATAAGTGTAAGAAATTTACTCGTGGATTGATGCAGATTGCCACTGGTGGCGGAAAGACAATTGTCACCACTGGGTTGATTGCGGCCCTCAAAGTAAGGCCATTTGTATACTTTGTTCTATCGAAGGAGCTGATGCGTCAGGCCCATGACACTCTTTCAGCATTTTTGAATACTGAAATAGGAATGGTTGGTGATGGCAAGTGCGAAATCCACGATATCACTGTATGTACTGTTCAGACTGTCGTAAGGTGTCTTCATAAGGATGACGAAGCATTTAACGAGAAAGACTACAAGTTTGATAATGAAGATATCTGGGATGAAGACAATTTCTTTGTTGAAAGTAACGCTGAAAAAATTAGGCATCTTGTAGCAACTTGCAAGGGATTTTACTTTGATGAAGTGCACCATGCTGCAGCTAAGACCTGTCAGGAGGTCATATTTGCCGCAGAAGAAGCTTACTATAAGTTTGGGGGTACTGCCACCCCATATCGCGACGACGGCGAGGACATGGTCGTTCAGGGGCTTTTTGGCGGCAAGGCCGTGCAGATCAGTGCTACGTACCTCACTAATAATGATTGGCTCGTTCCAGCCGAGGCGTTCTATTGCGACGTCGATTCTAATGCGGACGGACACACTTCGTACAGAAGTATATACTCTCATGCCGTAGTTAATAATGTTGAGTTTAGTTCCGCGATAGCTGACCTAGTCGATTTTCTGGTATCTAATGGAATCTTGTGCCTTATTCTGGTTCAGCAGATCAAGCATGGAAAAAACATTTCGCAGATGATCAAAGGATCCGTCTTCTTGAGTGGCAAGGATACGACTAAGAAGAGAACTAAGGCTATTGCTGACATGCGTGAGGGAAAACTGAAGGTATTGGTTGCTACTACATTGGCCGATGAAGGGCTTGATATTAAGCCCCTTGGAGCGGTTTTTATGCTTTCTGGCGGCGCCAGCGTTACCCGTGTTCCTCAACGCGTAGGAAGATGCATACGTAAGTATGAGAACAAGAAGTTTGGACTCTTCTTTTATTTTAGACACAGGGTGAAATACTTGTTCGAACAGGGGCTCAAGGTTAAGAAGATTCTGAAAGAAGAAGAAAGTAATCACATCCATCACATACGAAAGTTTGAAGATCTCAAACAGGCGGTGTGCGACTTCATCAATCGTCAACAGGATGGGTTTTAGATGGAATTTGACATAAAAGGCGTATATGAAGCTATGGTTGCCGACACTTCGTTGGTAAAACTGTGCGTCAATTATGTTCGTGGACAAGCTCGGCAGGAGATGCTAAATTCGATCATTGGCGTCATAGATTCTGATTTGCCATTGACGGATTCGGTACAGTCAGGTTCGATGAAGTGGACTTTTCCACGAAAGGCTAGAAATATGCTTTGGTCCATCGACCACAGAACTGCTAACGAGAAGTACTTCCAGAATCACCGTGGAAACTTTCAGCGTCGCATGAAGGACCTTTGTCGCGAGAAGGTCTTTCATATGTTTAAGTCTGGTAATATCATATCCATGTCTGTCGATGTTTTTGCCTTATCTTGGTCTTATTTCAATAATGGCCAGGGTCGGGTGGCACCATTATCAATTTTGCAGATGATAGAGAATGCCCCAGCATTTCGGGATATGATGATTAGTGCAGAGAATAGCAACATTCAAGTTGATACATTTAACCAAGACTATGCCCGATTCATAAGTAACTTAGTTGGACAAGTTGATCGCAAACTATCTGTCCGTTTGCCAAAGTTCGAGGTTGGCGATGGTTGGCAGTACATTCGTTCATTAGCTGATGTACTCAGAAGTGTTGATGAATTTGCAGGCTTTGCTAATGATCCCGAGTCATACAGTAAGTTGCCGTCTCAAGTATATGCCAGTGGACTTGGCGACGAGGATCGTAAATTCATTCATTTCGTACCGCAAAACTCGAATCTTGAATCTGCAATATCGCATGATTCAGTGTCTGCGTATAAGCAATTCGATAGTGACCTGCCACAGCGTCTAGACCAGGACCTTGATATATACAATCGTCCAGATCATCTGGTAGAGCTTTTCGAGAGGGTATTGCGTCGCTCTAGGTCAGTTTTGTTTACTGGCGATCCCATTATGGCTTCTCCGTCACAGGAGCTTGAAGCTGCCGAAGAGATACTTGAAATGGTCTACGAGGTTGACGGATCGACTTCTGATGATATTATGAGCTGGGCCTCGTGGTACGAGTCTTCAATCGCCTCTTCTCAAGATGGCGATGTTGACCTAATGGATAGTATAGGTAAAACATGGGGACTTTATTTAGAACAGGGCCGAGAAAAGTTTGGACATTCATGCATGACGCCCGCCAAAAATGTCCGACGTCATGCCGAATTCATCTATAGAGTTGAAGGAATTGATAGGGGCTTCCAATACATATCCATGCTCTATGGAATCGGCGTGGCTCATGGATCCTTGTCACTGAAGTCTGGGCGGCAGCAAGCCGATAATCATGTTAAGGTATTTTTGCACAGAATGTCTGAAGAAGCATTACTTGGAGGATCATGGAAATTCCCTATCATGCATCGTGCGATTTCCAAGTATGGAACTAAAGACGTTCTGAACGATACGTTAGTTAGGATTATAGGTGAAGTTTTCAAGGAGCGTTTTGGAAAGCCTCCAGTTCCTGGAGAGAGTTTATCTACATCTGATCGAGTGTCCAGAAGTGTAAATGCTTATTGGGACCAGTTTGATGATGTTTTAAGGGAGGTAGAAAATGGACAGTAAGATTAGATTTGTCAATAAGATATATGAGAATTGGGAAAGGTCTATGACCGAAGCCAATATACCACGCAAATATTGGCCATTTAGTGCAAAGAAATTTTGCCAGAGATGCAACCTTATTGGCAAGAAACTTGAGGTTACAGAGTTCGTTTACAAGAAGCAGGCAGAGTGGAGTTTAAACTATAACTTCATCATTGAAGGCCTGTGTCGAGACCCAGATTATTCGCCCGCTGAAATACGACGAGCTTTGGGTATGGCCATATTGATAAATGGAATTGGATATGCAATTTTGAATGAAAAAATTTATTGTGATTACGGTAGGTATCTTTCATTCAATCAGCTGATCACCATGTTGTCCGATAAAGATTTGGCGTATAGCAATCTTGACCAATTGTCCAAGTATCACTATCTGTTTATCTCCGACGTCGAGAATTTTAATAGTCGGATGTCGGGTGGATTGGTTGAGGCCCTGAAGGCGAGGCTTGACGACCTTCTTCGTCGTCGCCAAGATGCAGGTAGGATAAATATTATCTCATTTGCCGCAGAGTGCACTCAAATCTTTACCGACAACAAGCTTGGGAATGAGATTCATGACATTCTATTTAAGTGTTATGACTCTGCATCATATCACGATCCGGAGGAAAGAATCGTGAAGGTAGCAAACAGTGTTGGTTCCAAATCGGGGCTGGAGGAATAAATGTCAGAGAAACAAAATTACAAGAATCGCCAGCCCATTCCCAATAACAAGCTTAGGGATATTGCCAGACTGGATGAAGAACGTCTTATCGCTCTTCTTCTTAAGGATAAGGACACTTTGTCTGATGTGATGGACAATACTAATTTATCCTACAAGCATTTTTTATGGGAAGAGCATGCTGGCATGTTTAATTACATCGCCAAGTATTATGGCAAATATGAAGCGATATTGACGCGTGACACGTTCCGTACAGTGACGATGGAGAAGTTGGGTACGGATGAAGCTGCACGACTTACTAATGCGTTCAATACGTTCTATTCGAAGAGAGCGAATACGGAAGATTACAAGCGGATCCGTGACGGTATATTCGCCCGGTATGCACAGCAGGAGTTTTTCACTGCCACACGTGGTGGAGAATGGCTGGCAGAGATTATTGGAGGTACTACCGATCAACGCGATAGCATCAAGAAGTTTGCCGAGAAAATAGACAGTATCGCTTCAAATATAAACGAATCTGAAGAAGATAAGTTCTCATCGGTCGACATGGTGTCTGACATTCTTCCTAAATTGATTGACGACCTACAGAGTCGTCGTGAGATTGCGATTGAAGACCGTGGCATAATTTGCGGAATAGACGCATATGACTCGGTGTTTCAAGGTTTTAGACATGGGAAGTATGGAGTGTTTCTTGGATTGCCAAATGGTGGCAAAACAACCATGATGCTTAACTTTGCCTTCAATATGGCCAAGTTGAACTACAAGGTTGCGTACGTCACTATTGAAAGTACAGGTATCGAAGTGACAGAAAGGTTGTTGTCAAATCATACTAGGATTGAGAGCAAGAGGCTGCGTCGTGGTGGAAAGGGCGATGACGGACTAAATGATGAAGTCATGAATAAGATTTTGTTCGGTGCCGACGAATTGCAGAAAATAATGGGAAGCAATCTATGTCTCATCACTGTTAATCAGAAGACTCCTGTAAATGAGATTTTGGCCAAGGTTAATCGGAAGCTTAAGTACATGGACTTTGATGTAGTATACTTTGACTATTTGGACGTCATTGGACACATGGTTCGTAATCAGGGCCGGCCAGATTTGGATATCCTTGATACGAGTCAACGTATTCAGTCATGGGGCAAACAACGAAATATTGCCGTATGGTCTGCCCAGTCGTTGAAGAATGATAAGATTTCCGAGATTCGAAAGAAAGATTTCTTGGAAAATGCTGAAAAGTCTTCGATTACCGTTGGGGTTGAAAGTATTGGTGGAAGCCAAGGGATCGCTCGTGATGCGGACTATGCCATTGCCGTTATTCCACACCCAGGAGGCGGAAGACTAATCAGTTACATCACGAAGGCTCGTACAGATGCTCCTGCAAACCTTAAATTCGTACTTGAATGGATGCCTGAAATATGTCTTGTGTCAGACTATTCCGAGTATTGCATTAGCCCAGAGGATATGCAGAGTATTTGTTCCAAAGGAGGAATGGAATATCTCAATAAGTTGGCAGAAGAAGGGGACGGAAAACCTGGTGAAGTTGACTTTTTAACTGGGACACCTGCAGATGCCAATCAGTCGTCCGAAAAGCAGGTAGAGACTACTGTCAATACAAGGAGTGCAAGTGCGTTTTCTTGATCTTAGAAGAGTAATCGTGTCCATGGTCGACCTTCCAGATTTTATAGCTACGGAGGCTGGCGTCGATATGATTTGGCGTTCAGATCGAAGTAGCTGTAAATGTTTGTGTCCGTTGCATGGAGATTCCGACCCTTCTTTTAGCCTCAGAAAGCATAGTGATGGGTGGGGATATCATTGTTTTGGGTGCGGTGCACGTGGAACAGTTGTAGAATTCTTTCAAGAATATTACGGTCTCAATACAGCTAGTGAGGCCATTGAAGAAATTTGTAACAAATTCGGTTTCAAGGATGAGTTTGACCTTTTCTCTAGAGCAATTGAATCAATATCGCAAGACAGCAATACCGACGAGTCGGCCAAGATTGTCGCGATACATTCAATGGCTTGTAATCAGTGTCGCCTCTTACTTGAATCTAGACGTGATGATTCTGACGTCGTCAAGTGGCTACAGGCCTCCTACAGAGGGTTGAACCATGCGGTGATCGCTGGTGATTACCCAGCGTTGGAAATGATCTACGATCGTGCAATAGAACTTATGGAAGAGTATTGGTAAGTCTCTTCCTAAGAAGGAGGAGAAAATGGGCAAGGCAGCTCTTATTACTGGCATCACTGGACAAGACGGAAGCTATTTGGCGGAATACCTACTCTCTATTGGATATGACGTCTGGGGAATGATTCGTCGACAATCTTCATCCGAACCCATCGATCGTATCGAAAGGCTAACTGGCGGGAAAGCTAATCTTCGTTATGGGGATATGACCGACTCAGCCTCCATCAATAGAATTTTGTCAGAAAGCAAGCCTGATGAGATCTATAACCTTGCCGCCCAAAGCCATGTCGGAATAAGCTTCAAGACACCTGAATATACGAGTAAGGTGAATGGCACCGGGGTACTTAATATCTTGCAGTCTGCACAAGAGATATGTCCAGATACCAAGGTGTATCAGGCTAGTACGTCCGAGTTATTTGGAAGCACTCTTCCTCCACAGAATGAATTGACTATGATGCATCCGAGATCTCCCTACGGCGTTGCAAAATTGCATGGCTACTGGTCGGTGATCAATTATCGTGAAAGCTATGGCATGTTTGCTAGCAATGGAATCCTATTCAATCACGAATCTCCACGCCGTGGTGAGAATTTCGTTACTCGTAAAATTACGAGAGCCGTCGCGAGGATTTACCTTGGCAAACAGTCCTGTTTGTCGTTAGGCAATCTGGATGCCAAGCGTGACTGGGGATTCGCCAAGGATTATGTTGAGGGCATGCACGCTATATTGCAGCATAGCGAACCAGACGATTTTGTTTTGGCTACCGGCCAAGTGACTACTGTCAGGGATTTCGTGGAAAGAGCGTTTGCCGCCGTGGGATATGAAATTGAATCCAATGGATTACCAGGTACTGAAGAAAAGTATTTCTTTAAGGGAACTTCAACCTGTGTTGTGCAAGTTGACCCTCTGTTTTATCGACCGGCAGAAGTCGAATATCTTCTGGGAGACCCATCTAAGGCTAAGGAATTATTGGGGTGGGAGGCTAAAACTTCTTTGCCCGAGTTGGTAGCCATGATGGTTGATGCGGATCTTGAAATCGAAAGGAGATAGCGATGCTAAGCAATGAGCGTCTTGATTTTGTCAGGGATGCTGTTTCTAAGGGGTTATTCGTCAAAAAGAAGTTGTATGTTTGGAGGGGAAATATATGCCGTTCAGAAAGGGACGGCAACCATACCGTAGTGGATGGCATTCGCCTTAAAACCAGGGTACATGACAACGTTAACGGGATAAGCAATACGGTAAACATGGTCATGAGTGACCACTCATACAAAACTAAGTATGGAGTGTTCGTTCCTTTTCCTAGTATATCGCCACTGTATGAGCATATTGCGGAAATAGAAAATAGGTTGACGCAAACTAGGCAATACCTTATCGATAATCGAGATGAGGTAATAGCTGAAATTACCATCAGCTTGGAAAAGGATATTCGAAAGATGTGGACATCCCTTGGCCGTCCAGGAAATCCTCCTCAGCCATTTATAGACACTGAGATTAGACAATACATTAAAAAGATTCCTAATGATGATGAATTGGCCAACATGTTCATTCTTAAGCTTTTTCCATTCAGTCCAATTCTACCAAAGTCTTCTCCGTATTCATCCGTAGGCTCTGTGGATGAACATAATATGCAAGTTTATCGAGCAATCTATGATGCCGTTCTAGAAAGACGAATGTGGCTGGCTACTTTTTGTGGTAAGGCGGTAGCAGAAGGACTCAATTCGCCTACTAGTGCAAGGGGAGTGTTCAATCGTCTGCGTGGATTTAAGCGTAACATGTTCTATGATGAAGAGGAGTTGTCTTCATTGATATCAACGGCCATGGATCTGCTGATTGTCAACTATAAGCAGAATGAACCAGAATCATTAAAATTGCTTGACCAAATAAAAAGCATAGTTATCAATGACAAGTTCTTTTTACAGGGAGTCCGTGTATGAACGATAAGTTTGAAGGGATCACAGTTGAGGATCATGGGAACATTGTTGTTGGAAGAAACTCGACAATGAGAGTTTTGTTTCGATTTAACAAGATGTCGGAGTCGTTTGGGGTTTTTAGATCATCTAGAATGACCGATGACGAAAAAGAGTTCTGTGTAATTATGCAATTGAAGCTAGCTCCCAAAGAGGCATCTGACCCAGAAAAGAAGAAAGAGTTAATCGGCTTTCTCAATTACGAAACAGATTTTGATACGTATTGCTCATGATTAGAAAGAGAAAAGTCGACTGCCACACTAAAAATGCTGTTATGTATATGATTAATGCAGCGTTCAGCCGTGGCATGATAAATATCAAATTATCATTCTTTGTATATTCCATATTCAAATCGTCACGTGAATATTTGGAAAAGTTTTTTGATCAGCAATCAATTTCATCAGCTTTATCCAGTATGATACAGTTGATTGATGACGGTGACGAAAATGAAGTTAGTACTTTGTTCGATATAAGATATGATGAGAGCATTGGAAAACTGATATCGGCAGTTGAATCTGCAGAACTTCATGGAGTGGCTTCCATACTTCTTCGTGTCATCGAATCTGATGATGAGATTAGTCAAGTTCTTCTCGAAGACTCTCAGATGATGATCTCCGACATAGAACGGGCAGCGAGACATGAGTCTGGTATTGGAAAGGGTTCTGGGAAAAGACGCAAAAGCTCGAATGTTCCTCAACTACCTAGGATGCCACAGCATCCAGGGCAAAAGAATTTTGAATTATCTGATTATTGTACAGATTTGACTGAACGTGCTAAAGAAGGGAAGATTGATGGCGTCTTTTGCCGAGATGTTGAAATCAGTAAGGTGATCGTATCCCTGCTACGGAAGATTAAGTGCAATCCATTGCTTATTGGTGAGCCTGGTGTGGGTAAAACGGCCATTGTCGAGGGGTTAGCTTTGCAGATAGTCTCTGGTAAGGTTCCTGAAAGACTTCAGGGAAATACCATCCTTGCCCTCAATATGTCCGCCCTTGTTGGAGGGACTACCCTTCGTGGAGAATTTGAAGAACGTGTGAAGAATCTAATGGTTGAAATTGCCAATCGACCAAAGGTTATTTTGTTTGTTGATGAGGTTCATATGATTATGGGGGCTGGAGACCATAATGGGGCAATGGACGCCAGCAACATCTTAAAGCCTTATCTGGCTCGTGGAGAGATCAAGTGTATCGGTGCCACTACGTTTTGGGACTATAACAAGCACATGAAGAACGACGGTGCCCTTGTCCGTCGATTTCAGAGGGTGAACGTGAGTGAGCCTACCAAGGATCAGACTTCTGAGATTATTCGTAATTTGAAAACCACGTTTGAAGATTATCACAATATTCATATACGTGACGATGCAATATCAAGGATAGTTGATCTTGCTGACAAGCATATATGCGATAGGTATTTCCCAGATAAGGCAATAGATTGTCTTGATGAAGTGTGTGCACGGGCCGTCATTTTAGATCAAGAAGTAAACAGTGCCTTGATTGAAGAGTCCATTAGTGATATCGCTGGAATCCCCCTGTCCGTTATTAGGACAAGGCCAGTCGATCGTATTGATTCGATTAGAGCGTCTCTTTTTGACTCCATTGTCGGCAATGACAAAGCCCTTGAGTCTATTTGCGACCTTATCTTGTCGTCCAGTTCTGCACTTGGTAAAGGCGAACGTCCTTTGTGTTCGATGGTTTTGCATGGACCAAATGGAATTGGCAAGAAGAGTTCCATTCGTATTGCAGCAGAACTCATGTATGGTCCAGGAAATGTCCTTGAAATTAATGGGTCCGACTTTACTGAGCCACATAGTGTAAGTAAAATTGTAGGCTCTCCACCAGGATATGTTGGCTATTCAGAAGAGAGTAATTTATTCTCATCTGTTCGCAGGAAACCCCATACATTCATTCTAATCTCTCAATATCGACTGATGCATCCGGCGACACGTGAACAGTTTGTGCGTATACTCAAGGAGGGTAGTATAAATGATACGCAGGGTAATGCCGTAGACTTCAGGAGTTCCACTATCGTCTTTTCCGAAGATACCACTTCAGTGTCGACTGTAGGTTTTTCCCACTCTACAGAGGATTTTCAACTTGAGAAAACTCTTTGGAGTAATATAGTAGAGGAAACGGATGCAACTATATCGTTCGCTCCAGTGAAAGGGAAGGACCTAATGAGAGAGATTAGTGAAATTGAGATCGAAGCCTTTGAACAGGCGTGCCAAGATATGGGTAAGATAGTAAAGGTATCAACCCATCTTTCGGACGATCTATTTGAAAGATTCTCTTCCTTTAGTCCTTCTGAACTTCGAAGAAAGATTAGAAGGGAGTTGGAAAGACTTGTGTCACAGCCTGACAATTCGAATAATTTCGAATTCAGTGCATTGGCAGAGATTTCCCAATAGGCTATGAAGTCCATTCAAATTCATTCATGTTTCGCTTCTGTGGGTGGTTCCTATTGTCTAGTTATGATATCGGACGATGGTACGCTTCTCCCCATAATGCTCGACAATGATACAGGTAAATTGGTCGAGACTTACATTTCTGGAGACTTCGATGATAAGGTGATCGACTATGGGTGCTCTTCCAGTATCCTATATCAGATAGATATGACACCTGTTTTTGTTGAAGTGGAGTATAATGAAGATGAGCATGCTTATCAAGCTTGTCTTTGTACTTATCAAAAGAATGAGATTCAAAGGAAGTTCTATCGTATATCTTTGCCATTCAGTTTGGCTATAACGTACGGCATTTGCGAAAGGCTGTCGTTCGTTACTGATGAAATGCTATTGATAGAACGTGGCAAGTATAGCATGGAAGATATTGACAGTTACATCAATAACGGAGAATAGAATGGAAAAGAAACCAGAAGTAGATGGCAGCTGGAAGGAAGTCGATGCAGATTCTGTCATCGCCAATGTAGAAGCATTGAACGCGGCCCAGATCATCGTCATCAGAGATTCTAGGCTTGAACTAGCCGGCGAAGATAAGGTAAAGTTCATGGATAAGTTTTCTCACGTCATGTCCGAATCCGAGTCAGAAGTTGAAGGCATGGATGAATCTCAGAAATCCTATTATGTCATCAGGAAAATGTTGGTGGGATAATGGGCTGTCTGATTAGAGTCATTCACAATGAAAATATTGACACCGAAGTTAAGAAGCATCGTGTTTGGGCTCGTCATTGGAAGTTTTTAGGTCGCAAAAATACACCTATAGCTGAAGAAGAGTTGAATGGCCGTCAAGCCGTTAAGTTCTATGTCGAATACCCGGAAAATGAAACTTCAAGGTATTTGGTCGACACGCTGTTGAAGGATCGCGACATTTTTAAGGCTGATATCATTAGCTAGGAGTTTTTATGATACCTGAGCAAGAATTAAAGGATTTGGCAGATAAGATTGATGTCGACGCTGCAGCTATTGAAGTGACTCAGTGGGTTTGTCGCAATGTCGAGAACTTCATTGATAATCACATGGATGAATTTAATGTCTCATTTTCCACTGTTGGAATGGAAGAAGAAATGCCTCAATTGGCAGAGCTAGAACGTCTTTTTGGATTGCTTGAACTTGGCACAAAAGAGTTGGAAATGGAGTTGTCGATTGAAGAAATGCTCCCAGACCTTGACGATGACCAGGTAGAACGATTGAAGGCTATTGTTGAAAAGCATTATCGTGGAGAATATCTTTCTGAAAAAGAGCAAGAAGCTATCCTTGAAGTGGTCGAAAGTAAGAATTTGACGGACATACAAGTCGGTCCACATTCTGAAGAAATTGAAGAAGAAGCGAAGGCATTGAAGATTCTTTACGGCACTTGCGAGAAAATAAAGATTGCCATTGAAGAAAATGAAAAACTTCGTGACGAAATTTTCAAGAAGATGTCCGTCTATTATGAGTTTGCAGGTGCTCGTCAAGGCAACATCGTATTCAAGGAACTTGATGGTTATGTAAAGGTGTCATACTTTGCGTATGACCCATATGATATGCCTATTGAGGTCATTCCAAAGACGCCTAGAGTTGACGAAGAGGGCGACTTTGTTCTTGATGAAGAAGGTAATGTTATTGTGGATATTGGTGAAGCACATAGGGTTGTTCAACCAGCGTCATACAGTATGGACCTGATCATCGATTACTGGGAAAAGAAACCAACCATGTCGTTATTCTGATGATGGAAGGGTATTTACTAATTGATTCAAATAACCTCACCTGTCGCGTTGCGTATGGATATGGTGAGCGTTATACAAGCAGTGGTGAACCTACTCATATTGTCCATGGATTCATGGATCAGCTTGTTCGTATGCGTCAGACGTTTCCGCAACTCGTTCCATTAATTGTATGGGATGGCGGTTACAAAGAACGTACTAAGTTGTCGAAGAAGGCGGTCGATTTAGGGGTGATCCCAGAGCTGTACAAGGCCAATCGTGACGACAATGATCCCATCAAGACCGACATTAAGGATCAAGAGCCATTCTTGCGTCATGTGTTGTCGACTACCAATGTCCCACAAGTAAGGAAGGATGGTTATGAAGCGGATGACGTTATTGCTTCATACACCCATATCCTGAAGCAGGATCCAAACATGACGATCGTAAACTACACTGTCGATAAAGACTATTATCAGCTTATTGATGACAATGTCATGTGTGTATCCAAAAGGGATGGTGTTGAAACGCTCATAACGCTTGAAGATTATGAAAACATGTTCAGTGGCCTCTCCCCATGTCAATGGGTGGACGTAGGTGCCCTCGGAGGAGACACTGGTGATAATATATTCGGAGTGCCCACATGTGGTGAAGGGACTGCCATTAAGCTTATTTCCGAGCATCACACTTATCAAGCCGTTATTGAAGCTTGCACTAAACAGTTTTCAGGATTGCGTGCCGAGTATTCAGATCTTCAAACGGAAGATGAAATTAACGAGCTGAAGGAAACTCGTTCTTGCAGCAAGCATAATCCGTATGCCATGTGTTACCCTGGAATGAAGTTTACTGGTGTTGCATTGGCCGTGGAAAAGAAACTGATCAAGAAGCCAAAGATGATGCCGTTGATGATCAGTATGTTTCAAGACGTGGTTCGTTTGGCGTATCGCCTTAAGAAGATGAAATGTGATTTGAATTTACCTCCATTCAAGGTTTTTGATCGTTTCGACAAGAATATGTTTGTCGCTGCTTGCGAAAGGTTTGAATTACATGACATTAAGGCGCGAGCTAATCTATTTTCATGTGATGAATTGAGATGATAAAACGTTACGACATGACTAGATCGGACAACTTCCCTGTGAATACTATGGGGCAGATGTCGTGTTCTGGAAGCGGTCGTTTCTTTGTCTATACAGGGTTCCCCGTCAGTTCCGCCATATTGACTCCAGTTTCACTTCCAGAAGGTGCCAGTCTATATGTTGACTTTTCAAGTTTTGGGAAGGACGGATTCGACGTTATTTATGAAAATGTCCCAGAGGAAGCTGGTGGAGTTGAATACTCATATGCGGTGACATAATGCCAAAGTTGAATGCCGATGAAAATGATCTATTTGAGATCCGTGAGCGTCTGAAGGTGGCACTTGGTGAAAACTATGATCTCGATATCTTATTCGCCTCCGCCGAACTTGGTTTGCGTGCCCATCATGTTCTAGTTTCGCTTCGTCCGTTGATCGCTGCCGTTTGGACCAATATGAATGAACGTGACGACGGTAATAGATTTGCGGTTGAAAGAATGCTCAAGGATATCGATCAAGTGATCAATTATTGGGCCTCTCCAGATGTTGATGATATGCAGGAAGAAGATACTCTGTCGCAGTAATATTCTTCCATAACACTCCTGGAGTATTTAATGCCTTTTAATGTTAAGCCTGGATTTAGGGGGATCGCCCGAATCGACGGTTCCGAATACTTTCGTTTTTCCTCTGCTGATGTGCAGGTTAAGCGTGAGGCTCAGTCGTTTCTTCCCGCCTATGGCGGAGTTGACCTGAAAAGGATATGGGCCACTGGGACAGCAGACGTAGCTGGAAGTATATCTTTTCCGCTTACAGAAGGTCGTGCCAACTACTTCTATACTCTTGCCAAATATCAGCAGGAATTCTACTTGGACCTGCATTATTTTGACAGTCAGGACCGTCGTGCACTAGGCTGCAAAGTTGATAGCATGCAGTTTGAAGTGACGGCCGGCGAGATAGTCAATTGCAATCTGTCATTGATTGCCAAAGGGGTTGAATCACGTAGTCGCTCATTGTCATATACAAAGGGAGAGAAGTTGGTTACATGGGACAAGTGCTTTGTTCGCTTTCTTGGTACAGTGCCGTTAGATGACGAAACAATGCAGTCTTTTTCATACAACATCACTAATGGCATCAAAACAATTAAGACAGCTTCTAGTCTTTATCCACGCTCTCTCCCGGTATCTATTCAAGATGTGTCGGGGCGGATGCAGTTCTATAACTTTGAAGATCTTGTTAGGCCATTAGTTTCCACTGAAGCAAATGGACTAGGATTTAACGAAACAAGATTTGTGATTGATGACATGGATGTCGAACATGACATTGTGTTCCATCCAACAGAGAGTATCCCACTTACTCCATCTGCGGTCATATCCACCCTTCCATGGACCAGAGTTGACGATTTCTAGACGGTATTTATCACTACCGATTGAAATTATCATGTTGAACACTATCTTAAGTCTGGTTCCCGTTGTATAATCAACATCATATCGAGGAGAGTTAGATGTCACAGGTGTTCTACAGAAAGTTCCGTCCTGATAGGTTTAGCAAGATGGTTGGCCAATCTGCAGTTACAAAGCTGCTGACCCAGTCCTGCACCAAGGATTTCTTTCATCACGCATATCTTATGGCTGGCCATTCAGGTTCGGGCAAGACAACTGCTGCTAGAATATTGGCAATGGTAGTCAATTGCGTCGACAGAAAGCCTGGCGAAGCTCATCCTTGCGGTAAATGTCATGCATGCACATTGATTCAAGAGGGAAGCTCGATTGATGTTCGTGAGTTAGACGGTGCAACTGACGGCGGAAAAGAAGAGATTAAGCGAATTGTTGAATCTAGTCTTTTTGATCCATCAGAATTGAAGAAGAAGGTCTTCATTATTGACGAGGCCCATGAACTTTCAAGTGCCGCCATTTCTTCCTTACTTAAACCTACAGAGGAACCAAATTCGAATGTCATGTACATTCTTTGCACTTCTGAATACGCAAAGATTCCAGTGGCCATAGCGTCAAGATGCATGAGATTGAATTTCGCTCCCCTTTCAACCGACGTTATTGCAGGTTATCTTCATCGCCTATGTGCCTATTTGAAACGTGAGTGCACTATGGATGCATGTAATCAGATTGCATGCATCAGTAATGGCAATATGCGTTACGCCCTCAACTATCTTCAGAGTATGATGGTGAATGTTGATGGTGAAATTGACGGCGATTCCGCACGTGAATTTCTCGGTTTGATCGGCAGGGAAGATTTGTACGACTTGGCATTTGCTATCGCAAAAGGGAAAGCAGGAACTGCTTTGGATATATTGGAATCGTTCTTAGTTACATCTCCTGATGTGGTAACAATGTTGTATCACCTATCGGAGATCTTCAGGAATTCGATGTTGGTTAGAAATGGAGCCACAGTGGCTACCAAAATTTCCAACGTTGAACAGCAAAAAATTAAAGACTTGGCTGGCGAGCTCGGTGACGAAGTGGACCACTTCGTAGAGGCGTTCACAGAATGCTATCGTCAGATCTCATTGAATTCAAACAAAAAGTGGGTGTTACAGTCACTCGTTTCAATATTGTGTAGGAAAGCCGTATAATGATAGTCGTTCACAGCACCCGCTCTTATAGGAGCGGAGATCACGGAGGATGTCGTCAGATATTGATAGAGATAAGTTAGAATCTTATCTCGATATTCCGATCGAACAACTTAATGAGCAGAAGCCGTCTGATGCTAGGGACGCATTGGACTACATGGCACTTTCTCTTCAAGAAAAATTTGAAGAAGAAGTTTTTGCCAGACTTCTATCATATTTGCATAAATACATGACTGGATTGTCATATCACCATTTTATTATCCCTGGGTGTGAGGGCAAGGACATTTATCAAGAATGTACGATTGCATTAAGGTTTAAGGCTATTTCGAAGTTTGACCCAACGCGAGGTATGTCATTCCTAAATTTTGCCAAAATGTGCATCTATCGTCATGTAGTAACGATATTGAATACTTCAAAGAATCGGAAAAAGGACCAGCCTATGAATATGGCCATTCCGATCGACCAGTCACTGGGTCAGTCAGATGATGAAGCTGGTGATGGAGGTACGCTTTCGAATGTCATCCCGGACAGCAATAGCAATTTTGTTGAATCAATGTGTCATCATGAAGACATGGAGAAAACAAAAGAGAGCTTATTAAATGTTCTGAGTCCGTTTGAAAAGGAAGTGCTAATGCACTATCTTAACAAAATGCCGTATAAGGCGATTGCGAGGGTAATTTCCGATAGCGGGAGAGAGTGTGACGAGAAATCAGTCGATAATGCACTACTCAGGATCAGAAATAAAGCAGCCGAACTGAAGAGACGAACTATTTTGCCGATGTTCAGCGACTGCCCAGAAGAGGATGATACCGATGAGATTGACGATATCAAGGGAGGACTTGATTGATGTTCTTGGCCGAGGCGGGATACCAATCAGTATAGATCCGGCGTTGAACTCCGCCTTCCGTGGCTTTGGCCGTTTGGAATATTCCAAAGGAAGGTTGGTTGTCCAATCTCAGGGACCTACTGTCGCGGCCAAGGCGTATGTTCAGGTGGATGATACAGATGCCGAAGATGGTGTAATATGTGTCTCCATTGAACGCATGTCTGAAATGTTGAAATTCTTTCCCAAGAGCGACAATGTCATAGTTTCACATGTCGTATCAGAAAATAGCCCCAATGGTGAAGTTCATCTGAAGGCTGGCAAGACCACATTAAAGATCCCCTGCGTCCACGAGAAGTTATTTCCAGACATGGGTCAGCCAGATGGCGAAAACGTTCTTACGACCGACACTGAGTCGATCCTTGCCATCATTAAGTCCGTTGGTGCCTATGCAATGCCAAATGATGCAGACGGAATTAGGTCAAATATCGTTTGCAGATCTAGCGAAGACAAAATATACGGTGCAGCTACGGACGGAATTTCTTTATGCTATGACTTTTTTGCATCTGGCAACCTTGATTCGGTCGCTTGCCTTCCAATGCGTATTACTAAGGGATTGAAGAAATTCCTAAGGGACGGAGAAGTTTCTATTAGGTCCAACGGTAAGACGATGTTCATGTCGCAGAAATGTGCATTCATTAGGACAAGCGTAACTCCCGCAATGGATAATAAATTTCCCAATTTCCTACGTCTAATGGAAATGGAATACCATTGTGGAATAAGTGTTTCGGCTGAATTATTCGATAGTGTGATTCAAGCATCAAACAAGACTAACAGTGAAGAAGCTATTCTACAGGTTATTGACGACGAGGTCTTTCTGTATGCCCTGTCGCCAGTCAGTGGCATGAGGTATTCTGGATCCGTCAAGGGAACTAATCAAAAGGGCGATATGGAAGTAGGTTTCAGTCCATTCATGTTGACCAAATTTATTCAAAATATATCAAGCGATACGATAGATATATCGTTTTCGGTTCAGACAAATTCGAAAGGATGGCCAGCACATATTAGGTTGACGTGCGGTAACTATAATCTTTTTGTCAAAGCTAGAGTAGCCATGGTGAGCGACCCAGTTCATGAGTGATAATTCCACATGTGCAGCCTTCTTTATCGGAGATAGGCATTTAACTCATAAATCATATTCTCATGTGAAGAATATGTTTATTGGCGAAAATTCCCCCGTGTCGACGGATATAGAAGGTATGAAGCGTGAGCTTCTTTACTCCCCATTCTTTGGCAATAAGTTAGTTGTGATTGATTCATTTACAGATGACGCCCATGAATTTCTAGTTAAGAATATGGATTGCATTCCAGAAGATTGCATGTTGGTCGTTAGGGTTCAAAAATTGGCGTCGAAGACAAGAAAGTGGATTAAGAAGGTTGGCGTACCCAAGCTTCGGTTAATTGAATGTGGTAAGATTGATAATTATGAGTCATCTCTTGAATTCGTCAAAAATAGAGTTAGGGAGATGGGTGGACAGATAGATCCAAAGTCAGCATCACGCCTTGTTAACATGGTCGGTGAAGATGCGGCCAGCCTATCGTCAGAAATAGACAAGCTTCTTCTATTTGACATCCCAATCACATCTCAGCTAGTTGACAAGTTTTCATTCAAGTCTGGATCCGGAAAGTTTTATTCACTCTACTCTCACATCGGTGATGGAAATTTTCCAGCCGCCGTCGAAGAGTCTAGGACATTGATTGGAGAGCTTGGCCAAGAGTCTGTCGATCAGGCCTTGATGAAGATTTTGTATATCAGCGTAAGGCAGATTGAAACTTGTTACGGTCGGTGTCGAGATATTACGGTCAACAGGATGAATTCGTCTTGGTGGCCAGACGGTAAGAAAAATGGAAATCCAGAGCCCTCTGGGTTCATGAAGGCAATTGCACATAAAATATGCGACAGACATGGAGATGGTGTACAATACCTACTTCAAAGGGTTGTTTCTGGCTATGATCAATATCGTGCCAAGAATAACATGTCTGATGCCTATATTGAACTAAAGATTCTGGCTATTTGCCGACACAAGGATGAACTTCATAGGAATTGACCAATCTCTTTCTGGAACAGGCGTAACAGTCCTGTCGCATAATGGAGAAGTAGTTAAGACTACTGTCATAAAGCCAGGTAAACTTCGTGGCGTCAAGAGACTTGCTTATATCTGCGACAGTATACATGACTTCGTATCCGATATTTCTGGAGCCGTTTCATCTGTCCGTGAAGACTATTCATATGGGTCAAAGGGTGCGGCTGTATTCAATCTTGGAGAACTTGGTGGATGTGTCGACCTGTCCCTGTATTACATGATGAAGGAATTTGGATGGGCATCTCATGCACATTATGTAATCCCCATCTCTACTCATAAGAAGTTTTGTATTTTGAATGGAGCGGCCACCAAGGGGACGTTAAAAGCTCACAAACTGGCTTATTTGAAATTGGTATCTGAACATACTGGGCAATTCTTTGACGATGATAATATCGCCGACTCATATATGTTGGCAAGGACCTTATGGGCCTTTCATCAAGTTTCAATCAATCAAGATTTCTTCGACACTCTTTGCCGTAAGAAAATGGACGCTTTAGTACCAACCAGTTATGCAAAAAGCATTAAGCTTACCCCGGGGAAACTGAGAAAAATGGATTGGGGCACTTTTAATCGAATTATGTGGGACGGAATTAAAGAAGTCTACTTTATGTTTCGCAATGCAAGCGAGGTTTCTAGCGATGTCTGAGTTCGACAAAATCATAATAAATACTCAAGCCACTTGGAAGAGAACCCATACTGGAAGGGCAATCAGGCCTGAAGCATTGAAAATGCTGGCGTCGGAATATGACCAGGACCGTGGTTTTTCGGAGTGCAATAACTGCAATTATGTGGGGGCTGAAGAATGGTTCTTGTCCGGCTGCCCGAATTGTGGATCTCAGGAAAAAAATCAATGATGGAGAACGTTGAAGATGAATAAACAAGATGAATACCATAATGAGTTTCTCAATACTGCCGACATGCTTCGCGAAGGATTCATGAATCAAATGGCTTCTCAAGGCATTGATATAGAGAAAAAATGGGGAGTCGATGCAGAAAGTAGACAGGCTGAATCTGAAATTCCCATGATGAGACCGAGAAGGAATCGCGATGGCAAATTGGTTGTTGATTCATCTGACAACACAAACGAACTTGTATCGGAGATGGGAGAGATGTCTGTTGACGCCCTTGAAAAGGTGATTGCCATCTATCCTTCTATTTCTGACAGCCCATTATCCAGTGACCTAAGAAGGGTCATTCGCATCCTTGAAAAGATGCATTCCTTAGCGGGTATTGAATATAAACCATTTGACCCTCTGCGACATACAAGTGGATTGAAAAGCAAGAATCCTTTCGACAATGCGATTAAGGTAGTGGACAATACCGTTGCCAATTATGAATCTCATATCGTCAATGATATTGGGACCTCCCTAAAAAATGATTGCCCAGCTGTACAAGTGAGCATCGTTGGAGAGAACAATGGATTTGGCTTTGTGGCTCGTGCAGTGATCGCAGCTCATGATGATTTTACTGGAAGCGAAGCTATCGATTACGTGCATGCCGGCAAAGATAAGGGAATATTCACTGTCAAGTCTTCTCAAAAAGGTCGGTGGATAGACGTCACAGATGATTTTGTTATTTGGCAGGAAGTGACGGCTTCCAAGCTGGAAATTGACGATGAATTCAAGTATTCTACCTTCGTCGGAGAAAAAATAGCTGCCGAAGGGAAGGAAATTATATCCAAAAACCTGAAAGTGAGTGCTAAAGATATCAAATTTGGCAAATGTCAGGTATTCTGTAGGGATGCATCTGCCGCTGCCAAAGTACGACAGATCATTAAGGCTAAGGATTAGGAATAGCCATCATGAGCATACAGAAAGAAAGTAGGGCTACGGGAAGAGGGTTGCAATCCTTCTTATTCGTTCAAAGCTTGTATAGAAGTGTGGATGCCTTGGAATCCAAGCGGGCCAGCACAAGTGCACGAGTAATGAAAATGGCCCAAGAGTATGCGGAATCTGGTTGCGACAAGGATGAGATCGTGGAACTCCTATATCTTGATGGTATAGGTCCTGAAACGGCTAGGGCCTGTGTCGATAATCTGGACGGCATATCATGCAAGGCATCTGTCAACCAGGAAGAAGAAGGGATATGGGATTTCTCATTTGAGGATGCGGCTGGAAGAATGTGGAGAGGTAGTGACTTCGGACATTCAGTGGTAGCGTCAAATAAGGAGGAGGCGATCAGAAAAGCTTCTTCTATTCTCTCCCTTACTGAGGATTCCCTGGAGACTGTTATCGATGCCGAAAAGATCGGATAGCATTAGACTCGACCCAAAGGAAGAGATTCTAGCATTATTATCCAATAGTCGCGACCTTGCATTCCATCAGAAACTTACCGAGGCCCGGCTTGTCCTCGTAGCGACTAAAAAGATCGCCCATGAGTTCGGACTTGATTGTGGCGAATTAATAGACCATCTTCATTCAATAGTAATCGCCAAACCATTTCCAGTCGTACAGGAAGAATTTCTTCGTGCGGCAAAGAAAATCTCCTTAATGAAATAGCTTCCGTTGTACAATATCAAAGTACATGAAGAAATGTTCGGAGATTAGAAATGGGCATAAATGATGAAATCCCTCCTTCAGGAGTACTTTCCCAAAAAGGCGTTAATCAGGTCGTCAAGGGAGAGGATACTATAGAAGACTTTCTTAGTAAGATGATCAGCCTTAGTGACGCTGGAATATTTTACGAACATAGTTGTCCGATCTGCGTCAATTCAAATCGACAGAAGGCTGAAAAACAATGGCTGGACAGTCGTAATGCTGAAGAAGTCAGGCAGTTTTTCAAGGATCATGGCGATAGCTACACGATCCCAGTCATCAAGAACCATATGGAAGGTCACTTAGACCAGAGTCAGACGGAGCTGCGTAAGCGTGAATACGTCGACAAGTTGCTCGTCATTAGCTCTTCCAGTGTTACAACCCTTTCTCGCCTTGAAGTGGCTATAACAGCCCTTAATGAGCGTCTGTTGGCCATGAATGCGGTGCAGGATCCGTCAGTGTCCATACTGACTGTTGAGAAGACTAGATCCGAGGTGTCATGCAAGATCGTTGCTACGATCGAGAAGATGCTGCAGTTTCGAGCCAAACTTCTTGGAGAAATGAAGAATACTGGAGAGGTGTTCACCATTAACAAAAATTCATTCGTCAACCTCTTTACCAAGCTTATCAGTGAATCGAAATCGGATGAAGAGACGCGGATCATCAATATCGTGTTTACTGAGTTGAATAATATAGCACAGGAATTCTAGATATGCCTAAAGATAGAGTCGGCGATAATTTGGATCAGAAGGATATGTCGAAGCTTCGTGGCAATCGATATCAAGAGAATTCAAGTAAGTGGAAAAAGGTTTTTGTCATTCGTCACATGAATTACGAAAACAAGGTTGCCGAGCTACGTGCAGCCTCATTTGTGCATGCCTGCAATCTTATTGGGTGGAGACCTAGGCAGGTTGAATTGATAACATCTTCGGATGTGGATGATAAATAAATTTCGGAGTTTACAATGTCAGGCTATAGTCAATGTAAAGTAAGTCTTAGCGGTCAGGCCGTAAAGAGATACATCACCAGTATCATGCGGATGAAGAATGATAAGGGCGAAACCTTCGGTGATATCCTGAGTAGTGCAGAAGACTCTGGTGATCAGGACATTTTTGGGAATGCCGTATCTAGCTCAAATTATGATCATACAAAAAAAGATGAAAACAATCCCTTGAACGTCAATATCAAGGACTTAAATTACCATGTCCAAGATGGCGAGATACTGAACATTGAAGCAAGATTGCCTGGTGACGTAGTTAAGGATTTCTTCTCCGAAAAATTGAAGGGCGTTGAGACTGAGTATTATGGAGATACCCCTCCCGTATTTATCCTAACGGTAGCTGACCATGACCAAAGTGGCAATCCGGTGATGGAAGAGTATATGAAGCCAGATGGTGAACGCGGTCAGCGTCCAAAGACCAGCATCAGAATCATTTCGTATGATCATCACACCAGAGGTTCGCGTCAGGTTGGAGAAGTCACTGTTGTCGAGGAAGACATCATTAAGGGTGCACTGAAGGAAACCGCTGAAGATATGGCGAGGACGATGGGTAAGAGCAAGGCGTTTATTGAAAAGTCCCTTGAATCCTTGAAAAATAACGCTTATGGTCCAGCTGCTGGAAAAATGGCCGGGTCAGTAAAGGCCGAAGTCACAAACGTCAAGTTCGGTCGCCAGTCCAGCACTGGGGCAGGTATGATTGTCGTTAAAGGGAAGGTTGAGGGCTATCGAAAGAAGAATCCTGCGGGAATGGAATTTGATGGTTCCGGACCAGAAAAGATTCTTGATTAATTAGTTGATATCCAGCTCATGCGTGGTATAGTAGTAGTACCATGTACGATTAGTAATTTTAGCCAGTAATCGCAATGGTTGCTGGCTTTTTCATATCTAGGATGTCTATGAGTGAGATAGTTGCATTACCATGCCTAGTTGACCCAAAACCAAGGTATGCCAGTGGGGACGGATTTTATGTCTTGTCCGCTAGAATAGATATGCGTTCCCCTAGATTTTCCGAGATTGAACCAGGAATAATACCTGAAGGGTGGCACTTTGGCCGTGATCGTTTTATGGTTCGGGCATCCATGGAAAGTGAGATGGAGTTTTCCGATGATGTTACACTCGTCTTCTCTGGAGAAGTAGTCCATCATGTGAAATATGGGACTCAATTCAAGTCCAACTTTTGCTTTCCAGACGAACCAATTTCAGATCGCATGGTGCGACACTACCTTAATAACCTACCACATATTGGACCAGTTAGAGCACTGGAAATTGTGAAAGTGTTTGGCGCCGAGAATGTCAGTGAGATCATTGAGAACGAACCAACAAAGCTACTTATCATCAATGGCATCACTCCAGAACGTATAGATGAAATCGTGAAAACATGGGAACTCAATGGAGCTTTGCGTAAGATTTACTATTGGCTTATGGATCACCATATTCCAATCGACTATGCCAATGATGTACTTAGTACGCTGGGGATGTCCGCAATAGAGGTCTTAGAGTCTAATCCGTATATCCTCACTTCTATTCGTAGCATATCATTCAAAGTGGCCGACAGCTTAGCTCATAGAATACTTACTGACGTCCCTGGCCGCTTGCGAGTTGAAAGTTGTACTAAATATGCCTTGAGTAAGATATCGAATGAAGGACACTTGTGTCTGCCGATTGAAGAGTTGTATGCCCAAGTGGCCGACATTCTTTTCGAATTCAAGCCACAGCCAGACTTGGTTAATTTGTTCAAGCAGGTAGTCCAAGATGATATGATCGTCCTTAGAAAAGACGGTGGCCAATATGTTTATTTACCTTCGGTATATTCAGCTGAACGGCATGTTGCTATTAAGATGTATGAAATGAGTAGCTACCCATCACAGTACGATTGTAGCGATGAAGACATTGAATGGTCCGAAAATGAATTCAATAATTGGGCACGTAGCGACATCACTTTGGATGACTGTCAGAAAGAGGCGATCATCAGCGTTTTCAAAAACAAAATTACGGTAATCACCGGTGGCGGAGGAACGGGCAAGAGTACCATTTGCAGATGCATCAATACCATCGCCTCCAGAATTGGTTTATCAACCACTTTCTTGACTCCTACTGGGGCTGCAGCAAAGGTCTTGGAAGAGAAGACAAGTAAGGGTACCATGACCATTCATAGATACCTAAAACTTGTTCCAGGAGGTCAGGTCGGACCTGAAAAGAAGTTAATTAATAGCAATATACTGTTGATTGACGAGTTCTCTATGGTAGGCCTTGATACGTTGCCATTTCTAATGTCTTCCTTAATAGATCCGACCATTACAAACATCGTACTTGTTGGCGATCCGCAGCAGCTACCCAGTGTTTCCCCAGGGAATTTCCTTGATGATATTATGAAGTCTGGGATTGCCAATGTCGTCAAGTTGACAAACATCCATCGCCAAAGCGAGAATAGCTATATTCCTCAAGTTTCGGCAGAAATGGCCACTGGAAAATTTAAGTCGATTCCAGAAGACGCCACAGACATATCAGTCATTCATGAATATGACAATGATGCATTGGCTGCGACGGTTCTGATGGTTGCCAAAGACTATATGATGGAACATGATACATTGGATGGGTTTCAGGCAATCTCTCCAATGTACAAGGGTTCTGCGGGAGTCGACAACATTACCGACATGATACAGGCAATGATGAAGCCCAATGATGCCGAGACAATCACATTTAAGGGTAAGGTATTCAATGTTGGTGATCGTGTGATGCAACTTTCCAATAACTACGAAAAAGATATCTTCAACGGAAACATTGGAACCGTGCTTGACGTTGGTGTTGAAGCCGCTTCCAATGGTCAGGACTTAAAATATGTTGTCGTGGATTTTGGACTGGAAGAAGATGTGAAGTATATTGAAACTGAGATTTCACAGATTCGCGTCTGTTGGTGCTGTACCATTCACAAGTATCAGGGCTCTCAGGTAGGTACAGTCGTATTGGCCATTTCTGGTGCACATCGACGTATGATGTCGCGTGAACTAATCTATACTGGGTTTACGAGAGCAAGTGAGATGCTGCATATCATTGGAGACTCGTCCATGCTTTATCGAGCCAATGAAATAAGTTCTATCAAGAAAAGATATACCCATACCGTTGATATGATTAGGTCGTTAATGGATAAGGTTCGTCGCTTTTCAGTGCACAATCTAGAGTTGGTTAGTGACCTTAGTTAAGGGACTTTTGTCCGTCGCCAGAAAACATTGTGGCAAACTCATGAACTACGACTGGCGTTCCGCTGTTTCCAGACATTTCTATCATGATCTTGATTCTTGATCCAGTAACTGCCAGCTGATCTAAATCTACTACTTTGTTTTGATCAATGAATTGATAGTCATCTGAACTGGTAGAATCTAGACTGCTTACTGCGAATCTCAGTATCGAGTTTTCTGGCACGTCCGACTCACTGGTAAGAACAATTGATTTGGGAAAGAATCCCAGCTCGAACGTCTTGGTGAAGAATAGTGATGACGTCGCACTGGTGATTCCAGTTATTTTCAGTTGTGATACTGTCGGCCCGATCATGTCAGTTTGATATGTTTGATAAGGGCTTGGAACGGCGTATGTGGCTAAGATGACTATTCTTAGTTGAATGTACCTGCTATTGCTATCAAGATTGAACATGTCGTTCAAATTTGGTCCTGACCATTCTATTCCTTCCATATCTTGACTGTCAGATGACCGTGTGTAGATATAAACCCTTTCATCTTCGGCATTCAGTGAATACATGCACTCTATGTTTTTCCATGCCAGAAGATATTCGGTTCCATCAAGAACTAGTGAATCCCATATGCCGATCACTTTTGTGACTTTTTTAGCCGAGTATATTTCATGACCAATGTTGGTAAAAGTAACTTTTGAAAAGTCGTTGAGAGAATGTCTTGATTTGAGGTCCATAGCTACTCCACGAAGTCGAAGAACCATTTGTACTGGATGTATCCTTCGGTGCCTGTTTCAGGTATCTTTATGTTGAGGTAGACGTATTCGGAAGAATTCTTTCCCAAATTGTCAACGGCCACGTTCCCTTCATTGGAACTTCGTTCAGTGGTGTTGATGTTTTTGAAAAAACTGGTCAATTCCGTTTTCTGTGTGATTGATTGTGAATGCTGAATACCGATGTTTCCACTGGATACTGAACCATCTGAATTAGTTGTTCCACTTCCATCAGCTTCCATTCCACTTGAGTCGACGACTCCCAGCTTGATGTTTTTTATTTGTCGAGCACCATTGGCAAACATTCTGATGGCAACTGGTGTAGTGAACTTACCAGGATTTGCCTTGTTTAGGTTTAGGGATGTCGCATTTATTTTTTTGACACCCGTCGCCTGATCATAAATACCTATGGTGACTGATATGTCGGTTTGCTGATTGGTATTGGAGTTGAAGATATCTGTCGACATTATTTTCCCTTTCTAATTGAATTTATGCCTTCGAATCATATATTACATTGATTCCGATAGCGTACCAACAATATTCTGAATGTTAGAGAGAGATTCCTATGGGGAACAGCATAGACTTTGTTCATCTACATGCACATAGTCATTATAGTATGTTGCATGCATTACCTTCACCTGAAGACTTGGTGAAGAAGGCGGTAGCACTTGGATTTAAGGCCTTGGCATTGACCGACCTTAACATGTGTGCTGGTTTTTTCAGGTTCGCAACTTGCTGCCAAAAGAATGGTATTAAGCCGATTCTTGGATCTGAAGTGATGATTGTTCCAGATAGGCATCACAAGCAAAAGGGGGACGCTAGTAATCGCCGTAACATACTTCTGATTGCCAAGAATAGAACTGGATATAGAAACCTATTGGACATTTCGTCCGAGTCGTTCGTCACTGGGTTTTATCAGAAACCAAGAATAGATTTTGAATATCTATCCTCTCATTCTGAAGGGCTTATTTGCACCACTGGTGACATGTATGGACTAATTCCTCGGCTAATCTGGGAAAAGCAGAACAAAGCTGCATTGGAAGAAATTAAAAAGTACCATGAGCTTTTTGGATCCAATTTCTATTTTGAGATTATGAGTCATGATCATGATAATGGACTATCTGAACAAAAGCGTGAAGTAATGAATACGCTGTTCAAGATTGGTAAGAAGCTTGGCATCGAATGTTTCGCTAGCAATGATGTGCGATATCTTAGTCGTGATGATCATTTTGCACACGAAGTATACACTTGTATCGAAAACAATAAGTGCATCAAGAATACAGAACGGCATTCCTTGCATTCTTCCGACTTCTATATGAAATCGGCGGGAGAAATGCTGGCGATGTTCCCCAACCATCCGCAATTGCTACAGAAGACGGTTGAAATAGCCGACAGTATTGACGAAGATGTAATGGAGATGGGTGGAGACTATGTCCCCGGAGCGGATATTTCAGGAGGTGAAGACCCAAGTATTTTCCTTCGTAAACTGGTTTATGACGGACTGGCTGCCAAGGGACTTGCCGATAGGCCAGAGTATCGGGAGCGAATTGACTATGAACTTCAAGTATTCGACACCTGTGGATATGTTCTGTATTTTTTGATTCTGTGGGATTTCATCAACAATGCAAGGCAAGCGAAGATTAGGATAGGGCCTGGACGTGGTAGTGCTGCTGGGTCTCTATGCTTGTATGCGTTAGACGTAACTGCTCTTGATCCGATAGAATATGATTTACTGTTCGAACGTTTTCTTTCGGTCGATACGGAACGTAGTGTCGGTGAAAGTGACTTTGGAATGGAGGTCGTAGATGGTTGATGCAAAGAAATTGCTTGAATTGACTCAGGATCATCCTGATTTTGATAAGGATCGTTTTGTATCTGAAGGTAGGGTGATGAAGGAACTCGGTTTGCTGGATGATTTCTTTTGCATGTGTGAGCGTTTTATTGCTGGTAAGTTAACTCCTGGGTCAATCAACAAATGTAATTCGCATATTGCCTATTGTATGGGGATGACTACTCAATACCCACAGGGAAAATTCAAGCCTGTTGAAAAAATGAAGGCGACCCGAATATCGCCCCCTGATGTCGACATTGATTTCGATTACGACCGTCAGCATGAGATCTACAAATATTTGATCGACACTTATGGCGAAGACTATACTTGCAACATTGGCACTTATATTTTTCTGAAGGCCAAGTCGACCCTTAAGGGCGTTGCTAAGGTGATGGATCTAGGTAACGATTGGGAGCCAGGGATGAAAAAGACTGGCCCACGGACCCTTGAAGTTGCAGATGAAATATCCAAGATGACTCCATATACTGCGAAGACGATTGCGGAAGCGGTAGAGGAAATGCCGATTCTTGGTAGTGTAATCCGTAAATACCCAAACTATGGCGATGTTTGCAACAGGGTACAGGGTGCCGCGGCTTATGGTGGAGTTCATCCTGCAGGTATCATTGTATCTAATCGCAAGATCAAGGAGCTAGCCCCCTTACGTCGCTCAAATGATGTCATCTGCTCCCAGTTCGATAAGGATGAAATGGAAGATATCGGACTTTTGAAGTTTGATATCTTGGCTCTGAAGACACTATCTGTCATCAATAATACCCTTAAACTCATTAAGGAGTCTGGAGGCCCGGATATTGATATTGATAGACTTGTCCCAAATGATGAAGATGTCTTCAAGATGTTGAATTCTGGTGCAACTAAGGGGATTTTCCAGATGGAAGGCGGCGGCATCACTAGATTGCTGCAGGCTATTCATGTCGATAGCTTTGAAGATATGATTGCTACCAATGCTATTTTCCGACCAGGTCCATTGGGTGCGAATGTTCATGAGCTTTACTGCGATATGAAACATGGCAGAATTCCAGTTACCTATGAGCATCCAAGTATGGAAAGGGCCTTGAAACCGACCTATGGATTGATTGTTTATCAGGAACAGGTGATGAATATATCAAAAGATATGGCTGGGTTCACTTCTTCAGAAGCGGATAAGCTTAGAAAGGCCATTGGTAAGAAGAAGATGGATATTATGGAGCAGATGCGTCATAAGTTTATTGACGGCTGCGGCATTAATGGCATCTCCAAGCAGATCGCCATAGAGACATGGGATAAGATCGAGAAGTTTGGTGGATACGGATTTAATAGGTCGCACTCTGCCTGTTACGCTTTCCTAGCCTATCAAACTGCTTACTTGAAAAGGTATCATACGTACGAATTCATGTGCTCATTGATGTCTTCTGAAATTGGTGACCAGGAAAAGGTGGCGTCATATATTGGCGAAGCAAAACGTCTTGGCATGAATGTCTATCGCCCTCATGTTAATCGAAGTAGTACCAAATTCATTATTGAGTACGACGACAATGCAATTGCCATCAGAGCTCCTATGAACAACATCAAGGGGATCGGCGAGAACGCAGTAAAGGTTATTGTCGAGAATCAACCATACACCGACATGCGTGACTTCGTGACTAGCACCAATTGTCGTGAGGTGACTTCAAAGGTTGTGGAGCTTTTGGTTGATCATAGTTGCTTCAATGGTTTAGGTGAGCAGAAGGAACTTGTTGAACAGTTCCATGCTATTAAAAAGGAATTGCAAACAAGGAAAGCTGATCCCAAAAATTATTCTGGCATTAGCTTCTTTGATCTGTAGCTTATGAGAAAGAGAGTAGCCAAGGAATGTAAGATTCTTATCCGTGTGCGGGAATACGAAAATATAGAATTTCGTAGTTCCGGCGAATGGGATGTAGAATACAGTAGTGAGGAAGAACGTCGCCAAGAAGAACGGAAGTGCTGGGAGGAGGTTGTAGAAGACATTCAGACAGCAATTTCAGAATGGGCCGGCAAGCTTAGGCACGGTGCTTCGGAAGCCGTAGATAGTTTCATGGAAAAGTCTGTCGACGCAGTAAGTCGCAGAAAATAGAAGAGGAAAAAGAGATGAATAAGTTGGACAAGTACGGTGACATGGAAATCGAAGAGGCTTTCCATAACGCATTTAACACAATCGGCGCCTTCAATCGTATCAATTCGTTTGAAGTTGTATGTGAGCAAGACTACGATCGTGGCAACAAGATCGTCAGTGTTGAAATTAGCTGCATGGCTGACAGTCCTACGATCAAAGAGTTTAAGGCGATTAAGGACCTCCAGAACATTTCCATCTCCCTGGTTCATGACAATACTCAAGTGAATTTGGGCGTCGTTGATGTCGTTGAGTACAATCCTATGGAATACCATGTCGTATATGCTGAGAAGGACATTGAAGAAGAAGAGGATGCTGTTGATCAGGTAAATTCTGTTGATGGCAGTTCCGAATTAGAAGATCTGGCTGGCGAGGTATAGTAAATGGACTCATTCGAGGAACTTAAGGCATTGTGCGACTCGAAGTTGAAACTCCTTGCCATGAACAGCAAGGAGTATCAGAGGTTACGTGACGAAATTAAGTCAATTGTTGATGCTCTTCCCCCAATCTCTGATTGTCAGAGCATTAACGACCTGTCCAATTCCATTTCACAAATACAGGCTGCCAAGGATAGGGTAGTTAATATTGTTCACGAAGCCCAGAATAACAATTCTGTTCGAAAGGCTATTGCTGATGTCATTGAAACTTCAGCGATTTCAATTTCGACTGAAAGTAGTGCAGATCGTCGTAAGGGTTATGCGGCCATGAAAACTGCTGAATATGCCATATCAGGTGCTGAAGCAGACGGATTTATGCGTTACTGTCTCGGCATGATGAAAAATCTTGATAGTCGTCACGACTCAATAAGTCGAAGAATTACGTGTATTCAGATGACCATCAAGATTGGTGACGGGGGCCGTGAAGGCATTATCTCAGAGTCGGTTGCACCACGTGATACTAGTGACTTATTTGACCATGAAAGTGGTTCTGGCAAGAACAAGGATAATGGTGAAATAGACTGGAATTAGAAAAAATCATTTTTGCCTTTGGGTTTTACGTCATACGACGTATTTTAATTATGTAGGAGATGCTTGTAGCGGTAATCGCAATAGACGGGTATCTAATAGAAGAGAGAGAAGAAAGAGAAAGAGGTAAGTGAAATGGCAGATGCCAATGACTTCAATGGAGAAGTGGATTGGGATTCAGTCCCGAACACAAACGCCAACAACACCAACCGTCGTCCTCGTGTCGACTATGTGAAGATCCCAAAGGGCGGCAACGCCAAAATCAGGTTCGTCACTAAGCCATATAAGTTCTGTCGGTGGTGGAGTCCAATCAGTGCAATTAGCCCCGGTAAGGATGAAGATCCACTTTGGGGACAAAGCGGATATCGTCCTAACGTAAGGTATAGTGCCTATGTCATCAATCGGGCCAGTGGTAATATTGAGTTGTACGATTTCAGTACGACTATTTTGAATACCATTATCAATTGGGCCAAGATGAAGGGTCGCAAGCCTGAGAATGTGGACGATGGGATTGATTGGATTGTTAGCAGTGCAACTGTTGCAGGCGAAGGTGGTCGTCCCAAGACTACCTATAGTATCATGAATGATGATACGACTCCGCTTACGGATGAAGAGAAAGCTAAGGTCCAGTCAAAATTGGCCGAAGCTCCACTTTCAGAAGTACGCAAGCCCGACTCTGTTGAGTTTATCCAGAAGCTCTACGACGATTACCTTGCTAACCCTGAAGATCCAACTCCTGGATCGGCCAAATATTGGCAGGCAAAGAAGGCTTCTCGTGAAGCAGAAGGCTCATCCGTCAAGTATGATCAGGAGACGACCGCGGGTGGACATGCCAGTGATCTGGCAGAACCTGCTACAGTAGCTCCTGAGTCTACTCAAGCCACAGTGACTCAAGCTTCGACAACTGACGCTGCTCCTGCAGCTGAAGACGAAGCCTTCGACAATCTCTTCGGAGACGACGGAGACGAGGACAGCACAAGCTTGTTCTAGGCAATTATGAAAGGGCGGTCGTCTGAATGTCGATCGCCCTTTCTGTCATTTTCTTATTTAGTTTGGTGAAAATTATGGCGAAGAAAAAAAGTAATAGTACGATTTCTAGCGGCTTGAAGGATGCCCTTTCAGATATTGAAAAGGAATTTGGAGTCGGAGCCGTTATGAAACTCGGCTCAAAGGGTCATGTTGAGTGCCCTTCAATTCCCACTGGAGCTTTGACGCTCGATGTCGCTTTAGGTATTGGAGGATTTCCAAGGGGAAGGATCGTTGAAATTTATGGACCTGAGTCATCTGGTAAGACGACGGTGTGTTCGCATGTCGTTGCATCGGCCCAGAAGGCTGGAGGTATGTGTGCATTTATCGACACTGAGCATGCATTGGATCCGCAATATCTAACTCGCATTGGGGTAGATATTAAGAATCTTTTGATTTCTCAGCCAGATTGCGGTGAAGATGCTCTGAACATAGCTGAAAAGCTGATTAGGTCCAATGAATTGGCGGTAGTTGTTATCGACTCTGTTGCAGCTCTTACTCCAAGGGCTGAATTGGAAGGTCAGATGGGCGATAGTCATGTCGGACTTCAAGCTCGCTTGATGTCGCAGGCCCTTCGTAAATTGACTGGGGCAGTTTGTAGTTCGAATACATGTCTGATCTTTACAAATCAAATTCGTCACAAGATTGGCGTTATGTTCGGTAGTCCAGAAACGACTGCTGGAGGAAATGCACTTAAGTTCTATGCCTCTATCAGGCTTGATATTCGTCGCATTGAAACAGTTAAGAATGCAGCTGGCGTTCCAATATCCAATAGGACTAGGGTGAAGGTTGTCAAGAATAAGGTGGCTCCACCATTCAGACAGGCAGAGTTTGATATTGTCTTTCCAAATGGTATATCAACCATTGGATGCATTGTTGACATGGCTGTGATTGATGGCATTATCGAGAAGCGTGGTTCATGGTTTTCCTTTGGATCTGATCAATTGGGACAAGGGCGTGATGCGACCATGCAGACTCTTTTGGAGGATAATGAGCTTTGTAATAAGGTCGAAGATATGATCAAGGCGAAGCATGGTCTTGGCGAACCAGTTGAAATCAAACCTGATGTTTCAGAGGACAGTTCCAACGCTGATGAAAAAACAGCTGAATAAGCTAGTTGAATCAAGTCATGAAAGACTTCGTAGCAATCGTAAAGGATATGGCTATCTTTCGAATGTTCGTGGTTTTTCTGATAACATCATGCGTCATGAGAAAATGGGCTATTGCGATCATGCAATAGCCCATGACTTTTCCTTTTCTGTCGATTCAAAAGACAAGTGGAATCTTGATCCTGAATATCTTCAGAAGATGCTTGTGGACCGGGTAATTATTCCTATAAGGGATGACTGTGGTGACGTTGTGGCGGTTGCTTCGAGGGTTCCTGATAAGGATTCAAAGGGGTGGTGGAATACACCATTTAAGAAAGAGTGCTGCCTGTATGGTATGAACTCTGCCAGGGGAAGGGCGTTTTCCAAGGGGAAGTTGTATTTATTCGAAGGTTATGCCGATGCGATCACGGCCAAGCAGTTCGGTCTACTTAATTCAGCCGCTGTCATGAGTACTACTTTGACTGAGATACAAGCGGCAATCATATTGCGTTATTGCCAAGAGGTCTGTGTATGCTTCGACACTGACCCGTCAAGAAATGGCAAACTTGGAGGCGGTCAGGCTGGGTTGGAAAAGCTGATTAACAAGTATAACAAAATGGGATTTTTCAGGTTTCTGTATGCCATTCCATTACCCTTCAAGGAAGATGGTAGTGGTAATGATCCAGACGATTATATCAGAACGAATGGTTTGGATTCCTTCCTGTCACTCGAAAAGAGAGTTTCAGCAGTATCCAGGGGATAGAAAAATGTCCGTAGTTAAGAATAGTTCCCTTACAGACAGAATCGACAGGTTGTTTGGAAGCAATAGTATTGAGAGAGTGACATCTGGGATGTTTGATGCTACATCAGTTCTGGGATGTCCCAGACGAGCTGTAGTGGGTCATTCGTTGCCAAAAATTCATAATATTCTTCCAGAGTATAGATACAAACTTCACAGTTGTGAATTCGTTAATGTAGTTAATGAGAACGTGTCATTGTCCGATAGTGAGACTTCTCTTTGCGGATTCATTGATATGGTGGTTGAAATATCGGGTGTTATGGTTCTTATAAAGCTGTACGAGGAGAGAGTCGACAGTGAAGCCCCATTAACACGACATGTCACCGATATGGTGACGTGCATGTACTTAGGCTCCGTATATACAGGCGTTATCGTATATTGCGATAATGGAATTGTGAAATGCCATTTTGTCAATCCAGATCGGATTGATGCCTTGAAGATAGTCAAGAAAATGGTCAGTCAGTCGAAAAGGTTGAGAGAACATGTGATCAGCGGGACGTACCCTGATGGAATTCCAAATAGTGGATGTCCATTGTGCCCCCATAGGGAGTCCTGTGTAAACCGCCGCGAGGCAGGAGAGACTGGGGAAAGTGGAAAAGAAAGGAAAGACGATTGATAGGAACTTGGAGAATAAGTTAGTTCTGCAATTTCAGGAAACCGGTGACGAAGAAATTCTAGAACAGATACATCAAAATCGCGAGAGTACGTTTTCGTTTCTAGAAGGAAAGTATTCGTGGTTGGATGAGGATATAAGAAGCGAGATAATCGTTGTCTTTATCAAGTCGGTGCATGGGTATAAGAGCGGGAAGAAAAGCTTTAATACCTATTTTTTCACATCTGTTTTGAATCATATGAGGAATATTATCAAGAGCAAGTCACGCCATAAGCGTACTCCTCCTGAAGGGTTCTATATGATTCATCTAGACGAATCTGTAGATGATGAAGGAAGCGACGGATCTACCTATCATGACCTTATCTATTGTCCACATGACAATATTCATGGTTGGATGCATTCGATTGATATAAGGACGTTTATTTCCATGGCTCAAAAGCAAAGCTGGATTCTTGGCGACATGCTTTATGAGATTGCCTCTGGTAAGGCAAGCATGAATTCTAGGATGATGTATTTTGGCGACGTCGACCTGGAAGAAGGTGAAAAAGTTCGTGATGCGATATCCCGCGACTCTGGTCTGCCGAAGAAGTTTTATAAGGTAATTGACTTTAAACCAAGTGAAAGGCATATCCATTATCATATCGATGTGAGCAGTCGTAAATGTATTTCAGAGTTGGCTGGCATGATCTATGATCAATATAATGTCCAAGCGAAGGTTGATGAAGGTGAGACTAAGGATAGCGTTGTATAATCTCCAGTAATACGTTAAATGCTGCAACGTTTGGAGATATCAATGAGCAACGACAGTTTTACAAACACACTCAAGGTTAAGGCAGATCCACCAGACATAAGTCATGAGGATCGCAAGAAAATGGTACGCAAGTTGGCTGGGGCCGTTGCACATTCCTTGAGGCATAATGGTGAAGTTGGAGTTAGGTGTTTTGGTAATGCCTGCATTGGGAAGGGTAGTAAGGCGATCGCAATTGCTCGTGAATTCATGATAGAGCATGGGCTGGCCCTTTATTTCGCACCTGCATTCATAGAAGCTGAAATGGATGACCAGATTAAGACTGGAATGAGCTTCTGCGTCTTTACTGAAGATTTATCCGAGAATGGATTGCCAGATGATCTACCCGAATTACGGGTTAAGTCTGATCCACATGATTCCACTGATAGTCAAAGAAAAGATTCGGTTAGGAGCCTCGCCGGAGCTATCGCACATTCATTACGTAGCAACGGTCGTGTCGATGTCAGATGCTTTGGCAATGCCTCAATTGGAAAGGCAGTTAAGTCGTTGGCTGTGGCAAGAGGACTCGTAGCTGTACATGGCCTTGATTTGTATTGTACGTCGCACTTCATAACTGCCAATATAAATGGCGATGAAAAGACGGGGATAGGATTTTATGCTTTTACCGGTGGTAATGAATAACCCTCCAAGAAGATCAATGCCAGATAGCATTTCTGATATGCTGACCACTGGTACCACGGGTTTTGAATCCAATCATATTGTCGACATATGCGAAGGTGACTTTGACTTGTCGGAAATTAAGGTTGCCGAATTAATTCCTGATGAATGGTCTATGTCGGCTAATGATGGTGACTGGGGTTAGCTAACAGTTAGTAATTTCATACTATTTTCTAATGTAAAGAAGGGAAAATCACATATCTTAAGGATAATGGATTTCCACATTCGTTTAGGAGACGATTCTGATGAAGATCATGGTTACTACCTATCCGTTTGGTCAAACGGATCCAAGTGCACTTACTATTCTTTCCGACCATGAAGTGGTTACGAATGACTTGAAAAGGAAGTTCTCACACGATGAAATAGTGGAAAGACTTCATATCAACAATCCTGATATCATTATTGCTGGGACAGAGAATTATGACGCATCAATGCTGGACTCTGTGCCCAACCTTAAGATGCTTGCCAGAGTTGGCACTGGATACGACTCCGTCCCATTGGATGAATGTCGTAAACGTGGGATTACGGTCGGCTATACTCCAGACGCCCCTTCTGACGCAGTTGCTGATTTGACTATCGGGCAAATCATCAATGCCCTACGAGGGTCGCAGAATGTCGACCGAGATATGCGTAATGACGGTTGGACAAGAAATATCGGCAGAGAACTTGGGGAGTGTATGGTCGGCGTGGTCGGTTGTGGTAGGATAGGTGGCCGTGTAGTTGATCGTCTTCGCGGATTTGGTTGCCAGATCTTGGTCGAGGATAAGAATGTTTATTTGGAAGAGAGATATGGCATTCCAAGTAGCAAGGGTGAAATTATTGCTTGTGCAGATGTGATTTCTCTTCATATTCCATACAGTGAGGAAAATAGGCATTATATTGGAGCAAGTGAATTTAATCGTATGAAGGAAAATGCTTGCCTTGTTAATATGTCTCGTGGGGGAGTGGTGAATGAAGATGCCTTGCACCAATGGTTATGTCTGCATCCAGAAGCTACGGCAGTTGTCGATGTATTCGAGCAGGAGCCATACTTAGGCCCATTGCGTGAATTGGATAATGCATACCTCACTCCACATCTAGGATCATGTACGAAGACGAGCCGAATAAATATGGAAGTTGGCATTTCTGAAGAAGTTTTGAGATTTATTTCAGGCTCAAAAATGAAAAATCGACTTGTATGACTTGGTTTTCGTAATCATTGTTGTATAATGTGACTAACCGCATATTGCGGGATATTAAAAAGCGAAAAGCGAAATCTCTGACAAGGGTCAGAAGAGAAAGCTCTCGCAGAACGACCGATACGAAGGTCGCCAAATAGGAGTAGATATCATGTCTACCAAGAAAAGTGCCCCTATGTTCACGAACCCAGAACTCGCTGCCCGCTTTGCAAAGGCATGCCAATTCCTGTCTATTAAAAATCCTGAAGAGACTCTTTTTAAGGCTTTGGGCAAGATCGGAATAGTTGATGATGAAATTTCATTGGATATGTTGAATGCCGGCGATATTGCGACAGGACATATTTATTCTGGACTTGATGGAATCGGGGTAAATATGGAACTCGTTCCAGATCCACGCCTACATGGAATTCGTCGAGTCCTTTGCAACCCATCGAATCCGATACCATACAAAGATAATAGGAATGATGATTTGTTGACACTGTTCCGTGAGTCACGCCCGATCGGTCAACGGAAGGATGCGGACCTTATGGAAGAGTATGGGGTTGATTGCGATCCCGAGATTATTGATGCATTACTAGATCGTAGTCATGGTCGTGGCTTTGTCATCTTTGACAATAAGAATGAAGTCGATGTGAAAAATTCATTGAAGCTTCTTCGTCGTGCCCGTCGAAGTGAAACTCCGGAAACGTACCGTGTCAATGGCCAGCTTAAGAGAGTTTATCGTGCAGGAGACTTCCCATCGGTAGTCCAGTATGAATGCCCATTCCATCCAGTTATCTTGTTTGACACCTACTGTGATGATTGCAAGTTTGACTGGGAGGGTGTGGATTATGAAGTTATGCAGTTTGCGGCAGTCGTCAATGAAAGCGGCAACGGACCAGTCAAGTCACGTGAGATTCGCGATTTCATCGACATCGCTCGTAAAGAAGGAGTTGAAGGATTGAAGGATGATTATCCTGATGAATATCTTCGATTCCAAGAAATGAAAGATGATGAAGATCTTCCGAATCTCAAGAAACGTACTTCTACTGCTAGCACAAATAGTGATCCAGTGAATGTTCGTAGTCGCAAGAACCGCACGTATTAAGGAGGTTAGCTAACAGTTAGTAATTTCATACTATTTTCTAATGTAAAGAAGGGAAAATCACATATCTTAATGTAATTGATTGACATTGTTAATTAATCAAAGGAGATTCGGTATGCTTGTCCCTTCGAGAAAAGCATCCGAACTGACTGGGTTACACCCAAACACCTTGAGACAGTATGCAGATGAAGGAAAAATCAAATTCGAAAGACTCCCGTCTGGACACAGACGTTACGACGTCGACTCCCTGCCGACAGGCAGGGGGAAGTCGAAGTCTGGAGTCGTCTGCTATTGTAGAGTCAGTTCGGAAAAGCAAAAAAACGATCTTATTAGACAAGTCGCAGCAATGCGACAGCAGTTCCCCGGATCCGAAATCATCAGAGATGTCGGCTCCGGGCTCAATTTCAAACGCAAGGGATTGCGTTCCATTCTGGAACGCCTCATGCAAGGAGATAAGCTCACGCTTATTATCTCACACCGAGATCGACTCTGTCGATTCGGTTTTGAGTTATTTGAATGGCTTGTCGATAGGAATGGCGGGGAACTCCTGGTTCTCGACGGGACTGAACACAGTCCCGAACGAGAACTCACAGAAGATCTTCTCGCCATCCTGCACGTCTTTTCGTGCAGGATGCACGGACTCAGACGTTACGTTGATCAGATCAAGGAAGATCAGGATCTATCCGACAGCTGAACAGCGTAAACTGTTCAGGCAGTGGATAGGAGTTCAGAGGCTTGTCTACAACAGGGTTGTCGAGTTCCTGAAGGAACTCGATGGCCCCAGAGGCAAATGGACTGATATTGCCAATATGATCATTGGGGATCTCCCCGACTTTTGTCGGGAGATCCCATATCAGATAAAGAAAGTTGCCGTCAGGGATGCCTGTAAGGCCCTGACGACAAACAAGATGAAAGCGAAGAAAACAGGTATTGGATTTTCACTTCGCCTCAAGTCTCGGAAACATCCGAGACAATCATGTTTCATCCCCAAGTCAGCCGTCAAGGCTGACGGGGTGTATCATACAATTTCTGGAAATCTGAAGTATTCCGAATCGCTTCCAGGCGAATTCGGAGACTGCAGACTAGTCAGGAATAGACGAAAATGGTATTTGTGCGTTCCTGAAAAGTATACCGCGATCCGATCCGAGAGCCAAGGGCGGATCGCGGCTATTGATCCCGGAGTACGCACATTTTGCACATTTTTCGGACTGGAGTCGTTCGGCCAGATAGGCCGACACGACATAGGCCGTATCCAGCGTTTATGCCATCATCTCGACGACTTGATATCAAGATCGTCGAAGGTGACGGCTTCAAGAAGAAGGAGAATGAGGATTGCCGCGAATCGTATCCGCGACAAGATTCATAACCTTGTTGATGAAATTCACTGGAAGACAATAAGATTCTTGACGGAAAACTATGGCGTCATAGTTTTTCCGACATTTGAATCGTCTCAAATGGTCTTGAAAAAATCCAGGAAGATAAGGTCGAAGACCGTTCGTCAAATGTTGACCTGGTCATTCTATAAGTTTGCAACACGCCTCGAACACAAGTGTTTCGAGCGTGGTTGCAAACTGGTGAGGATCAGCGAGGCATATACATCAAAGACGAATTCGTTCACTGGCGAGCAGATGAATATCGGCTCGCGTGAACATTTCGTTCATGATGGAATAAGGATCAATAGGGATATTAATGGCGCCCGCAACATATTGCTGCGGGCTTTGGTAGATTCACCCCTGTCTGATTTTGTTGAATTTCAGCAAAATCAGGTAGGCATTTGTTAATTTATGTTAGCAAAAAAGGATCGGAATCCAGACTAATCAGAAAGGATTCCTAGATGGGTTGCCAGTTGGATAAATTTTGTTAATCTCTTTGAGAATATCCTGAGGTGCCATATATTTGAATCAAGGGAATTTCAAATGAGAGAGATAAGATGAAGATTGCAGTCACTGCAGATACGCACCTTAACAACTCCGTATATGGAGTAAGAGATCCCGAAAGTGGGTTGCCGTTAAAGACGGTCGACTCCTTTCGGGCTCTTGATTTTTTTGTTGAAGAAAGCATAGTAAGAAAAGTGGATCGGGTTTGTTTTGTAGGGGATATTTACACCAATCATTACCCACTGAATAGCATTCGTCAGATGTTTGTTGAACGTGTTCAAATGTTGACTAAAAAAGGTATACAAGTAGTATTACTTACTGGTAATCATGACTTCACCAATTCTCATCATGCATTGATGCCGTTACGTGGATGGTCTTCACTTGTTAAGGTTGTCGATCAGCCGATCATCGAGCGTAACCCTGAATTTGCAGCTATGTATATTCCCCACACTGGGGATATTGAAAGTGGTAAGGATAACTTCCCGTCATTAGTTCGGTCGATGACGATGAAGGATGACGATACCCCTAAGCTGTTCTTTGGGCACTTTTCCGTTAACGGCGCCGCAAGAAACGACTCTACCTCGCATGACAATCGGTCAGACGTCAGTGTCGGCGACATTGAATCAACTTGTTGTGACTATGCATTTCTGGGTCATTTCCACAAGTATCAACGTCTTGAGTCGGAAACATGGATTTCTTATGTTGGCAGTATTGAACGTCATTCAATAAGCGAGCTAAATTCCAATTGCGGATTTTCGATAATTGACACCTCAACTGGCGAAATTGAACGTGTAGTATATGACCGTTTGCGTCCAATGAAGAGGATTCTTTCAGCGTCATTTGATGAAGCCATGGACGATATCAGGGATGAGGATTCCTGGCAGGATTACATTGTCAGACTTGATTTTGAAGGATCTCAGCGTGATTATGAAATTGTTCGCTCACGGTTCTCTGAAGTTAGGACGGAATTTGTACGTCGCGGCGGATGTCACATTACCATGTCTGGACTGAAGTTCGAGTCTGAAGATGAAACTGAAGCAGATGTCGACATGAAATCTGTAGACCAAGTCGACCTTATGAAGATACTTAAGGATCGAATTTCAAAGGACCATGATGGTTACGACGATGAAATTGTTATTCATAATCAGATGCTGGATCAGATCTGGAAGGAGGTTCAGTAATGAGAATTATATCAGCAAAATTTCATAACGTATTTCGTTTTGGCGAAACCGATAATGAAATAAATTTTGATGATGTATTTGATAGTGGGTCAATTGCCCTTATATGCGGGTCGATAGATGGCGACGAGAACATCTCTAATGGGGCAGGCAAGTCTTCTATCGGGGAGGCTATATACTGGGCATTGTACGAGAAGCTTCCACGCCTGATGCGTAATGCCGATAGAAAGGGTACAGCCGTTGAGGAAATCATTCGTAAGAAAGATGATGGCACAATTGCAGATTGCAAGGAAGCCTATGTCGAATTAAGATTCGAGGCTTGCGACGGACTCGTCTGGCGTCTTAAGCGTGGACGTAAGATCGCCAAGAGTAAGAAGCACACTTCCATATTGGAACTTGAATGTGAGAACAGTGAAGAGTCTTATCGCGGCAAAAAAGATGCCCCTGAACTTCGTTTACAACAAATCGTTGGAGCAAGCCACGAGTCGTTCTTAAATAGTGTCTTCTTTGCTCAGAAAGATTCAGGTAAATTCATTTCAGGAACCGACAAGGCCAGACGTGATATCTTGATGGACATTCGTGGTCTACAGATTATCGATCGCATGCTGAAGCATCTTCGTGACAAATTGAAGAAGAAGTGCAATGAGACATGCACTGTATTGGAATCGAAGATCGACGTTCTTAAGTCCAGAACGTCTGGTGAATCTCCTGACGAGATACGTAAGCAGAAAATGGAATTGGCAAAGGATATTCAGGACGCTGAGAATGAACGTAAACAGAAAAATGATGCCATTGCAGTACTAGAATCAAAGAAGCCTACTTCTGATCGAGATGTGACGTTGGCAGAAATTGAAAAATTTAAGGCTGAACTCATATCTATTGAGCGTGAAAGGGAGTCTCAATTGGCTGATGTCAATGAGAATATTAAGCAGAACAACCTTGACCTTCAATATGCGTGTGACGAATTGGCCAAGATCGACAATGAAAAAGAGTCTGTCGACAGAAGATTTAAGGTCGCTTCGGAGATGATCAAGAAAGCTGACATGGACAAACTTAAGGCTGCAAAAGTTAAGATTAAACAGGCTAACGACGCTATTCCCCAGCTTAAGACATTATCCGATAATTCAGTCGACCTGTATGGATCGGCTAATGCCGAGATTGCCGGCCTGCAGACCAATCTTGAAATATTGTCGAAAGATCTTGAATCTAGCAAAAGTATGCGTGAATCTCCAACATGCCCAACATGTGGAGCAGAATGGAAAGAGGAAGAACTTAATGAGCGAATATCCAAACTTGAGTCCGATGTTGAGATCTTGTCAAAGAAGATCAGCGATAAGTCCGCAAACAGGGATGCCCTACGCGAACAAGTGGAATCAGGAAGAAAGAGATTGGAAAAGGAACGTGCGATTGCTGCACAGGAATCGGGACTTGTCGCTGAACTTGAAAAGCTGAAATCTGCAAAGAAAGAATCGGATAGATGTCGACAGGACGCCGAAAGGATTAAGAATCGCAATGCCGATATGGAAATTAAGAAGAGTACGGCCACATTACGATCTACCGAACTATCTAATCTAAAGGATAATCGTGGCAAGAGCAGTCGATCAAGATTGATTGCGGTTGAGGACTCTCTTAAAAAGCAGGTTGAGAAGTTGGCAGTTCTTGATGATGAAATTACTAAGATTGACATTGATGTCCGAGGCTTACGCACATGCATCGAAACGATTAATATCAGCACCAACCAAAGCTCCAATAAAATTGCCAGATTGGACGAAAGGTTGAATGCTATGGATCGAGATCAAAAGGATATGGATTCGATGCAAAAGGAGTATGATGTTGAAAGGGCAATGATGGTCCGCATCCAATACTTTGACAAGCTGTTTAGTGGTGATGTGAAGGATGAAGCGGCCCAGTCGTGTATTCCACTTCTAAATCTGTACGCCAATGACTTCTTGACGATCCTACGAGACAATATGCGGGTCGAGGTGAGGAGCGACGACGGTAGCATGGCTATTGTTGTTAGGGGAGGTAGTGCCCCAACTTATGATATGCTTAGCGGCGGCGAACAGGAGGCAGTTAGACTTTCAGTCGATATGGCTCTTAGTATGCTCTCCATAGGCGGCATTTCGGACCTTCCTGACATGGTGTTCCTGGACGAAATTTTTGGATCTCTCGACACGAAAACGAGATCTAATGTATTTTCGTTGTTAAATAGGCTTGGAAAAAACTTTTCAAGAATTTTAGTAATTACCCATGATCAACTGCTCAGAGATAACTTCGATACCATCATTCGTGTTGACAAAATGGATGGCATCAGCAACATTTCAATAGTAAAGAATGGAGAATAATATGTGCGACAGAAGCGTTTGTAATGATAATATGTGCGACAGAATCGTTTTCAATGTTGATGATATGTGTGATGATGAGGAAATATCAACTATTGATGCGATTGAGGGGTTGATCAACGCCACTCGTGAAATGAAAGTGCATAATTTCTTGGCAAATGAATTGCAAGCTATCATTGCTGATTATGATCCCGATGGGTATGATGAACTTATATCTGGTTTGGATAACCCAGAGATCAAGATAACTAAACTCCGGTCATCGTTTAAGGATTTGGTAGACAATGACCTTTGCCCACCATTTGTTGATTGCCTTGGTGGAATTGACGTTCTTCAGCTTTTGGATAATCATATATGCAATCGTGACTATCCTGTGTATTGCGTAAAGCTGATTTGGCTTGTTGACGACCCTATGGTCATTACTGACATTTGCGACTGCGTTCTCAATTGGTTCGACACATTTATTGGCGACCAAGGATTTGAGCTTGATGCTGTCCGCGATGCACATGAGGCACTTCTTACCTCCCTTGATGAAGAAGGTATTCTTGTGGATGAAGAAGATTTGGCACCAGTCGGAGTCGATACAACTTCGTTTGAATATCGTCAATCAATGGTTAGCCTTATTGAGCTTTCCACTGAACATCGTCAGGAACTTAATGAACTTCTTCTTGAAGAAAATCCAGAAGAAGAGAAAGCGAAAAAAGGTAAGTGGAGGTATTCCACTAGTGACTTGATGAGAACCGCCAACAAAATGGCTGCTAGCAGCATTGGAGAATAGATGTCAAAGAAAACAGCAGCAAAGCGTAAGAAGCTACATAAGGATATGGTTAGTGGCCGTAAGAAGAGGTCGTCCCATAAAAATGTCGTGACTCTAAAGTCAAAGCTTCAGTCGATTTATGAAATGGTAAATTTGGAGACTACATGTTGCCGCCAGGGTGTCTGCTGTCTCGTAGCCTGTCCGCAGATGAATCATTCGGAAGCGGTTCAAATTCTGGATGAAGTTTGGTCTACATGGGAACAGGTTGACAAGAAAAAGTTGATCATGAAATCCATGCGTTATTACTTCTCCAACAGTATGGTTAAGGCTTGCCCTCTTCTCGGCAAGTTAGAAGACGGACATCTTGGTTGTCGCATTTATGAAGACCGTCCATTGAATTGTCGTATGTTTGGTCAATGGCCAAAAGATTCGTATGAACGTCGTGTTCAAAGATTCATGTCGGCGACTGGCTTTGAACGTGAAGATTTGCCGCTCAATACCCAATGCACTCATGTCAGGCGGGTTGATGATTCTGTAGAACTTACAGACGAAGTTATCAATGGTCTATCTGCCAGTTTAGACCTCATTGACGTCAAGGTTGGCAAGTATACCGATGAGCAGATCGAGAAGCGATTTAACTACAGGACGATCCATGACTGGGTTCTGGTCAAGTTCCTTGGAGAAGACAAGCTGTCTATGTTGACTGACTTCTTGTTTGCCGCCGATGAGACGGAGATCAGTGATTATCTCGATCAGTTTGAAGAGCAGTTACAGTCACTTAAGGTGTGATTTATGCCTATCGAAAGAGAGATGGTTTTAGAAAGTGCTTATTATGATACGGCTAAAAAGGCGATCGTACTGAATGGTACTATTGAAGGTCGTCAAGTTCAGGTCCCAATGCCTGAGAGTGTCTTCGAGTTCCATAAGGATATGAACAAGGAACAGGAGATGATGAAGACTGCTGCGATGTTTGACGCTCTCAGGCAT
>Ga0210003_1000113_pt1 | contig 67986 bp, 70 predicted proteins | sample LantaG_FD_182804 | JGI IMG/M metagenome (GOLD analysis project Ga0210003, IMG submission 182804) | Deep subsurface microbial communities from Baltic Sea to uncover new lineages of life (NeLLi) - Landsort_02402 metaG (SPAdes) (version 2) | ecosystem: Environmental > Aquatic > Marine > Oceanic >... | reverse complement strand
ATTTCCTGGATAGAAGAGGCATCAAAGGCATTGGAGCAAGAACCGATCAGATTGGAATTCTTAGAGGAAGCACTGGTTGCTTAAAGGGATTGACTGATATGATAAGAGGGGTTAGGATATGACCAAGAGAATTTCCACCAGTTATGGGACGCAGCCTACGGTTTACGGAGACAACAACTAGACATTCTGGTTGACTAGTAATTACCTACGGCCTCTGGTTCCTTTTAAGAAGGCAGTCCATCTTTCACGTTCCCTTTTCAACTGCTGTGAGCTTTTACCGATTCTAGTTTTTAATTAGATCCAGTCTTTACCCAGCAACTCGGCTTGCTCCAGGACTGTTAATGTAGCCTTCTCCTGCTTATCTGGTGGGTATCCATACTTTCGTAGCAGTCGTCTAACTGTTGTCCGCAGCTTGGCACGAGCGCTTTCCCTAACTGTCCAGTCGATGGTAACGTTACGCCGCACCGTTTCTACTAGTTCGCGGGCTATGGTTTTCAAGGTCTCATCACCCAGTACCTTGACTGCACTATCATTGACTTCAAGAGCGTCGTAAAAAGCTTCCTCATCTTCTGTCAGTCCTAGTTTCTCACCGCGAGATTTGGCCTCACGCATCTCTTTGGCCAGTTCGATGAGCTCCAAAATAACCTGGACAGCCTCAATGGTACGGTTCTGGTATCTTCGGATGGTTCTTTCAAGCATCTCAGCAAAGGACCTGGACTGGACCAGATTCTTTCTAGCCCGCAATTTAATCTCATCATTAAGGAGCTTCTGTAATACCTCAAGAGCCAAGTTGCGATGCGGCATTCCCTGGATTTCAGAGAGAAACTCGTCGGATAGGATCGAGATGTCAGGTTTTTTGAGGCCGGCAGTGCTGAATATATCAACGATTTCATCAGATGATACAGCCTTGGACACGATTTGGCGAACAGCTAAATCCAGTTCCTCCTCTGGCTTGCCAGGCATTCGTGTGTTTTTAGCTATGGCTGACCTGATAGCCTGGAAAAAGCCAACGTCGTCCCTGATTCTGAGTGCATCAATGTGGGGTACAGACAGAGCAAAGGCCTTCGACAATTCAGTCACAGCTTGCAGCAACCGTGCCTTCCCATCCTCCTGGCTCAAGATATGTTCCATGGCGCCCGGTATAATCTTCAATCGCTCAGTGGGGATGCCCGTGATGAACTTGGAGTAGTCAAAGCCATGGAACATAGCAGAGACGATTTCATACTTCTCCAGCATAACTGCTACAGCCTCTTCCTGGAGGATGCCTGTCTCACCGCGTGAACCTTCCGTGTAGTCAGCCAGTGCCTTCTTCAGCTCATCCGCTATGCCAAGGTAGTCAACTACCAGGCCACCAGGTTTATCTCGGAAAACGCGGTTGACACGGGCTATGGCCTGCATCAGGCCGTGACCACGCATCGGTTTATCAACATACATAGTGTGCAGACAGGGCGCATCAAAGCCGGTGAGCCACATATCACGGACGATAACCAATTTCATCGGGTCTGAGGGATCTCTCATTCGCTTTTTGATGGCCTCACGGCGAAGTTTGTTGCGTACATGAGGCTGAAAGTTGATGGGGTCGCTCGCTGAACCGGTCATAATCACCTTAATAACACCCTTATCGTCATCTTGCTGGTACCATGAGGGACAGAGCTTAATGATGGCATCGTAGAGGTCCACGCAGATACGACGGCTCATACAGACTATCATCCCTTTACCATCCATTACCTCCAGGCGCTGCTCAAAATGATTTACAATGTCTCTGGCCACAAGGTTTATCCGCTTCTCTGTGCCAACCATTGCTTCGAGGCGAGCCCACTTGCTCTTGAGCTTCTCCCTGACACTCTCCTCCTCGCTTTCGGTTACCTCTTCAAACTCAGGGTCTATGTGCGGTCTTTCATTCTCCTTCAGCTCCAGTTTTGCCAGGCGCCCCTCATAGAAGATGCGAACGGTAGCGCCATCAGCCACTGCTTGCTGTATATCGTAGATGCTAATGTAATCTCCGAACACTGCCGGAGTATTTCTGTCTGCTTTTTCTATGGGCGTCCCGGTGAAACCAATGAATGAAGCGTTGGGTAGAGCATCGCGCATGTTTCGGGCTAGTCCGTCAATGAAGTCATATTGACTGCGATGAGCCTCGTCAGCAATAACCACAATGTTGCGTCTGCCTGAGAGTAGAGGAAACCTATCCTCATTTTCCGGCATGAATTTCTGAATAGTTGTAAATATGATGCCCCCGGAAGCTACCTTTAAGAGTCTCCTTAAATGTTCCCGGCTCTCGGCTTGCTCCGGCTCTTGCCTGAGGAGGTCCTGGGCTAATGCGAAGTTATCAAACAGCTGCTGGTCAAGGTCATTCCTATCAGTAAGCAGTACCAGCGTAGGATTCTTCATAAGCGGATGAAGGATTATCTTACCGGCATAAAATACCATCGTAAGGCTCTTACCCGCCCCCTGCGTGTGCCACACCACACCAACGCGTCTGTCTCCTTCGGGTGAAGTGGCCTTTACTGTGGCGGCTACTGCCGCATTAACAGCATGATATTGATGGTAGGCTGCCATCTTCTTGGTTATCTTGGAGCCGTCTACCTCGAAAAGAATGAAGTGACGTACCAGGTCAAGGAAACGGCTCTTCTCGAATATACCGTTGAGCAGTACCTCCAGTTCCGGAACATCTTTTTGGTTAACAGTTACGCCGTCACTGGTCCGCCAGGGTAGAAACCACTCCCAGGCAGATGTCAGCATTCCCACCCGGGCCTCAGTGCCATCACTGATGATCAGCAATTCGTTATACGGGAAAAGGGAGGGTATATCCATCTTATAGGTCTGGAACTGGTTGTAGGCTGCCTTTATCGTGGCATTTTCGTCGGCGGGGTTTTTGAGCTCTATTGCCGCAAGTGGCAGGCCATTCACAAAAACGACCAGGTCAGGGCGTCGGTTTTGCTGGCCTTCAATAACGGTGAACTGATTGACCACCAGCCAGTCGTTTCTCTCCGGGTGGGTAAAATCCATCAACCACACCTTGTCACCGACAATGCGCCCCTCTTCATTGTAGTACTCTACATCCACACCCTCGGTCAGCATCTTGTGGAACTGGCGGTTATTGACGATGAGGCTGGGACTATCAGGACGGGCCACTTTCCTGAAGACATCCTCTAATGCCTCGGCTGGTATATCCGGGTTTAGAGCAACCAGAGCGGAGCGCAACCTTTCCTCCAATACTACGTCAGCGTAGCTTTCCCGCTCAGGATAAGGCCCATCGCAGGCGATATCCGGCCCAGGCAGGTACTGATAACCCAAACCCCTGAACCAGTCAATGGTCGCTTCTTCAACAACAGATTCAAGAATTACAGTAGCCACTAGAACTCCTTAAGGTCTCCCATAAACAGCCAGGACAAACGAATTTGACAAGAGCCAAGTAATGCATTATTATGATAGTAGCTCATCTGCCATGTGTAGAAGGAGTAACGAAGCCGTCTCATTGAGGCGGTTTCAGTCATTTCGGGATTCCTCATATTCTCGCATAAGTTTCTCTCTCGTGTGCTTATACGATGTCATGTATGCTGTCCACAATAAAACATACTTCTTCCTATCAGCTAACACCACCACATAGTCCTGCTCATAAAACCACAAAACTATGCGTCTTTCCCGTCTCCGTTTATTCGTCCAGCATCTGAGCACATCATCGGAATAGTGCTCAATAATGGGGCGTGGCCAACGAATGCACTCACATCGCCTGATATCTGGAATTCTCTTATCTTCCTCTTTCCCTTCAGAGGTGATGTGCCAAAAAGTGTATTCCTTGTTTTGGAAACGTGGATTTCTCTTGCATTGCACGTCTTTATCTGCAAACTTTGGTCTCGAATCGATAAAATCCTCCTTGAAATAATCATATACTGCCTCTATGTATTGTTTCCAATCACCATTATATTCCTGTAAAAGGACCAAGGGCGGTAGCCAGTCGGTAGGGTTGCTCATGCCTGCCTCTCCGTCGCTTCCCACATGAAAAGATTAACCTTGCTCTCCTTTAATAAAGTGGTTTTTGTAAGGCTATAACCCGAATGTTCTCTCATTCGTTCGACCACGGCGAGCTTGGCTGCATTCGTGTGAAGCCCGCGGTTAACATACGACACAGCGCCAATAAGCAAGTCGGCAAGTTGCAATAGCTCCACCTCGTGGGAGCGCACCGTCTGTACACGCTCGATGATTTGTCGTTGGAAATCATATATATCACTACATAATACATCGTGAAGCTTGCCTATCTTTGCTGCGCTACGGGTGTCTTTAATGTCAACATAGATTCGGTAGCGAGCGCCAGGATCAAGTATGACCTTGAGCATATCAAAGTACATCTTGTAATACCAGGTATCATGTGTCTGCTCGTAAAGTTCATGTTGCAGCTTGGATTTGTCCTGCACGACAAGCGCACGGAAGTGCAGGTCATCATTTTCAAGGAAGTAATTAAGTAAGTCCAAGTAGAACGCTTGTTGTCCACGAGAAACTTTGGTCCATTTGATTTCGAACGTAGTCGAGAGCCCGTGACTTTTTTTGAGCTCGCGCATGTGGACTGAAACTTCGCGTGCCTTCTCCGGTGGACACCAAACAGCTCCCAGTACCATTACCGACTGGCGGTCATGTTCTAAGTGACAGCTTTCATCACAGTAAATATTATAAATTGCCGTCATACTGCCCTCTCCACAAACTTCTCAGCATCCTTTATCCTAATCTCACCTGATAGGAGTTTCGGCAGCAGAGTATCACGAATTGCGGCAAGATTGGCCGCTTGCTCCACATTGGCAACGAGACGCCCGCGTAGTGGCAGTATGTAATCCAGGAACGCCTCAAGAGCTTTTCGCGGGGGTATGACAAGATCGGTATCGACGATGACCTTAGCATTCATGCTTTTTTGAACAGAAGAACCACCCATAGCACCCTCGGAGTACTCAGCGTAAGCGCGAGACTTTAAGAACCCATAGACATAGTAGGCATATGCTAATGATTCAGTCTTTAGACGTACGAGATATGAGGCAAAGACTGCATCAATAGGCTGCTCAATGATTGCAGATTTGCCGGGGTCAGCCATACGGGCTACCACGATATCACCGACATCCAACGTGTACTTCGGCTTATCTTGTTCTTCGATTTGGCAATACGGCACGGATGTCCACTCAATCCAGTTCTGTTTGTTTATGTCCGTGACCCGCAGTAGGTGAGGCCCCACCGGCTCATCATTTGCGCTTGCTGTGTATCCATACTGCGTACTGCATAGCTTAGATAGCTTGTCTGTGTTCCAACCTTTCGGTATCTCCCCCAGCGGCAATTCCTCCATGCCCTTATCGCGGAAGGGCTCAAAGTCCACAAACCAGCTCTTAAAGATTGCCTGTGCCATAACTTCCAGGGTCTGGTTCATCTGGCGGTTCAGCTCTATCTTGTCATCCAGCGAACTCAGGACGGCAGCAATGGCGCACTGCTTGGGGAGGGGAGGAAACATAAAGCGTAGCCCTTTCAACGTAGTTCCTGACAACTCTCCAAACGTGGTGCCTGATGCATGAGCCTTTAGGAGGTCTGTCTTGGACTTCAACAAGTAGTAAATAAACTCAGGATGAAAGCCTTCCTGCAAAACAAGACTTTTAAAGCCTTGGTTGGTAGTGACCGAGTTGCTTGCTATCGCAACATAGCCAACGGGCGCGCGGGTCGTCAGCAAGACTGCTCCTTCTGGGAGTAGCCTTGCACTACTACTCATTAATCCTTTCTCGTTAATGTTCCTCTCACCATGAGAGATGTAACGATATGGGTAGCCGGAGAGGTCTTTAGGTGTCAACCATGGAATGCTCCCGTTGAAATTACTCCCGTCCTTTGTTGATGGGGTTCCGCCGCCAATTACAGTAGCAACATCGCCAATCGGTAGTTCACGCCATTCACCCGACATATCCCAACTCCTTTAGGTTCTGGCGAATTGCAGCCTCAAGCCTCTCTGATTCAGCGAACTGCTCATCCAACTTCTCAGTCAGGCGCGCCATCTTCTCTTCAAATGGCTCGCCGTCATCCTCTATATCCTCAGCACCTACATAGCGACCAGGGGTAAGCACATAGTTGTGAGTTGAGATTTCTTCAATAGTAGCCGATTTACAGAAACCGGGAATATCCTGGTATGTGTCTGCATCTGCTTCCCCACGCCAAGCATGGTATGTGCTGGCAATACGGAAGATATCCTCATCGCTTAGCTCACGGTGCACGCGGTCAATCATATATCCCATCTTGCGAGCATCAATAAAAAGCGTCTGGCGGCGACGGTCACGGAACTTGCTGTTGCGCTTGTCCCGTGCCAAGAACCATAGGCAGGCGGGTATCTGGGAGCCATAGAAAAGCTGTGCTGGCAAGGCAATCATGCAGTCCACCAAATCAGCCTCAATGATATTCTTACGGATATTACCCTCACCGGACTGGTTAGAAGACATAGAACCATTAGCCAGCACAAAACCAGCAATACCGATAGGTGATAAATGGTGAATAAAGTGCTGTACCCAGGCAAAGTTGGCGTTGCCGACCGGTGGTGCTCCATACTTCCAGCGTACATCCTCACGGAGACGCTCACCACCCCAGTAGTGCATATTGAAAGGGGGATTGGCAAGGATAAAGTCAGCCTTGAGGTCTTTGTGCAGGTCATCGTGGAAAGAGTCGGCATTGTGCGGACCAAGATTAGCCTCAATCCCGCGTATTGCCAGGTTCATTTTGGCAAGGCGCCAGGTCGTCGGGTTAGATTCCTGTCCATAGACAGCTATGTCACCAGTACGACCACCATGCTGCCGAATAAATTCCTCGCTCTGGACGAACATCCCGCTGGAGCCACAGCAGGGGTCATACACCCGCCCCTTATAAGGTTCAATCATTTCCACCAGCAGCCGCACTACACACCGTGGGGTATAGAACTCTCCGCCTTTCTTACCTTCAGCGCCGGCAAACTTGCCAAGAAAGTATTCATAGACCCGGCCGAGAATATCCCTGGAACGGCTCTCTCTGTCACCCAGCCCGATAGTGCCGACAAGGTCAATCAGTTCTCCCACCTGTTGCTTATCAAGTGTCGGCCGGGCATAGTCCTTGGGCAGTACTCCCTTTAGTGAGGCATTATCGTGCTCAATTGCCGCCATTGCATCGTCAATCAACTTGCCAATGGTAGGTTGCCTGGCATTGGCCTGAAGATGTGACCAGCGTGCTTCCTCTGGCACCCAGAAGACATTCTCAGCCTTATACTCATCCCTGTCTTCTAGAACTTCGTATCGAGCTTTTGGCTCCTTGATGTAGTAGTCACTTGATGGCTCAGAAGTCCACTTATTGAGCTGCTGATAGCGTTCTTCAAAGGCGTCGGAGATGTACTTCAGGAAGATAAGACCCAGAGCGACATGCTTGTATTCCGCCGGGTCCATATGACCACGCAACCTATCGGCTGCCTGCCAGAGCTTCTCCTCGAAGCCCAGATTGGCACCATTTGATTTTTGAGCTCTACGGTTGTTTCCGGTTCTACTTGCCATGTTTCTGCCGTGACCGTATTAAATTTTTCGCCGCTTCCTCTTGCCGCGCCGTGGTTCATTGTAAGTTGACGCGAACTTTGCCAGTTCGTTCTTATCAATTAGCCACATGTTGTGGACTTTTCTCGCAGAAAAGCGTTCTTCCCGGCACATGCGTTTGACGGTCTCCCAATGCACTCCCAGAATTTTCGCTGCTTCGTGCACATCTAAATAGTTATCTAGGACTGGCATACCACACCCCTAGTCCAGCAATCTATCGTTATCGCAATACTAATACCTTCGCCACGGCTAGTCAAGGTTTAGGTAAAGAATGCTTGACTAGTTAGTAAAACATCATTGTGAATGGCAACCCAAAATGAGCCCACCTGTGCTAACCGAAAATGGACCCACCCCTGGCAAAATCAATAATCTCCAGGCCATCACCTCCTGTCGTCTCAGGCTTATTCCCACCTGCTCAAGTCCCCAAATTACATTAAAGCTCCAGTGCCAGCCGCAAGTTATTGTCTATAGCCTCCATGTCCGATATCAGCATAGAACCTAGCTTGCGGGTTATCATGCTCTGCTTGATGGTTCTTATTATGCTAGTTGCTACCGAAGGAAAAAGAAGACCTGCTCTTTGCCAGTCGTTGATAAGGTAGTCGCCTCCCAATATGCGGTCAGTCCGGCTGGTGATAGCAGCAACAATAGCTTCATTCCGCCTGGTGTGATAAGTATCTGAGCTTACTATTACAACTGGCCGATGTTTAACTCCGGTCTCGTCAGCGAAGATAAATCCAACGAGAACTACATCGCCCCGGTTATACCCGGTCATAGGCTGCATCCTTTTCGTTATCCCAAATTTCAGCAAGCACCGGGTCAACCGCTGCTGTTAGCTTCAATAATCCATCTAGATTCCCGGTTTCTCCACCTGGACGAGGTACCTTGTTCAGGTCCTCTTTTCGGAATCGGCGGTGGCGCTCTCGACCGATGCGGAATGCGGGCAGCCTGCTTTCCTTAGTCAATTTATAAATAGTCCTCCTGGAGACACACAGGTATTCAGCGGCTTCTTCAACCGTGAACCATTCTTTCGTTATTACCATAAGCACACCTCCCCATAGCATAAAAACGTCTCGATGTTGGTATCATTGTAGCACATAGAAGCAAATAAATGCACGTATCACACAAAGTAGCGGAATGTTCATTCACCGGCGTAATATATCGTAAAAAATCACAGGAAGCTCAACGGGAGTTTGACAAAACCGGTCGCTGACAAGTAGCATGATAAGGTACGTTTAGCAAGCGACCGTTTGCTTACCCATAAATCTTAAGAAGGAGATGAGAGATGATTGGACTACTTATTCTTGGTATCATTGTCATTGTTGTTGGTTTATACTTGGTGGAGACAAACAAGGGAAGCAAGGGAGACCCTAAAAGCCGACTTCAGGGAAGAATTGCCAGCATCGTCGGGGTTCTCATAATTGTTATCAGCGTCATTGCTGGCTCATTTGCGACAATCCCCGCCGGTCATCGCGGGGTGGTCATCCGCTTTAGTGCGGTGACGGGCACAATCCTGAATGAGGGTCTCCAGATGAAGCTGCCGTTCCTCGATTCGGTAGTAAAGATGTCAGTTCAGACCGAGAAATATGAAACCGGTGCGGCCTCGGCATCCCGTGATCTTCAAGATGTCAACACTACCATTGCCCTCAACTGGCGTTTGGACCCAAGCATGGCCGCCGAGGTTTACAGGACGCTGGGGCTGGAGTTTATAGATAGGATCGCCGCTCCGGCCGTCCAGGAGACCATCAAGCAGGTTACGGCAAAATACATTGCGGAAGACCTTATACTGAAACGTGAAGCGGTCAAAGATGAAATCCAAGAGAACCTAGCGAATCGACTCTTGGAGCGTGGCATCATCACGGAGACGGTATCAATAACGGAGTTCCGGTTCAGTGCCACATTCATTGCCGCTATCGAGGCCAAAGTGGCAGCAGAGCAGGCGGTATGGGAGGCAATAAACAAGCTAGAGCGTGTGAAGGTTGAAGCCGAGCAAGCAGAAGCCGCAGCCATAGGGGAAGCTGACGCACGAATCGCCAAGGCAGAAGGTGAAGCCGAGTACATTCGCGTCGTCACCGACGCTCAGGTTGCCGCCAACAACGCTATTGCTGAATCTCTAACACCTCAAGTGTTGCAGTATATCTTGCTCGATAGGCTCGGAGAAGATATCAAAGTCATTGTGATACCTTCGGGGCAGGGTCTCGACCTGGTGCTCCCAGAGATAATGCCGTAAGAACCGAAGGATAGAAACAGCGGCTTAACAATGGCAACTCAGCTTGATTGTTATGGCATTCTCCAGGTACATCCCAAGGCAGAGAAGGAGGTGATCGATGCTGCCTATCGCAAACTGGCAGCAAAATATCACCCTGACGTAAGCCAGGTATCCGACGCCTCGGAGAGAATGAAGCAGATCAATACTGCCTATGAGGTGCTCTCGGATCCGGTTAAAAGAGCGGCATATGATGCCGCCCGGGGCGTGGCACCTTCACCGGACACACCACCTCATGCTGCGCCTAGGTCACGATACCTCATCAATGCACGACGAACCTTACTGATAGCTGCTGGTTTAATGATACTTGCTGTCGTGGCGTTTAGATTAGGGCCCGCACTTCTGTTGTTAGTTCCCAAACTTGTGGTGTCACTTGTGGTCATTTCTCTGGTTGTTTGGCTCCTTTTCACTCTGGCGAAACCAAGGGGATAAACAGGGAGCCAGGTAAATGGAATCAGAATAGACAGGTGAGCAGCTAGCCATGGTAAGAGAGGACAAATTATCTTATGAAGGATTTGAACGCCTGGTAGAAAAGGCCTTGGCAACCTTGCCGGAGGAGTTTCAGAGCTATCTGGAGAACGTGGTCGTCATTATAGAGGACGAACCCCCCGATGATATGCCGGACGTTATGGGGCTTTATGAGGGTGTCCCCCTGGTGGAACGCTCAATGGATGACACTATCCTGCCCGATTGCATCACTCTTTATAAGGGGCCAATTGAACGCGTCTGCCGTACCCGCGCCGAGATGGAGGCTGAGGTGCGCGTCACCGTACTCCACGAGATAGGGCACTTTTTCGGTCTGGAAGAAGGACAATTGGAACACTTCGAAGTAAAGAGGGACATTGAAATTCATGGATCGGACGAAGACAAGCGATATCACCAGAAAGAGTACTGATATTATTAAGCCCTTCGGCCGTTTTGCTGTCACCGCTCAGTCCACAAACTCCTGAATGTTCGGGGGTAACAATTGTCCAAAATGTTGGATCAACCGTGGCCTTGATGCTACACTGTTCTAGTCTTAGCGTTATGAGGAAGCACATCCTTATTCGGAGGGGCACCCTCCACGATTCGGACGACTTCGCCAGTCTTATCGTGATATCCTCGCCAACTCTTTTTCCAGCAGTTTTCGGGGCCAAAGCAGGTAATATCCTAAAGGCCCTCTTTCGCCACAGCCACAACCCGTTCAGCTTTCAGCATTGCCATTTCATCGAGGTTGGCGGCAAAAATGCTGGTATGATGCTCAGCTATGACTGGCAGACAGCTAATCGGGAGCGGTTGAAGACGGGATTGCTGTTACTTAAGTATATGAAAACACAGGTGCTAATCCGATTATCTACCCTATTAGAGGCTCATACCGTGCTGAGCAAAATTGGAGACGGTGAATATTACGTCAGCAACCTTGCTATCTATCCTGAACACCGGGGTCTGGGTCTGGGGACAAGGCTCCTCGTTGAGGCTGAGGATGAAGCCAAAAAATTCGGTGCCGGTAGAGTTGTCTTGGAGGTTGAAACAGATAATCGAGACGCTATCCGGCTGTATGAGAAGATTGGTTACGCTGTGGCGAGAGAGTTAGAGGAAATCCGGGCGGGTAAAGAAACATTCAAATTTCTTCGGATGTCTAAATTGACAGCTCCCGTACCGCGAAGCGATGCTACTACCTGACCACGATTCAGGTTACATTAGCTTAGGATGTGTGATTCTGGTATAACAGACATCTTTTTGTGGACAGGCGGCTCCGGCCTTGGGGGGTTGCTTTTTTATCCCTGGTTTGTTATAGTTACACTAATTCAAATGATACAAGTGACCGGGTAATATGATAGAGATACACTTTGGCGAGACCTCTCAGACTCCGCTGTACCAACAGATAGCGGAGCAGATAAAGCAGCTCATAGCCGCCGGGCGGCTTCAGCCGGGGGAACATTTACCAACGGTCAGGCAGCTGGCACATTTCCTGCGCGTTAACCCGGGGACGGTAGTCAGGGCTTATCTACAGCTCGAGCAGGAGGGAATGGTAGTATCACGGCACGGGGGAGGTACTATAGTCTCAGCCAGGGCCGACGACCCCCGGACGTCAGTGCTGCGCCGGAGCCGCCTTTCAAATATGGTCAGCGGCAATATTTTAGAAGCCCTGAGCCTGGGCTACAGTCCCGAGGAACTGGAGGCAGCTTTCTCCCTGCACCTGGCCCGCTGGCGCGAAGAACGAAAGGGCGAAGAAAAGGCCTCCGGGGCTCAGGGCGGCAGGACCGGCAGTCGAAATAGCCTCCTCATCGTCGGCAGTAACGACCTGGCACTCAATCTGCTGGTGAGCAAATTCAAGCACAGAAACCCTGAAATCAATATCGAGGTCACCAACGCCGGCAGTCTCGGCGGCCTTATCGCCCTCCGTGAAGGAAGGGCCGACCTGGCCGGCATTCACCTGCTGGATGAGGAAAGCGGTGAATATAACTACCCTTATGTGAAACACGTTCTGCCCGGCGTAGAGATGGCTATCGTGCATTTCACCTATAGAATCCAGGGGTTCATGTTCGCGAAAGGTAATCCCAGGCAAATAAGGGGGTTGGAAGACCTGAGGCGCCCCGGGGTTACGATGGTTAACCGGCAGAAGGGCTCGGGGACCCGTGTGCTGCTGGACTTTAAACTGCGGGAGTCGGGCATCCTGCCACGCGACATAAAGGGCTATCAGCATGAGGAGGACACGCACCTGGCGGTTGCCGGCAGTATTGCCCGGGGAGAGGCGGATGTCGGGCTGGGCATCGAGGCTGCCGCCCGCAGTCACGGCACTGATTTCCTACCCCTGTTCAGAGAGAGGTACGACCTGGTTATCCCGGTAGAAAAATGCCGGAGTAAGCCGGTATTATCCCTCCTGGAAATCACTAAAAGTGAGGAGTTTAAAAAAGTAGTGACCGAGATGGGAGGTTATGATACCTCAGAAACAGGCACTACGGTTTTCGTCAGCTAAATCCTGAAACAGGAATAACAGTCTTTCCGAGCCACCTGTCCTAAAGAAGCCGTCCAGGGAGGGTGGCCGATAGGGTAATGCTAGAAATGGCATTGCCTCCCGTGTTTGGAAAGGAAAGGAGAAAAGCATGACCGGGACCCGACTCTGGAGAAAGCCGGACGCCTTGAGCCTGGTGTTCATCGTGCTGGGGACACTTATCCTGCTTTTCATTCTCGTCCCCCCGCTTAAGACGATATTCTCTTCCTCCGCCGGCACGCTGTGGAACACACTCCTCGATGAAAAGGTATACTCCTCTATTCTGCTCACTATCTACGCCGCCCTGATAGCTACCCTAATAGGGCTTCTTCTCGGAGTCCCCCTGGCTTACGTCCTGGCCAGGCATGAGTTTCGGGGAAAAAGATTTTTAGAAGGTCTCATCGACGTGCCCATCGTAATGCCTCATTCCGCCGTGGGTATCGCCCTCCTTTTCGTCTTCGGGTCGAATTTCCTGATGGGCAAGTTTCTGAACAATATCGGCATCGGCTTCGTCGATGAGGTCAGCGCGGTTGTCATCGCTATGATGTTCGTCAGCGTCCCCTTCCTTATCGATTCGGCCAGGGAGGGTTTCCAGGCGGTAGATGTCAGGCTGGAGAAGGTAGCCAGGACCTTAGGCGCTTCACCATGGAGGTCATTTTCCAGGGTTTCTCTGCCCCTGGCCTGGAGAAGTATCCTGTCCGGCTCGGTGCTGATGTGGGCCCGAGGGTTCAGCGAGTTCGGCGCGGTGTATATCGTAGCCGGTCACGTGCCCTTCTTTGGCTACCGCCCGGTAACCGCTCCCATCCTGGTCACCGAGCTGTTCGAGTCGCCCGGGGGACTGGGAGCCGCCCAGCCGCTGACGGCACTGCTAATCCTCATCTGCCTCGTTGTCTTCATCGCGCTCAGGACCGTAGCTTACAAGGGGAAAAAGGCATGATTGCCATTAAGAATCTGAAGGTGGACTTAGGCGATTTCCTGCTTCGCGATATCAACCTCGACATCGAGCAGGGTGAATATTTCATCGTTCTCGGGCCTACCGGAGCCGGTAAGACCGTTTTACTTGAGGCTATCGCCGGGCTCTACCCCGTCGTCGAAGGGGAAATCTGGACTGATGGCAGGGAAGTCACCAGCCTTAATCCTGAGAAAAGGGGGGTGGGAATAGTCTATCAAGACCAGATTCTTTTCCCCCACCTCTCGGTAAAGGAGAACATTAGCTTCGGGCTCAAGGCAATGAAATGCCCCCGGCAGGACATAAAGCCCAGGGTGGACAGCATGGCCGAGGTACTGGGCATCACCCACCTGCTGGGGAGAAGCCCGCCTACCCTGAGTGGTGGAGAGAGTCAAAAGGTAGCCCTGGCCCGGGCCCTGGTCACCGAGCCGGCGGTGCTTCTGCTCGATGAGCCGTTGAGCGCCCTGGACCCGGAGACCAAGGAGAGAATGCAGCGGGAGCTGGCTGAGATACACCGCCGGTTGAAGGTGACCATCATCCATGTCACCCACGACTTCGAAGAGGCGGTAGCCCTGGGGCACCGGGTCGCCGTATTAAATGACGGCCGGATAGTCCAGGTGGGGACCCCCGAGGATATTTTGCGCCAGCCGAACTCAGAGTTTATCGCTCGCTTCGCCCTGTCCCGAAATATCTTCGCGGGCGAGGTCAGTGACGCAGGTGATGGCGATGCCTTCATCGACATCGGGGGCATAAAGCTCATGGGGGTAACGGAGTTAAGGGGCAGGGTGCACCTTTCACTCCGCCCCGAGGATATCCTCATCTCCAGAGAGCCGCTCCAGTCCACGGCAAGGAACTCCCTGGAAGGCACCGTTACCAATATCGCCGATAGGGGGGCCGTAACATATGTCACGGTAAGTGTACCCCCGGACTTCATCTGCCTGATTACCCGGCAGGCCTTGAAGGAACTGGACTTGAGAAAGGGGGTGAAAGTATGGACCACCTTTAAGGCTTCAGCAGTCCACATCTTTTAGAAAAGGAAGGTCTAATGAGAAGTAGAATAGCTAAAATAGCTTCAGTGGCGATGGTCCTGGCCCTGGCCTTAACGCCGGTGGCCGGCTGCGCCGATAAAACTCCCCGGACGGAAACATTGACAATTTACCACGCGGGGAGCCTGTACGAGCCATTCCAGGACCTGGAGGCCGAGTTTGAGAGCACCCACCCCACCGTTGACGTCCTCTGCGAGTCGGGAGGCAGCACCAAGATGATAAACAAGGCAATGGCGCGGGAGCAAGCCGGCGAGCTGCCGCCCGACATAGTCGCCTCCGCCGATTATAAACTCATTCCCGACCGGTTATACGAGCCCGGCTATGCCGACTGGTGTATTGCCTTTGCCCGGAACGCGATGGTGCTCTGCTACCGCGATAGCGCACCCGGCTCAGAGGAGATAACGAGCGGCGCCCGCACCTGGTACGATGTCCTGAGAAACGACCCGGTTAAATACGGCCATAGCAACCCTGACGACGACCCCTGCGGCTACAGAACACCGATGGTAATCCAGCTGGCCCAGAAATACTACTACGACGAAGCCGCCAGTTTCGGCTTAACCCCCGACCTTGATGCCGGCGGGCTGTATGACGCCCTCATCCCGGGCAGCGAACATGAGAGAGGCAGGGTAGGCGGCACCAGCGAAGCCAGGCCCGGCGGCAGTGCCGAGGGCGTGAGGCCGAAATCGGTTGAGCTTATCCACCTGCTCGACTCAGGTGACCTGGACTATGCCTTCGAATACCGCTCTGTCGCCGTGCAGAACGGACTGGAGTTTATCGAACTCGACGACCACATCAACCTTTCCAGGTCCGGTGAGGAGCTTCCCGGAGTGGAAGACTTTTACCAGAAAGCCTCTATTGAGATTGTTAAGGAGGCGGGCCCTCCTCCCACCTACAGCGCCGAGAAGGGCAAGCCTATTGTATATGGCATCACCATCCCCTCAAATGCTAAGAGTAAAGAGCTCGCCCGGGAGTTTATCAAGCTGCTTCTTTCCGATACCGGGAGGACCGTAATGGAGGCCAAAAACGGTCAGCCATTCCTCGAGCCGCCGCTGTGCGACCATCCCGAAAATCTGCCTTTAACGATAAGGGAGGTGCTTCCCTGACAACGGAGCCATACATTCGCCCCGCGCAGGGTTGACTGCCATGAAGAGAGGGGTTAGGATGTGACTAGATAGATTCCCACCAGCTCCGGGACGCAGCCAAAGGAGAAGAGCTAATGAAAGTAATCGGGTTGATTGGCGGCATGAGCTGGAACTCCACATCAGAATACTACCGAATCATCAATGAACTGGTGGCTGAGAAACTGGGCGGTCTTCACTCAGCCCGCTTAATTGTTTATAGTCTGGACTTCGATGAGGTCAGGCAGGCACAGCGCCAGGCCCGCTGGGATGATGCTAGCGCTATCCTCAGTCAGGCAGGCATAGCCTTGAAACAGGCTGGCGCCGACTTTCTGCTAATAGGCACCAACACCATGCACAAGGTTGCCGATGCCGTCAGGGAAAGGGCAGGCTTGCTACTCATTGATATTATCGATGTTACCGCTAATGCCATTATTAAGAGTGGACTCGGTACGGTGGGACTTCTGGGAAGCCGATTTGTGATGGAGGAGCCATTTTATAGAGGGAAGCTGGAAAAGCAGTTTGGCATCAGGGTGCTTGTACCCGAGGAAGAAGAGCGGGCGATAGTTGACCGGATAATCTTCGACGAACTCTGCCAGGGAAAGATAGAAGCTTCCTCGCGCCGTGACTGTGTTAAGATTATCGCTAAGCTGGTAGGGCAAGGCGCTCAGGGGATTATCCTTGGCTGCACTGAACTACCACTGCTCATTCAGCCCGGTGATGTAACTGTTCCTTTATTTGATACCACCCAGCTCCATGCTGAAGCCGCAGTCAACCTGGCACTGGCCGGACCATCGGCACCGGAGCGTGTTCTGTTACCCTAACCTACCCCCGGTGCCAGCCGCTCAAATGACCCCCCGCCCCTCCAGCCCCGCCAGCTCATCCTCGCTCATTCGCAAGAGCCCGCGGTAGACGTAGCCATATTGACGGTAGCCCATTGCACTGTTATACTATACATGTAGAAGTTTCCATCCCATAGAAGGAATTACACTTTGGATAAAACAAACGCCTCTGCTCGTGGTATATCAGAAAAGAACAGAAGGATACTCACTACTCTCCACCGGGGTACCAATGGTCCTTTTACGCCGCGTGAAGCTGCAGGCATACTAGAGTCAGACATAGGTCGAGTTCGGAGATTTCTGGCTTATCTTACCGATGCTGGCTGGCTGACACGCATTCGAAGGGGGCTGTATGCCACCATACCGCTTGATGTTATAGAGCCTACGGCCTGGCGGGAAGACCCTTGGATTGTAGCAGCTAAGATATTTTCACCGTTCTACATTGTTGGGTGGTCAGCTTGTGAGTATTGGGGTCTCACCGATCAGATTTTCAGAGAGACGGCTGTTATTTCCGGCAGGCCTATCCGACGACATCGTACGGAAATCCAGGGAGCCTCTTTTTACGTAAAAACCGTGGCCAGAGATAAAATCTTTGGAACCGAAACCGTGTGGCGTGGACAGACACGCGTGTTTGTATCGGACCCTGCAAGAACGATGGTCGACATATTAGACGACCCGAAGATTGGGGCGGGTATCCGCCATATCACTGATATCCTCAGGTCATACTTATTGCACGAACGGCGCAATGATTCACTGCTTTTGGAGTATGCACACAAACTAGGCAACCGAACAGTTTTTAAGCGCCTCGGTTACTTACTAGAGGCAATGAAGGTGGATGATACGACCCTCATTGAGGCATGTCACAAAGCTATGAGTTCAGGCATCTCGTTATTGGACCCAAGCGCACCACGCAAAGGCCGGTTTGTACGAAGATGGAATCTTCGTGTCAATGTGGCTTTGGATTGGAACCAAAACTTACCACTTTCCCCAGATAAAGGGAATCAGAAAAACGATACAGGCCACTAAAAAAATAACGCCGCCCGCCAGTCCCAGAGGACTTCCAACAGCGATGCTGTCCGCAATGAAAAAGCCACTACACACCAGGAAGAGCGCCCAGCCCAATAATTGAAATTGACGTTCTCTTTTCTCCTTACTTTCGGGCACCATATCCCCCTTTCAGATTTTACCGGACTCCAGCCTGGCTATATTACCCCCCGCCCCTCCAGCCCCGCCAGCTCATCCTCGCTCATTCCCAGGAGCTTGCGGTAGACGTAGCCATTGTCCTGCCCTAAAAGCGGGGCTGCCCGACGGTATCTCGCCGGCGCATGAGATAACCTTATCGGAGAGGCATCGGATATCGTCCTGCCCAGCTCGGGATAGTCAAGCTCGATAAAAAAACCCCTTCCCTTAAGCTGAGGGTCGTTTGCCAGCTCACGGGCATCCTGCACCACCCCGGCGGCTACCCCTTCCCGCTGCAGCAAGGCCATCACCTCGCCGGCGGTATGCTCCCGCGTCCATTCCCCCACCAGCCTGTCCAGCTCATCAGCCTTCTCAAGCCTGCCCGCCAGGGTGGCAAACCGCCCGTCTTCAGCCCACGCCGGGTTACCCAGTGCCCGCTTAAACCCCCGCCACTGGCTATCATTAGACACCGCGATAGCGCACCAGCGGTCGTCACCTTTACAGCGATAGACGCCGTGGGGCGCCGCTTCACTTGAGCTATTACCCACCGGCTCAATCCCTCCCCCACCCGCCATACAGTCCGGAACGGCGCTGCCCGATAGACTCGCCATCGCTTCCACCTGGGAGACATCGAGATACTGCCCCTCCCCCGTTTCCCGCCGGTATTCCAGAGCCCCGAGTAAGGCCAAAGCAGACACCAGCCCCGCCACATGGTCGGCATAAGAGAAACCCAAGCCCAGGGGGGGCCCACCGGGGAAGGAGGTGAGATAGGTTATCCCGGAAAAAGCCTGCACCGTGGGGCCGAAGCCGGCATAGTCCCGCCACGGTCCGGTAGCACCCATCGCTGACATACTGAGCATAATAATATCGGGCTTTACTTCTCTCAGGCTTTCATAATCAAGTCCCCAGTTAGCCATCACCCGCGGGGTGAAGCTCTCTACCACGGCGTCACTGATGCCGGCCAGCCTGCGGGCAACAGCCACCCCCTCCGGTTTATCGAGGTTCAGGGTTATACCCAGCTTGTTACGGTTCCAGGTGTTATAGTAGCCGCGGCCGAAGCCGTCCTCCGCCTCCGGCAAAAGCGGCTGGACCTTAATCACCTCGGCCCCAAAATCAGCCAGGAGCCGGGTAGCATACGGCCCCGCCAGCACCCAGGTAAAGTCCAGGATGCGGATATTATGTAAAATAGATTGGTCAGTCATTTCCTTTTCCCTGAAGTGTCTTTAAAGGGATGCCCTTCGCGGGCGAAATCAGGAAGGTAGTTCTCCGCTGCCCCCACCTTCTGCACCCACCCGCTTTCCAGTCCCAACCTGTCCAGCAGTCTGAGCACCTCCGCATACTCCGAGGGCAGGATTCTTCTTGCCAGGACCGGAATCCGCGGCGCCCGGTGGGAAGGAAAGTACTGAGACATGACGCTTACGGTAACCGCGGGAGAGACCTCCCCGGCCAGCCAGGTAAGGGAGTCCTCGCTGCCGGCGATGCCGTTGGGCAGGATGAGGTGACGCACAATCAGTCCCCTCCGCGCCACTCCCGCCTCGTCCAGCACCAGGTTGCCCACCTGGCGGTACATCTCCAAAATCGCGTCCCGGGCATGGGCTACGTAGTCCGGGGCCTGCGAAAACTTGCGGGCCCACTTATCGGAGGCATACCTTAAGTCCGGCAGGTAAATATTAATGATGCCGTCAAGCTCCCTCAGGGTCGCGAGGGAATCGTAACCACCGGTATTATAGACCAGCGGCAGCCGGAGCCCCGCCGGCACCGCTTCCAGTACCGCCCGGACCATCTGGGGGACGAAGTGGGAGGGGGAAACGAAGTTGATATTATGGCATCCCAGCCTGTTTTGAAGATAGAGCATCCGCTCCGCCAGGGTGTGGAAGTCCACCTCCCGGGACTCCTGGGCCGCCGGGTCCTGGCTGATTTGATAATTCTGGCAGTAGACACACCTCATATTACAGTTGCCCAGGAATATCGTTCCCGACCCCCTGCTCCCGGAGAGGACCGGCTCCTCCCCGTGGTGAGCGCAAAACGACGAGACTACCGGCAGATAGGCCGAATGACAAAACCCCCGCTCTCCCTCCAGGCGGTTGACGCCGCACTCACGGGGGCAGATATCACACGCGCCCAGCCGTGCCTCCAGCACTTTTGCCCGGCGCTCCAGCTCACCGGACCGGTAAAGGCCGATATAGCCCGGCTCAAACAACGGTTACCTTTCCTTTCAAGGCTAAATTACCCCTTCCTTAACCAGTCTTTCTATCTCTTTCCCGGACAGCCCCAGCTCCCCCTGGTATATCCTTATATTATCCTCGCCGGCCTCCGGCGGATAGCCCCCCACCCGCCACGGAGAGCGGCTGAGCTTAACCGGCGCCCCGGGGAACTTATATGTCTTACCGGACTGTGGCTCTCTAACCTCGATAAAGAAGCCCCTCTCTTTTAGCTGGGGGCTATCCAAAAGCCCGGGGACCGAGGCGACCTCCGCCCAGGGAAAGCGCATCAGCTGTCCCTTTTCCACCAGCTCGCCAACACGGTGAGCCTTCGTCCACCGCTCCAGGACCTTTATAATATGGTCGAGGTGCTCAAGCTGCTCCTCTCTATTAAGCCATTTCTCGCCGGTCAGGTCCTCCGCCATCCCCTCGCTATCGAGCCACTCCACCAGCGTTTCCCACTGCCAGAGCAGCGTCAGCAGAATATAACCGTCAGCGCAGGGAAAGACCCGGAAGGCGTTATTCCAGTGGAGGCTGCCCTGCCTGGAAGCGACGGCGCCCCCGTAAAAATAGCGCACCAGCACGTGGTCAAGGCTCGCCGCCACACATTCCTGGAGCGAAATATCGATATGCTGTCCCCGTCCGGTGGTATGCCGGCTCCACAGCGCCAGCATGATGCCAACCGCGGCAAACAGCGAGGCTGAGTAGTAGGCCTGGTCACCAGAGGGCTTAAGCGGGGGTGTCTCGGACTCACCCGAGACATAGAGCCAGCCCCCCAGCGCCCCCGCCACGATGTCAGCGGAGCTATAATCCCGATAGGGCCCGTCCTGCCCGAAACCGGTGATGGAGGCCATAACAAGAGGGGGGCTTATCTCACAAAGCGCCGGGTAGCCAATGCCCAGGGAGTCCAGGTACCCCGGCTTGAAGCTCTCCACCAGGACATCGGCGGTCTTAATGAGGCGGCCGAATACCTCCCGGCCCCGGACACTTTCCAGGTTGAGGGTGATACTGCGCTTACCTGAGTTTAAATAGCGAGAGGAAAGACTGCCTGCCGCTTTCCCGGATAAGTCCCCACCCGGCCACTCCACCCTGATAACCTCCGCCCCCATACCGGCCAGCAGCCGCGAGCAGAGCATGCCCTTCGCGTCGGTTAAATCAAGGACACGATACATGAATCACGACCGGCGCAGTCTGTCCCGCGCCGTCCCGATTCTCTTCAGGCACCGCTCCTTCCCCAGTACCGCCATCGTCTGAAACAGCGGTGGGGCTGCCGTCCGCCCGGTAACGGCTACCCGCAGCGTGCCGAAAAGCTGGCCTGCCTTAAGTCCCAGCTCTTCCGCCAGGGGCCGGAGCACCGCCTCCAGGGAGCCCTCATCAAACACCGCCAGCTCCAAAAGTCTTTCAAGCGACGTTTCCAGGGCGGCGGCGGCTGAGTCCCGGTCCATCTTCTTGGCTATCAAGAGGGTCGGTTCATAGGCAAGCTCATCGACAAAAAAGAATTGGGCCAGCTCCGGCACCTCGAGGAGGGTCCGCGCCCGCTCCTGGATAAGAGGCATCATCTGCTCGACATAGCCGGCGGGCAGGGGGCGCTCCACCCCGGGAGGCAGGTCCCTATCCAGGAAGGGAAGGGAGCGCCGCGTAAAATCGCTCAGGCCCAGGCGGCGGATATAGACACCATTCATCCAGCCGAGCTTCTCCGCGTTAAAAATAGCCGCCGTCTTGCTAATCCGCTCCAGGGAGAAGTTAGCTATCAGCTCCTCAGGAGACAGAATCTCGGTCTTATCATCCAGAGACCAGCCGAGTAAGGCGAGGAAGTTCAGCATCGCCTCGGGTAAATAGCCCCGCTCCCGGTAGTCGGTAATGGATACCGCCCCGTGACGCTTGCTCAATTTACTGCGGTCACTCCCCAGTATCATCGGCAGGTGCGCGAACCGGGGCGGCTCGAAGCCAAGCGCCCGGTAGAGAAGCAGGTGACGCGGCGTACTGGACAACCACTCCTCAGCCCGCAGGACATGACTTATCTCCATCAGGTGGTCATCGACCACATTCGCCAGGTGATAGGTCGGGTAGCCATCCGACTTGAGCAGGATGAAATCGTCAATCGTAGCATTCTCAAATACCACCCCGCCCCGAACCAAATCATCAAACCCCGTCCGCCCCTCAAGCGGCGCCTTGAAGCGGACTACCGGCGTGATACCCTCCGCCTCTTTTGCGGCCCTCTCCTTAAGGCTCAAATCCCGGCAGCGGCGGTCATAGCCCGGCGGCTGCTTGCGCCTGGCCTGCTCCGCCCGCATCTCCGCCAGGCGCTCCGGGGAGCAGTAGCAGTAGTAGGCATCCCCCTGTGAAACCAGGCGCCCGGCTGCCTCGTGGTAGATGTCCAGGCGCTGGGATTGGAAGTAGGGGCCATACTTACCCCCGGCCTCCGGTCCCTCGTCCCAGTCCAGCCCCAGCCACCTCAGCCCATCAAGGATAGCCTCCAGCGCTCCCTTAACCTTGCGGGTGACATCGGTATCCTCGATGCGGACAATGAAACTGCCGCCCGCGTGCCGGGCAAAGAGCCAGTTAAATAAGGCCGTCCTGATATTACCCACATGGGGATAGCCGGTAGGGCTGGGCGCGTACCGCACTCTAACCGATTTATTCATAAACCTTCTCTCCGACAACAAATGTTTTAGCTATATAATCTCCTGATGGCTGAAGGCGACCTTAATTTTGAGCCTACGCTTTTCTTTCGATTGACTCCAGCCTCTGCTCTATCTTTTTAAGCTTCCTGGTTACCCAAACTATAAATCCGATAACATAGAGACTCATCATCGTTAATGAGAGCGCAATGAGCTGGAAGCCAGCTATCGGTTCCTTTAGCCATACTATGTAGCCTACCAGCACTCCCCCAATAACAGGGTTTATGAAAGCAAGAACCAGCCCTACTATTACCAGTATATCCATTTTTCACCACCTTATTTTTACCGGCAATGTTTCACTCAATACCCAAATAAACGAACCCCGGTTAGCGTAAGCCAACCACTCTCTCATGTGCTTACCCCATTCTACCATCTAGCCTACCAGGATTCTACAGGAATCTCCCGTTCTGAGGTAGACCTGATTTCGGGGGGTGGGGCAAACTCTCCCGAGTATTGACATATTTTGCTATAGTAGTCAGGAATAGGCTGACAAATATGATAAAAAAGCCCAGAAAGTTGGCTTGACAGGTGAACACAAATAGTATACGATAGAACACAAATTGTGTTCAATATTAACCATGCTGGAATATTTTATAACCTCAAAAACAAAGCGTAATCTCCTCAAGCTGTTTCTCACTAACCCGGAGAGTCAATTCTATACCAGGGAGATAGCAAAGCTCACCGGTGAGCCGCTAAACGCAGTAAGACGGGAACTGGGCTATCTGGAAAAGGCGGGATTACTGGAATCCCACAGACAGGGAAACCTGAAATACTTTACGGTTGTCAAGAAGTTCCCCTTTTACACAGAGCTAAAGAAGATTATCTACTCCACTATCGGACTTGGTGACTACTTAAGGGACAGGCTTGAAGATTCAGGGGCAATAGAGCTTGCCTTCATTTATGGTTCGGTAGCTAAGAACGAGGAAAAGGAGAAAAGCGATATTGACCTTTTTATCGTGGGGGGAATTGAGGAGGAAGAACTGCACAGGATGGTGTCTGAAATTGAGAAGGAAATTGGCCGGGAAATCAATTATATCCTGATGACCAAAAGGGAGTTTGACCAAAGAAGTGAACGAGGCGAGCCGTTTATCAGACGAATTGAGAAGGAAGAGAAACTAATGCTGAAAGGTAACCTTGATGTCTGTTGAAGAACTTGTCAGGAGTGGTAGTGTCCATCCATTCAAAGCGACTCAGGAAGAGGTCGACAAAGCCATCGGGATTGCTCAGCGCGATCTGGCCTTAGCTGAAAATATCCTCGGAAAAACCCTGGACTGGTCTTACTCAATCGCCTACAATGCCGTGTTACAAGCTTGCCGGGCCTATATGTTTCATCTCGGATACAGGCCTGCCAGTGCCGAATCGCACAAGAACACCTTTGAGTTCATGCAGCTCGCCGTAGATGAGCCACTTAAGAAATCTATTTCCTATTTTGACCGGGTCAGGAAGAAACGGCACCGCACTATATATGATGAGGTCGGGTTGGTCAGCGAAAAGGAGGCACAGGAATTACTCAAAAGGGCGGGGAAATTTTTGTCTTACATAGAAAGTAAGTTAAAGGAGAACAAGAGCTACCTGGAGAGTCTACAGTGAGGATGGGCAGCCGGCTGTCTCAGTGGCTCAGTGTTTACGGTAAATTACACGTTGGGGCTTTTAGTTCAAATAACAATCAGTTTTCGCCCTTTTCGATCTGCCGCAGCCTGGCATCACTAATGCCAAAGTGATGGGCTATCTCATGCTTTACCACCCTCTGTATCTCAGCACTGATATCGGTATCATGTCTCCATCCAGCCTCGATGGGCTTCTGGAATATTGTTATTTTATCCGGTGGGACCAGTCCATAGTGTCCGCCCCGCCTGGTCTGGGGTACGCCCTCATAGAGACCGAGCAGCGTTTGACCATGCCTTAGCCCTACCCTGCGCAGTTGACCGGAGGTGGGATAATCCTCTATCACAACATCAACGTTCTGAAGCCTGGCAAGAAACTCCTCAGGCAAATCCTCGACTGCCCTTGCCACCAACCCTTCGAACCTTTCTCTATCCATAGCGTAAGCCTGCCACCCTCTCATGTACTTACCCAATTCTACCATCCAGCCTACCAGGATTCTACAGTAAATAAAAAGGAGAGGCATTACCGCGGGACAAAACCCTTTGGATAGCCTCTCATCGTGATTCTAACATCAGAATAGCAAGTATTGTTTCCTCTGTCAAACAGGGTAGAACCCCAGCCCCTAACCAATATCTTTCAGCGCCTGTGCTAAGTCCGGGGGAAGTTCGGACGTAAACTCTACATACTCACCCGTGGATGGCAGCTTGAAGCCGAGGCGGCAGGCATGCATAAACTGCCGTGACAGATAGGCCGACTCCACCCCGTAGACCCTGTCCCCGACCACCGGATAGCCAATCGCCCTGAAATGGACCCGAATCTGGTGGGTGCGGCCGGTCCGGAGCCTGACCTCGAGCAGGGTATCGCTGCCGGGGTACCTGATGACACGGTATTCACTGCGCGCCTCTCTGCCCGCAGCCACCACCGCCATCCGCTTGCGGTTGGACGGGTCGCGCCCGATGGGCGCCTCGATGGCGCCACTCTCCGGGGTAAGGTGTCCTTTAACCAGCACCAGGTAGACTTTTACCACCGAGCGGCTCTTAAACTGGCCTACCAGGTTAGCCTGGGCCGGGCTATTCTTGGCCACTACCATTAAACCCGAGGTGTCCTTATCCAGCCGCTGCACGATTCCCGGCCGCAGTGAGCTGCTAATATCAGCCAGATGGGGAAAATGGGACAGGATAGCATTAACCAGGGTATGGCCCGGGTGACCCGGGGCGGGATGGACCGTCAGCCCGGCCGGTTTATCAACGACCAGGAGGTCGCCGTCCTCATAAACGATATTCAGGGGAATAGCCTCGGGCTCAAGCTGGCTGGGGGGGGGAGGGGGTATCGTAATCTTCAGCCTGTCGCCGGCACCGAGCCTGATTCCCGCCTTGACCACCCGGTCGTTAACCGTGATATAGCCATCAGCGATAAGCTGCTGCCCCCGGGTGCGGGAAAGCTCCGGGCACTTCTCATGGACATATTTATCAAGGCGCTCCCCCGCTCTATCAACAACAAAACGATACTCTTTCTCCATCTACCACTTCCCGGTGCGGGCTAAAGGCAGGAGGGTTAAGGCAAGTATAATAGCGCCCACAACCAGCGCCGAATCAGCCAGGTTGAATGCCGGCCACCAGCCAATATCAATAAAGTCAACCACATAGCCAAGCCGGAACCGGTCAACCAGGTTTCCAATAGTGCCGCCGAAGACCAGGCCAAGGGCCAATTTGCCCCACACACTATCCAGAGGAGGAAAACGGCGCATGAAAAGAGCGCAGACCAGAATAAGAGCAGCACCAAGCAGGCTAACGATGGTCAGGGCAGATGACTGGTCCTGAAATAGACCAAAGGCGGCGCCGGTATTGTGAATATGGGTTATCCGAAAAATCCCGGCTTCGAACAGTGTCTCTCCCGGCGCCAGATTAGCCTTAAGCCACAGTTTACTGAGCTGGTCAGCACAAACTACGACGAGCGCAACGAGGGGAAAAATCACACTCCGCCACCGCCTCCCGGGGAGACTAGCCGCCTTTCGCATTCTTCGCTTGCTGTTCCTTACACTTCAAGCACAGGGCAGCCTGGGGAAGCGCTTCCAGCCGGGCCGGGTCTATGGGCTTACCGCAGCCGTCACACAAACCGTAGGTCCCGTCATCGAACTTACTTAAAGCATGCCCTACCTCAGCCAGCTGGGACCGCAGCTGCTTTTCCAGGCTCAGCCGCTTCTCCAGCTCCATGGTCTCAGTAGCCTCCTCTTCCCTCTTGCCAAAGGGGCTGCCCTCCCGCCTCCCCTCTCCGGGACGGGCGTTATCTTCCAGCTGTTTCATCTCTTCAAGTAAGCGCCTATGCTCACCCTCCAAACGAGAGCGAAGCAGATTAAAACCAGTTGTCACCTCTTCCCCCTTCCGCCAACCTCTCACGCTCGAGATAGGCTATCTTTATTTCCTCCCTTAGCGCTAGCGGTTAAGCTATTATACATGGCATTACTTTTGAGAGCAACAGACAGGCAGGACAGGTTAGTCCAGCATCACCCGCAACTGGCGAATGGCGCCGACCGCCTGTCCCCGCCAGTGATTATTGGCAAAGATAAAGGTCTTCTCAGCGGCACCTTCCAGCTTGCGAATCCGGGGCAGCCATTCGCCGAGCTCCTGCGGCGTATAGGTATAATCATACCTCTCATAAGCCTGCTGATGGTGCCACCACTTGGCACTATTACGCCCGTGAAGGCGGACATACCCTATCCCGCTGGTAGCCACCGCCAGCGGTGGCAGGAGACGGGGCAGCGGCGGCTCATCAACACAGCAGAAGCCAAGGTCCAGCTGCTTTAACCAGTCAAACACCTCGTCTCTCAACCACCCGGCGTGGCGAAACTCAACCACTGCCGGGAGTCCACCCAGCCGCTCCCTGAGCTGCCCGAGATAGTCCCAGTTATGGCGATCGGGGTGGAAACTGTACGGAAACTGGGCCAGAACGCAGCCCAGTTTGCCCGCGTTGATGACAGGCTCCAGCACCTGGCAGAAAGCCCTAAAAATATCGGCGTTATCCTCCCGCTGGTGAGTCATTCCCTGGTTCGCCTTTATCGAAAACAGGAAACCATCACCCGTCTTATCCACCATCGCCTTCAAGCTGGCCGGCCCGGGCAGGGCGTAGAAGGTCGAGTTTACCTCACAGGCATTAAACTCACGGGCATAATAGGTGAGCCAGTCCCGTTTCGGCATTCCCGGCGGGTAGAAATTCCCCACCCAGTCTTGATAGCTAAACCCCGAAGTGCCAAGATATATCATTACTTTCAGTCTATCGTATCTCTTTTATTTTAGCAACCCACTTCCGCGCGGTGGAAAAGGCCGGAAAAGTTGACAGTAAGGGGCAACTTCCTTATAGTTTGGAGAAAGAATGTTCAAGCGAATAATCCACGAACTCGCCAAACATGCCCCTTTTACCGCCGCCGGGGCCGCTACCGGGATTATTATCATGGTGATAATAATCTTCGGGAATGTCCCTTCCCAGATTTCCAATGCCACCTTTTATACCCTGCACCCCATTCACGTGTTACTGAGCGCCCTGGTGACTACCGCCATGTACCGGAAATACGGCAGCCGCAAAATCTGGGCAGCGGTCCTGATTGGCTATGCCGGCTCAATCGGCATCGCCACCATAAGTGATGCCATCATCCCCTACCTGGGAGGGGCCTTGCTCAACATTGAGATGGAATTTCACATCCCCTTTATCGAAACCGGGAAGATGCCCTTCCTGGGAATTGAAAAATGGATGCTCATAAACTCGGCCGCAGTTATCGGCATCGCCATTGGTTACCTGAAGCCTGCTACCAAAATCCCCCACCTCGGACATGTCTTACTCAGCACCTGGGCATCGCTGTTCTATTTCACCGCCTTCGGGACAGCCAGCTGGCTCCCTCTGCTCCCGCTCGTCTTTGTATTTTTATTCCTCGCTGTCTGGTTCCCCTGCTGCCTGAGCGATATCATCTTCCCGCTCCTCTTCGTCGGGAAGGAGCCGGCAAACCAAAGTCACCAACCCGGTTGCCACTTTGAAACTTGAGGCATATAATTAAATGCAACCGAAACCCCGGGGAGGACATGAAATGAAGCTCCGTATCACCACTTTAAGTGAAAATACCGCCGTTCTGGGTAACTTTCTCGGGGAGTGGGGCCTGAGCATCCTCGTGGAGACCGAGGAGATGAATGTTCTACTGGATACCGGACAGAGCATCTCCGCCGCCCACAACGCCGATATCCTCGGTATCGACCTCGGGCAGGTTGACAAGATTGTCTTAAGTCACGGCCACTTCGACCACACCGGGGGACTGCGCCAGGTCCTGGGAAGGATGAGGAAAGAGGTGGAAATCATCGCCCATCCCGACATGTGGCAGGCAAAGTACAGCCGCCGTGAGGGTTTGGACAGATATATCGGCATCCCCTTTGCCCGCCGGGAACTGGAAGGCCTGGGGGCTAACTTTAAGCTGACGCCGGAACCGGTCAGGCTCACGGATAATATCATGACTACCGGCGAGATTCCCATGGTAACCAAATTCGAGGAGATTGACGCCGACCTCGTGGTAAAAGAAGGCACCGGCTTCAAGCCGGATAAGGTCCTAGACGACCGGGCACTGATTATCAACACCGGGGCAGGACTGGTTGTCGTCCTGGGCTGTGCCCACCGCGGCATCATCAATACCCTTTATTATGCCCGTGAGCTCACCGGGGTAAAACCGATATGTATGGTGCTCGGCGGCTGTCACCTGATTAGCGCTACCGAAGAGCGAATATGGCTTACCATTTCCGCCTTAAAAGAGCTGGGGGTGGAGAGGCTGGGGGTGTCACACTGCACCGGGATGCCGGCGGCTACGGTAATGGCTCCCGAGTTCGGCGAGTCATTCTTCTTCAATAACGCCGGCACCCAGATTAACTTCTAAGGAGCTATCGATGGACCTCACCGTTCAACTTGCCCCCGGGAACGAGCACGGCTTACGGCTTCAAAACCCGGTGATGACCGCCTCCGGCACCTTCGGCTACGGCACCGAGTACAGCCGCCTGTTCGACATTCAGAGGCTGGGAGCCATCGTCTGCAAGGGGACTACCCTCGAGCCCAGGGAAGGTAATCCCCAGCCCAGGCTCGTCGAAACGGCCTCCGGGATGCTCAACTCAATCGGCTTACAAAATATCGGCGTCGACGCCTTAATTAAAGAAATGGCGCCCCTGTGGGCAGGCTGGCAGGTGCCGGTCATTGTCAACATCGCCGGTGAGACCACCGGTGAGTACGCCGAACTCGCCTCCCGGCTGGATGGGGTAGCCGGAATCAGCGCCATCGAAGTAAACATCAGCTGTCCCAATATTAAGGCGGGGGGAGCCGAATTCGGTGCCGACCCCGGCCCCGCGGCAGAGGTAACCGCCGCGGTGAGGCAGGCCACTTCCCTGCCCCTCCTGATTAAACTAACCCCAAACACCGCTGACATCGCTGAAGTGGCGGTGGCGGTGGCCGGGGCTGGAGCCGACGCCATATCCCTGATTAACACCTTAAAGGGTATGGCGATAGATATCACCCGCCGCCGCCCCCTCCCGGGCAACATCACCGGGGGGCTATCGGGGCCGGCGATAAAGCCGGTGGCACTATATATGGTATACGAGGTAGCCGGTGCGGTAAAGGTGCCCGTGGTCGGCGGCGGCGGCATCGCCACCGCCGAGGATGCCATTGAGTTCATCATGGCCGGGGCCAGCGCTGTCCAGGTAGGCACCGCCAGCTTCACCAACCCCCGGGCGGCGCTCGACGTCCTGGAAGGGATAGAGCGCTTCATGGAAAAAGAGGGAATAAAGGACATCGGCGAGCTTATCGGCGCTGCCCGGCATTAGACTTGCGAGAAGGAGGCAAAATGGACTACGAGGGAGTAACCCTGGACAGGGAAGGGGGCATCGCCACGCTGACCTTGAACCGTCCCCAACAGCTAAACGCCATTTCCCTGCCGATGATGAAGTCAATCGGGGAGGCAGTGCAGGAAGTAGCCAGGGATGACAGCCTGAAGGTGCTCGTTATCACCGGAGCCGGGCGGGCCTTCTGTGCCGGCCTGGACGTAAGCACCTTCAAAGAAGTGGGCAAAATGACGACCCGGGAACTGGACGATACGATGCAGACCGCGGCGCGCCCCCTCTACAGCCTGGTGAAACCCACCATTGCCGCCATTAACGGGGTGACTATCGGCGCCGGCCTATCCATCGCCCTGCTGTGCGACATGAGAATCGCCTCCGAAAAAGCCAGGTTCTCCTCGGCTTATATCAAGATGGGGCTGGTGCCCGACATGGGCGCTACCTATTTCCTGCCCCGCATCGCCGGCACGGCTAAGGCGATGGAACTGATGCTTACCGGCGATATGTTCGATGCCGCTGAAGCCGAACGAATCGGCCTTCTAATCAGGACTGTCCCCGAGGGAGAGGTGCTTCCGGCAGCCAGAGGGCTGGCGGAGAGAATCGCCAGCGGCCCCTCTATCGCCGTCGAGCTAACCAAACAGGCTATCTACCGGGGCATTCATAACAGCCTTCAGCAGCAAATAGAGCTGGAATGCTTTGCCGACTTTACTACCTTCAGGACCGAAGACCACCAGGAAGGCGTCCAGGCGTTCTTTGAGAAGAGGCCGCCCCGGTTTAAGGGTAAGTAAGACTGCCTAGCCGGGGTCAGCGCCAGGGCTGCCCTCGATGTGCTTCAGGATTTCCCCCTCCTTGACCGACATCAGGCGCCGGGGCTCCGGCTCCTCATCGTCATACCCCAGGAGGTGAAGCACACCATGAATAATCAGAATGGTAAGCTCACGCTTGATGGAATGTCCGTGCTCTCCGGCCTGCTTAATCGCCTGAGGGTAGGAAATAATCACCTCGCCAAGGTGCCTTAACCCGTCCGGAGGGGAAACAAAAGGAGGGGACTCTTCCTCCGGCCCGGGGAGCATGAAAAAGGCGAGGACATCGGTAGGCTCATCCCTTCCCCGGTAGTCCCGGTTTAACCGGCGCACCCTTTCCCCGCCGGTAATAACCAGGCCAAGCTCAGCACCCGCCGCGGCACCCGCCGCAGTAAGGGCCTCCCCGGCGATGCCTTCAAGCCAGCCTGCATCCAGACAGCCCTCGAATTCCGGGTCAACCAGAACGTTAATCTCCACCGCCATCATCATAGCATAGCCCAGGTAAGCCCTCAAACGAAGCTTTTCAGGTTGATAAAATCCTTAAAGAGTGGGTTTGAGCAAAATAAGGGGTTATGATATAGTAAAATACAAAGACAGATATCCAGACTGCTTGCTCCATAGACGGGGAGGGATCGCATAGAGGCCTAGTGCGGGCGCCTGCTAAGCGCTTACCCTGGGAGACTGGGGTCGTGGGTTCGAATCCCACTCCCTCCGCCACCTTGATTTCAGGCCATCTATCCTGGATAATTGTGATATTCAAGACAGGGATAAGGACAGTGCCCCAATATTATATCTGGACCATCGGCTGCCAGATGAACAAGGCAGAATCAGAGCGGCTGGGCAGCTACCTGGAGGAGCTGGGCTACCAGGCGACACCCCGCGCCGAGAAGGCCGACCTGGTGGTGCTTAATAGCTGCGTGGTGCGCCAGGGCGCTGAAAACCGGGTCTTAAACAAGCTAAGCGCCCTCAAACCACTAAAGAGGCTGCGCCCTGACCTGACCCTGGCTGTTACCGGCTGCCTGGTAAACTCCCGGATGGACCAGCTCAAACAGAGCTTCCCCCATGTGGACCACTTCTTCAGACCCGGAGAACTGCCGCCGTGGCTGGAAAGGGACAGGCCGGAGCCGGCACTGCCCCGGCACCCTAAGGTCAGCACCTTTGTCCCCATCATTCAGGGCTGTAATAACTTCTGCACCTACTGCATTGTCCCCTACCGCCGGGGTCGCGAGAGGAGCCGCCCCCTCCAGGAGATAGTGGTGGAGGTGGAGGAACTGGTGCGGCGGGGAGCCAGAGAGGTTACCCTGCTGGGGCAAAATGTGGACTCGTACGGGCACGACCTGTCCGACCGGCCGGACCTGGCCCACCTGCTCAAAGAGCTGGATGCCATTAACGGACTGCTCCGCATCCGCTTCCTGACCAACCACCCCAAGGATATGAGCCACGGGCTTATCGACACCGTGGCCTCTCTCGACAAGGTCTGCGAGCAGATATGCCTTCCCGTTCAGGCAGGAAGCAACGAGGTGCTAAAAGCGATGAGGCGGGGCTATACCGTAGAGTACTACCTGGCGCTCACCAGCGAGATAAAAAGTAAAATTCCCGAAATAGGCTTGAGCACAGATATCGTTGTCGGCTTCCCCTCAGAAAGCGAGGCGCAGTTCCAGGAGACCCTGGACCTCCTCGCCGGGGTAAGGTTCGATGCCGTCCACGCCGCCGCCTACTCACCCCGGCCGGGGACCATTGCCTCAAGAAAATTTGCCGACGATATCCCGCCCGCCGGGAAAAAGGGGCGCCTCAACAGGCTTGAGCAGCTCCAGGAAAGAATCGCCACCGAAATCAACGCCCGCCTGCGGGACAAGACGGTCGAGGTCCTGGCAGAAGGAAGGAAAGGGGATAAGTGGCAGGGCAGGACCAGAAGTGGTAAACTGGTATTCTTCCCCGGTGACGGTGGCTACCTGGGGAAGCTGATAAAAGTCAGGATTGAGAAAACGAGTCCCTGGTCACTCCAGGGAACAGCTAAATAAGACAGCCACAGGCTAAATAAGGAGGAAAGGTGAAGAAAAGCAAAAGGTTACTTTCGGGACTGGCAGTCACCCTGTTCATCCCCCTGGTCGCTTTAAGCGGCTGTGTGCCCGCTACAGGGGGTGAGGGAGGGGGAGCATCCACATGGCCGATGCTCATCTTCCTGGTAGTCATCTTCGTCATGTTCTACTTCCTGATGATAAGGCCGCAGCGCAAGAAACAGAAAGAGCACGAAGAACTGGTGCAGGAACTAAAGCGGGGAGACAGGGTAACTACCGCCGGTGGTATCTATGGGGTGATTGAAAGCACGAGCGAGGAGAGCATCGTCGTCAAGGTGGAATCAGGAGCGACAATAAGGGTCGCCAGGGGTAGTGTCGCCATCAAACGAGAGAAATAGAGACTACCCGCTAATACTCCTCCCGGGGGTCACTCTCCCCACCGGGTAGAGGAGGGGCTATCAGTGAGCGAACTCAAGCAACTTGAAGAGAGGATAGCCGGGTTAAAAGAAGAGCTGAAGGCGGTTATCGTCGCCCACAACTACCAGCGGCCCGAAGTTCAGGATGTAGCTGACTTTGTCGGTGACTCCCTGGAGCTTGCGCGCCGTTGCACCGAGGTGGACGCCGAGACAATCGTCTTCTGCGGGGTGCGCTTCATGGCCGAAACCGCCGTCATCCTGAACCCGGAGCGCACCGTTCTGCTATCCGAAGGTAGCGCCGGCTGCCCGCTGGCGGATATGCTCACTACCGGTGAGCTGAGGCAGTGGCGGGAGAGATACCCGCGAGCAGCGGTGGTGTGCTATGTAAATTCGTCAGCCGAAATCAAAGCCGAGAGTGACATCTGCTGCACCTCGGCCAACGCGGCCGAGGTGGTAAACTCGCTTGAGAGTGACGAGATTCTCTTCGTTCCCGACCAGAACCTGGGGCACTATGTCTCAACCCAGACCACGAAGAAAATTATCTTCTACCCCGGCTTTTGCTATCTTCACCACCGCATTCAGGCGGAGCAGCTAAAGCGGGCAATGAAGCGCCACCCCGAAGCCAGGGCAATCGTCCACCCCGAGTGCCGCCCCGAGGTAATAGCCCTGGCCGAGGCCGCCCTCAGCACCTCACAGATGCTCCGCCACGTGAAGGCAAGCCCCCACAAGAGCTTTATTATTGGCACCGAGGAGGGACTGCTTCACCGGCTGCGCCTGGAGAACCCGGACAAGTCATTTTACCTGATTTCCGATAATCAAATCTGCATCGATATGAAGAAGACGACCCTCCAGATACTGGCTCAGACGATGGAATTAAAACAGAACACCGTCACCGTGCCCGAGGAGGTACGTCTTAAGGCCAGAGAGGCGGTCGAGCGGATGCTGGCCATCTAAAGGGGCAACCCGATGAACTATGACTATATTATAGTGGGCAGCGGCATTGCCGGGCTCTACACGGCGCTCCTGGCAGAAAAGCAGGGAAGCGTGCTCATTATCACCAAGGGCAGCATTGAGGACTGCAATACCAGGCATGCTCAGGGGGGCATCGCGGCCGCCATCAGCAAGAATGACTCCGCCGACCTGCATTTCAAGGATACCATCGCCGCCGGCGGCGGCCTCTGCGATGAAGAAGCAGTGCGCATCCTGGTAACCGAAGCCCCCGACCGCATCGCTGACCTGGTCAATCTCGGGGTGCCTTTCGATACCCTCGACGGAGAGATTGCCCTGACCATGGAGGCAGCCCACAGTATACCCCGCATCCTGCACGCCGGGGGTGATGCCACCGGGGAACATATCGAGGTTACCTTAAGCAACCGGGTGCGTTCCTCCAAAATCCAGGTGCTCGAAGACTGCCTTGCCACCGAGATAGTAGTGGAAAAAGGGGAGGCCAAGGGGGTAAAAGCCCTTGATTGCCGTACCGGCTCCACCATGGAGTTCGAGTGCCGTTTCCTTATCCTGGCCACCGGCGGTGCGGGACAGCTATACAAGTTTAATACCAACTCCGACATCGCTACCGGTGACGGGATAGCCCTCGCCTACAAGGCCGGGGCAGAGATTATCGACATGGAATTCTTCCAGTTCCACCCCACCGCCCTGCGCCTGCCCGGGGTAACCCCGTTTCTCATCTCGGAAGCCGTCAGGGGTGAGGGGGGGATACTGCGCAACGTAGAGGGCTACCGCTTCATGCCCGACTACACCCCGGATGGCGACCTGGCACCACGGGACATCGTAGCCCGCAGTACCCTCTACGAGATGAAAAAAACGGGCTCGGACAGGGTATTCATCGATGTTACCCACCTGTCGCCACGCACCGTCACCACCCGCTTCCCCCATATCTACCGCTTCTGCCTGGACCACGGGTTGGACGTCACCAGGGGGCTGGTGCCGGTAGCGCCGGCCGCTCACTATATGATGGGCGGCATCAAGACCGATAGCTGGGGGGAAACCAATATTGCGGGACTGTTCGCCTGCGGCGAGACCGCCTGCACCGGAGTCCACGGGGCAAACCGGCTGGCTTCAAACTCAATGCTGGAAGTAATTGTGTTCAGTAAGAGGGCAATGGAAAAAAGCAAACGCGGCGTTAAAACAAAGGCGGCTGCCTCTAAAGGCACGGAGGTCCGCCATTCATTAAGCCGGCGGCAGATACCTGAGGCGGTGCCGGCACCAAGTCTCTCGGGAGTACAACAGCTCCACTGGGATAAAGTAGGCATTATCCGCGATAAGGAAAGCCTGACCGTCGCCGCCGATACCCTGGCGGCATGGCAGGGGTCCCTGCCCCCACCCACAGACCGCCCCTCCTACGAGCTAAACAACCTGGTGTTTACCGGCCGGTTGGTAACCGAGGCGGCACTGCTCCGGGAAGAGAGCCGCGGGGCTCACTTCCGCTCCGACTTCCCCCAGGGTTCACCCCGGTGGCAGCGCCATATCATATTCACCAGCGCTGAGAATTTTTACCAGGAGCCAGCAGCCCAGAAGTAATATACATGACGAAGTGTCAGGTCATAATTCGATGAAATGGGCTCTATTGACCGGTACGAATGGGGTGTGCTATCCTGTCACTTACATCGGCTCCAAGTTCGCTCAGAAGCGCAGATGAGATGGAAGTCAGGCAGTGTAACCCTGCCAGCCATAGTTTAGAAAGATCGGGGTGAGTAGGTTGGATTCATTTGACAGACAATGGCAACGCTGGTTCCCTGAAGATAGAGGCAGGAGGCCTGTACCGCCTGCCAGGCATGGATGGATGACTACCAGGGTAATCCTGATTGTGGCTGCGGTCATAGCGCTATTTATTCTCCTAGATATATTCAAGGGATTTTACACTGAGTGGCTCTGGTTTAACAGCCTGGGTTATGGCAGTGTCTATGCCACTATTCTGAAGACCAAGGTGCTGGTCTTCTTCTCTGCGACCATCATCTTTTGCGTCCTGTTTTTGGGAAACCTGGTACTGGCTACGCGCCTGGCACCCAAGACTGAAGCAGGTTTTTGGCCCTGGGCCATTGTGCGCCAGATACAGCCGGTGCTCAAGTGGAGCGCTATCCTGGGCACAATACTACTCAGTGTAATAGTTGGCCTGGTGGCCCAGGCCAACTGGGAGGTTATACTTCGTTTCTTCAACAAGCAGCCCTTTGGTATCACCGACCCGGTTTTCTACAGGGAGATTGGCTTCTATGTCTTCTCACTGCCTTTCTTGCAGCTGCTGCGCAGCTGGCTCCTGGGGGCTCTGATAGTCACCCTTCTTGGCAGTGCCGGGGTATATGCTCTCAGCTATACGGTGCAACGGCTCAGGTTCGACCTGGCCCGGCCAGTGTTAGCCCATATCGGTGGACTGGTCATAGCTATCCTGGGCCTTTTTGCCTGGGGTTACTGGCTTGGTATCTGGGAACTGGTCTTCTCCAGCCAGGGCGTGGTCTCCGGGGCTGGCTATGCCGATATACATGCCCGGTTGCCCGCCCAGTGGATCCTGCTGGCGGTAGTGGTCATCTTTATGGGAATCATTCTGGTTTCCGTATTGCGGCGCAACTCCCGCTGGCCCCTATACGGCATTGCGGGATGGGTCGTTGCCGCCATTATAGTCGGGGGTATCTTCCCCGCCGTGATACAGCGCTTTCAGGTGGAACCCAACGAGCTGGCTTTAGAGAGGCCCTACATCGAGTATAATATCCAGTTTACCAGAGAAGCCTTCGCTCTAGAACGGGTTGAGGAACAGCCCTTTCCTGCAGAGGAGGCACCAACCCCTCAGGATATAGCTCAAAACGAGGTGACCATCAACAACATCAGACTCTGGGACCCACGCCCGCTGAAGGATACCTATAACCAGATTCAGTCCATCCGCCTCTACTATGACTTCCATGATGTCGATATCGACCGCTACATCATTGATGGTGAGTACCGGCAGGTCATGCTCTCGGCCCGAGAATTATCGGCGGAAAAACTAGCCGGAGAGGCACAGACATGGGTCAACCGCCGCTTGCAGTTTACCCATGGCTACGGTATTGCCCTTAGCCCGGTAAATGAGGTCACTGCTCAGGGGCTGCCCAATCTGCTGGTAAAGGATATACCTCCTGTTGGTGACTTCAATATAGAGCGACCCCAGATATACTTTGGGGAAAAGACGAATGATTACGTGATTGTAAACACAAAGACCGAGGAGTTTGACTTTCCCATGGGTGATGAGAATGTCTACGGTCAATACCAGGGCAAGGACGGGGTTAGCCTGGATAGTTTCATCCGCCGGTTGGTCTATGCCTGGCAACTTGGTGACCTTAATATCCTTATCAGTGGCGAATTAACCCCGGAGAGCAGGGTGCTCTATTATCGAAACATCGGGGAGAGGGTGAACCACCTGGCCCCCTTTTTGAAGCTGGACAAAGACCCTTACCTGGTAGTGATGGAGGGGGGATTATTCTGGATACAGGACGCCTATACCACCAGTGACCGCTATCCCTATTCTGAGCCGCTTGGGGGTGGGCCAAACTATATTCGTAACAGCGTCAAAGCAGTTATTGATGCCTACAATGGCAGTGTGACCTTCTATGTCACCGACCCGGATGATGCCTTGATACGGACCTATCAGGCTATCTTCCCCGAGCTCTTCGTCCCCGCAGAGCAGATGCCTGAGCCCTTACGAGCCCACCTCCGTTATCCTGAGGATATGTTCAATATCCAGGCCTCAGTATACCAGAGCTACCACATGCGTGATGCCCGGGTGTTTTACAACAAGGAAGACGAATGGACTGTGCCCAGAGAGGTCTATTTCGGTAGTGAACAGGCTATGGAGCCCTACTATATCATCATGCGCCTGCCTGAAGAAGAGAAGGAGGAGTTCCTGCTCATGTTGCCCTTCACCCCGGTGAACAAAAATAATACCATTGGCTGGCTGGCTGCCCGCAGTGATGGAGAAAACTACGGGAGGCTGCTTGCTTATTACTTTCCCAAGGAGCGGCTGGTGTACGGTCCCAGCCAGATCGAGAACCGAATCCAGCAGGACACTGTTATCACTGAGCAGCTTGCCCTGTGGGGTCGCGGCGGTTCTCAAGTTATCCGGGGCAACCTGCTACTGATTCCTCTAGGCAAGTCTATCCTGTACGTGGAGCCGGTCTTTCTCCAGGCAGAAGCCGGTGGGCTTCCCGAGCTGAAGCGAGTTATTGCGGTTGCCGGTGAGCGGATAGCCATGGAACCCACATTGCAGGGAAGCATTGCCGCTATCTTTGGTACTGAGGCATCGCTGACCGAACCGGAACCGGGGGAGCCAATAGCCGCTGACATAGCCAACCTGATTGAGGAGGCTCAACGGCACTACGATAAGGCCCAGCAGTACCTCAAGATAGGTGATTGGGCTGGCTGGGGGGAAGAGCTGGATGCTCTGAAGGCAGTGCTGGAGCAGCTGGCGGACCTCACCGCTGAATAAATCTCTCTATTTCCTCCTTACTCTGGAAAGCTCCAAATTGACCAGCTTCAATTACGCCATTTTTATTAATGAGGAAGGTAGTGGGAAAGTAGCGGATGTTATACCCCAGAGCCACCTCCCCCTTTTTATCAAGCAGCACCGGTAAGGAAAGGCCACGGCTTTGTAAGAAACTCCCTACCCTAGAAGGGCTTTCCCCTACGTTGATAGCCAGCACTACCAGCCCCTTCTCTGCCCACTCCTCATACACCTGCTGGAAATAGGGCATTTCAGCAACACAGGGAGGGCATCGGGTTTGCCAGAAGTTTATTAAAACTGGCTTACCCCGAAGGGCGCTGAGGGAGGTAGCCCGCCCATCAGGGTCTTGAAACTGAAAGTCGGGGGCTCGCATACCTATCTGGATGTTTTGAGGAGAATCTACAGAGGAACCGGTTATCTCGCCTAGAGCCGGGCCCTCCTGCTCAGACTCACCAGAACAACCACCCATCACCTGTGCCAGGGTCAGGACTGAGGCCAGTGTCATTACCTGTATTACTCGTAACATTTCATTCGTAGTTAACCCTTTTCTAATTTTGCCCCTGAATTACGCCTAAAACCAGGCCGGCCTATTGGTCAGGATAAGTATACCCACAGCTATGAGCAGGACACCACTGATGATGTAGATTAGTCCGGAGTAGCGGCTGATGCGCTTTAGCAAGGGAGTAACAGAATCAAAAGCGGCCCCTATTATCAGAAAGGGAAGCCCCAACCCCAGGGAATAAATAGCCAGCAGGTAAGCGCCGTGCCATACTGTTTCTGAAGTCGCAGCCAGGGTCAAGATGCCCCCCAGTACAGGACCAACACAGGGTGTCCACGCCAGGGAAAATATGGCTCCAGTCAAGAAGGAGCGTAGATAACCGGTAGCCATGCTCCGGGAAGGAGCCAGTCGCTTCTCATAATTTAGCCATGGGACTTTCCGCGCAATCAGCATGAATAGCCCAAAGGCTATCAGCAAGCTACCAGCTATTTTACGAACTACCACTAAGTGAGCGCTGAGGGCAAAGCCGGCCAGCCCGGCACCGACACCCAGGCTAATGAAGACAATGGAGAACCCGATTACAAAGCTAAGGGAGTGAAGGAATACGGGGATACGGTTTCTTTTAGCCGCGGGTTCAAATATTTCAGGCCCATATAAGCTGGCAAGATATACCGGCACTAAAGGCAGCACGCAGGGAGACAGAAAGGATAACAACCCGGCACTGAAAGCAATTAAAAGAGGTATATTCCCCATCAGCTATCCTGGATAACAACCTTTATGCTAAGTAATTTGATCTGAAATTGCAAATTCGCCACCAATTGTTGATACCCTGCAAACATATTGGCCCCCTTTAAACTCCGCAGTTCGTACAGCCTGTTGACTCTTACCAAAAGGCGGGGCTAAAATACGGGCAAGCAACATCACTCCAACAGCGATAAGGAGATAAGACTTGAATCTATCTGAAGAACAGCTTGATAGCATTATCGACCGGGCACTGGCCGAGGATATCAGCCGCGGCGATATCACCAGCGAGGCACTCCTGCCGCCCGGTCTCCAGGGAAAGGCGGCAATCCGGGTCAAGGCAAAGGGGGTGCTGGCCGGTGGCGAGGTGGCCAGGAGAGTATTTCTCCGGGTCGACCCATCGCTCAAGATAGAGCTACTCAAAAAAGATGGTGCCAGGGTAAAACCGGGGGACATACTCGCCACCATTAGCGGCACCGTGATGGGCATCCTCAAAGCCGAGCGGGTAGCCCTTAATTTCCTGCAGCGCTTAAGCGGCATCGCCACCGAGACCGCCCAGTTTGTCGCCAGGGCTCAAGGGCTGCCGGTCACGATTCTGGATACCCGCAAGACAACCCCGGGCTTAAGGCTGCTGGAAAAGTATGCCGTTCGCACCGGCGGAGGGCAAAACCACCGCCTCGACCTGAGCGATGGCATCCTGATTAAGGACACTCACCTCGCGGCACTGCGCGCCCTGGGGATGGACCTCCCGGGCATCATCACCCGGGCGAAACGTAACGCCCCCCACCACCTGAAGGTCGAGATAGAGGTCAGTACAGTCGAGGAAGCAGTAGAAGCTGCCGCCGCCGGGGCAGATATCATTATGCTGGATAACATGAGCCCTGAGGAGATGCGCCGTGCCGCTAGCCTCGCGCCGGCCGGGGTCAAGCTTGAAGCCTCCGGGGGAATTACCTTAAAGAATATCGGCGCCGCTGCCAGGAGCGGGGTTGACTTTATCTCCATCGGCGCCCTTACCCACTCCCCCAGAGCCCTGGATATAAGCCTCACTATCCAGTGAGATGGTTACCGGGCCATCGTTGTGGATTTCAACCTGCATGTACTGCTGAAAGCGCCCGGTTTCCACCTTCAGCCCGGTGGCCTTAGCCTCTCTCACGAAGCATTCAAAAAGCCGCTCTGCCTGCTCCGGTGGGGCCGCATCGACAAAACTGGGCCGGCGCCCCTTCTTGGTATCAGCGAGAAGGGTAAACTGGCTCACCAGCAGCAGTTCCCCCTTAATATCAAGCGCCGAAAGGTTAAACCTGCCCCCTTCGTCAGAAAAAATGCGCAGGTTCACCACCTTGCGCACCAGATATTGAGCATCCCTTTCGCTATCCCCGCCAGCCACCCCGATAAAACCCACCAGCCCCCGCCCTATCTTCCCAACCACCTCACCGCCGATGCTAACCGAGGCACCGGTAACCCGCTGCAGCAGTACCTTCACCGCTTATTCCCCGGACGGTTCTGCCTCACCCTTCTTGCGGTTATCGGTAACATAAAAGCCACTTCCCTTGAAGATAATCGGAGCGGGGTGCAGGATGCGGCGAGCCTTCCCCTGACACTTGGGACATACAGCTACCGGATTATCATGAAAGCGCTGTTTCTTATCAAAACGAAAAAGACACTCACTACACTCATACTCATATAAAGGCACTGCTTCACCTCGGGACAATTTTCTCTCCTATTCTACTCCACCTGCCTCCATCAAGGCAAACTGACGGCTCAACCTCCTAAAATAACCCCAAAATCGCCTGGACTTATCCGCCGGAAGGGGGTAAAATTAGGGTAGAAATGGTAACCGTAAGGTTTTATCACCGGGTAAGGAGCACCGAGCCAGAATAGGCCGGTGCTTTTGAAATTCAGGGGGAGGTGAAGATATGCAGTCCAGCCTGATTGGGAAAATTGAAAAGGCGAAACGCTATGCTGAAGAGACAGACCGAATTGCCTTTACCGAATTCTCGGTGAAATTCCAGGGCAATCACGATAGCTACACTACCGGCTACAAGGACGGGCAGTGGTATTGCTCCTGCGACTTTTTCTCAAGCTGGGGGATTTGCAGTCACACCATGGCCATAGAGAAAATCCTGGGAAAGATGCTACCTGAGGAGACTTCTTCAGCGCTGCATGCCACCATCCCCAGCCACGGCTAGTAAGCCGCCAGGGAGGAGCTATTACCCTATCAGGGTAGAATCTTGCCTGCCTCCTCCGTTGCCTCCCCGACGACGAAAAGCGAGCCCGTAACACAGACAAGGTCCCTCTCCCCGGCCAGAGAGAGAGCGAGGGACAGCGCCGATGCGGCATTGTCTACTACCCGAACTTCCTTCCCGCAACGGACAAACCCGGCTTCAACCTGCGCCGGCGGCATCGCCCGGGGATGACGAGACCGGGTAACAACGACCCGGTTAAAAAGGGGCGCCAGCTCCGAGGCGATACCGGCCACGTCTTTATCACATGATATGCCTATCACCAAAATAGCATGGTCAAAGTCGAAATATTCCTGGAGAGACTGCCTTAACCGGCGCGCCCCGTCAGGGTTATGGGCACCATCAACCACCACCAGCGGGTGATGGCTCAAAACCTGAAGCCTCCCCTGCCAGCTTACTTCCTCCAGGCCCTTAGCGAGGCTGGCCGCAGAGATATTAAATCCCTTTTCCACCAGGACCTCCAGCGCCGCCACCGCCGCAGCCGCATTGTCCAGCTGGTAGCGACCGGGAAGCGGGATGGACAGCCGGTAACTACCAAGCCTCCCCTCCACCTGAAATAACTGCCGGTCAAGACTGAAACTAAGCCGCCGCCAGTTAACATCACGCCCCACCCTTATCAGTCCCGCTTGCCGCGTCCGGCAGATGCTACCGAGCACCTTCGCCACCTCTTCAGTCTGAGGAGAGGTGACGACAGTGCCTCCAGGCTTGATAATGCCTGCCTTCTCGGTCGCCACCTCGGCCAGCGTATCGCCCAGGACTTCAGTATGGTCAAAACTGATAGAGGTAATAACCGACACCTCGGGGTTTATGACATTGGTGGCATCAAGCCTTCCCCCCAGGCCTACCTCCAGCACCTGAAAATCCACCCCCTCCCGCTCAAAACAGGCAAAGGCGAGGGCCGTCAGGAACTCAAAGGTGGTCAGCTTACCGTAGGTGGCCTTCCGGGACACCGCCTCAGCATCGCCTTTCAGCTTTTCCACCAGGGCAATAAGCTCATCATCGGAGATTAACCTGCCGTCAACCCGGATGCGCTCATTTAAACGGGACAGGTGGGGCGAAGTATAAAGCCCGGTAGTATAACCAGAGGCAGTAAGCACCGAGGCGAGCATGGCCGCGGTGCTTCCCTTGCCATTGGTACCGGCGATGTGGACCGACCTGGCTTTGAGATGAGGACTACCTATCCGGGCCAGCAGTTCCTCCGTACGTCTCAGGTCATAGCGGGCAGGGTCGCGCGGCCGGGCCATCCGCTCATAGTCAATATAGCTGTAGATATAATCCAGGGCTTCTTGATAAGTCATCGCAAATGTGAAACTAATTATATCATCGTAACCTGAGGGCGACAAATTGCGAGCAAACCTAGACGTTATGACCCGCTATACACCACCACTGGAGTCTATGTAGGCTCGCAAGGCGGATACTATCCTGTAACTTGACGCTAGTCCTCAGCGGCTGATATTATCAGCTTATCCCGGGCAAGCTCAGGGGGCAAAGGATGAACTTCGGAGAAAAACTGACCAGCGCCACCAGGAAGAACAAGAGTTTCCTCTGTGTCGGGCTTGACCCCGACCTGGAGCGGATGCCGGAGGGGGTAGGTATCCTTGACTTCAATAAGGCAATTATTGACGCCACCTCCGACCTGGTATGCGCCTACAAGCTCAACTTTGCCTTCTACGAAGTCCTGGAAACCCAGGGGCTTGATGCCTTAAAGCAAACGGTTAAACATATACCGGACGACATTCCGGTAATCGCGGATGCCAAGCGAGGCGATATCGGTAACACCGCCCGGGCTTATGCCAGGGCTATCTTCGATAACCTTAACTTCGATGCCGTCACCGTAAGTCCCTACCTCGGATTTGACTCAATCGAGCCCTTCACTTCCTACCATGATAAAGGGGTTTTTATCCTGTGCCGGACCTCAAACCCCGGCGCCGCCGAGTTCCAGTCCATACGCTGCGAGACGGCGCCTCCGACCGGTGCCGGGACGGAAGCAAGCCGCCTCCTTTTCGAGCTTGTCGCCCTGAAAGCCGGGCAGTGGAACACCTCCGGCAACATCGGGCTGGTAGTTGGCGCTACCTACCCCGAAGAGCTGAAACTGGTTCGCAGCCACCAGCCCGACATGCTCCTCCTGATACCGGGTATTGGTGCCCAGGGCGGGGACCTGGCCGCAGCGGTCCGCTACGGGGTCAGCCCCCGGGGGGGCAGGATAATCCTGAACTCATCACGGCAGATTATATATGCCTCGCCGGGAAAGGACTTCGCCCCGGCAGCACGCCGTGCTACCGCCGAACTCCGCGAGCAGATTAACCATTACCTGCCGGTACCTCTTTGAGGTGAAAAGATGGTCATGGAGATAAGGCTGGGTGACGTCGTCCGCCTCAAGAAGAAACACCCCTGCGGCAGCTACGAATGGCAGGTAGTCAGGCTCGGGGCCGATATCGGAATCAAGTGCCTCGGGTGCCAGCGCCGTGTTCTCCTCGAACGCAGCGTCTTCGAGCGCAGGGTTAAAGCCTTTGTCTCCCGGGGAGAGTAGCATGGCCCGCCGCATTATCCATATTGACCTTGACGCCTTCTTCGTCTCCGTCGAGCAGGCTGAAAACCCCGAGCTTAAAGGCAAACCGGTGGTGGTTGGTGGCCAGCCGGAGCGGCGGGGGGTGGTCGCCTCAGCCTCATACGAAGCCAGGGCCTTTGGACTCAAGGCAGGAATGCCGCTTGCCACCGCCAGCCGCCTCTGCCCCCGGGCCATCTTCATCGAGGGGAGCTTCCCCAAGTACCGGGAGGCCTCGAAAAGGTTTATGGCAATCCTGGCTGATTTTTCACCCTTCCTCGAGCCGGCAGGCCTTGATGAGGCCTACCTGGATGCGACCGGCTTTGAATCCATTTATGGCTCAGCTAGAGAAATGGCGCTAAAGATAAAGGGGCGGGTCAAAGAAGAACTGGGGCTCGGCGCTTCGGCAGGCATCAGCAGCTCAAAGGTGGTCGCCAAGGTTGCCTCCGAGCTATCGAAACCAGACGGACTGCTGGAAGTGGCCGCCGGCGATGAGCTCTCCTTTCTGGCACCACTGCCCGTAGCTAAATTGCCGGGGATAGGTAAAAAGGCGGAACAGACCTTAACAGGCCTGGGCATCACCACTATCGGTGAGCTATCTGCCATGCCGCCGGATACCCTCAAGCGCCATTTTGGTGCCTCCGGCGAGGTCCTGCGCCGCTTCGCCGGTGGTATTGACGGTAGAGAAGTAGCACCCCCGGCTGCCGCCCGGTCCATCAGCCGGGAGACCACCTTCGGTAAAGATACCAGGAATCCCACCCTCCTCAAGGCAACCCTCCGTTACCTGGATGAACGGGTCGGCGCCGAGCTGCGCCGGCAGGGCAAAGAGGCACGGTGCATAACCTTAAAGCTAAGATACGGTGATTTCACCACCATTACCCGCAGCCAGACCCTGTCTCAAGCCACCGATACCGACCAGGCCATCTTCGACACCGGACTAAGGCTGCTAAAAAAGGCGTTTTCCCGGGAAAAGAAGGCCGTCCGCCTCATTGGCATCGGGGTATCACGGCTGGCGGAACCGGGGAGACAGCTAGATATGCTGGATCCCTCAACAGCCAGGCAGGAGCAATTGGATAAAGCCATTGACCATATCCGCCATAAATACGGATTTACCGCCATCCAGACCGGCAGGACCCTGCTTCTAAAGGACATCTTCCCCGAGAGCGGGGATGGCTACATGCTCCAAACGCCGGGCCTTTCGAGGTAGCCGGAACCCCACCACTGCTCTCTACCAGGGAGTCTCTTTTCGCCCGTTAGCCAAAGTCTAACCTCCCGGTAGGGCGGTGCTGTGCTATAATAAATTTAAGCCGACTTTCAGGAGGCAGACATGTGGCAATGGTTTACTACTAATAGCGTTTGGATTTTTATCATTGCGGCATTTGTGCTCATCTTACTTTATCTTGTCAGAGGGAGGGCTAAGAGTTGGCTGGAAAAAGTAATGCCCAAAGAATGGTATGCACGGATGCGGAAAAGCGGGAAGATTGCCTTCTGGACTATCGAGGGGTTAGCTTTAGTGGTAATAGCTGTCGCGCTGGTGGCGGTGGTCTTATCTAGGGAAGGTGCAGCTACTTTGGTGACCCCGGAGACAATAGAGAAATGGTCCCTAGAACACGGTGTTCCTATCCTTATCATGTTACTTACAGGGGCTATCTTGTGGTTCGCCTTGAACAAGTTTCTCCCCCCCCTGGTACTTCGCTCCATCCATAGACCAAAGCGTGGGGAAAGTATGCAAGGCATGAAGAAAAGGGCGGATACCCTTACCAGTGTCTTCTTGGGGCTGGGGAAGGTAATTGTTGCCGTGAGCATCCTTTTCATGATTTTATCTGAACTGAACGTACAGGTTGGCCCTATCCTGGCTGGCTTAGGTATTGTCGGTATCGCCGTTGGCTTCGGAGCTCAGTACCTGATAAGAGACCTTATTGCCGGTATCTTTATTCTTATGGAGAACCAGTACCGGGTGGGGGATGTGGCCAGTGTCGCCGGGGTAACTGCTTTAGTTGAAGAGGTGAACCTGAGAAAAACGGTGCTCCGTGACCTGGACGGGATAGTTCACCATGTACCTAATGGTGAGATTAAGGTTGCCAGCAACTACACTAGGCACTTTTCCAGGGTCAACCTTGATGTTTCGGTATCCTATGGCACTGACCTTGACCATGCAATAAGTGTGATAAACCGTGTGGGGCAGGAGCTGGCGACGGATGAAAAATGGAGTGAGCATATTATCACTCCACCCCAGGTATTAAGGGTGAACAAGTTTGGTGACTCCGGCATAGACATTAGGATTCTGGGTGATTGCAAACCTTTGCAGCAGTGGGCTTTGATGGGAGAACTAAGGCTACGTCTAAAGAAGGCCTTTGATAACGAGGGAATTGAGATACCCTGGCCGCATATTAAACTATATTTCGGTGAAAGCGGGGGAGCAGGCCCGGTATGTAAGTCCTGTGCTCACATCAGCCCGCCGGGCAGTAAGTTCTGCAGCAATTGCGGCGGCAGGCTCGGCTCTTAGCAGGTATACAGAATTGATTTTCTATAGGCTCTACAGGGAACAGGGCTTTTATCTCTACTCTATTGGCGTACGCGACAATGGAATCACACAGATAAAGCGAAGAGGACCGCTGCCGGTGTTGATGAAACAATGGTCCTCGTCGGGAGCAACGAACACCACAGTCCCCTCGCCTAACAACTTTTCCTTTTCTCTGCCCTTGACTATCCCCTTACCTGACAGAACGAAAACCTCATGTTCCCATGAATGGGAGTGGAATGGAGTAGAACTCCCTGACTTGACCTCAAACACACGCATGATGAATGTGGGAGCACCATCGTCAGCACCGATGACCACACGGTTTAAGACACCCGGAGCATCTTCTACCGCTTCTGTGTCCAGGTAGTTGTGAACTTTCATATTGAAACTCCTTGGTATTATCTTGTCACAATGAGCATAGCAGAGTTATTCGAGGAAAACCAGCGCTTTTGAGAATGAACAGTTTGGCGGAATGTTCAGACAGAGAGCGAATACTGGGACCAAACCCCAATTATTTTGTTTGGCGCCGGGAACAGACTACGGAGCATTGCTCACATTCGCCGTTGCATGGCTCAACATGAATGGTTACGCTAGACTCGGGAAGTCTGGTCTGTATCTCAATCTCAATTTGGTCACACACCTCATGAGCCAGCTTTAAATCGATGTCCCTGGGCATTACCAGGTGCAGGTCTATGTAGTGCTGGCTCCCCGCCCGGCGTGTCCGCAACGCATGAAAACCAACCACCTGCTGACCGTATTCCATAAGGCAAGCTTTGATAGCTGCCTCCTGTGAAGGAGCCAGTTTCGTGTCAACCAACCCTGATAGCGGCTTGCGGATTGTATCGTAAGCTATTTTCAGGATGTAAATAGCAACCCCGATAGCAATAACGGAGTCAATAATACCGAGGCCGGTAAGGCGTACTACCGCCAGTCCAACCAGCACAGCCAGGGCGGAGTAAACATCAGCGGCGATATTACGCGCATTGGCTTCCAGCGCCACTGAGCCGGTAGCCCGGGATACCTTCAATAGGTGGCGGGACAAGAAAATGCTTACCACTATAGAGACCAGCATTACTCCTATCCCCGCCTCGGCTAGTTGAATTGTGGCGCCTTCTATTATTCGCCGTGTCGAGGAATAAATTATCAGCACGCCAGCAACACCGATGAGAAGCCCTTGCGCTACGCCGGCAATATCCTCTACCTTACCATGACCGTATGGATGTTCTTCATCGGCCGGCTTAGCCGCAATGCGAATAGCAGAGAAGGTGATTATGCCGGCAAACAGGTCTAACAGGCTATCGGCTGCCTGGGCCAGGATACTGATACTTCCGGTCAGCCAGCTAACAGCCAGCTTAAGCAGTATCAACCCGACGACTACGCCGATTAATAGCTTGGCAGCTCCCCTGTTTGTTGAAAACACTTGTCTGTGGCTCCTGTGTTCCCTCTATAAATATTACCCGGAATTAAATTAACAGTTTAAAGCGATACTGCAAATAAAGCAATGCCCGAGGCCATTAAGAGTGCAGGTTGCTAATACTTATCAGGCTTTATACCCACAAGGGCTGGATTATAGAAGAGCACTCTTGTCTTCCGGCAAAGCCATACCAGGAACAGCATGAAGGGGACCTCGGTTAGCACTCCGACCACGGTAGCCAGCACCGCTCCGGAAGACAGGCCAAAAACAGTCGTGGCTACTGCCACGGCTACCTCAAAATGATTACTGCCGGCGATTATGGCTGTCGGTGCCGCATCTTCATATGAAAGGTGAATGAATTTTGAGGCAATATAGGTTAGAACGAAGACCAAAAGTATATTGCAGAAAATCCCGATGGCAATCATGCCGACAGCAGCCGGAAGCTGGGTGATGACGCTGCCCTGCAAACTGAACAGCACCACCAATGTGATAAGCAGAGCGACAATAGACACGGTACGCAGCGGGGGGACAAACTTCGCTTCAAACCATTCGATACCCTTCTGTTTAACGGCCCAGCGGCGGGTAAAGTAGCCGAACAGGAGGGGCAGGCAGATATAAATCGCCACCGAAAAGGCTATGGTTGCCCACGGTATGATAATCCCGGAAATGCCAAGCAAAAACTGGGCCAGGGGGGCATAGAGAACCACCATTGAGAGCGAGTTGATGGCGGTCATCACCAGGGTATGCCCCATGTTACCCCCGGCCAGGTAACTCCAGACCAGCACCATCGCCGTGCATGGAGCCACACCGAGGAGAATCATCCCTGCCCGATAGGACTGGGCGATGTCAGGGGACAGGACCCCCTTGAAGACCACGCCCATAAATAGCCAGGCAAAGAAGGCCATGGTAAATGGCTTGACCACCCAGTTAGCGACAAGTGTTGCCATAATTGGCTTGGGAGTTTTGACTGCCTTTACCACCTGGCTGAAGTCTATTTGTACCATGATGGGATAGATCATCAGGAACAAACAGACAGCTACCGGGATTGACACATTGGCAATCGTCAAATCACTCAGTACAGTTGAGATTTGAGGGAAGAACTCACCCAGCCCTATCCCAGCACCAATGCAAAGGACGACCCAAAGGCTAAGATACTTCTCCCAGATTCCTAGCCTTCTTTCTTTTTCCGCAGCTTGGTCATACCTATTACTCACGCTTGTAGGCTCTTACAGTTATACTTGAGAGTTTCACCATTTCCTTGTTATTGCTGTCTTCTACATAGAACTCTCTATTAGACAACACGTGTAAATCAACAAAACCGGCTTCCTTTATCATCCTCAGGTATTGTTGCTGCTCGAGGGCTCCAGCGATACACCCTGCCCAGGCGTTGAGGTCATTACGTACCCCAAGTCCAACACCGTCTCTCCCGACTTCAGTTCAGCAATAGCTGTTGGATTACCACACCCGAGTCCCATGAGTGCTTCCTCCGGGATGCACCCCAGGTCTTCTCTCGAATACCCTATAGCTTCAGTTTTAGTAATCGGACTAATCCCACACCCGCAGCTTGCGCAACAGCTTTGTTCTCTCCGCTCAGCTATTTGTGAGTACCTGGCTTTCACAGCATCCTTGATTTTTTTATTCATCATAACAGGCTCCTTTCGATTGGCATAAGGGAAGCTCCCTCATTAAAGATTCGCTGGTGGCAACCAGCTCAGACAATCTGAGGTCGGCAAGCCCGTAGTAGATTTTCTGGGCTTCCTGCCTTGCCACCACGATGTTGCATTCCTTCAAGGCCCTTAAATGATGCGAGACCAGAGACTGCTCCCGGTTCAGAGCCTCCACTATTTCGCCGACACACTTCTCACTTTCAGCCAGTAGCTTGAGTATTTGAAGTCTGGTCGGCTCACCGATACACCTGAGGAATCTTGCCTGCTCATCTTCGATAGACATATAAGCCTCCATTCATATGAAATATAACTCATACTATTGCCGCTGGTCAACAGTTGTCCAGAATGTTGGACCAAGCGTGGCCTTGATGCTACACTGTTCTGGTCTTAGCATTATGAGGAAGCACATCCTTATTCGGAGGGGCACCCTCCACGATTCGGACGATTTCGCCAGTCTTATTTTGATATCCTCGCCAACTCTTTTCCCGGCAGTTTTCGGGGCCGAAGCAGGTAATATCCTAAAGGCCCTCTTTCGCCACAGACACAACCCGTTCAGCTTTCAGCATTGCCTTTTCATCGAGGTTGGCGGCAAAAATGCTGGTATGATGCTCAGCTATGACTGGCAGACAGCTAATCGGGAGCGGTTGAAGACGGGACTGCTGTTACTTAAGTATATGAAAACACAGGTGCTAATCCGATTATCTACCCTATTAGAGACTCATACCGTGCTGAGCAAAATTGGAGACGGTGAATATTACGTCAGCAACCTTGCTATCTATCCTGAACACCGGGGCCTGGGTCTGGGGACAAGGCTCCTCGTCGAGGCTGAGGATGAAGCCAAAAAATTCGGTGCCGGTAGAGTTGTCTTGGAGGTTGAAACAGATAATCGAGACGCTATCCGGCTGTATGAGAAGATTGGTTACGCTGTGGCGAGAGAGTTAGAGGAAATCCGGGCGGGTAGAGAAACATTCAAATTTCTTCGGATGTCTAAGTTGACAGCTCCCGTACCGCGAAGCCCCTCTTGTCCCCCTCCCGCCCATGAGCTATAATAAGCCCTGTCTGGGAAAGGAGACCCGAAATGCCATCTTATGCCTTTTTTCATAACCAATTTGTTCCCCTATCCGAAGCCAGGATTGGCGTCATGACTCAAGCCCTTCACTACGGGACGGGTGTCTTTGAGGGCATCAGGGGGAACTGGAACAGTGAGCAGAAACAGACTTACCTCTTCCGCCTTGAAGAGCACTATGACCGGCTGCTCAATGGCTGCCGGCTGCTCAAGATTAGTCTGCCCCACACCGCCAGCGAGCTATGCCAGCTAACCATAGAACTGGTGGCAAGGTGTAAATTTCAGGAGGATATCTATGTCCGCCCCCTGGCATATAAAAGCACCGAATCTCTCGGGGTCCGCCTCCACGGACTGGATGATGATTTCCTGGCCTTTGTCATTCCCTGGGGACCATACCTGGATGTGGACAAGGCCAAAGTCGGCGTTTCGTCATGGCGGCGCCCTGATGATAACGTGATTCCACCCCAGGTCAAGCTGACCGGCCTTTATGTCAACAACGCCCTGGCAAAAACCGAAGCTATTGAGAACGGATATGACGAGGCGATTATGCTCACGCCCGATGGCCATGTCTCCGAGGGCACCGGCGAAAATATCTTCCTGGTCACAGGCGGCAGGCTGGTTACACCCGCCAGCTACAACAATATCCTGATGGGTATTACCCGTGATACGGTGATAAAGCTGGCCCAAAACGAGCTGGGGATAGAGGTAATAGAAAGGCAAATCGACCGCAGTGAACTCTATACTGCCGAAGAGTGTTTCTTCACCGGTACCGCCGCCCACATAACCCCCGTCGCTGAAATAGACCACCGTAAGATAGGGGATGGTGAGATTGGGAAGATAACCGGCAGCCTGCAAGAAATCTACTCCCGGGTAATACGGGGCAAGCACCCCAAATACCTCGACTGGGGCACCCCGGTCTATAAAAAGTAAGTCTGGTGAAGGCCCGGATGATAGTTAATGAAGCAGGCTATTTCCGCCCCGCGTTTACCTGGAGTGACTTCAAGAGGCAGAGAACCTGGCAGCTCTCTTCCAGGGTGGTAGTGGAGTTATAGGCTTCCTCGAGCAGCTGGCCGATGGCGAAGTTGCCGTGCCCATGAACCATAATAATCCGATGCTCCTTTAACGTCCGAGCAATTATATCAGCCAGGCCCCCCGGTTTTACCTCCATATGCCAGCCTACTACCGGCACCCGCCCCACCATAGACAGACTCTCGGCATCACCGGGCACGATCTCGGTCTCGGTCAGTGATAGGGCAACGGCGTGAGGGGGATGGGCATGGACAATGGCTAACGCCGACGTCTCCCGATAAATAGCACGGTGGACAGCCAGCTCGGTAGAGGCCAGCGGCGTGTGGCGGTCATTTTTATCCACCCCGGTCTCTATCAAGTCTTGTTCCTGCAGGCAACCAAGCATGCAGCCGCGGCGAGTAATAACCAAACGGTTTCCCACCCTGATACTCAGGTTCCCACTATTGGAGGAGACAAGCCCCTGGGTGAAGAGATCGCGTCCCACCGTCTGAAACTGAGCTAGAGTCATACCCCCCCTTTTTAAGTTGCCAGGTCAGACTGCTCTAATTTATGCCCATCAAACTAAAAAGTCAAATCAAGCTGGCCCCTGACCAGTGCCCGCCAGAAGGTAAATTACTCCGCCGCTTCGGACTCAGCTTCCGTCAGGGCCCGGTTTAACTTTTTCACAAGTCTCGATTTGTGGCGAGCAGTATTGTTGGGGTGGGTGATTCCCTTCTCTGCCGCTTTATCCAGGGCACTAATGGCAACGCCTACTGCTTCCCGAGCCGACTCGAGTTCACCGGAGAGGATAAGCTTCTCCGCCCGGGTAATGCTGGTCTTGCAGCGGCTACGAACAGACTTATTTCTCAGTCGCTTTCGTTCGGTAATACGCACCTGCTTTTGCGCTGACTTAATAACTGGCAATATCTACCTCCTCAGTTTCTTTTGTGTCTCGCTTTACCTGCCGCTCTTTGATAGGGGCAGGCTTTTCGGCTGGTCGTCTGGTTCCGATGGTCATTTCATCCCCTACCCGGCTTACACCTATCACCCCCCGAACCCCCCCAATCTTTGCCATGAGACGGCTTATCTGAGGCAGACCTGTTGTCTCCAGTGTAAAATAGGTCATAAAGGTAGTGGCATCACCGTGAGCCGAGTTCACCGCGGTAATATTAACCCCCTCCTCAGCCACAACAGCGGTGATATCACGCACCAACCCCACCCTGTCCCAGGCTTTAACCTGAATACTAACCGGATATAGCAAACTGGACTGCCCCCACTCCACCGCCACCAGTCTTTCCTCCTCCACCCCATGAACCACATTATAGCAGTCCTGACGGTGGACGGTCACCCCCCGGCTGCGGGTAACATAACCAATAATCTTATCCCCGGGTACCGGATGGCAACACTGGGCCAAACTGGTAAGTAAATCTCCCGTCCCCAGCACCCTGACTCCGGCTGCCGATGGAGCAGGCGGGAGCGCCTCGACCGCCGCTTTAAGTGGCTGTTCTTCACCAGCCAGCTTCAGGGCAATCTGATGAGTGGTGATGTCACCATAACTGATAGCCAGCAGGAAGTCATCTATGTCATCACAGCCAAACAGCCTGGCTATCTTCCCCTGCTCGCTCAGTTTTATCCCCAGGCGCCTCAGCTCCCTCTCCAGAAGTTCCCGACCGCGCTCAATACTCTCCGCCCGCTCCTGCTTCCTGAACCACTGCCTTATCTTTTCCCTGGCATGCGAGGTGTTGACATAGCCCAGGTGCGGACTCAGCCAGTCCCGGCTCGGGCCTCTGGCCTTCTTGGCCGACATAACCTCAACCACATCGCCATTATTCAGCTTATAGTTGAGCGGCACCAGTCTGCCATTTACCTTGGCGCCAACACAGCGGTGCCCCAGCTCAGTATGAACCCGGTAGGCAAAGTCAAGGGGAGTAGAACCCTTGGGCAGGTCCTTTATTTCACCCTTCGGGGTATAAACAAAAACCTGGTCTATGAAGATATCAGTCTTAACCGATTCCAGAAACTCCTCAGCCCCGCTAAGCTCGCGGTGCCAGTCAATCAACTGCCTGAGCCAGGCTATCCCTTCCTCAAAGTGGATATCCCTGGTCTCACCCTCTTTATAGCGCCAGTGAGCGGCTACCCCATATTCAGCAAGATAATGCATCTCATGGGTGCGGACCTGAACCTCGAGCGGGGTCGTCCCCGAGCACATTACGGCGGTATGCAAAGATTGATAGCCGTTTGGCTTGGGGTTGGCAATATAGTCATCAAACGCGCCGGGGAGAGGCCGCCACAGGCTGTGAATAGTGCCTACAGCGCTATAGCATTCACGCACACTCGCAACCAGTACCCGGAGGGCGAGGAGGTCATGGATATCATCAAACCGCTTGCCCTGGGCGGTATATCTCTCCATTTTCTGGTAGATACTATAGATATGCTTGGGTCTACCCGATATTTCGGCGACAAGGCCCGCCCGCTCAAATTCCTGCTCCAGAACTGGAATTGTCCGGTCGATAAAGCCCTCCCGCTGACTACGCCGGGCAGCAACCAGGTCGGCTACCCGGTAATACGCCTCTGGCTCAAGATAGCGGAATGACAGGTCCTCCAACTGCCATTTCAACTCCCATATTCCGAGGCGATGGGCCAGGGGGGCATATATCTCCAGGGTTTCCCGGGCAATACTACGCTGTTTTTCCGCAGGCAGGGCGCCCAGAGTACGCATATTATGCAGCCGGTCAGCCAGCTTGATAAATACCACCCGGAGGTCCTCAGCCATTGCCACCAGCATCTTCCTTAAGTTCTCCGCCTGAGACTGCCTCATCGCCGCATCTTCCCCCGTCCAGGAGAGCTTACCAAGCCTGGTGACGCCATCAACCAGCTTGGCCACCTCCGGGCCAAACTTGGCTCCAATCTCGGAAACGCTTATGCTACAGTTCTCAGGGACATCGTGCAGCAGGGCCGCCGCCAGCGTGGTGGCGTCAAGCTGAAGCTCAGCCAGCACCAGGGCCGTCTGGAGCGGGTGCTCTATATAGGGCCCCCCCGACCGGCGCATCTGCCCCTGATGTGCCTTCGCGGCAAACTCATAGGCATCCTGAACCAAAGCTATCTTCGGTGAGGAAAGATAGCCCTGAGCTATCTCTATAAGCCGACTAAAACTCATATTCCCAGTATAACGCAACACCGTTCGCTTGTGCAAAAATGACCCCTGTCCATCCCCCTCACTCCCTTTACAAATCCGGCGCTAATACTGTATCCTAGCCTAACTAGCCTAAAAAGAGAGGGAGGCCACTTTGTATCGGGCACCAAGAGGAACCACCGACATCCTGCCCGGGGAGCAGGCATACTGGCGCTACATAGAACAAAAGGCAGCCGGTATCTGCCAGCTCTATGGCTACGAGCGCATCGACGCCCCTACCTTTGAGGACACCGACCTCTTCACCAGGAGCGTGGGGGAGGAAACGGACATCGTAACAAAGGAGATGTACACCTTTGAGGATAAGGGGGGGAACCAGCTAACCTTAAGACCGGAAGGCACCGCGCCGGTGTGCCGGGCCTACCTGGAACACGGACTGCATAACCAGCCCCAACCGGTCAAGCTGTATTACATGGCGTCTATCTTCAGATACGAAAGGCCCCAGGCGGGGAGATACCGCGAGCACCACCAGTTTGGCTACGAGGCTATCGGCGATGCCGACCCCGCCCTTGACGCTGAAGTCATCGAGATGGCATGGCGGTTCTTCACCAGCCTGGGCCTTCGCCAGTTAACCCTCGAGCTTAACAGCATCGGCTGCAAGAAGTGCCGCCCCCGATATCTGGCCGCCATCAAGGACCACTATGCCAGCCACCGCCGTGAGCTGTGCCCCGATTGCAAGATAAGGCTCCAGAGAAACCCGCTTCGCCTGCTTGACTGCAAGAACCCGTCCTGTCAGGGGGTCGCCGACTCCGCCCCCAGAAGCACCGAGTCCCTCTGCCCCGAGTGCGAGGAGCACTTCAGCCGGCTGAAGGGATACCTGGAGCTGCCGTTTACCATAAACCACCGCCTCGTCCGCGGTCTTGACTACTATACCAGGACCGTATTTGAGATTCAGCCTGAGGAAGGGGGTGCCCAGAGCACCATCGGCGGTGGGGGGAGATATGACGACCTGATTGAAGAACTGGGAGGGAAGCCAACACCGGCTGTCGGCTTCGCCTCCGGCCTGGAGCGGATAATACTGAACCTCAAGAAGCAGAACGCCCCCATCCCCCCCCTCCCCAAACCCCGGGTCTTTATCGCCCACATCGGCGATGAGGCAAGGGACGAGGCATTAAAGCTGGCATCCCGGCTGAGGCAGGCCGGCATCGGAGTAATAGAAGCCACGGGCAAGAAGAGTCTCAAAGCCCAGCTAAGGCAGGCAAATACCCTTGGGGCACGCCACGCAGTGATTATCGGCGAGGATGAAATAAAGACCGGCACGGTGATATTGCGGGATATGGCCGGTGCCGAGCAGAATGTGATTGCCTCAAGCCAGCTGGAGGCCGAACTGCGGGAAGGGAGCCTCTAGAGGCCGGGATTTCTACTGCCGGCCCCTGTTCTGCCTCCCGGTCCTGTTGCCAGCAGCTCAGGCTCTGTGTTAAGATTGAAGCGGTGTATTAAAGGGGGTTTTTAATCATGCGAGACAGAGTAGAAGAGGTACTAAATAAGATACGCCCCAGTCTGATGATGGACGGGGGCAATGTTGAACTGGTAAATGTCGATGACGGCGTCGTCAGGGTAAAGCTAACCGGCGCCTGCGGCGGCTGCGCAATGGCTACCCTCACCCTGAAGATGGGAATCGAACAGGTCTTAAAGAGAGAGATTCCCGAAGTCAAGGAAGTGGTGGCAGTTTAGCCAGATTACGGCTCCTCCAGCTCAAATGCCTGATGCAGGGCGCGAACCGCATCCTTAACCCGGGACTCATCAATAATACAGGTTATCCTTATCTCCGAAGTAGTAATAAGCTGGATATTAATGTGTGCCTCACTAAGGGTGCCGAACATCCGGGCAGCATAGCCGGGGGCATTCTGCATGCCGGTGCCAACAATACTGACCTTGCCCAGGTGGGAGTCGCTGGCGCATTCCCTGGCACCGATAGAACTCGCTATTGGTTCTACCACCTCCATCGCTTTCTCCAGCTGGCCCCTGGCTACAGTGAAGGTTAAATCAGTTATATTCTGGATACTGGCGTTCTGAACAATGGTATCTACATTAACCCCGGCATTAGCCAGAGGAACAAAGATTGCCGCCGAAATGCCAGGCCGGTCAGGTACCCCGACCACCGTTATTTTGGCCACGTCAAGGTCATGAGCGATACCCCTCACCTTATTTCGCACTTCCATAGATGCCCCTCCATGAATTAGTGTCCCCCGGCTGTCAGTGAAGCTGGAGGCAACCAGAATCGGAATATTGAACAGCTCGCCGAGTTCAACCGCCCGCGGGTGCAGCACCTTCGCCCCATAGGTCGCCAGCTCCAGCATCTCATCATAGCCAACCTCGGCTAGCGGTTGAGCTTCAGGAACAAGCCTGGGGTCAGCGGTATAGACACCATCAACGTCAGTATATATCTGGCAGACCTCCGCTCCGAGGCCAGCCGCCAGCGCCACGGCGGTAGTATCCGAACCACCCCTGCCCAGGGTGGTTACGTCCATCTCCTCGGTAATCCCCTGAAATCCGGCAATGATGACGACCTTCCCCCGCTCCAGCTCTCTGACCACCCGCCCGGGGTCAACCTTCAAGATACGAGCCCGGCTATGGGCTGTGTCCGTCTTTATCCCCGCCTGGGCGCCGGAGAGGCTGATTGCCTCATACCCCATATCCTCAAGCGCCATCGCCAGCAGGGTGCTGGAAACAACCTCGCCGGTGGAAAGGAGCACGTCAAGCTCCCGTGCGTCAGGACGCCGGTTAAGCTGGTAAGCCAGCCTGATTAGCTCATCCGTGGTATCCCCCATCGCCGAGACCACCACCACTACCTGGTTGCCCTCATCCTTTGTCCGGGCAACGCGCCGGGCGACATTCTTAATCCGCTCCGCATCAGCCACCGATGAGCCGCCGTACTTCTGAACAATCAGCGCCATGCTAACGTTTAACCTCACTCCCCACCAGCTTACCCATAATATTATACCCCGGGTCAACAAAAAGGCCAGTCTTTTCTGCCTCAGCCTCACTAAATCTCCTTGCCCCGTTAGCGCCAATGCCCGCCCCCCACAGCAGGAACGGGACCGGCTCAGGACTGTGGGTCCGGGTCCTGATCGGGGTGGGGTGGTCAGGCATCACCAGCAGCCGGAGTTCGCCCCGCCAGGAGCGGACCCGACCGACAACATCGCTATCTATCCTCTGGATAGCCTCCACTTTATCATCAATTGAGCCGGCATGGGCTGCCTCATCCGGCGCTTCAATATGGACTACTACCAGGTCATGGTCACGAAGCGCCTCCAGCGCCCCCGACGCCTGAGCAGCGTAGTCATTATCCGGGCCGTCCGTCACCCCCGGTATCTCCAGGATATCCATCCCCACCATTCGGGCCAGGCCTTTAAGAAGGTCAACGCCGGAGGTGAGGGCAGCACCAAGGCCATAGACCTGCCCAAACGGCGGCATCTCAGGCACCCGGCCACTGCCCCAGAAGAGCCAGATGCTCGTCGCCGGGATATCACCGCGAGACCGCCGTACCACGTTCACCGGATGCTCCCGGAGCACTGCCTCCGAACGCCGCATGAGGTCTCGAAGTAAGTCGCTTCCGGGGCCGCGGGGCACAAATTCAGCTACGGGTTTACCCGGGATATCATGGGGCGGGGTGCAGGTAGCGAGCGGGGTGTCCTCATGCCCGCTGAGCTTGCAGAGATGCCGGTAGCTGATGCCAGGGTAAAAGTGGACTTCGTCACTACCCAGGCTCCGGTTTAAGGCTAAAATAAGCTCTCCCGCCTCCGCGGTAGTAATATAGCCGGCGCTATAGCTCCACATCCGCCCGTCACGAACCGCCACCAGATTACAGCGAAACACAACCTCTCCGTCGTCAACAGGGATACCCATGCTCCTGGCTTCAATGGCAGCCCGACCCCGGTAGTAACGCCCGGCGTCATAGCCCAGGACCGACATGCAGGCACTGGCACTGGACGGCTCCATCCCCCCGGGCACGGTGCGGACAAGCCCCAGCGTCCCCTCCCTGACCAGGGCATCCAGGTTCGGCGTCGAGGCCAGCTCCAGGCTGGTCTTACCCTCACGCTCGGCTAGCGGCAAGCCGGCGGCACCATCAATAATCAGAACGAGGTATTTCACCTGTCTCCTTTCGACTCTCCCTTCTTAACTGTTGCCGTGCGGGTCAAATCCGCCTATAATAATAACTTACGGGGCGTAGCGCAGTTTGGTTAGCGCGCAGCGTTCGGGACGCTGAGGTCGGAGGTTCAAATCCTCTCGCCCCGACCAGTCTCCTCCCCTTCCTTCTTCTTTGCCTCCTCCCAGAGGGCGTTCTGCTCATCAAAGGGCAGCTCTCCCAGGGTTACCCCGCGCTGGCGGCAGACCTCCTCCATCCGGGCAAAGCGCCGGTAAAACCGCTGGTTTGCCTCCCGCAGCGCCGCTTCCAGGTCTATTCCCAGCCGGCGAGCAATATTGGCAAGGGTAAATAAGAGGTCGCCAAACTCCCACGCCTTTTCCTCCTCGGTCCCAGCCTCCTTAAATTCACCGACCTCCTCCGCCAGCTTATCAATAACGCCCTGGACATCCTCCCAGTCAAAGCCAACCTGCGCCACCCGGCGCTGGACCTCCTGACTGTAACCCAGGGCCGGCATCTCCCTGGGCACACTATCCAGGATTGAGGTGCCAGCGTCACGTTCTTCCCGCTTTAGTGCCTCCCAGTTAATTGCCACCTCCCGGGCATCCTTCACCTGCCGTGAGCCAAAGACATGGGGATGACGATGAACCAGCTTGGTGTTGATGCCCCTCACCACATCCCCAATGTCAAATTCCCCGGCTTCAGCAGCAATCTGAGCATGAAAAACAATCTGGAGCAGCAGGTCACCCAGTTCACCGCAGAGCTTGTCTTTCTCCCCGCCGTCAAGTGCCTCCAGCACCTCATAACACTCCGCCAGCAGGCTCCCCCTGAGGGAGGCATGGGTCTGCTTCCGGTCCCACGGGCAGCCACCAGGAGCCCGTAGCCGGGCAATAATATCCAGCAGGGTGTCAAACCGATTTAAGTTTTCGGGTAAGGACAACCAGGCCTCCTTGTGCTTACTTCCACGATTATACAGGCTGTTCCCCAGTTCAGGCAACACCGCCTGCCAGTTAGCCTGACGGTAATATCGCCCCGATGAACTGACGCTGCCCCCTCAAGAACTCAGCCGAAGACACCCCCCGCTTCCCCTCCATCTGCACCCGCAGCACCCCCAGGACTCCATCCCCGGTATTGATGCCGAAGGCAATACCCGACTCCTTTTGGGTTAAAGCAACTGCCTCTCCCACCTCAAGGGACCCCTCACCGGGCAGAGGCACCGCCTCCAAAATCTTAAGTTGCTTCCCCCGCCAGCTGGTGTAACTCCCCGGCCAGGGATAAAAGGCGCGCACCTGCCGCCATATATCCACCGCCCGAAGATGCCAGTCAACCTCACCTTCCCCCCTGGTGACCAGGCTGCAGCTGGTAGCCTCGGCTTCATTTTGAGGTCGGGGGCTAAGCTCACCCCGCAGCCAGTAAACGAGGGTATCTAAAAGCACACGGGCCCCAACCCGGGACAGTTTGGAGGTGAGCGAGTCCGTAGTATCCTGCGCCGAAACAGGAATCTGGGCGCGGGTCAATACCGGACCGCTGTCCAGAGCGGCGCTCGCCAGCATAATGCTTACGCCAGTAAAGTCATCCCCCGCCAGAATAGCCGCCGCCACCGGCGACGCTCCTCTAAACCGGGGCAGCAGGGAAGGATGAACATTCAGGCACCCGTATCTGGGGATATCCAGGACTGCCTGAGGCAGAATCTGCCCAAAGCCAGCGACCACGATAACATCAGGGCTAAACCCCTTAAGTTCGTCAATTGCTGCCCTGGCCTTGAAACTAACCGGCTGCACTACCGGCAGCTTGAAGGCCAGGGCAGCCCCCTTCACCGGAGACGTGGCCAGGGTTCGCCCTCTGCCGGCTGGCCTGTCCGGCCGGGTATAGACAGCCACCACCTCATATTGATTGAGGATAAGCTGCTCCAGATGGGGGACAGCAAACTCGGGAGTTCCCATGAAAATAATTCGCAACCCCAACCTCCTAGTACCGAATTCTAGCACCAAAAAATCTGGCCAACAACCAGCCCTTTATATCTATCGGCGTGATTATTGGCAAAATAATAACCTTTTTAGACCTGTCAAGGCAAAAGGGGGGTTGAAAACAACCCCTAACCACCCTCAAAGACCTTGCCTCCGCGGGCACAGAGTATTATCCTAAGCACCATCACCCCGATGTTCCTTCCTCATTTTTCGGCTTCCCTTGGCCGCAGTCAGGTGATAACTTGAGAATAACCCACCGAAAGGTGGTGTGGTTTTTGCCCTAACGCCGGTGACCCTGAGGTTGGATAGCGAGGGAAATTTGACAGGAACTAGGACCGCTCAGGAAATTTGGGAAGCCGCCCTGGGTGAGCTGCAAGTCCAAATTAATAAGGCAAACTACCGGACCTGGTTGCAAAACACGGTAGGCGTGAGCTATCAAGGTAATCGCTTCGTGGTCGGTACGCCCAATGCCTTTGTCTCTGAATATCTGGACCGGAACCAGCGCTCCCTGATTGAAAAAACCCTCATCGGCCTCACCCACGGTGACATCGAAGTCCTCTTCTCCGTAGATGGCAGGCACCAAGAGCAGGAAGCAGCCCCCCCACCCCAACCAGCCTCTCCCGGGTGCAACCCCAGATATACCTTCGACTCCTTCGTCGTCGGCAACTGTAACCGGCTGGCTTACGCCGCTGCCCTGGGGGTAGCCGAAAGCCCGGCAAAAAGCTATAACCCGCTATTTATATACGGGGGGGCAGGGCTAGGCAAGACACATCTCCTCCACGCTATCTGGCACGTGGCCCAGGTCCGCCAGGCCAGGGTAATCTACGTTAGCGCCGAGGAGTTCACCAACGAGTTCGTCGCCGCAATACGGGAAAGGAAAACAGGCGAGTTCCGCCATAAATTCAGGGGCGTTGATATGTTGTTGATTGATGACATCCAGTTTATCAGCGGCAAGGAGCAGACCGAGGAAAGCTTCTTCCACACCTTTAATGAGCTCCACAACGCCAGCCACCAGATTGTTATTACCAGTGACCGCCTGCCAAAGTCCATGCCCTTACTTGAGGACCGGTTACGCTCCCGCTTCGAGTGGGGGTTAATTACCGATATAGAACCCCCCGACTTTGAAACCAGACTGGCAATCCTCCAGGTTAAAGCCACACAGGAAGGCGCAAACCTTCCTCCAGCCGTCCTGGAGTTCATTGCTCAGCGGGTCAAGCAAAACATCAGACGTCTGGAGGGCTCCCTGAACCGGGTCATTGCTTACGCCCACCTGACCGGAGCCTCGCCCACCCCGGAGTTAGCCGCCAGGGCACTCGAGGACCTGGCCGCCAGACAGCCCCTGTCCGCCCCCGTCAGCCCCGCTCTGGTAATAGAATCAGTCGCCAGCAGCTTCCAGAAGACCCCCGAAGACCTGACGGGCAGAAAGAGAGACCGGGAAACAGCCCTGGCCCGACAGGTGGCAATGTTTCTTCTCCACCAGGAAACCGACTTCTCGCTGGCTCAAATCGGTGAAACGCTGGGGGGCAGAGACCATTCAACCGTCACCCACGCCCTCCACAAAATAGCCGCTGACGTTGATGCCAGCTCCCAGTTGAGGCGCAAAATCCTGGATATCCAGAAGCGGATGCACACCCGCCCAAAGGGCGCCAACCACTAGTCCCCCCTAAAACCCCCACTGGTAAACAAACCACCCCCGGTGGAATTAGCTACCGCCGTGGATAAGCCTGCCCACCCTGTGAACAACCCCGGGGCAGTGTTGATAAGTCCCGTCGCCGTTAGCTTGCCCGGGGGGAGCAATTCTTACCTGTCAGCCTTGCAGCACAGGGCATTCTGAGGTATGGTATTATAAATACTGGTATTATAAAAAGAAGAGATAGAAAAACTATAAGGATAGGATAATACAAACTATCCATAGGGGACAAAGGGTTACCTGGCGATGTTAGACGAAGTAGAAATAGTGGTGAGAGCAGGAAAGGGTGGGGGTGGGGCAGCAAGTTTCCGGCGGGAGAAGTTTGTCCGGTTCGGTGGGCCGGATGGTGGTGATGGTGGCAGGGGGGGGGATGTAGTGATTATGGCCGATTCTGCCGTTGGTAGCCTGCTTGCATTCAAACGAAAGAGGTCCTTTCGGGCTGGCGATGGCGGGGGGGGCAGGAACCAGAAGAGGCATGGCCGGAAAGGAGAGGACCTGGTTTTGATGGTACCGCCGGGCACAGTGGTTATGGAAAGGGCGCAGACGGGGGATAGGAACACCGTCGCCGATTTAGAACGCGACGGGGAGAGGGTGGTGGTAGCCAGGGGTGGAGAGGGGGGGCGGGGGAATACCCACTTTGCCTCATCGATAAACCAGGCGCCGCAGTTCGCAGAGAAGGGGGAGGCCGGAGAGGAGAAGACCACCCTTCTTGAACTCAGACTTATTGCCGATGTTGGTATCATTGGCTATCCCAATGTGGGGAAGTCTACCCTGCTGGCGGCGGTTTCGGCCGCCAGGCCTGAGATTGCCGGCTATCCATTTACCACCCGTGAGCCCGCTCTGGGGGTGGCTGGGGTGGGGGAGCGGAGCTTTGTCCTGGCGGAGATTCCGGGATTAATTGATGGAGCGCATCTGGGCCGTGGTCTGGGACATGATTTTCTGCGCCACAGTACCCGTACCAAAATGCTTATCCACCTGATAGATGGCAGCTCCTCCTCACCCTGTGAGGATATGGCAAAGGTTAACGCCGAGCTTGGTTTATTTGACCCGGCCCTGGGACAAAAACGGCAGTTGACGGTGGTAAATAAGATTGATTTGCCTCAGGTCAGGCTGCGGCTGGCTGAAATGGAGAATGACCTTAGCGCTGTCGGGGTCAGCCCCCTCTTTATCTCGGCGGCAAGCGGCGAGGGCGTTTCCCGGCTTCTGGCAGAGACCCTGAAGGTGCTGGATGAGGTCACGGCGGCGCGGGAGGCAGCCGTAAGGCCTCCGGGCAGGGTGTTCCGTCCCGAACCCAAACCGCCCCCCCCGAAGGTGCTCAGGGAAGGGGATACCTTTGTTGTCCTGTCCTCGGAGCTTGAGCGCCTCATCGCCAGGCTGGATATGACCGGCCCTGGAGGGCGCGGGCAGCTTTCAAAGCAGTTTGGAAGGCTGGGGGTAAGCCGGGTTCTCAGGAGGGCCGGGGTCAAACCCGGCGATAGGGTTCGCTGTGGTAATACCGAATGGGAGTGGAGTACATGATGAAAATCGGGGTTGTTGGGGGGACCTTCGACCCGGTTCACAACGGGCATCTCGCCATCGCTCGGGAAGTAAGGGCAAGGCTGAGTTTGACCCGGATTCTGTTTGTCCCCGCCGGCCAACCGTGGCTGAAGGCAAGTCGGGTCATTTCTGCTGCCGGGCACCGGCTGGAGATGGTGCGGCTGGCTATCGCCGGTTGCTCCTACTGCGAGCTGTCTACCGTGGAAATAGACCACCCCGGCCCCTCGTATGCCGTGGATACCATAGAGGAGCTTGGGAGGCGGCTTGGCCCCGGGGACGAGCTATTTTTTATTCTGGGAGGGGATAGCCTGGCGGAACTTCCCCGGTGGCATGAACCGGGGCGGCTGGTCCGGCTGTGCCGGCTGGTAGTAATTCCCCGACCCGGCTATCCGCCGCCTGACCTTGACCTGCTGGAAGAGGCTGTTCCCGGGCTCTCTCAGCGGGTAACGCTGCTGGACGGACCGGAAATAGATGTCAACGCCTCGCTGGTTAGGGGGAGGGTTGCCCGGGGTGCCTCCATCGGTCACCTTGTTCCCGGGCCGGTAGAGAGGTATATCAGGGAGCACCGGCTGTATCTTCCTGGCTAAGCGCTAAATGTCCAGGTTTTGGACACTCTTGGCATGGGCCAGGATGAAGGCCCGGCGTGGTGAGACCTCTGCTCCCATCAGTGTGTGGAAGATGTGGTCAGCCCTGGCGGCGTCGTCGATGTTCACTGCCAGCAGGGTACGGGTGGCAGGGTTCATGGTAGTTTCCCATAGCTGCTCGGCACTCATCTCCCCCAGACCTTTGTAGCGCTGGACCCCCACCTTTTTAGCCCCTTTTAGCTGGCTCATTACCTCTTCTTTTTCCTGGTCTGAGTAGACCCACCGCTCGAGCTTTGCTGTCTTGATGCGGTAGAGGGGTGGTTGGGCGATGAACAGGTGCCCGTCGTTAATTAGCGCCGCCATATGTCGGAAGAAGAAGGTGAGCAGCAGGGTGCGAATGTGAGCCCCGTCAACGTCGGCATCTGTCATCAGGATAACACGATGGTAGCGCAGCTTGCCGGGGTCGAACTCGTCATCAATGCTGGCTCCGAGAGCGGTGATGAGGGCGCGTATCTCGGCATGGGCCAGCATCTTATCCGCAGGCGCCTTCTCTACGTTGAGGATTTTGCCCCGCAGGGGCAGGATAGCCTGGAAGCGGCGGTTCCGGCCCTGCTTGGCGGAGCCGCCCGCCGATTCTCCCTCCACCAGGTAGAGCTCACAGAGCGATGGCTCTTTCTCCGAGCAATCAGCCAGCTTTCCCGGCAGGGTGGCGGTGTTCAGGCTGCCCTTTTTGATGATTAAATCGCGAGCCTTTCGTGCCGCTTCCCTGGCTTTGGCGGCGGTGAGGCACTTTTCCATGATTCCCCTGGCGTCTTCAGGGTGCTCCTCAAGATAGAGGGAGAGCTCCTCCCCGACCGCGCCCTCTACAATGCTCTTAATCTCAAGGTTGCCCAGCTTGCCTTTAGTCTGCCCCTCAAACTGGGGTTCCGCAAGCTTGACGCTGATAATGGCGGTGAGTCCTTCTCTGACATCGTCACCTGTCAGGTTGGGCTCATCTTCCTTGAGGAACCGGTTCTTTTTTGCGTAGTCGTTGAGGACCCGGGTTAGCGCCGAGCGGAAGCCGGTGAGGTGGGTGCCACCGTCCACGGTATTGACACAGTTGGCAAAACTAAAAGTGGACTCGCTGAACCCGTCATTATACTGGAGCGCTGCCTCGACGATGGTGCTGTTTACCATTTTGGAGAGGTAAATCGGCCGGGGGTGGCGGACTGCCCGGTTACGGTTGAGGTGGCGGACAAAGCCGATAATGCCATCCTCAAAGTAGAAGGTCTTTTCCGAGTCTGTCCTTTCGTCCCTGATACATATTTCCAGTCCCTTATTCAGGTAAGCCATCTCACGCAGGCGGCCGTTCAGGGTACTGAAATCGTAGCGAGCACTGCCGAATATCTCCTCATCGGCACAGAAGGAGGTGGTAGTGCCGGTGCCGCTGGCTTCGCCGACTACCTCTAATTCTCCCTGGGGGATGCCCTGGCGGTATTCCTGCTGGTAGAGCTTGTCATCACGCCTGACATTAACCCTTACCCAGGAGGAAAGGGCGTTTACTACCGAGGCACCCACACCGTGCAGCCCACCTGACACCTGATAGGTATGGCCGCCGAACTTTGCCCCGGCGTGCAGGGTGGTCATTACTGTCTCCAGGGCAGATATGCCGGTAGCGGGGTGAATCTCCACCGGGATGCCCCGTCCGTCATCTTCCACGGTGACGGAGCTGTCCGGGTGAAGGGTAACCACGATTCGGGTGCAGCAGCCGGCCATGGCCTCGTCAATACTGTTGTAGACAATCTCATATACCAGGTGGTGCAGCCCCCGCTGGTCGGTGCTGCCGATATACATGCCCGGCCGGAGCCGTACGGCTTCCCGCCCCCCGAGGACCTGGATGTCCTCGGCGGTGTATTCATTCAATCGCTCAGATGGAGAAGGTTTTTCCTGGGTCATGACCGGTCGTTACCCCTTTATTTAAAGTAGTGCCGAAAGGAAAAGGACGGGCTTCGGGTGACTTCTGCCGGTGATAGAAGAAGAGGCCACCCTACTAGATGTTATTTCAAAGCACGGTAAGGTAGCCATTTATATAATTATAGCACAATTTAGCTATGGAGTGAAATCAGACCGGGGACCAGGCTCTACACTATTAAGTGTGAAAAGGGATAGTTGAAAGCACCCGCTGACCTCTGTAGCCTTAGGGTTAGAGAAACTCAAAAGGTAAGGAGGTCGAAACGGGTGCAAGATGATTGTATCGCAGTAGC
>Ga0210003_1000112_pt1 | contig 68332 bp, 100 predicted proteins | sample LantaG_FD_182804 | JGI IMG/M metagenome (GOLD analysis project Ga0210003, IMG submission 182804) | Deep subsurface microbial communities from Baltic Sea to uncover new lineages of life (NeLLi) - Landsort_02402 metaG (SPAdes) (version 2) | ecosystem: Environmental > Aquatic > Marine > Oceanic >... | reverse complement strand
TTTCATCTTCTGGGGTGATAACTCCCTTATCTGTTGGGTCAGGAAGCACACTATACCAGCCTGCAGGTTCCTTTGATTTTGAATTCTTTTTGACATTTACATCATAAAATTTTGGTGGTCCCCACATTTTATCTTGAGCCAAATCTTTCAAACCACCACGAATTAGAACGCTAAGTTCTAAAGTCTTCGCGTCATTCGGCTCAGCTTCTCGATCAATTACACCAGCGTACCAACGAGGTTTTGCCTTATCAACATTAAGGTCTTCATCAAGCCAATCAGGCAAACCGGTTTTACCGGCCGCTTTTGCACACAGTGCGCAGCCTTTACCTCCGCAACGTACATTCCAGCCACCCTTTACCCCTCGTGGATCATGCTCAAATCGAACTTTATGGGTCATAAATTTAAATGGGTTCGTAAAGAACCGAAGAGGATTTGCCCCATCTTTAAGTTTCAAGAATTCTGTTTTTTCATTATTGCGCTCTTCTGCATCCCACTTATCTTCGCCGTGTTGTGTGTTTTTGTCCATAATATATTTTCCTTTGTACCCTTTGTACCCTTGTTAGCTATGTTATCTCTGCTGTTTATTGGGTTAGTTTTTTTATTTCTATGAATGAATTTGATGGATATAATATTTCTACTTTTTGGCCATCGTTTAATAGTAGCTCTTCGCCTCCATTATGATCTAGTTCTTCTTCAACTTTGCCTTCTAATTTTACTCCGCTAACCATTAACAAGTCAGGGTGAATGATTGACACCTTAACTCTTCCAATATATATAACACGCTTGGTGCCTACTTTTACATCTATTTTATAAAGAGGATCATATTTTTTTCTTTCAGTATGAGACTCTCCATATACTAAATTTCTATTAACATCTCCTGAACCCATATTAACTCCTTGTCACCATTTTTCTTCTGGATTTTCTTTAGTCGAAATTATCGGTTGCATTTCTTTTTTAAATCCTAATTGTTCGCCACTAATGTGGCGACCACCATTATAATCATAAGTTCTTTGAATGTCTTTCATCCAATGATGAAATTTTTCAAATGATGACCATTTCTTTTTGAAATGCTCTAACACGCTTTTAAATCTAACAGCTGCTAATCTTGCTGTATTGTAATCTTGATCAGCTTCAGCAACTTGTTTTTTTGCTTCAGCAGTCATCTTTTCTCCATCACCACCTTTAGCATTCAAATAAGCTTTAGCCTTCTTAATGTCTCGTTTAGATTCTGCCTCTCCAACAATGACCATCATAACGGGAATCCAATAATCACATATTGTCATTCCACGCATTGATAATCCAGCAAGTCGTTCCGTATCTCCAATATCTATAATGCCATCTTCAGGCAATTCATTTGAAACGTTAAGCATTTCATTAGTATCTTTTTTTAATTTGATGTCATCCAGTGAATTAATATCCACAGACATCAACACTTCTATGATGTTTTGCTCTGTCATGTCAGTTGGTAAGTGATTTGGATTGTGCTAACTCGACACTTTAAGTGAAGCAAGAGCTTCGTCCAGTTTTTTCTCTTTCAATTCGAAAGCTTGTAATTTTTGATCAACTTTAGCTGTCAAAGTATCAATTTCCATATACATAGCGCGCAAGTGTTGATTTTGCATTAAATTTACTAAAAAGAATACAGCTTCAAAGTTAATAAATCTATTTCCAAGAGCTTTTAGATAAATAATTCTTCCATTTTGATCAGTGGCGAATCTGTCTCTAAAAATTTCTTCACCTTTACAATTTGGTTTTTCATTGGCGCTACAAATTTTTTGAAATTCAGAATATTCATCATTAGACATTTCTAAAAGTTTATTATCAACAATTACTTTTCGCGCCATTTATTCTCTTGAAAATCCATTAGGATTAGTTCGGATACCTGATGTAACATTGTCACGAGCACGAATTTGCCTATCCATGTTCCTTTCTAAAAGAACCCTTAAAGCTGGAGGCATACCTTCATCATCTGGAAGTTGCATCATAGTTGGGTCTTCATATTGACTAATATCTATATCGTTCATATTAGGGTCTTTATATTGCTCTCCAACATCAATAAGTCCTTCCGCGTCTTCTTCTAACGTTACCTCTGTTGCTTTTGAAGAATTAGGATTTTCATTTATTAAATCTTTTCTAGTTTTTCCAACGAGATTTGGAGAAGCGTTTGCCCTATTTAAAAATTCTGCAAGCCTTTGTTGTTTCTCATCTTCATGAACAGCACCAGATGCAAGCATTGTCATTTTACCTCTAAACCCAGCTTTCTCACCTTCTTTTGCTTTTTCAATTTTATAAGTAGATAAAATCCAACTCATAATTTCTTGAGCAGTACAATTTTCTTTAGATACAAAAGATGATAATCCACCAAGTAATTGCAATACATTATCATCCATTACAGATTCTCCACACTCTTTGCATTTTAAAACAAAAGATATTTGATCTCCCATTAAATGTAAATTATTTATTATCGCAATCCACTCTGCAGGCACTTCAGTTCCACAATTTTGACAATCCATATTTCCTTTTATTGACTTAATATATACCTATATATATCACATTATTCATCATCGATACTAATTAAATCTAACAAATCATTAGTAATATCTTCTGACTTTTTCTTACTATTTTTTCTTTTTGCTTTTCCCGAATAGATTTCAACCTTTTTCTTTTCCATATCTTTTGGTCCAGAAATAGGAGCAACTACATCATAAATTTCTTGTGCGACTAAAGATAATTCTTTATTATACCAATTTGTAGTTGCTGAAAATCTTATTCCAAAACCAGGTGAAATTTTTGTAATTGACCCAACAGCTTTATCATATTTCTTTTTAAATTCTTCAAGAGCAGAAGGAAAAGCAACAACAGGCACTTGATCACCTTTCAGGTCCTCAACAATCATCCTGCAAACTTCTTGCCCAAAAATTTTAGATTTTTCATTTTTAACTTTAAAAACAAATAAATCTGTTACCTCTCCTTCAATAACTACTCGCGTTCGATCAGAAAGATTTTTCGTATCACAAACTGGAGTAATTCCCCTATTAGAAAACAATGTAGGATAAGAATCCTTTTTATTTCCCAAAATAGCTTCTCCAAGATATTTTAGTTCTAAGCCTCTAAGCTCACCAATTGTCCATTCTTCAGTAGGTAATTCAAATTCAAACTTTTCTTCTTTGCCTCGATTTTTCCATACTTTTAATTTCTTTCTTAAATCAGAACTATATAAAAACATAGATTTTCTTGTATGTCCAAAATCATCCAAAGCGCCAACTGATATTAACGCTTCAACAACAGAAGCTCGAACTTTAGATGAATCCACTCTAAATAAAAAGTCTTCAAAACTGGAAAATGGTTGTTTATTAATAAGGTCTTGTGCTGCAGGATCTTTTACGCCACGTAATGCTAAAAATCCTGTAACCAAATGTTTGTTATCAATTAACTTATATGTAAGATTTGCTTTATTAATATGCGGAGGAAGAATTGTTATTCCCATTTTTCGCATATCATATTTAATTTTCAACTTATTAGTTTTAGATTGAGGAGCATTGCTTTTAGTTTCAGACATCAAGTTTGCAGTCATAAAAGCAGCAGGATAAAGCGCTTTCAAATATGCAGTATGAAGTGATGTCATTGAATATAAAATAGCATGCGATTTATTAAAAGCATATCCAGAAAGCGGAATGACCCAATCATTCCAAATATGCTCAGCAAACTCTTCATCAACTTTTGAATGCTCTATTGCTCCCAAAAGATATCCTTCATGCAATTCTTCTAACAAATGTTTTCCTTTAGCTTTCAATTTAGATATTTTGCGCATTTTATCAGCACGTAATAAATTCCATCCACAAAAATCATGCGCAAGCCACAAAAAACTTTCTTCAAACACACAGTAACCCATCGTTTTAGCAACCGCTCGATTGAGATTTGGATGAGGAATTTTTATTTCTTCTCTACCAAAACGTCTTTCAATATAAGATTGCCTAACTGCTGGAGGAACACCAGGTCTTGTAAGAGCATTAATAACAGCAAGATCTTCAAGATTTTTTGGCTGAATCTTTCGACAAAGATCAATGGTTCCGCCGCTTGTCCCCAATTGAAACACACCAAAAGTGTCTCCTTCTGAAATCATATTATAAACATTTTCATAATAATAATTATAATCAGGCGGGTCTTCAGGAGGCGACTCATTCAAATCGTCAATGATTTTCATGGTGGCATCAATAATATTTAATGTTTCTAAACCTAAAAAGTCAATTTTAACCAATCCATTCTTTTCAGTTCTAGTCTTTTCAAATTCAAGAGCCACAACCCCATAATCATCATATCGAAGCGGAACTAAACCGGCCAATGGATATTTGCCCACCACAACGCCTGCAGCATGTGTTGAATAACTTCTTGGTAAACCAATTAACATTTCAGCAAATTCTTCAACATCTGGATACTCAATTAAAAATTCTTTAAATAAAGGAGATTTATCTGCAGCTGATTTAACAGTTCTACATTCTGTAGGAATTGTTTCTGTTATATTTTTTGCAATTTTAAAAGCTTCACTTCTGTCTCCACCAATTTCCAAACAAGAAATTACATCAGTGATTGCATTTTTAGGAGTAAATGAAACGAAATTACTAACATGTGCAACATATTCAGATCCATATTTATGAGTAATATACTCTAGCACTTTCTCTCTACCAACAGAATCAAAATCCAGATCAATATCGGGCCATTCTCTTTTCTCTAAATTAAGAAAACGTTCAAATATTAATCCGTGCTCAATAGGATCAGCCTTATGAATATCAAGCAAATATCCAATCAAACTACCACCAACGCTATTATGCACAATACCATTAATTGTAAGATAGGAAAAATCATTTTCTACTTTAATATCATATACTTTATTAGTTTTTGTATTTGAGATAGATGAAATTACAGAATAATACCCATTATTTTTTGGATTAAATAATTGCTTTTTATTAAATCTAAGCTTATAAGATTCATTACATAGATATTTATCTTTATAATGTTTTGCTCTTGTAATAATAGATGAACAAATACCAAGATACAGCAAGCTTTCCTTTACTTCGCAAATCAGTCTTTTACTGGTTGAATCAATGCTTATTCTATTATCAATATTTTTTTTATCAAACGATCCATCTGAATCAATTAATCCAAAAATTATATTAATTAACATATGGTTTTTTAAACTTCTAAAGAAAACAGGTAAATGTTTTGTTTTAGAGGTATATTTGTATTCTAAAAAAATTGATTTAAGTGCAATATATAGAGATTTATTCGATACTATTAATTGTATTAAATTTTTAGATTTGTGTTTTCTTTCGGAAACAAACAAGCCAAATTTTTCTAAATAATTTTTAAATCTATTAATAGACTTTGTATCGCTTGAATGAAATGCTAGCCCAACATCATACGTATCTCTTTTTTTAGAAACTTTAGATAACCATCCATCTCCAGTAAATCTACCTAAAAAATACATAAAATCACTATCAAATGGCACTAAAACTTCTTTTGTGTTACAACTAGAATACTTAGAAAAATCAACATGTAATTTAATATTTGGGAAAACATTAGTATTATCTATGTTTCGTTTAGGCAAACTTGTATAAACCCTATCTCCAACACTAAGATCAGAAGCTTTTATCCATTTAGGGGTATCAAAATCTATATATTTTTTTATTTTTAAAGTATTATTTTTATTTAAATAATTGATATATTTATCTGTTAATTGTGCTTTCGCAGCAAATATTTTATGATCTTTAGTTAATACTAAAGAATTAAAAGAATTATGAGTTTTAATTTCTAATAAATCTTCATCAACATCATACTCAAAACAATTAATAACATTTTGAAGTTGTCCGGTATGAGTATAAACTTTATTATTTGTAGTAATAGAATCTAATCTAATGAATCCCTCATCACTCAATACAAGCGTAGCGCCATCAAGACATCCACGACCAGGACCTACACGTACGCCGTTGTCACGACTCCACCTAACAAAGTCAGCAGTAATAAGCATATACGAACTAAATCCCAATTGTTCATATACTGAAAGTTCTTGCTCGTATCTCTTTTTATATTCTTCTTTATTAGGAATCTTATGCAAATTAGACTCACACCAATATCGCATGTATTGTTTATCTTCATCTAAATGTTGCAAATCTGGTTGATCCCTAACCCACCGGTTAAAAGCGTCGTATTCAGCTTCATCTTTTACTGGAAAAATTGGAAGCTGAGCTTTGTCTCCAGTGACAAACTCTGGACTAGTCCACTTTGCCTCTTCGCATAAATCAGAAAAATATATTGAATTTTCGCATAATGAGGTTGCAAAAGTGTTTCCAAAGTTTCTTGAAAAGAATTTTACAATTTCCTCGCCTTTATGCAAATAAAAATCAGGCTTAACAAATTTCTGACGAGATCCGTCATAATAAGCCCTATGATACTTTATAGCTGTTAAAAAATCCTGATGTTTTACATGCTCTTTTTTAATGTGCAAACAATTGCTTGTAGCAACTGGTCTTATATCTAATTCGTTTGAAAGTTTCAACAAAAATCTATTTGCTGCAAACTGATCGGCTCCTCTACCTCGTGTTGTGTGAGGCTGCAATTCTAAACCAAATCTATCACCAAAAATATCTTTCAACCTTTTAGCTGTTTTTACTGCGCAATCTTTTCCATACTTTAAAAAATCTTGACTAACAATACCGTTAGAATCCCCAGTCAAACAAATAATACCTTCATTATACTTTTTTAAAATATCCCAATCTACAAGAGATACTTTGTCAATTTTTGAGGCTTTTTCTAATTTACATTTCTCCGCTTCAAAATTCATATTCAAAAGATTCTTATAACCAGTAGCATTGGTAGCAAGAAGAATCAGTGACCTTCTATCTATTTCTGGCTTTTTGTTTTCGGGATTATTAATGAAATCGAAGACGGGAGTTCTATCATCTGTAAAATTTAAATGGCAGCCAACTATAAGTTTAGTTTTAGTTTTTAATGAAGCTTGATATGAATCATAAATACCAGCAAGCGTGCAATAATCCGTTACCGCGATTGACGGCATGTTTTGTTCTGAAGCAGCAGATACAAGTGTAGCCGGTTTGTTTATTGAACGCATTATAGAATAATACGTGTAATTGTGAAGAGAAGCATACTCTACCATGTGAAGCCCTTTCTGGGTTTTGTTAAACTATATCGTTCAATACCTTCACTACACTATTAATCTCATTTTCACACGCTTCCTCATCTTTTAAAGAACAAACGGCTGTGATATACTTTACACATAGTGAACCAGAAAGTGCGATATGACCCATCTTTAAATACAATAAACCAGCGTTTGTATGTTTTGGAGAATCAATAAATCCATTTTTTTTACACTTAGAAATAAAGTCTTTAGTAATGCCAAAGGGCAAGGTAATAACATACCTTGCCCTTTGGGTACTACATCCAGTCTTTTTAGTTTTTTTAACCGTTACACTCAAATCTTCCCTTTGCCTTCAAGGCACATAAGGGAATATTTGATTTTAGCGTTTTGATATTTTAAAGCATCTTTATAGCCTAAACCTAATGTGTTAAAAACTTCTTTTGCCGCCTTTAATTTTTCATCAGCATCTCGTTGTGTTTCTGTTGTTGAGATATTCTGTGATGCCTCAACAATAATTTTAGTAAGCTCTTCAACGTCGAGCTTATCTACTTCGCTCATCCATTCTTCACCAAGAATTTTGGTGTACTTTGTTGGAAAACCATTTTTGCCGTTGCTACTCTTCGGTTTGGGCATTATCTGCGTCCTTTTCTGAAACGATTGAATGATCCACTATCCATGTAAAAACTTGTTCATCTTGAATTTCAGAGAACAATTTTGCCATCATTGGCTGAGACGTTTGCTGGTTTTGAAGAGCTGATTGAACATCAGGGGGAAAATAATTCATATTCCCTCTAATAATATTCATCACCTCTTCATTAGAAAGTTCTGTTTCTGGTTCTACCTCTCTAATCTTTGATAAAATCATATTCAACTTTAAAACTCGTGTAGAATCTTGTATAAGCTTTTCTCTTACAGAATCTTCTGCTTTTTCAAAATCAACATTGTGATTTTTAGCAATACTTTTTGCTGTTTCGCCAAGCATCCAAGCTGGTATCGCTATTGTATTCGACTCTAGTAGTTTGTCAACCACTTGTGCTTTTATCTGATTTTTCTTTGAATTTTCTATTGCTTGCTCTGTTTGCTCTTCAATTACTTTCATCATACTGTCAACGTCATTAAAACCAATTTTTTTAGCAAGTTCATCGTTCAATTCTGATAAATCTTTTTTTACTCCAGAGTTTAATGTAACTTCAAATGATACTTTCTTTCCAGCCATCTTATCTGAACCCTCCGGAAAGTCAACATCAAACTTTCTCGTTTCTCCAATTTTCATTCCAAACATATTAACTTCAAAATCTCTAATGATATTACCTGCGCCGACTTCAATAGGGACGCCTTCACTTTTCCCATTCTCAAGTTTTTCTCCATCAACAGTTGCAGTATAATCAATAATAATGGAATCGCCATCCATAACAAATTCGTTTTCATCAAACACACGCAAATCAGGATGTTGCTTTTTTACATTTTCAATTGCCTTTTCGTACATTGCATCTTTTTCCGGCAATTCTGTAGGTTCTAATAAGGCAAAATCTTTATGTTTTGATAAATCAAAATCAGGATAATATGATAAATTTAAATCAATTATAAATAAATCATATGTTGTATCAATTTTAGTGACTTGTGGATTGCCAAATGGTTTGATTTTTGTTTCAAATAAAATATCTGCAAAAGCATCATTAGCTAATTTTTGTCCAGCATTTTGGAGAATGAATTTTTTAGCAACATTCTTGACCGCATGAATAGGGGCTTTACCTTTTCTAAAACCTTTAATAGTATTAGTTTTAGCAACAGTAGCGGCAATTTCATCAACTACTTCTGTAACTTTATCTTTTTCAAAAACAAAAACAATTCTATCTTTACACTCTTCTAAATTTTCTCTATGTGTTATTCCCACTTTACCACCTAGCCTCTTCTCCATAAAATGTTTTTTTACGCTGCATCAATTCTTGCCCTTCAGCACATCTATCTGCATAATCGCAAATTGTACAAGTGTCGTATCTAGGATTAGCTCTAAAAAGTTTTTCCTCTTTTATTTCTTGCCAACTTTTAATAAAATTATCTTTAGTATCTATTAATTCGGCTATTGAATGTTCTTCTGTCAATAGCCCCATCTTGTGTCTAAGCAATATAAATGAACTTCTAATTTTGTCAACCTTTGGATTTTTAAGATAAGTGAAATAAGCGTACAACATTAATTGTGTACGATCTTTTAAATATTTTTTATTTTTAGTTGTTTTATAATCCATAACATGAAAAATTCCATCTTCATCTTTTTGAAGGCGATCAATATAGCCAATGAAATTGAGTTCATTATTCATTGGCTCCCAAATTTTTCTTTCAACAGCAACAATATTAGGAAAGGAATTATTTTTAGTGTTATCTAATATTTGCTTTAAATAAAGCTTCATAATTTCATAACCCTCATCAATTTGTTCTTTTGAGAGTTTCTTTTCATATTCTTTTATTTTTTCATTAAAAAGTTTCACCATCAAAACTTTCATTTCTGTTGCTGATGGAGGTGCCGCCATAAAGTTGCTATGAAACTTTTCTAAAATTTCATGACAAAAATTTCCAAAATCAGCATATATACTTGGTGCTCTTGGCAGTTTGTCAATATATGATAATTTATATTTCTTAGGACAACTCTTGTAAGATGTTACCTTGCTGTACGATACAGTAGGTAATTTAACTTTTTCGTTTGACATTTGTAAATCTTTCTTTGTGGCAACCCTTTATGGGCTTTCTTCGTATGCCATATGATAATAAAGACGAAAAGACACAATATTCTTTTCTCTTTTCTTTTTAGAGTATATATCTAAATTATACCGGAAGGTCTAAATAAAACCCATCTAAAAACATATCCTGCACCTTTTTGCCTAGCTGTACTGACATTGAATAGATAATTAGCTCCTGCTTCATTTCTAACTTGAGATATTGCAGGCTCGACAGAAATGATCCATCGGTTTGTCAAACTGTCACGATAGTAATACGTCCATGTGTTTTCTTTAGGATTAAACCTTTTATTAACAAAATTTCCACTTATAAGCTTATGCCCATCGCTTAATGAAGTTTCATAAAAAGCTGAAACTTTACTTTTTTCTGGATTAATATCATAAAAATATGGTCTAAAAAGGAAAACTTCTTCTGTTTCATCTCTACTATCAGCAAATAAAACCATAGCTCTTGGATTGAAATCTTTAGATCCAAGCTTTGTTTCTTCTGGAGGGGGAGGAACATAAATGATTTCAGTTTTTGGAACAGTACCAATTTGCCTTGGCTCGCCCTTCCAATTGGATTCAGGATGCTTTTCAGTGAAAAAATTTATAGGATTATCATATGTCGCTTTTGGGAAATTACCATCCGCATCATACCCGTCAAAATAAGTCTGTGTAACACCTGCTGTATGAATTGTTCCCATATGTGGCTGCCGATAAGCGACCTTCATACCACCACTTCCGCTACCAATCGCACAATTCGTATATGTAATATCTTCTAAAAAGGTTACCTTAGCTTGAGGTCTTCTTTGATTGTCAATAATATTTGTACTATAAGTCACATCTAAACTTCCACTTGTGTCTATTCCATTAGTTGCAAAAGCTCTTAACCTGATAAGAGAAGAGCTTCTAGGCATTTCAATTGTGCTAGTATATACGCTTCCGCTTTGATTAGGCAAAGATCCGTCAAGCGTGTAAAAAATAATTGAAGGTATATTTGTAACAAGAGTTACAAATTGAGGTATACCTGAAACAAGTTGTCTATCAGATGCAGTTGCAGATATTGTAATTACGCCCATCTAGCCTTTGATTTTATCTCCAGAACGTCTTGTCTGTTTGTTGTGTGGATTATCCATATTAAATATCATATTATACACTATTTCTTGAGCAATACTTTCTAATTGACCTAACCCACCATCATTTAGTACAGTCATATCAAAGTCTTCATATCCGTCTAAATCTTTTTCTGAAATATCATCAACCTTATAAGTTACTGATGGGCGAACTACCCTGACAATTTTTCCTTTATTCTCTCGAACAATTTTCAACTCATTCAAGAACCTAAGGTCCGAAATAACCACCAGCCCATAATTCAACAAAATGCTTTTAGCCTCTCCAATTGTTGAATTGGCCCAACAGTCAGGGTTAGTAGAACGACCCCATGCTCCAATTTGAGTGAGAACATTTCGAACAGTTAAAGGTTCTTGTGTTAACGGATTTACGTATCCAGTTATAACTTTATTTCTTCTTTCGCTTGGTCCCCACAAATCTTCGTCAGATAATTGCGGATAGATTACCTTAGCTGCTTTCTTGATTGGGTCTGCAAATGCAATCTTTGCACCATACATAAGAGTTGGCGCAGTGTAATCGTCATCATTACCAGAACGATAATCCTCCATAGCAATGTTGAAAGCTTTTATAATATAGTCTGCTAATGTATCCTTTCCGTGTCTTGCTTTACCACTAACGGCAATAATGTTGCATTGCATATCGCTTGGACTAATTGATTTGATCATGATATCACCACTGAAGCTGTTGAAACACCTTGTTGTTTTTTTACAACGATGCAATCCGAAAATTTAGATTTTAATTGTTCATTATGTGTTATCACCATGATAACCATATTCTTTGACCATTCTTTAATAATTTTATAAAACGAATCCACACTCTCTGGGTCTAATGGTTGATCAACCTCATCAAGCATTAAAAGCCTCACGTCTGCTCCACATCTTTTTCTGTTGACCACAGCCATTGCAAATTTCAAAGCCAAAGCAACGGAACCCTGTTGACCACCAGATAAATCTTCCCACCCCCATTCATCCGACTCGACAAAAAATCTCATATCTAAAGTATCTTTATCATCTTTGTCAACCACGAATTGAACCTGCATTCCGTTTCTAAGTATTGATAACACCTTGTTTGTTTCTGTTTGTATTGCATCTAATACAGAACTAATAATCATAAATGGAACACCATGAGAACTAAACGCAAAAGACCCAACAGAAGATATATTAAATCTATATTCAATAGATTTCTTTTCAGCTTTTAATTTTTTTATTTTACCAATTATTTCTTCTTTATTTATTATTTTTTCACGAATAACAGCTTCTGTCCCAATTATATCTTGATAATTACTTTCATAATCATATTGATTATCTGATATAAAATCTATATCTTCTTCCAATTTTTTCAACTGATCAAGTCCCTTTTGCCCCATTAAAGCTACTTTCATTTCTTTAGCTTTATCATATCCTTTGACAGAAGATTCCATAGATGTTTTTGCGGGTTCTGTTTTTAAAATTAACCAATCGCGTCTTTTTTCTAATTCGCCTAAATTTTCTTTTATAGAATCTATTTCGTTTTTTATAAAATCAAGTTTAGAAGCATATACTTCTATGTTTGATTTATTTTCTTCATATTGATTTATTTCAATTTGTAAGCTTCGTAAATCTATTGATACATTATCTCTCTTTTCGCAAAGCCCTTCCAATGCATTTATTGTGCTTTTAATTCTAACATCTTTACTGGATTGAATTTTAGCCCTGTTAGATTCATCAAGAATAGAGGCGCAAGATGGGCAATAACTATCATCAGGTAATTTTTTACCGAGCCTAACTTTTAAAGCTTCAAGTTCTCTTATTTCAGTATTATAAGTAGCATATAATTTTTCAAATTCTTCATGCTTATTAAAATCTGGCCGTTGCTCAATTTCCATTTCTACTAGTTTAGATATTTTAGAAGCCACTCCTTCAGCCATTGGCTTTTTAATAATTAATTTTTCACTTAAAGTCGTTATAGATTTTTTTGTCTCTTCAATATTTTCAATAAGTCTTGCATAATTATCAGTTGCTTCATCTTTATAAAGCATAGCATTTTGATATTGTTTTTCTATTTGTTCTTTATTACCAGTAATATTTTTTATTTTATTTAATTTTTCTATTTTATTTTTTAAATCATTTTTTATTATAGTTATTTGTTCTTCAATATTATTTTTTGCTTTTATAGTATTTGATAAGCTTATTTTTAAATTAGTCAATTCTTTTTCTGGGTCAGTATCATTATCAAAAACATATTCTTGCAATTTAGCATCTACAATTTTAAGCTGTGTTTCATCTTGATCTTTATATTTAGATGCAATTTTTTTAAATCTATCCCAAATAGTAAGATTCAACATGCCTTTTATTATTTCCTTGCGTTTTTCTTTTGTAGCAGACGCAAGGTTAAATAAATCATTTTGTTTAAAATATAAACTATTTCTAAATGTTTGCGAATTAATTCCAATTATATTTTGAATATCATTATCAGTATCTGTATTTCTTCTTTGAGTTTTATCTTCCCATTGACCGTTGTTTCTTACAAATAAACCAACGTTATTTGTTTTTGCCGTTCTTGAACGCTCAATCCGATAAACAGATCCATCAGCTACTTTAAAGTCAAAAATAACATTGCATTTTTTAGTTCCTTTTCTAACTACACCATCTTTTGTTCTTGATGTTTTGCTATTAAATAAAACAAATTCAATAGCTTCAAAAATTGTAGTTTTACCTACAGCGTTACTTTTTTTATTAGAATTATCTTCATTTCCAACAATAGCAATAGCATTTGATAATAAAGAAAAATCTATATTTGAAACACTATGTCCTTTAAAGTTTTTTAATTTTAGAGCTAATGGAATCATTGAGCTTTTACCTCTTTAATGATTTTTTTACAAAAAACCATCAAGTTCCGTTTAAAATCATCATCTACATCTAAATTATCCACGAAAAACTTAATACCTTTTTCTGGGCTTATCGTTTCATCTATTTCAGCATTTTTAACAATAACTCTTTTAACAGGTTTGTGTTCTTTATATGAACAAATATGAAATGCTTTATTTCTATTTAATAAGTTAATTAATTTTATCTTATCAATACTGTCAGCATCATATGACCCTAACTTAATATCAACTCGCACAATTGCATTTTCAACATTTATTTTTGATACCTCATCATAAACAAACTCATTGACATCTTTACAATCTGCTGGAATGCTTATATCTAATGCCACTAAAGGACGGGTAGGAAGCTTAATAATATTATGTTTTATAAGTGTTTTATTTAAAATTAAATTAGCACCTGAAATAGGCTGCCATTCTAATACGACCATTGATTTCTCAGTGCTATCGGGTCCCGTAAAAGCTGTTCTATCTAAACTACCAACATGCCCAATAACCTGGCCGTCTTCATCTTTTAAAATTTGAGGCTTATGAACATGGCCCATCCATACTTGACTATAGCCTTCAAATATGGATAGCGGACAAAAAATCTCATTAGCCTCTTCATCAATTTCATCTCCAACCCACAAACTACCATCTAAACACAAATGACCAAGAACTATATTTCTTGTTGAAATTATTTTTAAAGATGATAAAATATTTTTCAAATAATCAACAGCATCACCGTGAGTACTTTTATTTGTTTGCTTCCTATCTGTAAAAGGCAAGCAAACAACGTTTAAACCATTTAAGCATATCGCTTGAGGATCTTTAATAATATTACAATTTGGTACTTTTAAAGTATTCAATGAATCCAACATTGATACGCGCTCAATACCGCTTCTTACAAAATCATGATTGCCAACAATAATGTTCAATATACAGTGTTCAGTTATATCTTTTACCCATTCACAAAACACATTCACAATAGAAGATTTTGGATTTACGCTATCCCATACGTCTCCCATCACAAATATATGTTCTATTGAATGTTCTTTAACATAAGATGTTATAAAGTTTAATAACTTTTTTTGATCTTCAATCCTTGAATTTAAACCTACACCAATTGGGTCTTTACCAATATTGGTACCTTTGCCCAAATGTATATCTGGAATTAATAACGCTTTCACGTTACCTCCTATCGTATGATATAAAATAGTTTTCAAGATTAATAACTATTTCATCAATATTTACTTCTACCCCTTTAGTGTTCAATATATAAGCATTATCAAAACCTTCCATTGCTTTATTTGTAAATTCAAAAGCTTCTTCATCATCTTGATGAGATTTTAAAAACACATTAAAGATTTTTGACAATTTAATCATTGCTTTTTGAATGCGCTTTTTTTCTTTAAGTCTGTTCTTTTCCTCAGAAAAAGCAGTTATTTTTATATCAAATGACTGTAATATGTGTGAAGCAACTATGCTTTCGGGAATATTTTGTTTTAAAGAAAGATACTGTACAATTCCTCCTTTAGCTTCACATGCTTGACAATAAAACATATTCTTATATGGATTTACAAAAAACGATGGCGTTCTCTCCAAACCACTTTTATGAAAAGGACAAAAGGTTCTTCTTGTCCAACCTGAATGAGAAATAATTGTATCTAAAGAAATCCTCTCATTCAAATAATCTAACAAATCTATAACCTTATTAGCTTTGTCTATTAAAATTGGAAACTCAACACCCGCTGAAGAATCATCCCAAGATTCTTCTGTTAAAACGGATATGGAATCCAATTTTGAGTAAGCATTTTTTTGCATTGTCTTCAACCTAAGTTGAAATTATTTTGAGTCACTCGACACAAACCTTTAGCTGTCTTTTTTTTCGTTGATGACGCGACGACCCAAAGAAGCTAACTCTGTTTCTAATTTTGCAATTTTATATTCATTTTCATTAATTTTATCTCTTTGAATAAAAATAGCTTTTAGTAAAGTTGAAACAACACTCATCGTTCCTAAGTTTTCTTCTTGCTGTTCATCTGAATTGATTAATCTTGCAAAATCAATCATATCCATGATAGCTTGTTTTTCACTTTTTCTTATAGTAACATTTTTATTAGAATCAAGAGTTTTATCTTTTAAAGCATTTATAAATCTATTAGCAATTTCAAAAGCAATTTTTTTCTGTTCTTCTTCTTCATTTAATACTTTACTTATATTATCACGAAAATCTTGCGGCTTTGGAATAGGATTTGGAATGCTAGATTTTGCATTATTAATTCTTAATCCCTTTTTGGATTTAATTTCTTTATCACTCTCTTCATCATCTTCAAAAGCTCTTCTTTCTACGTTATTCATTAATCCTCTTCTTTTTCATCATCATTTTTGTTTTCTTTGTCTTCTTCATCATTGTTATTATCTTTTTTTTCATTTTCTTCTTTTTTATCTTCTTCTTTATCTTCTTCTTCTTCAGGATCTTCTAATACAAAAATGCCACGATCTTCTTCATCTTCATCCTCTTCATCTTCGTCTTTAACAAATTTAATTTCCCAATGAACAACTTCATCTGGCGAAGATTCATTTCTTTTTTCACCAGGAGTATCCTCTTCATATTTTCCAATTTTATTATGTACAACATTGTCTATTCCATGCATATATTCATTAGTAAATGCACTGATAAATTCTTCAACGTTCCTGCCGTCAGGTAATTCATCATAATAATCAAATACTCTAGTTGCAGCATCCCACATTAAACTTTCAACATCTTTTACTAATTCTTCTTTAGAATATGTATAACCAGTATCCTCATCTCTGACTTTGCCCTCTTCGGCATACTTTACTAAAACTTTTGTGAGATTATCAGCAATATGATGGCTTCCATATAAATCTGCTTCATTTGCTTGAGCAGCTAATCTCAATACCATTTTTTTATTTATGCTTCTTTTCATGTAAAACTCCTAAATTGTAATAGATATAACAAATTATTCAGTTATAATATCAATGAATATTTTTGAATACAATTTGATATATAACGGGAGCTAAAATGAACAAATTACGTAAAGTTGCTAACAAATATGCTTTAAGGGTTTTTGCACAAGACCAAGCAGCTAGTGCAATGGCAAAATATACAGCGATGCTAAGAGGATTAGCTATCCTTCTTCAACACACTCATTGGACAAGCAAAAATGAAAACTATTATGGGGACCATTTGTTACTTGACAGAATATACACGGCTGCAGATGGTCAAATAGATGGTTCTGCCGAACGGACCATTGGACTGTTTGGCTCTAAAGCTTTAACATTAGAAAGCCATATTGATTTAACATCAGAATTTGTACATGATATTTTAGGAAAATCTTCCAATAATAACTCCGATGATCTAATGGAAATGGCTTTGCTTGCCGAAGAATCCTTTTTAGATTTTAGTAAAAAATTATATGACTCATTAAAATCTGCTGAAGCATTGACTTTAGGATTGGATGATTTAATTATGGCGAATGCTAGTAAGCATGAAGAAGCTGTGTATTTGTTAAAGCAAAGATTAAACAAATAATTAAACAGTTTCCTCTGTTGCTTCCGATTCTCCAGGCTTAGAAGCCTCTTTCAACGCAGTAGTTCTGGTTTGATCAATAGTTTTATCTATCTTTTCAATTTCATTAAGCAAAGTATTAGCAATAGCTTGCCCTCTCTTCGCTTTATAAATCATTCTTTTAAATTCTGATACGGCAGATTCTCCAGTAAAGAATGTAAGATAATCAAAAATTTCTACAAATCCATGCCAATACGATTCAACATTGTCGTCAAACTGTGTGTAATATTGTGATTGCGGGTCAATAATAACATCATAAATATTTGATACTTTTTGCAATTCTTCTTTTATCATTTCCAATTTAGATGAAGCTGTTCCATCTACTATTTCTTTAGACAATTTATTAATAGCTTGAATATCCTTAATTCCTGATTCAAATGTTTTTATTAAATCAAGAGGAAAATAAGTTGTAATAGTTTTTTGAGCTTCCATAAGCTCTTGTATCATTTCTTTTGTAGCAGTAATAAAATTAACAGCAGCTTCATCAGGATTTTTAACTTCAATAAATCCTTTTAAATGATTAGATATTTCTTCAATATTTTTACCAAGATCATCCCAAGAGTCTCCCATAGAAATATATGTTTTTGAAATATAGTTTCCCAAATCAGTAGCAAGAGATACCCCACCAATCCAGCCCGCTACCATTCCAATTGCTGCAAATACAGCGGCTGCTTCTTTTTTCAATTGAGCCTTTTTGATTCTCATAGATACTAAATCATGAACCGCATTAAAAACATTTGCTTCTTTTATAAAAAGTGAATTATCAAAGGCTATTGTTGCTTCTTCTGTTGGCTCTTCTGTTGACAAATTTTGTTCTGCTATATGTTTCTCAATTCTAAAAGCCATCATTCTTGCATCTCTTGCTATCTTTTGAGCAGATTGAGGTAGCTTAGTCGCCCCTTTTTGAGCAAGATCTTTTGCTTGATTAAACGCAGTAACATTTCCAAGCAACCAACCAGTCATTGTATCCGTTGCTTCGCCTACCGTTTGAGCTATACCTTGTGAGCCAGTTTCGTATAATGAATAAAAAGCTGGTGAAATTATTATAAGATAAGCTTCTAATGTAGATTCAAATTTTTGTGTAAGCGAAGAATCTTCAGTTATAATATTACTTAATAATTTTTGTGCTTCTTCTAAGTCTACAGAATTTGCATCAATACTTTCTAATGCGGCTAAATCTATAGAATTAATTTTAGATAGTTTAGAAATGACTTCCTGTTTTTTTGATTCCCATGCATTCCCTGCTGGACTGCCATCTCCTGATAATTCATTTAAAAGTTTAATAATTTCATTAACAATTTGTGACTGTTCTACAACAGCTTCTTTTGTGTCCCCTTGTAACGCTCCTAAAGCAACAAATCCTACAATTGGAATAGAAGATACTTTACCAAGCAGGTTGGATAATTCTGCAATCGAACCAGGCGCACTTAAAGTTTTTATACTTTTAGAAAGTACGTCAGCTTGTCTTATGGGTATAATTTTAAACCTTGCTAAATCTGAAATCATTTTATTAGCTTTATCAAGATTACTAATTTGATCTATAACTTTCAAAGCATCAGCATTTTTTGCCCCAAATATAAGTTTTATATTTTTTGCTAAATCAACATATCTTCCTTCTTTTAATGCTTGATTAATTGTTGATTGATTTTTTATAGCTTTATCACTAGTAAGCATCATACTGTGTAATTTTTCAATTCCAACTTTAGCATCATTTAAATGTAAATTTACTGTACCCACATATGAAGCAGGAGTTTCTCCCGGTCTTGCTATTTTTAATTTTTCTACTATTTTTGGAGAATCTAAAAAAGCATTTAATCTATTAATAATTGAACTGTTTGTTTGTTCAAGTCGTTTGATTAATTTAACTTCAGCTTTAATTCCGCTATTACCAACAACCCCGACTCGTTTTGTTAGCATAGGAGCATCTTTTAAAAGCTGACGCAATGCTCGAACTCTTTCAATTTTAGACAAACCTGCCCAACCTTTAAGTAAATTTTCACCAACATTAATTCCCTTTAACGTTTCACCAGTAACAACAGCACCACGTCTTAAAGCTAACGCGGCATCTTTAAGAGCCACACCAAGACTGGAAAGTACTGAAGCTTTTTTGATAATCAGTTCATCATTGTTCATATGAGCACACCTTATAAGTGTAAATTCTAAATATATTCGAAAATATTACTTGTTATCATTTCTTCATTGGCTCAATGATAACGAATCGTTCTTCAGTATATTTTTTAAAATATTCATCATCCACAAAATCTAAATCTAAATATAAACCACAAAATTTATGGTTTATTGTAAAGTTTTCAATTAATCGAAATTTCTTATCGTTCCATAAATTATAATATCCTTGAGAAAAATTATTTTTTATTCTAAAGATTATATTACGCACCGCATTATAATTGGTTATTTTTTGTTCAAAAAGCCCAAGACCTTGAAGGTACTTCATAAGCTCGACATAACCTTCGAGCTTATCATCTATTTTCAAAATTGGATTAGCCACAGAATTGCAAGTGGTGAACTCATCATCAATACGTCCCCAGCATCCTAATATAAGATACAATTTGCTTTCTGTTGGCATAAATGAAGATTCAACTTTTACCATTCATCGGGCACAAACACGTACTTTCCAGAACCTGTCTTTTGCAAAGACCCTTCGCTTGGTTTTACTAACACAAATTTCGCGTCAACTGTCATCATGTATCTTGTAATGCGTGCCCCGGTTTTTTTATCAATTGAAGAAAATTTTTGCAAAGCTTCTTCAATTGCAACAATACCAGCAGGAGCATTAATTTTTAAATTAAGCTGAGTTGGTCTTAAATTAATAGGATTAGCAATATCTTCGATTTTTTTATCAGGCAAACCATAAAGTTCAATACCTAAATCTTTAATTTCAGTCCACCATTTTTTTTGTTCATCAGTCAATTTACTAACTTGTTCTTCGGTTCTTACCTTCATATCTTTATTCCTTTTCTTTTAGCAAACCTTTAAAGGCTTTTCTTACCACTTCAGTTTTTTCTAATCCTTCTATTTTACAACACTCTTTTCCATTATCAAAAAACATAAGAGTTGGTACACTTTTAATATTATATTTTTTAGCAACTTCAAAATCAATATCTATATCAATATTATATATCACAATTTTAGAAAATTCTTTTTCCATTTTGTCAACTATAGCTTGCATTCGTTTGCATGGGGCACACCATTCAGCAGAAAATTTCAATACAGATAGACCGGACATATAATCGTTGCTCATTTTTCCTCTTTGTTTTCCTCTAATTTAACATCTTTAATTTCTTGTTTTACATCGTCTAACACGGAACCAAAATCTTTCATAGCCTCCGCAACTTTTTTTGTAACTTCCGTTACAACTTCATTGTATCCTGCTTTTGTTGTTATTTGTTTTTCAATTAAAATATTTTCAATTGAAGTTATTCTAATTAGCGCCGTTACAATATTGTTCTCCAACGCAAGCATCTTCATAAGAAGAAGATCATTATTTTCTTTTTCTTCAGTCATTATTACTTACCCCTTTTGGTTCCTGATTGATTTTTCTTTTGCAGCATTTTTTAAATTTCAATCCACTTTTACAAGGACAATCCATATTAGGACCAATGTTGTCATATATTGATATTTCTTTGTCTAACATTAAAATACCTTCCCAATGATCCATTTCATGTTGGATGCATATAGCGGATAAACCATATGCGGCAAATTTAGTTGAACCCTTTAAAAAAGAATTATTTTGAATTTGAATATTTAAAAACCTGTTCACTTTCGATGTCTTACCAGGTAAAGATAAACAGCCTTCTTCAAAAACAACCTGATCATCAAATTTTAAAATTGACGAATTAACAATATTTATAATATTAGTTTTATCAACTCTAATTATCGCTACCCGCTTCTTTATTCCTATTTGAGAAGCAGCAAGACCAATTCCGGGAAATCCATTTTCACCAGAATTTTTTAATTCTTGTTCTAATTTTTCAACAATATCTTTTTCTTCTTCTGCAGAAACAACGGGGTCACAAACATCTCGAAGATGGCTTATGTCTGTTATGATCATTTTTAATTTCCACAATTTTTACATCCACTTTTATTTCCATAAAATGGATGAACTTGTTCTACTTGATTTTTTCTATTTGTAGCTCGACCACAAATGCTACATTTTCCATGTAGGTCTGAACAAAAACTGCATAATATTTGTTCTTTATGAATGCAAAATCGCATACACCTTGAACACTGATGACGCTTTATTGAAAAAGCTTTCTTTTGACAAACACTGCAAATCATTTGCTTTCCAATATATCTTTAATAATAGAATCAGAGCTGTTGCTTTTATTGAAACTATAATCAACAACATAGACGCCTCTACTATCATCTTCGCAATCGTCCTCATCTTTATCTTGCGGCATCGGCTTTTCTATCTCTAATTCCAACTCCATAAACATGTAGGTCACCTTCTAGGTTTGGTTCATTAATAATATCAAGTTATTGCGCAGTTAAAATGATATTTATTAAGCTTGCGTCCATTTACTCATAAGGCCCAATTCATCAGCAAATTTATCATTATCAAGAAACATACTCTTACGTGACTCATCAAGCGTTTCATAAATTGTAGCCATTGGATTTAACTGTCGCTGTCTTTCATATAACACAATACTAACTGCTACTGATAAGTTTAAACAATGTTTTGTTGGAATGACTACAAAACGATGACAATATTTTTTAAAAATTGGAGTTATTGAACCGTCTTCTGGACCAAAAATATAAACCGCATTTTCTGGATGAATAAATGTCGGTAAAGATTCCGCACCCTTTTGAAGCTCTATTGCAACTGGAGTTACTTTCGAAAGATCAAATTGATCAAACGGATTGTCAAACTGTCTAAGCTCAACATCCTTATATCCCTTCATTCTTTCTTCTCTTGGTAATCTCGTTTTACTATCTAGTTTAATTCGGTCACCAGTCCACCAAACTTGTCCAACTCCCCAACATGATGCGCTTCTTACAACAGCACCAACGTTGTGAGGAAATTTTGGATTCACCAAAATAACAGCAGGAGCCTTGCCTTGTTTTTTGGCGTTCTTGCCATAGATTCTAGATTTCATTGTTACCTTTTTAGAAAGCAATATTCATGCTTCCGTTAATATGAACACCACCATCTGTTCTCATTCCAACCGTTGGGCCAACATAGATATTTTGAATCAAATTAGACTTTGGCAATACATTATACATCACCGGAGCAACTGTTCCAACAAAAGAATCATCAACCAAATCATATCCAGCACCAACACCAAAGAACATCCAAGACGGCCTTGCCTTGTTGCTAGCATATGATGAAGGATAAAATTGAGCGCTTACCATTGAACTAGCTTTACCCTTAGTAGAAATTCCAAACCCAATTCCACCAGCAAGTCTTGGGTTCCACCAATAGAATCTTGCTGGCTCATAAACCTCACGATAATAAGCTTGGTTAATGCCTACAACGTGTTTCTTTCCTTGCGACTCAATCATCATCCTTGAGTGAGCAACGGTCCTTCCATCATTATCCTTGCCCATAGAAAGTACCGAGTAATACTTTCGCGGAAACACTTCGACCGACCATGGTTTATCAGATGCTGCATCAAACAAAACACTTCCAAATGGAATCTGTTCTTTCTCACCTTGTTCAAATAGATTTAGTCCTTGAACGTTTTGACAGTAACCATAACTGCTCATGCATGAAGGATTTGCGCTATTGCATGAAGGATTTGCGCTATTAAGATTAGGATCGTAAGTACTACCAATATCGCCTGAATTAGTCGATGGTCTTTGGAAATCGCTCGAAAGATTTGTGCTGCTGTATCCATGTGTAGTCCCCACAACGACAGCCACCGCTTCTAGCTGTGCTCCTTGGCTGTCTAAATCTTTCTTGATTATACTTACATCCACTCCAAGATTTTTAAGTATTTGTTCTAAATCATCAGAATTATTAACATATTTATTTTCTAATCTAACAATTCCATCTTCAAGTTTCTTGAACTCGATGATGCTTCGTTCTATTTCTTGTTGTTTTTGGCTAAGACTATATTGCATGTACAATATAATTCCAAGTAAAACAAATAAAGCAAGCACAGAAATGCCTGCTGCTATCTTGTATTTGGTAGCTATCTCCATATCATATCCACCTTCCAGCTTCATCTTTTATCCAAACGTCAGGCCAACATCTATCAGAAAAATCAGGTTCATGATCTAGAAAGATATTACATTTTGGAAACTCTAATGGTTTAATTTCAACAACTTCAGTTGGTATTAAACCTTTTTCTTTTTTATCACTCATATTAACTCCAACAGATTTCTAAACCTTCATTGTTTTTTAATTTATCAGCAGATGATGGATATGGCATTTGTCATTTGGTGCCTGTCGAACCGAAGCCACCTTCTCCGCGCTCAGTTTCGTTTACAGCGGCAACAACTTCAATTTTTGCTTGGTATGCTTTGCTCAAAACAATTTGAGCAATTCTTTCACCAGGTTCGAAATTGAATCTTTCCATACCATGATTAACTAAAATCACACCAACGGGTCCACGATAATCAGAGTCAATTGTTCCTGGCGCGTTCAGTACGGTTATGCCATGTTTAAAAGCCAAACCCGAACGCGGTCTAACTTGAACTTCATACCCTTCAGGGATTTCAAACATCAATCCTGTCTTCACAAGAACAATTCCGCCAGGATATATCGTGCCTCCGTTGAGAGCACAAATATCCATACCACATGCTCCTTTTGTTTTATACTCTGGAATGACAGCTTCTGGCTCCAGCTTTTTAATTTTTAATGTAACTGTTTCTTGGTCTTGATCGTAGATTCCCATACCAGGACGATAGAGGTGCATTAAACGATGCTCGACAAGAACTTCGCTGTCAATAATAAGAGATTAAAAATAATAAGGTGAATATGTCGCTAGAAAAAGCAATAAATATAATAGCTGAATGTTTTGATAAACTTGCAAAAAAGGATGAGATCAAAGCGCGTAATCGACCCAAGCCAGTGTTTCAATCAACTCACCCAAAAGTCACAGATAATAAAGACCATTATCCTTTAGGGGATGAAAACCAAGCAAGAAACGCTTGGGCACGAGCAAACCAATATAATGGCAAAGCTCCAAGCTGGTGGAGCGGCTCTGTAAGCGAACTTAAAAATGCAGTAAAACGTAAAGTGAAAAGCTTATATCCAAACATAAAAATTAGCAATGATAAAAAAGCAGAGGATAAAATCACTCAACTGTATAAACAAGCAATAGAAGATTATAAAAATAAATAATTATTTATCTGCTTTAGCACGCACAAAACTATTACAAGTCGAGGGTACATCAGCTTCTAATATAGCTTTATTGTTTTCTCTTCTTTCATTAATTATTTTAGTAACATGTTTGTTATTATAATCAAGGTCATAATACATTACACACTGGCTTGAATTATCAGTTGGCTGTTGCTTCCCACAACGAATACCATCATTTCTTAAAGTTTCTAATTTACCATCTTTAATCATCTGAAGTCTATCCATTTCTCTTTGCGTTGTTTCAGATGGAAGCCATGCCCTTGTAAAAACATCAACTAGTTCATTAGCATCTATTTCTAGATCAGCTAAGTACTCGTCGCAACCATCGAAATAATCACCATAATCTTCTTTCAGTTCATTATGTTGTGAGCTATCTTCTGTTCCTATTCTTCTAAACATTTTTCTCCTAATCGCTTAATTGAATCGAAGATGTCTTCTCCTTCAATTTCGTTTCCAACAACCACCCACTTTTCTCTAGTCCTACGTCCAAACATTTCTAAAGAAGGTTGGTTTGGAAACATAATTTCTAATCTATCTTGTAAAATTTCTGTTTTCTTTGAATGCTTTAAATTAGTATCAAAACAAATTGAACGTTGAGACTTATTCTTTAAATGCTTATACGGGCTTCCCTTTACTCCGATCAAACAAATCTCATGCGTTTGACGAAATAATCTGCCCATCCCGAAGCTCAAAATTGAACCAAGACATGCTTTTAAAAGCTGTTCCTTAATGCCTTTTCTTGTTAAAGCATCAAATTTTTCTTGCTTCATATAATATATAATATTTTTATATAATTGATCTAAAGGGTTTTGTTTTACCTTGACCCAAACCCACGTTTGAGTCTGACGAAATCCCCAAGCTTTCATAACGTCCATTCCGTCTTGCAGCAAAGAAGAAGGAACCCATAAGCATAATATTGAATCATCTTCCGCAATAGCATCAACTGGAATCTTTTTTAAGTCTTCTACAGTTAATGTTTTATAATTGGAATCTGCTCCCCTTTTTACTGTTGACATTTTTAATTTATCGTTCCATCCGCCCCAAGGAGGATCACTAACTATTGCCCTAAATTTCATTTTTTTTCCTTATAATTTAAAAGATTTTTAGCTAGCATATACATTCTTTCGTCTGTTCCGTCTTGTTTAAAACAATTTATTTGATTTAAAACAAATCTAACATTTGATTTAATATATCCTTTATTTGGAATAATTTTATCTATAGATATTGAATTCCATCTAAACCCAGTATTACGGCATTCTTTGCTATTCCGCTGCCTTATCATTGGCAAACCTGTAAGCTCACATTTCCAATTGATTTCATTTAATCTATTTAATACCCATTCTTTATCTAAATCAAAAGGAATAGATCGTTTTTTGCTAGTATATTTAATTCTTCTAACTATTTCAGCAGCAATACCAGCATCTGTTAATCTGTAATCTTTGACAAGTTGCGAGTCACATTTTTTACATACATTATTTTCCCAATATCCTTTTTGATTATTACCTCTTAATCTATATTCTTTTAAAAGTAAAAATTCCTCACATATTTTACATTTCTTTTTTGTATGATCTTCATTATATATTTCACTTTCATCTCTACGTTCATAACCATAATTACATTTAGTACATTTGGTTCCATTGACTCTATCCTGAATCCAAGCTTTCCACTCATATCCACAATTACATTTCCACCATACCTTTTTTTTACTTCCAGGCAAAACTTGTTTTGGATCTAATTCGTTTTTGTTATAATCCCATTCGAGTATGAGATTTGGATGTAAAGTTGCTAAACAATTGTCATTGCACACTTTTTTATTAGCACAATATGGGCAATTGTTTTTCATAAATACTCTGGCATGAATAGAAGTTTCCCACTCATGTCCTTTACTGCACTGCCACCAAACTTTATATTTTGCACTTTTGTGATAACATTCTGGTCCTAATTTGTTCTTATTACTCCATTCATTACATAATTCTGGCATATCTATTTTTAAATTATGATATTTAATTCCTCTTTTGTTTTTAGAATATTCTCTATTCATATTTAAATATTTAACAATTGATAGGACACTCAGCAATAATTAGACGAATTATTTAGCTTTCCCTTTTTTTTGATATTCTTCAGGGGCAAGAATTTCTACTTGCGACCCTAAAACTTCGCCTATTTTAATATCCTGCGTAAAATCAAAAGACGTTTCGTTATATCTTCTTACGATATGTGTTTGATACACGCCAGGTTCAAGTAATGCTTGCCAACGTCCAGCGCTATTTGTTCTAGTTTTTTGAACAATTTTTCCCTTTGGATTTATAACTTCAACCTTTGCTAATGTCATTGGTTTACCAAGAGGAGTATATAATATTTGAGTTACTGGAATAGTTTGAATTTTTTCAATTGATGTTTTGTTTTCTATAACCTCTTCCATCCCATCACCCAGTTCAGCATCATCATACACGGTTTCATTAAAGTCAAATTCCTGTTTCGGGATTTGTTTCCTTCTAGCAGATATAGGTGATGAAGTTTCTCTATCGGTCACAATAGGCATAGCTATTGGTGGGGATTCTGGAGATGTAACTGTTCCACCTATTCCAGATGGAAATTTTACCGCAATAGATTCTGGTTTTTTTTTCAACTCGCCTAAATTTCCAGCACCAATTTTATTGTTGATTGAATTTAATCTTTCTAAAATCATACTGTATTGAAAGTTAAGAAGCTCAACAGTTTTTTTCAATGACAAAATATCATGCTGTATTTCATTTAATATTTCTGAAGCTTTTTTTTGCATATTCCACCAATCTTTCATGGTATATATATCTATAATATTAAATATAATTAAATTGTAAGAATTTTTAATTCTTATTTTTAGGGAGAACAAAGATGGAATCGAACGAAAATAAAATAAATTTTTTAGAAAGAAGCAGTTGCGGTATAAATAAAGAAAAAATTGTAGCAATAAAAGAAGCTTTAAAACATATTAAAGAAAGAACATCAGAAGATAATGCTTATGATAAAGAAAAAATTAAAGCTTTAGCGAATCAAATGGATGAGCAACTATTCAAACCTAAAGATTTGAGTTCATCTAAAATAAAAGAAGCTTTTCGTGTTTTATATGAATTGGTTAAAACTGATGCTTTTGTTAATGAAAAAAGAAATAATGATTATAATAATAATAATCATCATCTTGGTTTAGAACTTTTAAATACATTTAAAAATTGTTATCTACCAACTATAAAGGATTATTCGCCTGTAACAAAACCCTCATGGCACAAAGAAGATAATGCAGCGCTTGAAACAAAAGACGAACAAAACAAAAAAAAAGAAAAAAACAGAAGAATAAAGCTGGCAGAAAAACATATTAAATCGCAAACAGTTTCTTTTTTGATAAGCAAAGCTGTTGATGCTCACTTCAAAGAGATTGATCGGGCTGAAAAAGAGTTGCCCATTGATGACGAAACAAAAACTATTATCGAAACCGCAAGACAAATCTTGCAAAAAATTGATGAAGAAAATGAACCATCAAATAATGATAAGGAAAAAAGATTTAATGAATTTTTGAATCGCGCTGGTATTGCTCCAAGTCTTGAACAAGCTGAAGAAAAAGCAAAATCGGAAGCACAAGAAAGTTTATTTGATAAAATAGCAAGCAACCCATTTCATGCAAGCGATAGAAAATCTATCTTATCTATGTACGAACAGATGCACGGTGGCCCCGCACCAGATAGTTTTGTTAATGCATTAGACGTGTTGATCAAACATGCTCCTCCTCTAGCACCATCAAAAAATTATAAAAAGGATTTTACTGATTTGTTAAAGGCAGCAGAGGCAGATGAAGGTTTTAAAATTATATTTCATAAAAAAGATGAAGACTAATATAAAAACATTCTAATAGATATGAATTATATAGCTCCAAAAGTTTTAAAGCCAAATGCTAAGTTTGCCGTAGTTGCTCCAGCTTCTTCATTTGATTCTAATGAAGTATATAGAGGACTTCAAGTCCTGCAAGAAAAAGGATTTAGTCCCATATTAGGTGAAAACATTTTCTTCTTAAGAACCAATGGATTATATTCAGCACCTCTTCAAAAAAGAATTGATGAATTTACTTGGGCAATAGAAGATGATACTATTGATGCCGTTATTTGTGCTGCTGGTGGATTTGGTTCCATACAAATTCTTCCATTTCTACCATATGAAAAAATTGCAAAAACTCGAAAACCAATCATAGGCTTTAGCGACATAAGCGCAATAAATAATGCAATATTAGCAAAAAGCAAACTTATAACTTTCAACGGCCCAATGGTTTCAATTAGAACCGACACATATGAACATGAAGAAAAAGATAAAAAATCTTTAGAACAAGTTCTAGAACTACTTCAGACAAATGATGTGTGGGGTAGCAAACCATTTACAGAAAATACTGCTCTACCAAGATGTGTATCAATGGGAACAGCTTCAGGCCCAGCCATCGGTGGTAATTTGTCAACTCTTGATACATTAATTGGTACTCCATATATGCCAGACACAGCTGGAGCAATTCTTTTTATAGAAGATACTCACGAAGGTGGTTATGAAATATCTAGATTACTATCTCATTTAAGACTTGCAGGTATTATAGAAAAGCTTAATGGAATTGTTGTTGGTAGATTTACTGCTCAAAAAGATCCATCGTCATCTGAGGTTCCTTCAATTGAGCAAGTAATTGTTGAACATTTGCAAGACGGACCGCCTTGCATATATGGAATGAACTTTAGTCATATTACATCATCCGCAACAATTCCTATTGGAGCTGAAACGACATTAGATGCAAACAAACTACAAGTTACTTTTGGGAATCCTTTTGTTTAATTTTATTTAAAAGATCTTTAACACTAGGAATATTAAAAAAATCTTTTAAATCTATTTCTTTTAGAATAACAATGTCATCATCTGAAACAGATTGATCATTATGAATTATATGTAATATAGTTGCTGTAATTTTTTCCGCTGGTCCTGATGCTACCATCGAACCCTTTATTAATAATACAAAACGAGACTCATCAGGTTGCTCTTGAATAATTCCCCTTATACTATTTACAACAGATGCTTGCGGCAATTCTGATTGCTGTTCTGGTATTGGAATTAATTTTCCCCGTCCATTTCGTCTAGATACATTGTCCATTATTCCAATTACTCCGTTTCTTTCTTCCGTAACATCCCAACGCTGAATACCCTCATAATTTACACCTTCGTCAGTGCTTATAGCACAATCAGGAACAATAGCATCGGGACTTTCAAAACCTACGCTAAAGTCAACCTCTTTCATCCATTCCGGTACCTGTGTTTGAATTTCGTCTTTTTCTTTTTTCATTATTCTTTTTATCATCTTTGTCTGTTAATTGATCACGCTGTGACATGAATTCCATCTTGCGCAATCTTTGAGCAGACTCACGACGCTTTCGTCGTTTTCTTTCAGATGGTTTTTCATATGACTGATGTTCTTTCCAATCAGACATAATTCTGTCTTTTGTAACCTTCGCTCTAAATCGTTTGATATGCATTTCAAATCGATCACGAGATTGATCTTCAAAAGGAATCTTTACCTCTAAAGGTGAAAAATGTAAATCTTCGGTACTTGGGCCTTTAACTTCTTTAATCTTCATTCATTAAATCTCCTGAATGATTATATATCACCCCAATCCAAAATTGCAACATGAAGGCGGTATATCTTCATCTTCAATATTTGCAATTTGATTTTTTTCATTAATAATGATATTTAATGCTTCATTTAAAACATCAACATTTGGAAAATCTCTTTCATCTCTCTTAGTGATAAACATTGAAGTAATGTAAAATTCTTTTAAATGAGCATATGAAAATTTATTTTCAACAGCTTTTGTTACAAAAGGTTTTAACGTCGCGTTTGTAAGATTAGATTTTATAAACCACTTCTTCAAATATTTCATTGCTAAAATTTTATCTGGTAATGGAATTTTCCATTTGCGATCAAATCGAGAAGGTCTATCTATAATGTTTTTCTTTTGTTGCAACTTTTTTAGTTTGTTTGTAGTTGCAACAATTAAAACCCCATTAAGTGGGTTTATTCCATCCAATAATTCAGTTAAAATTCTTGGCTCAATTGAATTTTCTAAAAGCTCATCTAATTCTTCTAAAAAGATAATTGATGGACTGTGCTGTTCTGCATATTTAAATGCTTCCACCAAAGTGGAATCATCGGCATTTTCGCTACTAATCGTAACAGGCGTCCAATTGTATTCAGATATAATTGTGCTTATAAGTCTAGTTTTTCCCGCTCCAGATGGTCCATATATAAGAACTCCTCTTTTCCAAGGCAAATTATATTCAGCAAACTCTTCTTTTGAATTAAGAAATTCTTCAACAAATGATTTAATTTCTTTTTTTAAATTTGAAGGCATAAACAAATCTTTCCAACTCATATTTTTTTCATAAGTATAATTCTCGCCTCCAAAAACTTTTATTTCCAAAACTTGATTCATTCTACTCTTTTGCCATTTAGTATAATTATTTCTAAAATCAATATATTTAATATAATCTTTTTTATCAACAATAACAAAAGATGAAATCTCGTCTTTAAATTGATTTCCTTTATAAAAAAGAGCAGCATAAATAAAATCTAAGCCTGCACATTTAATTTTAAAAATACCTTGAATCACAAATGATTCTGTACCCGTTTCAGTTTTCCAAGAAGAAACGCTGTCAATATGTAACGATTCAATATTTACATTATGCAACTCACAATACTGTACAAATGACCCATCAATACCAATAGCCTCGTTAATGACACAAACCGCATTATTTTCGTCACATAACGAATATCCAGATCTATAAGATAACCGAACCCAATGCATCAATTCAATTAAATCATGTAACGGTCTTGGTCCAGCATTAATATAATCTTCTTCTTTAGTAGTTACTTTTAATAGTTTTGCAATTCGTTCTTTTGTTAGATTATTTTCTGCATCTAATAATTTTCTACTTATAATCATTTTTATTCTTCTTCTGGAGAGAATGCATTTTTTCGATAATCTTCAACGTTCGTCTTCATTTTTTTATATGTATTATATTGTTTTTTTCTATCTTTTTCAAAACCTTCTTCTTTTAAATCTTCAACATATTTACACTTAGGATATGCTAAACAACAAAGAACTGGTCCCTGATGAGGAGGCTTTGTAAAAACTGTTCGATATAATTCATCCCCACATCGCGGGCATTTTTTACCATACGGAATTTTTCTATAACCATTACAATCCGGATCATCACATCTATATACTTTACCATACTTACCACTGCTAATAATCATTGGTCCTTTACATTTTGGACACGTTACGCTTTCAGGAGCCTTATTATCCTTTTTATCCATTGGAACAATTTTACCATCAATCATTTCACAAGGAATAATATTTTTACAACAATCATCGCTTTTAGGATTATATCCAGAGCATCCTAAGAAAAATCCAAAATTGCTCTTTTTAATATACATAGGCTTGCCACATTTGTCACAAGTGAATTTGAAATCAGGACTTTCAGTATCATGATAAGCATCATCAACTTTTTTCTTAAGTGCCGGATAAAACTCATCCATCATTTTGACATAAGAATATGTGCCACTACCAATCTTATCAAGTTTAGTTTCCATATCAGCGGTATAATCATACTCCATAAAATCAAAATACTTTTTAAGAAAATCAACCAATTTTTTTCCCGTGTCAGTTGCAGCAAGAGTTTTCCCCTTACGAACAACGTATTGTCTATCAGAAATTTTGCCCATAATGTCCGCATATGTTGAAGGGCGACCAATACCTTTATCTTTCAGCTCTTCAACTAATGTAGCTTCAGAAAATCTTGAAGGTGGTTTAGTAAACTTTTGCTCAGTTGTAACGTTAGGTTTAGTTAAACTTAAACCATCTCCATTCTTCAACTCTGGAAGTTTTGCATCTTTAGTATCTTCTTTTTCAATATTAACATGTTTCGTTACATTCAGCCAACCAAGATCTTTTAAAACTCGACCATTAGCCCGCAACTCTCTTTTTTTATTAGTAATAATAGTAACAGAAGTTGAATCAAACAAAGCGGGCGTCATCTGCGAGGCAACTGTAACTTCCCAAATAATTTTATATAATTTCTCTTCATCAGTCGCAGGCTTGCTTGATGGCAGTTTATCAATAGATGTTGGCCTTATAGCCTCATGAGCATCTTGCGCGGCATCTTTATTTTTATGCATAATAGCTTTTGCTGGCAATGCTTTTGAATGATATTTTTTTAAATAAGCTCGAACCATTCCAATAGCTTCTTTAGATTGACGCACACTGTCAGTTCTTAAATAGGTAATCATACCATTTTCATATAAAGATTGTGCCGCTTTCATTGTTCTTTTAGCAGCAAATGAACATCTGCTTGATGCAAGTTTTTGTAAATCAGATGTGATTATTGGCTTAGGTGGATATCTTTTCGTCTCATTAGCAATCACTTTTGTGACCTTATAAGACGATGTTTCAAGTTCTTTTTTGATATCCAATGCATCTTTTTTGTTTGTAACTTTATCAGTCAGTTTAGCCACAATAGGAATATCGCTTGAAGATATAAGCAAATGAGAATGAATGGCCCAATATTCATCAGGATTAAAAACTTCAATTTCTTTTTCTCGCTCAACAACTAAACGCAAAGCTACAGATTGCACTCGACCAGCAGATAAACCCTTACCTAATCTTTTAATTACTAAAGGACTAACTAAAAATCCCACAACTCTATCCACCACTCTTCTAGACACAGCAGCTTGAACTAAAGCTTGATCAATTTCTCCTTCTTTTGTTAAAGCTTCATTGAAAGCATCTTTAGTAATTTCTCCAAATTTTATTCTTTTTATTATTTTACCATCTGTGTTTAATCGTTCAATAACAGAAGCTCCGATATACTCACCTTCCCTATCATTATCTGTCGCTACCAATATCTTGTCAGCTTCTAATGCTCCATCTACAATTGCTTTCATTATATCAACTCTACTATCTGATAAAATAAAAGAAGGTTTATATTTTTTATCTAAATCAATACCAAGATTGTATTTGCCTTTTTTTGATAATTCGGCAACATGTCCAACTGTTGGTAAGATTTGATAAGTATTGCCATCTTTAGGTAAAAATTTAAGAATACTTTTTATTTTTTTAGGGCTCTCAACAATGATGAGAATTTTTTGCCCTGATTTTGCTTTTGTAGCCATGATTTATAATACATCAACGGATAAAGATTGCTCGACAACTATTCATATATGCCCTTAAGTTTTTTCCTAAGGGATTGTGACGTCATAAACTTTGGCCTTAAATGATTTGTTTTTACATCAATGCAATTTTTCACATGTTGAAATTTATCTCTATTAACAGAACCTACATAAAACTTTCCATAACCATTTATAGACACTATCTTGGCGCTTAATAAAAATGTTTTTATTTCATCAAAAAAAATAATTAAAATATCTTTTGCTAAATCTTCATTTATATTAGCTTTTTTAGCAAATTCTTCCACTAAAGATGTGTCTCTTTCAAATCCAATATGTCCAGAAATAATCTTTTTTTTCCTTGACTTTTTAAGGAATTCAAAAATAGTTGGTAGTGGAAAACTGATTTCTTTTATCACGTCTATGTGCTATATATCAGCTTGATATATAGAAAGGTATGCAAAGACTTCAATGTGCTGGGTGCTCTATCAGTAACAATTTCCCAAAAGATTGCTATAACAATTGTCCTGCGTTACTTGGAAAAAAGAACAAATACGCTCCTCTTCTTGTGAATTATAACCTAATAATGTCACATAGAAATAATAAAAATTGGTTTAAAAATAAGCATTTTATATTATAATTTTTAAAAATAAACGATGATGAAAATAGATTTACCAGCAGATGTAATCAAACAAATATTACAACAAGATTCTAAAATGCTAGCAACTCATATTGTTGTTAATAGAATATTAGGTTCTTTTCGAGAAGAAGCTAAACTCGCAATGGCTGAACTAATGCGGCGAAGAATGCAAAATAAAGATGATTTTAAATTTGAAGAATTTATAAAAAATGAAGTTCAAAATACAAATATAGATTTAAAAATGCCAACCGTGCAAGAAATTAAAAAAGAAATCATTGGATCTATAATTGGACAAATGTTCCACAAACATACAAATGAAGAATTTGAAGAGAGTATTGATGAAAATATTGATGAAAATATTGAAGAACCACCACAGTTAGATGCAAAAACGACCAGAGATTTGCAAGAAGTGTTTGAACAATTAAAAGTTATAACATCTTCATGAGTTTATAAAACATATTTATAGATGCAACAACTGGCATTTGTTGTTGTTGCTCTAAAAAATGAACAGTTGCTTGTTGAGCCTGTTCCGCTGGAGCTTCGCCAGCGTCTAATCCAGCAGCAAGATGACCCTTTTCATGAGATAATACTTCTGTTATTTTGTTTATCAAAGCCTGTTTTAATTCTTGCTGAGAAATCCCTTGAGACATCAAATCAGATTTTAGTCTATAATAATCAACAAATATTTTATTTTCATCTCCTTCTTTGTTGGTAACATATCCTAACTTGCCTGGGACAGACTCCACAACAATTTCTCTAACGCCAGATAACCAACTGTTTGCGTTTGGTTGTTTTTTTAATTGATCAACAGCTTCTCTTATTTCAGTTTCCGCTGGTAATACAACAATGTTTGGTGATTCCAAGTCGTAATCTATCATATTAATTATGAGTTTCTATTGACAACTACACTTGAGAAAACCCTTTTAATAAAAGTTTTTTACGTGTTATTCCGTTGTGAATAGAAAGATAAGTTTTAATAGCAATATCTACATCACCAGTTCTAAAAATCATTCCAATATCATCGTCTCCCCAAACGCTAACACAATATAATGATCTTTTTTTTCTCTCTTTGGACAAAGCAACCGTTACTTCGCCCAACGGATTTATAACTTGAAAATATTCTTTATCCGCTAAAGTAAAAATAAATACAGACTTTTGTTTTTTAAAAATAGTTTTTTTCACTATAGCCCCTTATTAGCACAGCTTTTCTGCAAACGTTTAATTATTCTTTGCATATGTGCCATCGATTTTACAGAATAATGTGCCGGGATTGCGTAGTAACTCACAGTCACAACTCTTCCAGCCTCAACTTCTCCACGCTTAAATTTTACATTTGTAAAACCATAATTATCAACGGCACCCATTAAATCGTTTCCATCATCATCTGTAATTTTAGTTACATAACCTATAAAAGAACATGTTTGTGGATTTTTACAAATATCACATGAATATTTACAATTTGCTTTATATCTTGATAAAAGTGTAGGCTTCCGCAACACTAAGGCTTCGTCTACCGTTTCAGTAAATCTCATGTGCCCCGTAAACAAATTTATTCGACTATCTGTAGGGTCAGTGACGGTAATACTGCCACTTTTAGATGAAAGCATTATAGGAAATAAGCTAAGCATTTTTTTGGAAAACTCTTGAAATATCATTGCTTGCAAAGGTAAATCATTATTAGAAATTTTTCTTACAATATAATTAAACGTTTGCATAGGATGCTTATCCATCATTTGATTAATAGCGTCATACATAACATATTTATTAGGAGCAAGTCTTGTATGTCCTTGCACTTCTTGCTGCTCTTTAATTATCTTTTTTAATTTTTTAATTTTTTCATTAGCTTCTTGCTGATCAGATAGTTTCTTTTCTTGATTCTTTTCAAGAGAAGCTAAATGAAAACCAGCTTCATCTTCAAACTTCTGATAAAAGAAACCAACAGGATGATTCATATTTTGACTTATATCGCACTTTTGTCCACACCCAACAAATGGACAAACCAACTTGCCATCTCTCATTAAAGAAATGGGAACAAATCGTTCACATCTTGGACAACGAACGCCTTTTTTAGAATGTGGCAACATCTTTTTGCAAAGTTCAATTCTATCTTTTGAATATTCTTCAATATTGTTTTTAATAAATTGCTCGCAAGATTGACAATATAACAAACCAGTTGAGCCTTCATGTAATTTGCTTTTTTCTAAAAACGACTTACATGTTGGGCAAACATATGCTTTAATTTTTTGTACATTACATGTAAATCGCGTGTCTAATATATAAAAAAAACTTATACATTTACGAAGATAAGCAATAATCGGAACACCATGTTTCCATTTCTTTTTATAAAACAAATAAGATTTCATTTTACCTTTAATATAAATTTCCATTTCTTCACTAATAGATCTTTTTAGTAAATTAAGGTTAGTAGAAACATCTGATTTTGAAATTATAAAATTCAACTTTGAATTGAAAGAATATTTTATTATTGGTCTAATAACTAAAAACAAATTATCAACATCATCTTCGCAAATGGCTTCTGGAAAACCTGGACATTGCAATGCCTCAATAATTTTTATTCTCTTTTGATCTTTTTCTGTTTCATTTAATACCATAAGACTCCCTCGATTGGTAGACATTGAATGCTGAATTGTATGCCGATTTTAAGTTTTGTCAAGCATCAAAAAACAATTCATTTCTTGGCAATGCCGTTTAAAGATATATAGACTTGCACAATGAAACAAACCTTTTTAAACTATAAAGAAGCTATTGATTATTTTTCAGATAATAAAATCTGTGAAACACAAGATGGATCGCTTTTTAATGAGGGTCTTTTCTACACTGAAGAAAAAGCATTTAAAATCACGCTTTTTGATAATGAAGTAAATGCATGTAAAAGATTAAAAGGAAGATGCTTTGAAAATGTTTGTTACATATTTGATGTTTATGATATTACAATTATAAATAATGAAACAAACAAATGGAAAGCAAGTATAATAGAACAAGAAAAACTTAATAAAGATAAATCAATATCATTTCATCATTTAGACTTTGAATATATTATGAGAAATGTTAATAGGCGTGCAGAGATGGCAAAGCAAATATTAAATGGATTAATAGAATTAGATTCTGTTGGAATTGTTTATGGAGATTTACACTCTTCAAATATAATGCGAGATAAACTCGGTAAATATAAATTAATCGACTTTGGAACAGCCAGGGTTAAACAACGTTAGTTTGGTTTTTCAACTCTTATAATTCTAGTTGGCTTAACTGTTACATCCATAAATTCTAAGTTTGGATTCAACACAGATGCTGTCACTACATCTCCGTCATATTCTAAATATTTTCCACGCACAATAGTGTTATCATCATCTGGAGATATCGTCATAAATATAACGTCTCCCAATTCTACGCTTACTGTCTTTCCATCTTTTATCCTAAAATTTTTACTCATCATTCCTTAATTAGTAATATTTTAATCAATTCATCCTTAGCAAACTTTACTCTAATTTTAGAACCAACCATAATATTATGGGCTTGTGCAAATCCCAACGGTCCTTCAACAACAAGGTCACAAGGTTTATTAGGACCAACATGAGTCTCATCAAACGGTATTCCATTATCAATATATATAACCTTATTAGCGTTACAAAATATTATATCAAGCGGACAAGATGTATTTTTCATCCAAAATTTTCTAATAGCAGCTTTTTTATAAGCAAACACCATAGGAGGAGGAGGCCAATCAATATTCATTAAGCCTTGCCGTTGTTCGTCTCTTGTAATAGCAAACCTTACGTTTTCAATTTTTTTATTGCAAAGTATTATTGATCCCATAATTCCTATTTAACAGTAGGCTTTTTCATTCCCCAAACTCTGCCCTCTTCAGCATAAGTTTTTATTAACGTTTCCATGTTTGGCAATATATTAATTGCAAATGCAGCTGGCTGATAATTTCTTTTAGCTGAATTAGTTGCCATATCAAAAGTATTTCTAGATATCATACTTTGTGGCGACATAGATAAAGCTTTTTCTTCTCTTAAATCTTGATTCAAACTACTTAGTCTTGTAGAAATTTCAGTATGGATCATTTCATTATACATGTTAGCAAATTTATTATATTCATTTATAACACTATTCCATCTATCCATTTCCTGCTGTGGACTGCCTTGTGTTCCTGCAGTTTCTTTAATGGCTTTTATTATTTCTTGAATTCCTTTCTTTAGTTTTAAAATTGATTCTCTAAACTTTAAAGTTCGTTTTGCTTTATCTGAAAAGAAAGTTGAATTAATATGCATCAACATTGTATTCAATGATGTCATAAATTTTTGATAAACTGATGGAGCAGATGCGTATTTATGTAAAAAAGTATCGACAACTGCCGTGTAAGATATGCCTTTTATAATAATATTTTTAGGAAGATAACTGCTTTCATTTATATTTATTTCATTTTCATCAGAATCAGAATCAGAATCATCTTCATCAAAATAATTTTTAATTACTTCTGGTTCCAGTTCCGTTGCTTTTTCTTCTGGCCCTACCACCTCAAGTTCATTAGTAGTAGGGTTTTGTAATATGCTTTTAACCGATTCAGGAACTGCAGCAATGTCAAATTCTATTTTCCCAGTTTTTAAATAATTTAATAATACTGTATAATTATGAACAATCCAATATTCAGAATTGAGTAATGAATTATATATGCTTTGTAAGGAATGATATTTTGTTTCTTTTAATAATTTGTTTTTTATTATATTATTTTTATTATTTACATAAAAATCTAATTCATTATTTAATTTTGTAAATTTATCATTCTCTACAAAATTTTTAGTTATCCATGCTCTAAGGGTTTTAATTCGCAAACTTAAAGATACCGCCTTGCCTCCACTTGTTGGAATTTTAATTGTTAAATCCAAGCTTGACATAATGCTGAGTTGTTCAAGCACATTGTCTATTGTTTTATAAACTGTTTTAACATTCTCTAAAAACATTTCTAAATTCTCTATCATTTCTTCTGCTGATAAAAACGTATTAATATTAGGAGGGTCAGCAGGTTCTTCTACATGTATTTCTTCTGGAGAAACAGAGACAGGCTTTGATTGTTCAGGTTCAAGGGTTGATACTTTATCATCAGAAGAAATATTTTCAGATACTTTTTTATCTTCTTTGCTTTCACTTTCACTTTCACTTTCACTTTCGCTTTCTTCAACAACCCCTACATATTCTTTTATAGTTTTATCACGTGCAAGTTCTTTAGCAAAAAAAGCAATTCTATGAGAAAACGCCTGAATTTTATCTTTTATAGCCGAAATAACAAAAGATGATAGATATTCAAAATTTGGTTTACTCTCTTCTGAACGAGATAACTGATATAGAGATTTATCTATATCATCAATAAGAGTAGATAAGTCTTCTACTAAATCAACAACTACAGTGCGATAAGGATCCTTGCGAGACTTTATCTTTGTAATGGTTTTATTGAACCATTCAGCAGATTCTTTAATAAGTTGTTCTTCTTGTGTAGAAAATTTTTTCATATCAGCTTTAATAGTTGTGTTTCCTATTAAATTCTATAATATTCGCTGTTATTTTTTAGCAGCAGTTTTCTTACTAAAAAGAAGAGGAGGTATTTCTTTTTGCGGTGTCGTTATAGCATCAATCATGCCATATTTTAAAGCTTGTTCAGAGGTAAGATAAAAATCATACTCACAATCATTAGCGACTTTTTCATAAGTATTACCAGTATGTCTTGCTATAATCTCAAGAATTACCCTTTTATCCTCTTTCAATTGTTTAGCCTCAATTTCCATATCAATAGCTTTACCTCCAGCTGTACCGCTAATCCATGGTTGATGAATCATAATGGTTGTATTAGGTAAAGAGTATCTTTTACCTTTGGTTCCAGCACATAATAAAACAGCAGCTGCAGAAAAAGCTTTACCAATTGCAAAAGTGCTAACAGGTGCTTTTATAAATTGCATAACATCATACAATGCAGATACACATTGTACATCACCGCCTTCTGAATTAATATAAATTTTTATATCCTTTTGACTATTATAATCTAACCACAATAATTGAGCTATTATAATATCAGTATTTTCTTGAGCTATCTCGCCACTTATAAAAATAATTCTCTCTTTCATCAAACAAGAAAATATATCATATGTTATCATCTCGCCATCAAAAGTGGAATCTATAATTAATGGATTGTTAATACCCAATTTAGAATTATTCATATTACCTAAAACTTTTATTTTCTTTTTCTATATTTTCTGCACACCGAATACAATAACGCGCTTCTGGATACACATCAAGTCTTTTTTTACTAATTTCTTCATTGCATTCTTCGCAAATTCCATAAATTTCATTTTTAATTTTACCTAAGGCTTCATCAAGTAACGTAATTTGATTGTTGTTTCTATCTCTTTGTAAATAGGCCATGCTTGATAAAAAAGAACTTTGTGCTAAATCAATTTCATCGCCATCATCATCAACATCAGTATCAATCGTATATCCAAATAATATTTTCATCTTGTCTTCAATGATTACTTTATATTTTTCTGCATCCATTTTATTCATTGTTCCCCTATAATTATAAAACTATTCTATTAGAGTTTATTACTATATTAGTTTTTTTTTATTTATTCTTACCGCTAATTGTTTTATTGAATTTTCTTTTAACATTTCTTTTATAAAAACTTTATCTAAATTTATCGTTTCAATAAAACTTTTATGCCCATGAAACACAACCGTGTGAGCAACAGCATACTGATGAATTCTGGTTCTTATGTTGAGGATTTTTCTAGGCTTTGATTTTTTCCTATACAAAACTCCAAACCCATCAACAATTGTAATTCTATTTTCCATTACACGAGTTACAAGTATATTGATAATTATATTAACATAATTCATCATATCATAAAATTTAATATTAGGAAACCTTTTCAACATAGAGCGTAATAGATCTCCTCGTGTAACAATCATAGGTCTTTTATTATTACTCTTCACAATCTTCCAATCCAACAGATTCAATAAAAGTTAAAAACTTTTTTAAATCTTTTTCTTCAGGTTCAAATTTAGAAAATGTAGGCATATATTCCCAAATATTTTCTAATCCAGCAAGCAATTTGGTTATTCTAGAAGAAGAAAGCTCAACTATTTCAAAACCTGAAGCATTATCTGGTCTTAAAGCAGATGTATCAATTTCTCCAAACAATTTATTAGAATCATGAGACTCCCCCTCTTCATCGCCACAAACAACGAAATACCATCCCCAGACTAAATCTTCAGCATTAAAAAACATTTTAAGACTAATAAACTTACAACCTTCAATTTCTGAATATAAAAAACCAAGATAGCTTTCATTATCTACCCCGATTTTACAGCCATATATATTATCTGTGTTATCTTTTATTTTAAATTGAGAAGAATTGATTGATGGTTTGTATTCTGATAGGACACCACACAAAGCCATAATTCTTAATACTACTGCAGACTGTAAAATTTCTTTTGAATTCATATTAACCTTTAATTAATTACTATATGTTTTCCAAATGGTGGTTTGTTGCATTCGTCATTGGTCAAAACCCATAACATGTTTCTAATTTCTCTTGGCTTTTTCCCAAAATTTCCAAATCCATCAGTAAAATATATAACCATATCAGCACGGATTTTAGATGCTTCTTTTAAAGCTGGAACAAAACTTGTTCCCCCTCGTCCGCGAAATTTAAAACTAGGATTATTCCCTACAATTTCTCCAATGCGTCTAATTTTTACTTTTTCATGAACGGCAATGTCCGCACTAATTACTGTTAGATTCTGAATGAGAGGAAGAATTTTTTTAACTTCTCCGACAAATGCTTCAAAATCTTTGTTAGCCATTGAACCGCTAGTGTCGCAAATCAATACAACGTCTAATTTTTTAGTCCCAATTTCGGATGGAAGAATAATACCATATCCCCATGACCATTTTTTTGGTCTTGCAAACGTTCGGTCATTTGAAGCACTAACAACTTCTTTAAAAAATGAATGAAAGATTTGCTCCCAGGGAACCTGAGACTTACGCATCTTCTTAATTAATTCTTCATAATTACCAGGTAAGTTGCCTTTCATTTTTTTGTGAAGCTCCGCAGCTTTTACAATATCTCTAATTAAATCCTTTTCCATAGAAGCGGAATTCTCTGGAGGAGGAATTAGATCATCACTAAATAAACCTTCAATAAATTCTTGTGTGGCTAAAATTTCTGCTGCTCGCTCAGAATCACAATGTCTATTTTTGTCGTTGAACCCTTTTACCTCATCATTTGAACCAACAAAACAACCATCTGAAATGTCTTTCTTTATCTTATCTACCTTTTCACGCAAATCTTCATATACTTTTTCAGAATACCATCCACGATATTTTGGATCATACATTGTGCCAGAAGGTAAAGAAATTTGAGAAGTTTGATTATCACTTTTAATATGTTCATTAATTACAAAGTCTGTTGCAAAATTCCACATTCTAGGATCACGTCTCGCCATTCTTTTTGTATGCAAATTAACAACATGCATCCATTCATGATAAAGAAAGCCTTCTTTCTCTGGACCTGTTAATTTTTTCCATTTTTCAGGAACAACAAACAACTCAAACCCATTAGTGCCGCCATAACCAAATGGGATATCTATAAAGTGAACTTTGAATTTCATCAATGGCATTGTAAACGGAGCGTCAATCATTAATAATGTGCGAAAATGATTGATATCTGCTAACAGTTGATTCTTTTCAGACAAACTTAAATCTAAGCTCTTCCAATACATTTAATCTCCACCCATGTAATCTAAAATTTCATCCACAACAATAGCAAACCTAGAATCCATAGTGATAGCAGCAAGTACATCTTTATTGTTATTACTAAGAAGCTGAATAAATACCGCTCGAACTTCTGGCAACATTACCTCAATAATATTCTTTAAATGCTCAGGGGCTCCTTCAATTTTTAAATGCTTCTTAGCTAGTTGCTCTCCTAAAGCAAACGCATAAACATATTGCTCTGGCATAACCTTATCTCTATCAGAACCTTTAGGCATTTTTTGTTTACCAGTAAGCAAAGCCTTAATGTCTACCTTACTATAAAGCTCTAAATAAACATAAAAATCAGCTGCAACCGTATCGCCAATAAGTTGTTCAACTTCTTTTCGAACCTCTTCGTCAGTTTCTCTATTTTCACCATATTGTTTATTATATTTTTTATATACTTTATCAAATTGTAATGCGCTTTTATGAAGCGTTCTTGGACTTACAAACGCTTTTGGAGATTCAGAATCAGTGTCATCATTGTGTCTAATAAGATAGTTTTCATGTTGAGCTTGTTTAAAATTAATAAATCCAATAAATTTTGAATTTAGTTTTTTCTTTTGTGCCCACTCAACCCAAGACTTTACATCTGCTTCCATTTCAATATGTGCCATTCTATTACAAAGTTCTGGAGAAACAGGCTTGCTTAGCCAAGAATCAGAAACTCTATTTGCAGCACACACAATAAATGTATCAGTTGGAAGCCTAAAATCTCCAACAATACCCGATTCAACCAAATGAGTAGCTGCAGCCATTTTACTTTCACTAGCCTTATCAAGCTCGTCAACAAATACTACAACCCAATCAGCGTCTCTTAGCTCAATAAGGTTTTCAGGCATAAGAAAAACAGTACTTCTAGTTTCAAAATTAGGAGCTGGAACACCTTCAATCTGTTCAATTGGACGTTCTGCCAACCTAAGAACAAGTAAATGTTTTGATAAAATCTTTTCTATTTGATTTGGGTTATCATAACTTGTAAGAATGTCTAAATCACGCTTTGTATTAGCGTGTGAATTTAAATCACTTTCAGGCTTTTCAAGATTAGCCTTAAGCTCTTTGATCATTCTTTCAACAACGATATCAAAAATCAACCAAGTTTTTCCAATCCCAGGAGGTCCCCATAGAATAGTAGTAATGTTTTCACTAGGATTTTCCCAATCCCACTTATTCATGATAGCTCGACGAGATTCTTTGATTGTATACATCTTTTATTCCTTTACGATAAACAAGGATAGGTTTCGTCAATATATTTTAATGAATTTATTGGAGCAATATATGCTGATTTAAATCTAACAAGCCCTTGCCCTTCATAACCTGAAATCATTCCGTCACCACGAGACATTAGATTTTCTGCACCAATTTGATCAATAATAACACGGCTATCCGTTGGTGAGCTTGTTTTAAATACGACACGAACAGGAAAATTGGCTTTAATTACGCCATTAATGACATTTACAGAGGGCCGTTGTGTAGCAATAACAAGATGGATACCTGCTGCACGAGACTTTGCAGCAAGATCACATAAAGCATTTCTAAATTCATTAGTTTTATCTTTTGATACAAGATCAGCAACTTCGTCAATGATATAAAAAATGTATTTAAAATTTACAACATTTGATAACTTATTATATTCATCAACATTTCTACATTTTTGCTTTGCCATAGCTTGAAAACGTTTTTCCATAATATTTTGTAATGTTGTTAACGTTCTTAAGGTTTCTTTAAATGTATTATTTACTGTAATATGTTCATCATATGGCTGAAACTCTACATATTTAGGATCTGCAAGAATAAGAGAAGCTTTGCTTCCCATAGCAAGGATATTTGCAATTAATACATTTAAGAAAACAGACTTGCCTGAGCCCGTTGCTCCAGCCACTAATAAATGAGGAGCCTTTCGAAGATCAATAGACACAACCTTGCCGAACACATCAATACCAACTTGACAATCCATAGATTGTTTTTTGCTTCTTAAAATTCTTTTTAGACTCAAAATTTTGGTAGTACTTTTAGCCGAAACCATTTTAATATATCCCGTCGGTGGATCTGGGATAAAAATTGGTGGACTATCCAACTGAAGCAATAATTGAAGTTCTCGGCTAATACCTTCAAGATCTTTGATTTTACATCCTCGTAAAATTTTAATATAAAACAAATCGAAACTATCCATTCTGTTTGCCGACACACAAGTGGCTTTCACATTATAAGCATCAAGCGCATCGTTTAAAGCCTGAACATTTTCATCAATCATATCACTTGCTGTATTTGACAGATTGTTCATGTTTTTTTACCGCCTCATTCATTTGTTGCTTTGCATTATTAGGCACATTTTCATCATTCATAAATTTTACAAAATTATCATGATTTACAACTACATGATTTTCTTCTTCAAAAAAGGCTTGCATGAAAGCATCTCCAAATGTTGATTTCAAAACTCCAAACAAAACATCTTGCATATTATTTTCTTTTACAAAAAGTCTTTTTTTACACTCAAAAATTTCATCAAACTTTTTTCCAACAACAAGCTTCAACTTATCAATATCTTTTGTAATACTATATGATCTCCTTTCAGATACTAACACATTTTGTTCGTCTTTGTTTGGAACAAAACGAATTGAAGACACCTTTTGATCGTGAATTGCATTCCAGGATACAACTAAAGCGTTTGCTTGCTTTCTCAATTCCCCATTAATAAATTCAGTTTCATATTTTAATTTTTTATTCATGGCATACAGTTTTAGTCCTGTCGTCACAAGTCCATGAAGTTTACCACAAGTTGGAAAAACATGCAAGATGCCTTTAATTATTTTGCTATTTAATTTTTCTTCTTCTAATGAATTTACAAACTTACTAAAATCTTCTTCAAGTCCTTCAAAATTATTTATAACTTTCCTAGGTTTATTAATTATATTTTTAGACTCAATATTATTTTGCGCTTCTTCTAACATGATGTCCTTCTTTTCTTGTATTACAACGAAATAAAATTGTCAAATCTCTCTCTTATTTAGTATTAAAATGAATCTTTCAAAGTAAGAGGAGGTCCCAATGAGATTCAAAATACCAATAATTAAAATTAATAATCCTACATATTTTAAAGTTCTACCAATTTTCATCACAAGACAGTTGAATTTAAACTTTGGATATATTCCTCATAATGATAAAATTACAAATATTAAAAAAAGCGACGTTTGTTTTTCAAAAAGTTTAATTTCCATATCTGGAACAATATCTGACACAATCGATCTAAAACGTTATTTTAAACAAATAAGCAATCAGTATCACTTAGGGAGCTGTGTTGGTAATGGTATTGCTGACACCGCTGAAGCTATGTTTGCTAAAGAATTCAGCATAAGCCCTAATAATGTGCCTGATTTTTCTAGATTATTTATTTATTATAATGCTAGAAACAATCAAACTCCCCCTTCTGATAAAGATGATGGAACATATATTAGCATTGGTATGGATGTAATTAGTCGATACGGAATTCCTAATGAATCAATTTGGCCTTACAATACTAACAATGTTTTTACCAGACCTTCAGTAATTGCTTATAAGGCTGCATTAAAAAATAAGTTTTTTAACTATTATTCAATAAACACAAAAGGCGATGATAGGATTAGAGATATTACAAAAGCTTTAAACAACGGCTGTCCTGTTGTTTTTGGAACCAAAGTTGATTATGCTTTTCTAAATCCAATTGGCCTTTCCCTCGTAAATCCTCCAAGCGGAAATTTTGCTGGCGGGCATTGCCTTGTTGTGGTTGGAAAGAAAGGAAACAACTTTGAAGTTAGAAACTCATGGGGTGCCGGCTGGAGAAACAACGGATATTGCTGGTTTACTCCAGAATATTTAAAAGCCAGCATCACTGGAGACATTTGGATTTTAGTAAAGAAATAAGGAGAAGAAATGAAGAATAAATTTTCAACTTTAATTTTAATTGCACTGATAACTCTTTGTATTGGAAGCTCATGTACCAGCAAAAATAGCAACTCTGATCTGAATATAAGAGAACAACCTGGTATTGAATATTGCCCTGTTTGGTGTCAAGTAATGACCGAACTTGTGAAAACAGATCCCAATCCAGAAATTTGCAATCTTTATTTAGAACCAACTGTTTTGGAAAACGACGCAGGTACGCTTGATTGTATTCAATTTTGTGAATATGAAATGAAAAACTCTATTCAATTGAATCCAGAATGTATGTCTAAAATATCTAGATGCAATCAAATTGAATGTGCATCATTGTTAGAACTTGGTAAGTGCGAACAGATAGAAGAGAAATGTAAATAACCTCAACTTTGAGAGGACAAAATGAAAAAACATTCCAAAAACGACTATCCCATCAGGACATTATGCTTCTTAATCGAACAAGGCTCAAACGAAACACCCTTCATCCAAGCTATGAAACAATTTGCCGAAAAAGTTAATATAAAAGAATCGGGTCATGGAAACAATGTGCCTCCAGACCCGATTCAAATTGAAAACAAAATTAGATACTAGTTTTTGACGCCATGATTTGAGGTATTAATATCGTTAACATCGATATTATTACCCTGATCATCTAAGTATTCTTCATCACCATTTGGAGGTGCCATTGCATCTTGACGACGTTTTCTACCTTCAAACTTATATGCTTTAGGTTTAATATAGCAAGGTGCACGGTCTTTATCATCACTAGGAATTGTTGCAATAATAACAATTTCATTCAAATTAACTTTTACATGTGTTCGTGGTGCACACACAATAATCTCTCCACGTTTTTGCTTCAAATATCCAGTAACTCTAATATCAGAGTTGAATTGTTTAATTTCTTCACCAGCTTCAGAGGCTCCATAACTTTCCTTGTCTTGTAACCTAATATAGGTTGGAGCATACGGCTGGTCTTCATTGGGAATAGTGAAAATAATAAGAAGATCATCCAGCCATGCAGAAATTGGAATATCGGGAACAACGGCAATAATTTCTCCGCCCGCTTTATTATCTTTCACATACCCACGACAAACAATATTTAATTTACCCTTGACAGATGAGTTTCTCTTTTTTGAAAATTGCACAGTTGTTTCTTCAGTTGTTTCTACGTTTTTTTCACTTGTATCAACAGTCATTCTATACCTCATCAAGAATTTGAGTTGCAGTTCGTAAAGCCCAGATTAGCATGACAGTTCAAATCTGTCAATCTACATTCCTCTTATTGAAACTTATTTGGCTTTTTAATTCTTTTATTTTAATTTTATTTGCAATATGATCTTAAAATTATTTATTAGACATCTTCAAACGTATATTTTGTATCTGTAACGAGTTTATCGTCTAAATTTGCAGAAGAATTATTATTCTTAAGTTTTTCCGCCCAATATCTAGCATGTTTTGCGTCACGCTCTCGATAAATATAACGCGGCTTACCATTTGACGTTAAAGTATTCTTTTTCTTATCATCTAAAGCGGCCCAATCAAGAAAACCAGCTAAATCTTTTAAGAAAACAGGAGTACATTGAGAGTATTTTTTACCAACAAAAGAATCTTTAGACCATTTAGGGGGGTCTCTCATTACAATAGGGTCATCATATTTCCCCATTGTATCATTACCCTCTACCGTTTCTTTAAACCCTCCAGCTTTATTTATATCTTCTTCAACCCTTTCTACAATAGGATCTTTTATAGGAACAGGTCGAGGAGTTACTTGGAGTATTGACTGAGAAACATTAACTTCAACGTTAGGAGTGTTTGTAAATCGAGTTAAAGTTTTAAATCCTTGAGCAATTTGTGCAAAATAACCATCATACATCTTAATTTTATTTTTAAGAACATCAATTTGTTCTTGTAATTGATCTATATCTGCCTTTTTAACCATCTTTAATCCTATTTATGAATTAATGAAGACGTACTGTTCGGAATTGCTGACACAATTTGAATACCACTTTTAGCCTGACGACGAGATTTCTTAGTATTCTCAATAACATCAATACATCGTTGTGTTACTCGTTGATACTCTTCCATATCATCTTCACTCAAATCACTCATATGCAGGATAAAATTAACTTGAAGGTAAACAGGACACTCTTCTAACGTGAGATCCATAGGGATTGCTGCAGTGTTTCTGCTCAATCCTCCCTGTCCATCCGAAACAAGGCTGCTCATATATTCATAGCAAGGACTTAATACTATTACATTTTGAGTTATAAAAGGAGTGCCATCATCTATTACTCTTCCAATAAAGCTTTCGCCCATTGATTTAACCAATACCCACTCACCAGGATAACTCTTAGTAAAATCTTTTTCTTTATTCATATTATTCACCTATCAAAAAGGAATGTTTTCTAAATTACCATCAATTAAATTTTGTTCTTCATCATCACTGATTTGAACTGTTGAAATTTTTGATTCGTTGTTATTAGAAATAGCCACATCAGACACAGTACCTGTTAAATCTACATCTTCTGCAATCATCTTAATATCTTTTTTAAGATTTCCAACATTAATTACATTATCACCACTATAAATATCAATTGTATCATTACTATTGTAAATACCAGAAGAGATTTCATCTGATTCTGGTCTCATTGGATTATATGAAATTGTTTCACTCTTAATATTAGCATTTTTACGAGGGCGACCTCTAGGCTTCTCTTCAATAAAAATTGAATATGAATTAGGACACTTATCATTCTTAATAAACTTATGACATTGCCCGCGACCACGTGTTCCTTGTTTGAACTCTCCATACCCAAGAGATTGAAGTTCTTCAAATAAAGCAATAATATGATTTCTCACATATTGTTTAGATAACAAATCAGGTAAATCAATTTTATCTGAACCATTATCTAGATTAAACGTGACCTTTTTAGTGATTTCGATCATACGATATATTCCTTAACCTGTTTATGAAAGAGCAATTTTGAAATTCAATTCTGAATTAGAATTCATAACGTCTTCAATTCGCTTTAATTCTTTTAAAATATCTCCAACATTCATTTTACTTGGGACACCAACTGAAACGGAAACGGTTATATAATGTTTGTATACATTGGTTGATTCTATAGAAAAATCTTCTCCTTTACTAAGATTAGAAAGTGAGTCCATCCTGTTTAAAAATAATTCGCAAATGTCTTTTGAAGCTGGATTATCTTTAGAATACTGCTCAATGTATTTACAAAATCCCTTAATGTCCTTTGCATCTTCTGACATAAGATTCCTTTGTTGAAAAGTCGATTACACCTACGGTATATCCAACCTTTATAGCTACTCGACAATAAAAAACAACTAATTTCGCACTATCATTAATCTAGGAAGTACAATTTTTGCATCAGGTAAAATTATGTGTACACAAAATATAATACGAAAAAATAAATCAAATATATTTATAAGTTTTTTCAATTCTATTGTAGATCAATTGAAAAAACGAGAAAAGAATGCTATGAAACGGGAATTCATTAGTGATCTAAATGAACAACGTGAAAGCTTGGCCGCTGCTGTTATCAAACTAGAATATGCTAAAATTAATAATGATATAGTTAAAATTCCGTCTCTAGAAAGAAACGTATGCTCAATTAATAATAAAATTACAAAAAATTGTGAAATCTTTAAAGCTTTTTTCTCCTATCATCCTCGACAAGACAAAGATCTAATCTAAATTTGAATGTGTTTTAACCGGGGAGGAAGGAGTTTCCTCAATATAACCCAGCTTGATTTCTATCTTGCGTGCGTTTTCTAACGCAAGTTTCTTCCAAAGCGGCAAGTTATTACTCACTTGTCTTGCATATTCTAACTCTTTTAATAGAAATTCTCTAAGTTCTTTTTTCAATATTCTTTTATTCCTTTAATATAGACTTTACCTCGAAGGTTTGCTCGCACCTCCATAAGAATAATACCCAATTTGTTTTTACCACTTCCATCTCCGCCATCGCCCCAATAGCTATCCTTCTCAGTATGCTCTACTAATTTTGCTTCACCTGTTGATAACAATAATTCTGTAAGATCTGGATGTTGATTAAATTTAGCAACAACAGCTTCTCTCATGATAGAATCTTTTATAACTTCCCAATCTTTTCTCAAGGGTTTACTGCGGTCTCTTCCCATATTAGCAGCTATTGCTGGCGTTTTAGCACAACGAATTTCCTTTTGAAGTTCAAAATCATGAAACTTTTGCGCTTGAAAATAATGCTCTGTCGTGGGCCAACTTACATTATTTATGGTAATCGGATAATTACGAGCAAAATTAGAAAATTCAAAATATGGAAAAGACCTTCCGTAGAAATTTATTGTACCCATCTTACTTTTTTTTTATGGTGTGTAATAGTCTATCAAAACAACGCGTGGGTCACAATTGCAATCATCTGTAGTAATGCCAAGTAATTCACACTTAGCTTCTCTCCACAGATCAGGACCTTCTCTACCATGCTCTTTAGATGCTAATTTTCGAGCAGTATTTTCATCAGGTGCAACTGCAATAACACCACACAACATATCCCATTCATATGTGCCAGCACTAACATGATAAATATTCATGGTTGTTTCTTTCTGTTGTTCTTTTGATTTTTTCAAGAGAGCTTTTACTAACTCTTTATTTGGAGTAAAGGGTCCGTGCATTATAGTAACAGCTTCTTCGTATGGCTTTTTATTCTTCATCTTCATCCTCTAAATATAAAAAGTCTCCATTTTTTTTCAAACGCAAAAACTGTTGAAATTCTTCATACATCGATCCACTAAGCAATATAGAAATTCTTCTTTCTAAAGAATTTATATAAGCATTTTGCATTTCAAGATTTTTTTCTATTTCATTTAATTTATTTTCAGATATTGTTATAGGCTCTGAAGAGCATTTACCTTTAATTGGTCTTATTAAAGGTTTACCATCAATCCCGTTTCCATTACAATCAACGTGCCAAAATTCAGACGCTGATGTGTCACTTTTTGTCAAGCAAATTTGACCAGAACCATATGCATAATTATATGATATAGTTGCCTCCATATCTTCTTTGACCAACCATATCTTGTTTCCTCCTCGCAAACAACTTATCCAACCAACGGTTGGAAACCAATCAACATTATTATTCATAATACTTGCAGTCTTTTTATTAATTTTGGAGCATTACTTTTTCTCATTGGACAAAGACCTATTATCGTTTCTGTTGATGGTTCTAACTCTGTTAATCCAGCATCAATTACTAAGGCTCTTTTGCTACAATCAATTTCGTTCTTTATCTTTTCCCACTGCTTTTCATCAGCCTTTAAAACAACCTTGCGAAACGAACCACTCAACCACGCTTCAAATAAATCATATGTCTCACGAGAAAATGGAGGAAGTCCCATGCCAACATCTGGACAAACATCCATCTTAAAAAACTCATGATATTTGAGTAAAAGCATTTGAGCAGCATGAGCACATTGAGCCGCTGTTTTGCCGATACTCATATCTAAAGATTTTCTAACAATAAGATACATGATGATAGGGTCTTCTTGACCCTTTCTCTTTGCAACTTCTATTGGAGAGTAGTGACTCATTATCGTAGTGATATTCTGGGAAGCCCCGTTAGAATTTTAAATGAATCAGGCTTTATCACATAAGGCGCTCCAAAAACGAGATAATCTCCCCAGTTTGCTTTATCTCCAGTAAGATAAGCATTGAATGGATAACCATTGCGTAAAGCAAGCGAGTCTAAAAGAATAAGTTCTGACTTTTGATACCCAACAACTATTGCACAATGATATCCTGGTTCCGCCAATAAATGATGATCTATCTTGAAAACTATCAAGGTGGGTAAGTTTACATTATGTTTACATAGATACTTATCACACGTTTCTAGTGAAAATTCTTTGTAGCTTCGCCAGCGCAATTTCGCTCTAGGAAATTCCTTTCTCAATACGTTCGAAATGTCTTGGTCACAAAGACCGTTCATCTTATCTTTTCGGGTAAACCCATATAAAGATAATGCGGTCTTTCGATCAATTGGCCTATCATGTAGCTTTAATAAATTTGCAGTAGAGTAAATTCCGCAGTAGTTACTTCTAATTGATTGATATAGTGGTGATTTCATGTATATGTCCCATATTAATATTGGTTCCAGCAAAAAGGAAGTTTATGATGTTTGAATATTAAATCTTCAAATGTATAATTAGATCTTTTATTTGGATTCAGATAGATTTCATAACAATTAGCTTGCTCAGATTGTTCACGCTCATAAAAAACAATGATGTGCTCAAAAGAACACATTGCCCGCTCATCTTTCATGGTAAGCAAATCAAACCAAAAATGATCTAAATCTTTCACAAAACCTTGAGCATCTAAATGATTACTTACGGTTCCCCAAGTTAACACACCACCTTTTGGCCCCCAATTTTTTCCACTTCTTCTAGATAGATCGGTCAGAAACCAACCAATCTCTTTTTCGCAATCATATTCACTGATTGCTGGCCATTCATCTTTTGGAGCTTCGGGAATACCAAGAAATTCCATATACTCTTTTGCTAGCTTTGCAACCGAATCATTCTCGTAGCAATTGAAAACTACGCTCAGATGAACATCGAAAGACATTATTTTTCTTTCACTTTAAATTTGCTCACCTGTCGCATGATCATACGAACAATCAGGTTCCATTTTAGGACAAGTCAACATATGTCGCCGCCCGTCCCAAAAATGTAATATAATAAAGTGCTCATCATGCTCACAAGCTTCTGAATTTATATCGCCACCTAATGAGCTTGACATCAACTCTTGAAAGATTGTCTCTAACATTTTCACCTCGATTCGAACCTGAAACTTAGCACCCCACCCTGGAGTTGAACCAGGCACGCAAGGTTTAGAAGACCTCGCTGTACATCCGGCACGAGGGGCATATCATTTCTAAGTGATAATTTGAACCTAAATACTAATCATAAGTTATATACTGTATATAAGTTCGATACCACATATTTTAATATATATCAAAGAGGAACCATAAGCAAATTCATTTGGGGCCAACACAAGATCATTACGTCCTCGATTATTATCTTCTGGCATGCTTTCCTCTTTATCTATACCGCTTTTATTATAGTGCATCGTTCTAACCTCTAACAAAACAATTCAATCCATCACCGCATTCTACTTGAGTTTTGGTGGTTGTCAACTAACCTATCTAAGATGTTAATAACTTTCTTTTTACAATTAAACGTTATCAATAAGTTCATCTACAGTTTTATCAAACCATTTCTCTACAGACTTTCTAAAGGGCCACATCCATAGATATTTCCCGGTCGTGAATTGACCTACAATATATTCTCTGAATAAAACTCTTTTCACATATGCTTCTCCACCTTCAGCGTATGCACAACTTATAGTTTCTTCGTACGCTTCCTTCTCAAATTTTGCTCTATAATATGCTAAACCAACTGGTAGTGGAAACATAAGATAAAGAAAGCTATATAAAAACATACCATACTTCTTAGCCTGTCGCATATGAACTCTTTCATGCCGCAACAAACTAACTTTTGAAAACACAGAGTACCTTTCCCAATTTGACGAAACATAAACTGTATTACCAATTGTGGTAGTATACGATTTCATAAATACTTTTTGAGTGCCAAATGTTATTATTAACAATAGATAATAAATAATCTTCATAAAAAGACTATCGCTTTTCTTTACAATTTTAAATGAAGAAAACTCGTCTTTTATCTCTTCAACGGTTTGATCTAAAAGGTCTATTTGGTCCATATTATTATACGACATTATTTATAAGACAAATTCAAATCTTCAATTTCATTACAAGATTTTTCCCACGCTTCCCACTCTTGCATTAATTTTATAAATTGATAATAATTAAAAGAAGCTGTCAGCGCACTAAATAATGCCATTGAAAACAGCATTATAGAAGGCATAACTGTGGGAGCTAAAAAGAAAATAATTATGGATAAAACAATTAAATTAACAGATAAAATAATATGAAAGTTTTTTGATTGTTTCAAACTGTTTGCTGGCTTAGCATAATGGGTATACCGAAGTACTTCTAAAAATTGTTCTTTTGAAATAGAATATTGTTGTTGCATTATTTAACAAAAATCAAATTCTTCGCCTAAAATTTCAAATTTATTACTATAATCATAACACGACCAATACCTTTTATTTTGTAATGAAATATATAATTTTTTAGAAAATATACTTATAATAATATGCTTTCCGTAAATATCTTTTCTAAAAGTAAATTCACTTACGCTTGGATTGCAAGCTTTGATCGTTACTAAAATTTCGCCATCTAATGGATAAAGAGATTGAGCTAATAATATTTTACCCATGTTACTCATGTTGTTTTACCTTTTCTCCTTTCAAGGGTATCAAATCAATATTTATCTTTATAAAAAAGACATTGAATATATAAATCTCTACCTATATCTTGTGATACTTTTAATTCAGTATCTATAGGCGTGCATCTTGACATACACTTTTGAGAGTTTTTAGTCTTACGATAACAAGGATTATAACAACTTCTATAGAATCTTTTTTCTAATGCTCGACAAGAAGTCGCATCTATAAATAGATTTTTAATACTTTTATATTCGTCAAAATTAGTATTATTATTTGTTTTTGCATCAGCAGAAAAAGACAAACATAATATAAACAAAAAGGGTAGCAGTTTTTTCACTTATTATCCTTATGCTTAGGACAAGCTCTTCGATGTATGTCTGGTTCTATTTCTTCATTATTGTCAAACTTACAAGTACATTCATCCGGCTTACACCAACGAGAACTCATCGATATTGACCCATCCTTATTCACCCTCATTTTGCTTACTTGAAGAGGAACATAAGGAGCAGTAAGATATTGTAGATTCCCGTCTTTATCTGTGTGAGCCTTGAATCCCTTTGGAAGAGATTCTTTTAATTTTTCAGCATAACATCTCGGACAAAACACATCGTGATTTTCATTAGGCTCAGCTTCAACTTCACCATGTTTTATGCAATGAAACTTCATCTTATAAACTTTATGAATCCTACAGGTGTTACTCTAGACTTTACAATCTTAATGATGGCTTGGGCTCGATGCTGTTCCATCAGTTTGTAAGGAGGCATCTCGTCATCGCGAGCAATCGGTTGCGCACCCATCCGCGCCCAGCCGCTAGTTATCTCTTTTGCTTCAAAACAAGCTGTAAGCAGCTTTGTCATAACACTTGTGCGACCCTCAGGAGTGCTTAGCAATACACCTAAGTTTCTATTATAATCATCTTCGTCTGCACGAATTTCCGCAACAAGGTTTCCGCGTTCAGCTTTATCTACTATCTTTTCTAATTTTTCAAAACCTAAACCTACTAGAATCTTCCTTTGTGTCATTTGCTATTCCATTTCTTTTTGAATGTTTTTAGTTTATCCTTACCTAACCAAAAATGGCCAGGTTTCTTTTTGTGATAGCACAACTCAGCAAAACATTCTGCCGCCACATAGGGGTCTGTAAATTCTAAAACCTCTACAGATTTATCTCCATCAAGACTATCATACTCTTCCCACTCAACTGCCCATTCATCATGCTCATATTTTCTAACGCAAATGAAACCATTGTAATCAATTGAGAACGAATGGTCGGGATTCATGTTAGAATTATAAATTAGTTTGTATACTAGAGTAATTAAGTTTAATTTATCGTTTAGCTCTGGGGACGGACTTACCATTTAGTTCTTCTTGCTTTGACAAACTTCGCAATCACAATCTTCCTGATACTCGTTAATCGTTTTATTGTCTAGAAAGGTTACTTCTCCCTTTTGTGGGTCAATGCCTGCAACCTTCATGAAAAACACTTTCATTTGATGCTGGTCTAACAACTCTTGAGTTGCTTTTGGGATATCAGCTTTCAATTCGTGAATCTTATATGCATCATCTGGGTCGATAACAATCACAAGCACCTTTCGGTCTTCTGCTGTAGCAATCGCTCCAAACCAATCCTTATCAACAAAAGCTTGCTCAACTTTATCTATTACATCTTCTAAGTTTTCGTAATCAGATTCTTGTATAAGATGTTGTTTCCTTGGCGGTTCTCTAAACATTGCGCCCTCCTCCTGGGCTATATGCAGCTAACTTTATCACTTCATAATTATCTGTGTAATCTTTCATAATTTTTTCAATAATTTTCTTTTCATATAAATTGCTATTCTTTACATATATGATAATCTTTTCATCAGCGCCCTCACCAATGCATGAAAACCAGCAGTAATCTCTAAGTCTTCTTTCAATATGCTCAATTGTTTTATCGATGTCCATATCTTAAATACTCAAATATTATCTAAGTTACCAAGAAGATTTGTCCATAAAAACACCCATAAGCTCTACCTCGTATGCGCGGTTATCTTTATGATTTTCTCTTTGGCGTTTTTCTTCCAGCAATTGATAAGCTTCATTTCGCTCATCAAGAAGCTCTTGTGTTGTCTTAGGGAAATCAAACTCTTTGGGATACTTCTGCAATAATTCTAAATCTTCATCATAATCTCTTGCTCGATAAAATTCAGCAGCTTCCTTGACATATGTATATGTTGCATCCTCTACTCGCCGCATAAACTCAGCAGAGTCATGCCAGTCTTCAAGTCTGCACTGAATAAAATGATAAAAAACCAAAGCATGACTAGCTGGTAAAGGATCACAAGAACCAGAAGAAGATTCTTGCAACGCTTTTGCTATATGTAATATCTCATAATCGTACCGATGTATATCGCGTCCAAATATACAGTATAAACCGGGCTTTCTCATAAAAGCTATATTGTTTGCTCTTATCAAGCGCCAAACCCTCCAATACCGCACTTTGCTATACGAGGCTGTCGCCTAGTTAAAGTTATTTTTTTGTTTGGATTCTTAACTGTTTTCTTGTTGAGCTTTTTCGCAACCGTTTTGGTTTTCTTTACAAACGCTTTTGGCTCTTGAAGAGTATGAAAATGTTCTCTTACGAAAAAGTGTCGTCCTCTTTTAGTGAGAGTAATCATGTTGCCCACAAGCAAACTGGGAAGGTTGCCGCTTTTTGCATATGACCATAAACACTTCAAATGAATGCACGGGTCATGCTTAGAACTTTCACGACATCCGCACACCCAAGTGACACCGTCTCCACCACGGTTTTTTGTCATTCCCATACGGAAAATTGGGTAACGCTTCTTGGGGTTCTTTAGCGAGCGAAAGGTTCCGATTCTCATCAGCATACCTCGTTTTCTATGTCTTCTCGCAATGTCTTCTGCTTCTGTTCCAATTCCCATTTTCTATATTCAAATAAATCTTCTTTATACTGAGCCAAACGTTCTTCCCATTCGGCATCTTCAGCCGCTTCTTCTGCTTGCCACTCTTCTATTGACTGAGGATTTTTTGTTCTATAAAAAACTCTAATTTGTATATGATCGATTTGTCTGTCTCTATTTATTTGAACGATGATATCTTTTGGATCTACATCATCAGGTTTCAATTTCATCAATTCATCTAGAGATAAAATGTTTTCTTCATACCACCACTCTTCTATCTGCGGCATATCAAGCGGCAAACCAGTTTCTGCATCAACTGGTCTATCTGGATTTTCGTCAAGAAGATCATCAGCGACTTTCTCTTGAATTCCATCTACACAATCCGGATGAGCATAGGTTTTATGAAGTAAAGTATGTTCAATATATTCTTCATAACTAATATAATTTCCTGATTTATAAGGATACTTTGGTTCTTCCATGATTGCCTCAAACCGATATGAAAGTTGTTAGATACATTTTGATATCAAACTTTTCAAAACCAATTTCTTTTAGAAAAGAAGAAAGCATCTCTTCTGCCTTAACAAGATAATCAATCGACAGCGGAGCAGCTTGCCCACCTGACGAACCTCGGTGGGATTCAGATTCGCAAACAATTATTCCTACATATAAATCTCCTGCATCTTCACATTGCACAGCATTTTTGGAAAGAAACATTACACCATTATTAAAATAGCTCTCATAAGTATTACTTAAAGCTTCTTCAATGTCTACATCGTTGGCTTCACAATATTCTTTAAACTCTTTTTTATATTGACAAACCTCTTTGCCATCAACTCTGCGACCGCAATCGTTACAATATCTAACAAAATCAGAGTATGTTCGCTCACAACTACTACAAACCCATCTCTTCTCTCCAGTTGTAGCGTATAAGTCTTCAATTTTAACGTCACTTACCATTACTAACTTAGAATATACATCCATTCCCATTTTATCACCTGATATCTTCTATATTCTCTTTTAAAATCAAAGCGGTTTGTTTTAATTTTGCTTTAGATTCCGTTCGTTTGATTGCATTTACCGGAGCAAGATACACATCCGACATGTTTGCTTCAGCCCAGGCATCAAAAACAAATTCATAATCTCCACTTTCAGCAAGAGCTAACATGTTTTTCATAAATTTAGGATCTAGAAAATCCATTCTTAAATAAATTTTGTCTAAAATTATATGAGTTGCAAACTCATATGCTACTTTTCTGTTTTTGCAAAGCTCAAAACGATAATCTGTATCGGTGCCATCCACTTTATATTGTACATAATAAAGCTCTTCTTTTTCTTTATTAGTGGCCATTCATTATCCTTATGCTGCTCATCATATCAGCAACTTTCGTTCTTGTCAAAGCCCAAAAGAAAAAGGCTGCCCTGATGGACAGCCTTTTATCTGTGTTTATGTTGATTATTGTTTCATTTTTTGATCGATGTTTGCCATCTCTGCAGCAAATCTGAATAGATTCTCACTCCAGCCACCCAAGATATAAGTCTTGTTGTAAAATTCTGGAATGATTGTATCCTGATAACCAGCAACTTGCACGCAAAAAACTTTCACATCAGGATTTACCCGCGTTCGATAGGTTGAAATCAACTTAGGAACATCAATGTGTGAGGAACCATATCCATATTGAATGGTACTTCCGTGTGGATTCCACACATAATCCTTATATTGACGAGGATTTACACCATAAAGCCCACCATGACCAGCTTGCATGTCCGAAAAAATGAAGACATGGTCCCAATGTTCTTTTTCTTTTATAGCTTTATCCCAAAATAGCCAAATTCCATTTTCAGTTGCCTGACCAACAGTCTGACCAACAGCTGAAACTTCCTTCAATTGATGAAAGACCGAAGCCTTTTTACGAATTGAAATCTTTTTCAAGCCATCACCAAAGACTCCAACATATCCCTCATCAGCAATCATCGTTCCAATGATGCCAGTAAGGTTTGCAATCGTTGCAACCTCCATAGTTCCCATCGAAGAGGTTGTAGTTCCCCAAGCAGAACCACTATTATCACACAACGACATAACTTTACCGTCAAGGTGAGGCAAATTGCCCAATGATTCCTGCAAACATTCCTCAATAGCATCAAGAACGTTGCCCTTTCCGCCAACACTTTCAACTGCCTTATATGCACTAACATACCGGAAAGGAAGTTGTTTTCCTTTCTTTGCTGTCCCCACAAGCTTATCAAGATAAACACTTTCAGGAACCTTGTTCTGCTCAAAGTTGCGAAGGTTTCGAAGCAAAGCCATATGACCCATAACATCAACCGCCTTCGTCCAAGTTTCCTTTGACGAACCTTCAGCTGAAATTATTGATTCCCAAGTTTTGTCAGTGGTTTTCAATTTACCTTGTACAAGGTCTGAAATGACACTTGACTTAGGATGAACTAAATTCACAACATCAACAGTCTTTACATCTCGATTTTCCATACGATATTTCGAGATTTGATATTCGTTAAATCTTTCTAACGCATCTTTCCAAGCTTTCTTCAAAGCGTTTGGAATAGGGGCCTTATCACCATATCGCCACAGTTGATAAGCTAACCCAACTGAAGGCTCATCTGCTCTGGCTATAATGTCTTTCGCATATTGTCGAATAAGACCAAGACCTTTTGCCTTTTTATGGTTTGCTGCTCGAACCAGTATAACTTGAGGCGTAGTTCGAATATGCTCTCCTTGACGCAACCTAACAGCTTCCTGCAACGTTGCCTCAACATTATACTCAAGAGCCTTGTCAATCGCATCTTCCATCATCTTTGATGGACCCAAACTGCGCCATTCTTGTGGGTCAATAGCATTTAAAGTCTCTCTCAAATAAGAAAGACTTCTTGAATCTAAAAGCGAAAGCGAAGACAAAGCCGAAGCCGAAACAACAGCTTCTTTTACCTTAGAAGAATTCTTATCTTGATGATAGTATTGAGGCTCACCAAAAAAACAACTGGAAGCAGCAATTCGTAAATTCAAAATTGGATTTCCAATATCGAACGATTTTCCGCCCATCCAATTTACGTGCGCTTCTTTATCCGCTTTTCGAGTTTTCTTTGAATGAAAGTGACTCATGCCTACCTGCCTTTCACTTCTGCAATGCAGAGAAAAAAAAGGGAGAACTATAAACTTAGTGTTGTTTTCTTTTAATAGAAGGAACTAAGTTTTTCACTACCCTTTAGTAACGGAGGTGGAATTCGAATCCACATATCTCAGATCATGAATCTGATGAGTTACCAATACTCTACTCCGCAAAAAGATAATATCAGGAGAACTGTGATTTCAGTTTTGTTTTTTTATGTTTGAAATAAAGAAGGAACTGAAATCTTCACTGCCTGAATTATCAAAGTGATTTCAACATAAGGGAGCCATCACCAAACTCCTAGAAAAATAACGGGAGAACATTTCTGCCGGTTTTTTGCGCCTTGCTCTACCTGCAACATAGTTCCCCACTCTGGGACCGGCGACGATCGTTTACGTGCTGTTGCCAGGATGGTTTGAACACCCGAAGTAAGTAGTATAGGATTCGAACCTATCGCCTAATTAATATAGAAGTAACCGAACTGAGTCACTGCCCGCTTAATTACGAAAGAACTAAAGGCTTTGAAATTATCAAATCTGTTAGATAATCTCTGAAGTTGACGTGACTCAACCTCTGCCCTACGAGAATATATATCACCAAAATGATAGAAGTGAAAAAAAAGTTAAAAAATTTGGTGAGCCAGGAAGAAATCGAACCTTCGCATCACAGAGCATAAACTAGATTTCTTGTGGCCATGGCTGGTTCCGGTGTGTTATAGATTATTATCGTAACAATAAATTTCAGCATCATGGTGGCGCGACCGGGATTTCAACCCGGACGTCCCTTTCGGGACAGTAGATTTTGAGTCTACCATGTCTGGCAATTTCATCATCGCGCCAAATGCTATCCAAAAATGGATAGAATTTGTGGGTGGGAAAGGAATCGAACCTTTACTAATGGATCTTCAATCCACCGCTCTGCCCATTGAGCTACCCACCCAAAACCAACAACTTTCATTGTTGGTTGCCAAACTCGATACAACTGTTTGGCCAGTTACATTTATAACACGTTATGCAATCCAAATGCAATTAGAATATCATTAATAACTAACTTGATATTCTTTTCGCCATCTTCTTGAAACGCCTCATCAAACTCAGTTCCCATGCCACCATTCTGTTCCATGCCACCAAGTTCATGTGCAGCATACGTTAATCTCTTGTGAAGTTTATTGAGAAAAACAATAGAATGATTACCCGCACCTAAAAACAATCTCTTATTAAGAGGTTCTTTTAAAGTTTGTTCTTTACGAGCTTCATCATAAGTATCCATCAAGTCTCTTGAAGATAATAACTTCCCAAGTATTACTGACTCAACGCCTGAATCAGCAATGTTAGTCATATCAAAATCTCTTTCATCTGATGCATAGTTAGAAACTAATGCTCGAATAAGAAACTTAACTTCCTCTTCTGTAAGATCTATACATGACATATTTGCCCTCTTGCATTATCTAATAAATTTTGCTCTTCCAATTACATTTATAACGCGTTATCTACGATTTGCAACTGGTGAGCCCAGTATACCATGGGGCTGACGGCTGTCAACCCCTAAAGTATATATATCCTGGTATTAGTTATTTAGGTTCAGATATTAAGATTGCATCTTTTGGAAAAAGGACGCTTGCAAACTCTCCACTTACTTCAAAATTAAATATTTTCAACTTTCCTTCATTTGCCAACTCCTCAACCATATCATATAATTCTTCATCAAAAGGCTCAAATTCATCGGGAAACCCAGCACAAAACGACACCATTGTTTTACAAATAATTACATTTTCTTCAAAATACGTAAGCATTATTTCTTTTGCTTCTTCTCGCGTCATAACGATAGTATCCCTTTTATTGATTTGACTAAAAAATATTGAAGGAAGGAAGGAAGGAAGGAAGGAAGGAAGGAAGGAAGAATTTATAGAAAAAAGATTCTATTTCTTGGAGGAATTTTGTGAAGCTTCTCGGGACATTTGAGTAGCAACGTCAAGTGCTTTTTTGCCTGAAACAGATTCGAAAGCATCCGAAGCGATTTGTTGTACGCGAGCATTTGCTGCACGAAGTTGTTCTTGCAGGTCAGCAATAAGCTTATCCTTTTGGACAAGCGCTTCGTTTGCAGAACTTACTCTCAATTCAAGAACTCGCTTATCGGCTGCAAAATTGCTTTCGGTCAAAGCAACCTTATTTGCAAATTCCTTCGTAACACTTGCACGAACGATTGCTTCAGCCTTTGCAACCTCTTGTTTAATCTTTTCAGGCATCTCAGCAACTTGCTGTTTGAACGAAGCAAGATTAGCTTCTTGTTCTTTCAACTCAGTTTCGCGTTTATTCCAATCCCGAAGAAGAGCTTCTTCTTTTTCTTTAACTTCTTTCGCTCGTTTAGCAAGCCCTTCTTCAAATTTGTCTTGAGCCATCTTGCGATCACGAGAAACCCTGTAATCGTAATCATCATGCTCACGCTTGCGAACCTTTTCTAGTTCTTGATTTCGTTCAATAACTGTTTTGGCGTATTCAGCTTGCTCTTTCTTCCAAGCCTCACGAGTACTAGCCATAGAATCGTCGAATTCACTTTGTTTGGCTTCGTATTCTTCCACCAAATCTCGAACAGAAGTTGCTGCAACGTCAACCTCATGCAACGCAAGAAGCTCTTTGCGCTTCAATTCAACTGCATTGGCTACCGATTGCAGGTTTCCAAGAGAGTTTGTCAGGCTTTCTCGAACTTGATCTAATGATCGTTGCGCAGAAAGACCAATAGATGATAAGTCACTAACTACTTTTTCAACACTCAAACCAGCTGCAGTTTTTTCAACCGCTTCTTGTTGAACCTTCAAAAGCTCTGCTACCTTGTCGTCCATTGATTCTGAATTCAGAATATCTTTTTTTACTTCTTCAAAAGCCGCACTAACATCGGCTTTTGAACGTGTGGCCGCCGCTTTTGCAACCTTTGCTGTTTTAACTGGAACTGCTGTTGTTGCTGCTGTTGTTTTCTTGGGTCGGGGCATATTTCCTCTTCTCTGTTTTAGCTAATGACATAAGACATTGTTGTCGTTTATGCTTGTTTTATGTATATATATCAATCAATTAGTAATAAATTGAAATTCTGTACATTAAATTTAATCTAATTTGCCTTTATAATCAACAGCTTACGAATGATAAGTGCGTTTTTGGATCAATAAAAAACATCTATAGTTTGCGGGTTTTAACCGGTGGGTTAGGGAGAGATAAGAACCCCTTGATTTGAACATACCGTTGCCCTACAGGATTTTTTGTGTCCAAACTACTGTGCCACGTTTTTCTATAAACGTAGTAAGATTTTCACTATACGGTGGTATAATATTTTTTTGTTGTAAAAATTTAAGAAATTCTATTAGGATATATTTCTCTTCAATTTGAACGCACTTGACGGAGATGCCATCATACACATCAGTCTGTAGAAGCCTAGAAGCAACTTCTTCAGCTTCTTCATGGGTTATATGTAAATCAAAAGATCTGTAAAAAGTTATTTCACTTTGATTAACTTCTATCAGATATATCTCTATCATCTTCCTTCTTTTTTTATAATCATCATATCTTCTATAAGATCATCTCTTTTTTTTTCAAGAGCACGTACGTTTTTTATACTCCCGCAACCTTCGTCAATTTCTGCTACAGCATACCCGACATTACATGCGGCTTTGCATAATTCTTCTAATAGCTCTTCAAAATGTTTACTCATCAGTGCTCGTCCAATCCACGCTGGTTACATCATAATGCAAATCAGAAATATTATCAAAATCTTTACATTTGCCTTCATTGAGAACCCAAAAATTGCTAAAATGATTTTTACCAACAATTTCAAACAGTAAACTTGAAATTTCGTCATTCGTCATCTTGTCAACATGCTCAACGTGACTCATGATGATTTCAATAGCTTCTTGTCTACTTACTGTTCGAGTGCTGTAAATGCCCATTTTAGTTTACCTCGAATAATCCCTCTGAAGAATTATTTTTTTGTGCGTTTAATATTTCTTCCGTTTTTTCTTTAGCAAGCTTGTGAAGCTTAACAATCCATTCTTTTTCTCTCAACGCAAATGCTGCTCCAAAAAAAGCCAACACGTGATCGGGAACTTGTTTTTGATCATATAAATTACCCGGAAAAACAACATCAATAGTGCTGTCTTCTCTAAGTATTATTGCACACTCATCTTTTGTAAGTATGATTTGTTGTTCTCCTTTTGCAAGTATGATTTGTTGTTCTTTTGTATCACTATCATCTGACATTTATATTTCTTTCTTAAATCCCATAAGCCAGGACACCATGATATCACTGTTGATGAAAATGTCAAGTGAGAATTTCAAAACCACAAACCACGATAATATTTAGCAAAATATTTTAATCCCCTTTTTACTCTTTTTTGATCTGTTTTATAATTTTTATTTTCTTCTATAGTATATTTAAAAGCATAAATCATATCGTCAAGTATTAATCTCCATTCTTGAGAATCCATATTTGAAGGAATACACCCTTGATAATTCAAGGCAAAATGTTCTAATCGTGGCAAAACAAAACGAGATGTTGCATTGGCTAAATCATAAATATCTTCATCAGGATAACCTCTAACAAAACACTGATAATAATATTTCGTTTTTTTTTTAATATTATGAAAGACTTTTTTCATTTTTTTGTATTTTTACGCAACCTTGCGGTTACATCTGCTTGTGCATCAGAATTCATATCTCGATCATAAGATATAATATGTGTTCTAGATAACTCTTTATATCTTTTACTGTTTCCATCAACTAGTTCTAATTTAGAAACTTCTGTTCCTCTAGAAAATTTTACCATTTCACTAGCAAGCCAAATAACATATACTGGTAAATCAGTTTTAGAAACATCAGAAAGAGCATTACAAAGCTTATATAAATCTTCAGTTACAAATGCTATGTTAGCAATTCTTTTTAAAATTAACTTTTCCCATGGACCCTCTTTTAAATAAAACATAGTTTTATGTTTATGATTTACTAAAACAGCATCATCCATACGATAAACCCCCTTAACATATATCCAATAACAAATCCTGCTGAAAACACAAGCAGGACAGCACTAATTAAAATATTAATGTCCCGTTTGGGGTCCACTTATTTTGAGCCTCGACGGGCCTTACGCACACGTTTTTTTATATTCATCCGATGCTTGAAGTCTTTGTCCGTTTCTCCAGGAAAACGACAAGCATAATGCTTCGTTGGGAAACGTTGAAAGAAAAGCTTGCGCAACATCTCTTGCTGCTCTGGAGTAAACTTTACATCTTCTGCCTTTTCTTCAACAGTATCAAGAGATTGCGCTGCGGTTTCAACCTCTGCAAGAACTTGTGCATCTGTATCTGTATCTGTATCTGTATCTGTATCTGTATCTGTATTCATACTATTATTTCCTTTTATTTCTAATTTCTTGATATATGAAATTGTTTATATTTTTTAAATTTTAAAGATAAAGGAATATCTTCATCATCATCGTCATCTTCTTTCTCTTTCAATTCTTCAACTCGTATATTAAGTTCTTCTATACTTTTAACAGCCCGTTCTTTTCCAATAACTTGAATTCTAGTTTTAAGTTCATCTATATATGCAACTGGCCACTCTTTAACATGAGAAAGAAGTTCTTTATTTTCTATACCTAAAATGCTTAAAATAATTTCATCTTCCATATTCTCTACAATAATAAAATCGTCAATCCTTCCAGCACGCAATAAACTATCTTCAAGGTTTTCTTTTTTATTTATTGTTAAAAACATAAAATGAATATCTTTTTTTATTCTTTCAAAGAATTCTAAAATAGAAGAATCCAAATGAACTTTATCCATGTCTTCTATAATAATAACATCAGGATTCATATATTCAACAAGAGCCATTATATCATATGCTCTAAGTGTAGACAAGGCCCCTCCAAGAATTCTTAAAGTTCGCATGCCTAATTTAGTTGCAATATATTTCGCCATAGAACTTTTACCAGTCCCAGGTCGTCCTAAAAACATTATAGTTCGTTGTTTGTTAAACGCATAATATTTTTTACAATCTTCATATACTTGCGTTCCTAAGCTAGTTGGCAACGGTTGATACAAATCGTCCTTCAAAAAACTTACAGCATATCCCCATGATTCTGTTAAGTCACTTACGTCCATAAGCAAATGTTTGTTTTGCCACATAAGTGCTACAAATTTATCTTGAAGATCTTTTACATCATCTCTATGTACAAGAACATTGCTTATGTTTTCTGCTGCTGTACTGCTTATATTGAAAACAATATATATTTCCATAAATTCATACAACTGATATTCAACTTCTCTTTGATAAACCCTCTTTATAAATTTACCTTTTTCTTTTACAATTTGATAAATAAATCTTTGCATTGTATGTGGAAAAGGTTGAAAATACCAATCATCAAAAATATCGGGAGCAAAAGCATCTATTGACACTTTGCCCAAAACCGAAATCAAACCAGCAACACTACCAGCATTTGGTTTTTTGATTAACTTATATGCAGCGTAAGATATCTCTGTTGCCTTTGCTAAATAAGGCACGAGATTTTTATTTAATAATTTTATTTTTGGCTTGTTCATTC